>Ga0164290_1000815_pt1 | contig 76486 bp, 62 predicted proteins | sample Micstemetagenome_FD_108782 | JGI IMG/M metagenome (GOLD analysis project Ga0164290, IMG submission 108782) | Contaminated culture microbial community from soil near Moab, Utah, USA - Microcoleus steenstrupii SON62 (Illumina Assembly) | ecosystem: Environmental > Terrestrial > Soil > Soil crust... | reverse complement strand
CCCCGCCGCCGCCCGTCCGCGCACGTTGCGCCAGCGCCTGGGCAAGGTCCTGGGCGGTCTGCGCAAGCGCGTCCGGCGCCTGACCGCCGGTCCCGCGGCCACACCCTCCGGCGGGGAAGTCGGGGAGGAGCGGGCGGCGGGCACGCCGAACCTGCGCGCCTTCGTCAATATCGGCGGCGGACCCGGCTTCCGGCATCCGGGATGGATGAACCTCGAAACCATCGCCAGCGACGCCAATCCGGTGCCGTTCAGCTTCTCGCCCGCCTGCCGCTTTCCCATCCCCACCGGCACGATACGGACGGTGTATTCGTCGCACTGCCTGGAACACCTGGACGACGACACGCTCCGCCGGGTGCTGCAGGAGGCGAGGCGGGTGATGGCCCGCGACGCCGCCCTGGTCGTCAAGGTCCCCTGCTACGAGGACGTGCTGAAGGCGTGGCGCGAGAAGGATTCGGCCTATTTCGCCAGCCAGTGGGGGTTGAACGGCATCGTGTCGACCTGGCCCCGCCGGGGGCTGGCCGACAGCATCGACACGCGGGCGAGCATGGTGTTCTGCGGCTTCTGGAATGCGGCATGGGGCGATCACTTCGACCCGCAGCGGCCGGCCGAGCGGCCGGGTTCCTATCATGGCCCGGCGCCGGTCCCGGAGGGCGAGCTGAAGGCGCTGCTCTCCAGCGGCGACCCGCGCCGCATCGTGCAGACCCTGGCCGCGCGGGTGCGGGAGGCCGAGCCGGACCACAGCTTCAACCACCAGAACGCCTGGAGCCGGGCGCAGTTCTGCGACCTGCTCGGGGAAGCCGGGTTCAAGGTGATCTCGACCGATGCCGAGGCGATCTGCGCCAAGCATCACGCCATCCCCGGCATCCGGGAGATGTATGCGATGAGCGCCTATTACGAGGCCGTTATCGCCTGAACGCCGCCGCGGCTAGAGCGTCGCGGCGCTGAAGGTGTCGCAGGCGGCGAGAGAGCCGGTGTCGAAGCCCTTCTTGAACCAGCGCTGGCGCTGGGCCGAGCTGCCGTGGGTGAAGCTCTCCGGCACGACCTGGCCCTGGGACTGGCGCTGCAGCCGGTCGTCACCGATGGCGGCGGCGGCGTTCAGCGCCTCGTCGATGTCGCCGGTCTCGATGATGCCGCGGGTGCGGTCGGCGTGATGGGCCCAGAGGCCGGCGAAGCAATCGGCCTGGAGTTCGAGCCGCACCGAGAGGCTGTTCGCCTCGGCCCGGGTGCCGCGGCCCTGCGCCGCCCGCACCTTCTCGGAAATGCCGAGCAGCGTCTGCACGTGATGGCCGACCTCGTGGGCGATGACATAGGCCTGGGCGAAATCGCCCGGCGCGCCGAAGCGCGAACGCAGGTCGTCGTAGAAGGAGAGGTCGATGTAGATCTTGCGGTCGGCGGGGCAGTAGAACGGCCCGGAGGCCGATCCCGCCATGCCGCAGGCGGACTGTACCGAGCGGCGGAACAGCACGAGGCGCGGTTCCTGGTAGGCGGCCCCGCCGGCGGCGAAGAGGGCCTTCCAGGTGTCCTCGGTATCGGCGAGAACGACGGAGACGAAATCGGCGAGCTTGTCCTCGGCGGCGTCGCGGGGGGCATCGGCGCCCGGGCCGCCGGGGCGTACCTCGGAGACCGAGGGCCCCTCGAAGCCGTCCTCGCCCATCAGGATGGCGGTCGGGTCCACGCCCAGCAGCAGCGAGACCACCACCAGCACCGCCACGCCCGCCAGGCCGAGGCCGCCGCGCCCGCCCCCGCCCATCGGCAGGCGGCCGGGAAAGCGCATGCCGCCGCCGGCACCGCCCTGCCCACGCCGGTCTTCGACATTCTCGCTTCGCCTGCCGCCGCCCCAGCGCATGATCCTGGCCCTCTTCTCCGGCTTCCCGGCTTGACACCCGCGCCGTCTTCGGGGGAAGTGCGCCGACCATAACGCTTTTCGCCGCAACGGGGTTTCGCGACATGCGCAGCTACAGGATCGCCGCCATTCCGGGCGACGGCATCGGCACCGAAGTCATCGCCGCCGGGGTCGAGGCGCTGGAAGCCTGCGCGCGGCGCGACGGCGGCTTCACGCTCGCCTTCGATCACTACGACTGGGGTGCGGCGCGCTACAAGAAGACCGGCGCCTTCATGCCCGAGGACGGGCGCGAGCAGATCAAGAACCACGACGCCATTCTGTTCGGCTCGGCGGGGGTGCCGGACATTCCCGACCACCTGACGCTGTGGGGCCTGCGCCTCGCCATCTGCCAGCCCTTCGACCAGTACGCCAATGTGCGCCCGACCCGCATCCTCCCCGGAATCACCAGCCCCTTGCGCAATGTCAGCGGGCCGGAACTCGACTGGGTGATCGTGCGGGAGAATTCGGAAGGCGAATATGCCGGCGTTGGCGGGCGGGTTCATCGGGGCCTGCCCGAGGAGGTGGCGACCGACGTTTCCATGTTCACCCGCGCGGGCGTGACCCGCATCATGCGCTTCGCCTTCGAGCTCGCCCGCTCGCGGCCGCGCAAGTTCCTCACCGTGGTCACCAAGTCGAACGCGCAGCGGCACGGCATGGTGATGTGGGACGAGATCGCCGCCGAGGTCGCGGCCGGCTATCCCGACGTCACCTGGGACAAGATGCTGGTCGATGCGATGACCATGCGGATGACGCTCCGCCCGCAGACGCTCGACACCATCGTCGCCACCAACCTGCATGCCGATATCCTGTCGGACCTCGCCGCCGCGCTGGCCGGATCGCTCGGCATCGCGCCGACGGCGAACCTGAACCCGGAGCGGACCTTCCCGTCGATGTTCGAGCCGATCCACGGTTCGGCCTTCGACATCATGGGCAAGGGCATCGCCAATCCGGTGGGCACTTTCTGGTCCTCGGTCATGCTGCTGGAGCACCTGGGCGAGCCGGCGGCGGCGGCGCGGTTGATGCGGGCGGTCGAGCGGGTGACGGCCGATCCGGCGCTGCATACGCCCGACCTCGGCGGCAAGGCGACGACGGCCGAGGTGACGGCGGCGGTCTGCGCGGCGCTGGCGGCGGACAACCGGTAGGCCGGCTCAGCCGGGGCGGATCGCCGCGTCGTCGAGGGCCTCGAGGAAGGCGCGGCCGATGCGCGAGGCGGCGGCATAGCTGTAGTGGCCGCGGGTGAAGAGGGCGCGGAAGGCGGCTTGGCGCGCCTCGTCTTCGGGGGAGTAGGTGGCGCGGCCTTCGAGGCGGTCCATCATTTCCAGGGCGAGCGCCAGGATCTCGCCCGGCGTGTTGTCGGCGACGCTCAGCCCCTCGCCCTCGTACTGCCAAGTGTAGCGGTAGTTGGCGGCGGGGGAGGCGAAGAGGGGGGCGAGCGGCAGCAACTCGCCGTTCCGCCGCAGGAGCTTGGGGATGGCGATATCCTCGACGCCGAGCCCGTAGGTGGCCGAGAGCGGCGCCTGATTCGCGAGCGCGCAGGGCCGCCCGAAGGCGGCGGCCAGGATGTAGAGGCCGGAGGAATTGCCGAGCAGGAAGCGGCATTCGGCGCAGAGGAAGATGTCCGTGGCCGCGGTCTTCTCGGGCGAGAGCGCGTAGTCGACGACGCCCGGCATGGGCGGCAGCGGTCGCATCGTCGGATCGCCCATGCGGATGCACCAGCCCCCCGCGGCGGTGATCGCCCGCATCGCCGGCACATAGTCGTCGATGGCGGAATTGCGGTAGCTGTGCAGGTGCTCGTCGCCCGGGGAATAGCCGCCCTCGCGCGAATGCACGCAGACGAACCAGGCGCCCGCCGGGACGCCGAGGCGGGCGAGCGCGGCGCGGCCGGCGGCGCGTTCGGCATCGGTGAGCGCCAGGATCGGCGGCCGTGTGCCCCAGCGGGCATAGGTGGCATAGGCCTCGGCCGTGTCGTTCAGTGCCACCGCATAGGGCGCGAGGTCGCGGCGGACGAAGCCGAGCAGCAGGAACGGACGCAGCAGGGCCACGGCCAGCGGATGCTGGATGACGGTGAAATGCGCCTTCCAGTGCTCGAACAGCGCCTGGTTCGCCACTTCCTCTCGGGACAGCGCGATGACGGCGATCTCGCGCCGGCCGGCGAGACGGCGGTCCTTCAGGTAGCAATCCGGTTCCAGCACCAGATGGCCGATCCGCTGGGGCACCGAGATGCGGATGAAGCGGATGCGGCAGGCCCAGGCGAGGAGCGCCGGCAGCAGGTAGAGGAGGCGAAGCGCCGCCTTGGAAAGTGGGGTGCGGCGCCGCTTCGGCGGCAGGCGGGCGGGAGCGGTGGAGGCGGCTGCGTCGGTCATCTCACCGGCGTTTCTACAGAACTCGCGGTATGATCGGCCAACATGATTCGCTGTTTCAGGCCGTTCCCATGACCTCGCCCGTGATCGGCTATGCCGGGCTCACCCATCTCGGCCTCTGTTCCGCCATCGGCGCGGCGGCACGGGGGTTTTCGGCGGTCGGATTCTCCGAGGATGCGGGTCTGGTGGAGCGGATCGCGGCGGGGCAACTGCCGGTGGTGGAGCCGGACCTGGACGCCGCCTTCGCCCAGCACCGCGAGCGGCTTTCCTTCAGCGCCGATCCGGCGGCGCTCGGGCGCTGCGACGTGGTCTATGTGGCGGTCGACGTGCCGACCGACGATGCGGGACGGAGCGACCTGTCGGCGATCGAGGCGATGCTGGCGCGGGTCACGCCGCACCTGAACCCGGCCGCGGCGCTGGTGGTGTTGAGCCAGGTGCCGCCCGGCTTCTCGCGCGGCGTGGGGTTCGATCCGGCGCGGCGCTTCTATCAGGTGGAGACGCTGATCTTCGGCCGGGCGCTGGAGCGGGCGAGCCGGCCGGAGCGCTTCATCATCGGCTGTCCCGATCCGGCGGCACCGTTGCCGCCGGCCTATCGCGCCTTCCTCGAAGGGTTCGGCTGCCCCTTGCTGCCCATGGCCTATGAGAGCGCCGAACTGGCCAAGATCGCGATCAACTGCTTCCTGGTGGCGAGCGTGTCGACGACCAATGCGCTGGCCGAACTCTGCGAGCGGATCGGCGCCGACTGGGCCGAGATCGCGCCGGCGCTGCGCCTCGATGCCCGCATCGGCCCTTCGGCCTATCTCAGCCCCGGCCTCGGAATCGCCGGCGGCAACCTGGAGCGCGATCTCGCCACGGTGATCCGCCTGGGCGGGCGCGAGGGCAGCCATACCGGGGTGATCGGCAGCTATCTCGAGTCCAGCGCGCATATGAAGGACTGGGCGTTCCGCACCCTGAAGCGGGTGGTGCTCGACGCGGTGCGGGCGCCCCGGATCGGCATCCTGGGCCTCGCCTACAAGGAGGACACGCATTCCACCAAGAACAGCCCCTCGCTGGCGCTGATCGGAAAGCTGGCGGGCGTCGGGCTGACGGTACACGACCCGGTGGTGCCGGCCGCCGTGGTGCCGGGTGCCGCGGCTGCGGCGGCGGCGGAAGACGTGGCGGAGGGTTCCGACGCGGTGGCGCTGATGACCCCCTGGCCGGCCTATCGGCGGATCGACCCGGCGGCGCTGGCCCGGCGGATGCGCGGACGGGTGATCGTCGATCCCTACCGCCTGCTCGACGCGCGGGCGGTTGCCGCCGCCGGTCTCGCGCTCTATTCGATCGGCCGGGCGCCGATTCTGCCCGGAAGGAGCTGACCATTCTCACCCACACCCGCATACCCGCCGCGGCGCCCGCGCGCAGCGTCGTCATCGGCGCCGCCGGCTTCGTCGGCCGGGCCGTCGCCGACCGCATCCGGGCCAAGGGGGGCGAGGTGCTGCGGCTCGGCCGTGGCGAGATCGACCTGGCGGCGAGCGGAGCAGACCGGCAACTCGCCGGCTTGCTGCGACCGGACGATACTTGCGTCTTCATCGCGGCGAAGGCGCCGTGCAAGACCCCGGCGATGCTGGCAGAAAACATCAACATGGCGGCCCAGCTCTGCGCGGCGCTGGCGGCGAGGCCGGTCGATCACCTGGTCTATGTCAGTTCGGACGCCGTCTATGCCGATAGCGACGAACCATTGACCGAGGCATCGGCGAAGGCGCCGGACAGCCTGCACGGGGCGATGCATCTGGCCCGCGAGCTGATGCTGCGCGAGAGCGTGAAAAGCGGGGCCTTCGCCATCCTGCGGCCGACCCTCATCTATGGCGCCGCCGATCCTCATATTGGTTATGGACCGAACCAGTACCGGCGCGTGGCTGCCGAGGGCCGCGACATCACGCTGTTCGGCGAGGGAGAGGAGCGGCGCGATCATGTCTTCATTGGGGACGTGGCGGAGATCATCGCCCGCGTTGCCTTCCAGCGGTCCACCGGGGCGCTGAACATCGCTTCCGGGGCGGTCCATTCCTTTCGCGCCATTGCCGAGAAGGTGACTGCGCTGCATGGCGGCAAGGCCAAGGTGTTGGGATCGAAGCGGAACGGGCCCATGCCGCATGGCGGCTATCGCCCCTTCGACATTGCCGCGATCGAAAGGGCGTTCCCAGATCTGAAGATGACGCAGGCGATGGAAGGGATCGAGCGGGTGCACCGGGAGCTGGCGGGCTAGGGGGATGCCCTTCCTCGACCTTCTGACCAGGCTGCCGAAGAGCCGGCGCAACATCACCGCCCGGGCCAGCGCGAAGACGCCGGAACTGGTGGCGCGGTCGATGCAGTTCGGTTTCGACTATTTCGACGGCAGCCGCGACCATGGCTATGGCGGCTATCGCTATGACGGGCGCTGGGTGCCGGTTGCGGCCGATATCGTCGCGCATTACCGGCTCAAGCCCGGCCAACGGGTGCTGGATGTGGGCTGCGCCAAGGGCTTTCTGGTGAAGGATCTGCTGGGTGCCTGTCCTGGGCTGGAGGTCGTCGGCCTCGACATCTCGGAGTATGCGCTGACACATGCCGAGCCCGAGGCGGCGGGCAGGCTGGTGCGCGGTTCCTGCGACGCGCTGCCGTTTCCGGATGGCGGCTTCGATCTCGTCATCGGCCTCGATGTCATCCACAACCTCGATCGGGCGGGCGTCATCCGCTCGCTCAAGGAATTCGATCGGGTGAGCCGGGGGCCGAGCTATATCCGGGTCGACAGCTACCAGAGCCCGGAAGAGCGGGCGGTGTTCGTCGACTGGGTACTGACAGCAAAATTCCACGACTATCCGCGAGGCTGGGAAGCGGTTTTCGCCGAAGCGGGCTTTCGTGGCGATTGGACATGGACGATCATCGCGGCTTAGAAAAGCCGCCAATTCGAACGGGCAGGTGCTGGCGTGAGCAAGAAGTGGGTCATCCTGGGCGGCGGCGGTTCCTTCGGCATCCACACCGCCTTCTGGCTGTTGGACCATGCCGATCCCAAGAAGGTCATCGGCGTCGGCCGCAATCCCCTGCGGCCTGGGCCGTTCTCGCTCGACGTCGAGAAACGCAAGGGGTTCGAGTACCACGCACGGCATGTCACGCATGAGCTCGACCTGCTGCTCGAGATGCTGGACAAGGAACGGCCCGAGATCATCGTGAACTACGCCGCCCAGGGCGAAGGAGCCGTCAGCTGGAAGAATTCCTGGCGCTTCTTCGAGACCAACTCGATGGCGCTGGCGAGGCTGGTCGAGGAGCTGATGAAGCGCGACTATCTGGAACGCTTCATCCATATCGGCACGTCGGAGATGTACGGATCGGTGGACACGCCGGCGACGGAAGACACGCCGATCAAGCCGTCCTCTCCCTATGCCGCCTCGAAGGTGGCCTTCGACATGTATCTCATGTCGGTGCACAAGTTCCTGAAATTTCCGATGAACGTCATCCGGCCCTCCAATGCCTATTGCCCGGGCCAGCTTCTGCATCGGGTGATCCCGAAGGCGGTGCTGCTGGGGCTGAAGGGCGAGAAGCTGCCGCTGCACGGTGGCGGGCGGGCCGAGAAGTCCTATATCCATGCCCGCGACCTCGGGCGCGCTATCCAGCTGGTGGCCGAAAAGGCGCCGCTCGGCACCATTTACAATGCGGGTCCAGCCGAGCCGACCTCGATACGCCGCGTCGTCGAACTTACCGCCGAGGCGCTTGGCATTCCCTTCGAGCAGCTCTGCGAGGTGACTGGCGACCGTCTGGGCCAGGACGGGCGCTACTGGCTCGACAGTTCGGCCATCAAGCGCGATGTCGGCTGGGAACCGCAGATCGGCTGGGGCGAGGGCATGGCCGAGATGGTGGCCTGGGGGAAGAGATATTTCGACGAGATCAAGGACGTGCCCACGGACTATGTCATGCGGGCCTGACGCCGGGATGAACGCTGAAATCCGCCTTTCGATGTACCGGCAGATGCTGCGCATCCGGCTGGTGGAGGAACGCATCGGCGTCCTTTATGCCGAGCAGGAGATGCGCTGCCCGACGCATTTGTGCATCGGGCAGGAGGCGCCGCCGGCCGGCCTGTCCGCGCACCTGCGCCGCGACGACCTGGTCTTCAGCGGCCATCGCAGCCATGGCCACTATCTCGCCAAGGGCGGTGATCTGAAGGGCATGCTGGCCGAACTCTATGGCCGGGAGACCGGCTGCGCGGCGGGAAAGGGTGGCAGCCAGCACCTGATCGACCTCGACTGCGGTTTCATGGGCTCGGCGCCGATCCTGGCCAGCACCATCTCGGTCGGCGTGGGCGCGGCCTGGGCCGCCAGGATGGACGGACGCGACCAGGTGGTGGTGGTCTATTTCGGCGACGGCGCCACGGAGGAGGGCACCTTTCACGAGGCGTTGAACTTCGCCGGCACCTTCAAGCTCGCCGTCGTCTTCGTCTGCGAGAACAATCTCTATTCCGTGCATTCGGCGCTCGACATCCGCCAGCCGCCACGCCCGATCCATACGCTGGCGGCGGCGCACGGCATGATCGGGCTGCATGGTGACGGCAACGATGCCGACCTGGTGTGGAAGCTGGGCGGTGAGGCGGTGGCGCGGGCGCGGGCGGGCGAAGGCCCCAGCATCGTCGAGCTCGCCACCTATCGCTGGCGCGAGCATTGCGGCCCGAACGGCGATCTTGAGCTGAAGTATCGCAGTGACGCCGAATTCGCCGAGTGGCAGAGCCGTGACCCGGTGCGGGTGTATCGCGACCGGCTGATCGGCGAAGGCCTGCTGACCGCCGTTGCCGACGCGGCGATTGCGACCGAGATCGAGGCCGAGATGTCGGAAGCCGTCGCCTTCGCCAAGTCGAGCCCCTTCCCGAAGCCCGAAGCGCTGGCGCGTTTCGTTTACCCGTCCTGACGGTTCGCCGATGAGCAGGCAACTCCGCTATTTCGAGGCGCTGCGCGAGGCGCAGGCCCAGCTTCTGGCGACCGACCCGCGCACCTATCTGATTGGCCTCGGCGTGCCCGGCCCGACCGGTATCTTCGGCACCACCAAGGGCCTGCAGGAGGAGTTCGGCGCGCACCGGGTGTTCGACATGCCCTCGTCGGAGAACGCGATGACGGGTGTCGCGCTCGGTACCGCGGTGATGGGGAAGCGCCCGATCGTCGTCCATATGCGGGTCGACTTCGCCGTGCTGTCGATGGAGCCGCTCGTCAATCAGGCGGCCAAGTGGCACTACATGTACGGCGGCAAGCTGAAGGCGCCGATCACCGTGCGGATGATCATCGGCCGAGGCTGGGGCCAGGGGCCGCAGCATTCGCAGTCGCTGCAGGCCTGGTTCGGCCACGTGCCGGGGCTGAAGGTGGTGATGCCGACGACGCCGCACGACGCCAAGGGCATGCTGATCGCGGCGTGCCGCGACGACGCGCCCGTGATCGTCCTGGAGCACCGCTGGCTCTACAACATCGCCGGGCCGGTGCCGGAAGAACCCTATGAAGTACCGCTCGACAAGGCCGCAATCGTGCGGCCGGGCCGGGACGTGACGCTGGCCGCCACATCCTACATGACACTCGAAAGCCTGAAGGCGGCAGACCTTCTGGCCGAACTCGGCATCTCGGCGGAAGTGGTTGATCTCCGCTCGGTCTCGCCGATCGATACCGCGACGCTTGTTGAATCCGTCGGGCGCACGCGACATTTCATCGTCTCCGACACCGGGCAGGAGAGCTATGGTGTCGGCGCGGAGGTTCTGGCGGTGGTGAGCGAGAAGGCCTTCGGGTCGCTGGCCGCTGCGCCGATCCGCATCGGCCTGCCACACATTCCGACTCCGACGACGCCGGCACTGGCCGATCTCTACTATCCACTGGCCCGCGACATCGCCCGGGCGGCGCTGAAGACGCTGGGCTCCAACCGCGCGCTGCCCCCCGACGACAGCGATCCGCGGAAGTGGAAGGACGTGCCCGACCCGTTCTTCACGGGCCCCTATTGAGATGACGGCAATGTCGGATCCAGCCGGCGAGCGCACGGCCTTCGTTCTCTCCGCCACGGCCGATATCGGACATGGTATCGCGGAACGGCTGCTGGCCGATGGCTGGCGGGTGGTGGGGACGGGGCGGGCTGCGGACCGGGTCGCGGATCTGCTGGCGCATCCCCGGTTCAGCTTCCTCGGTTGCGACCTCGACGACCGCGACAGCATCGCCGCCGCCGTCGAGAGTTTTGCCGCTGAAGGCACGCCCTGGGACCTGTTCGTCTCGAGCGCGGGCACGATGGAGCCGATCGGGCCGTTCTTCGATCTGGATTTCGACGCCTGGGAGCGCTCCATCCGCGTGAATTCAACGGCGCAGCTTCGGGTACTGCATGGCTTGTGGAAGGCGCGGCGTCGTGGAGCGAATGTCGATGCGATGCTGATGGCGGGCGGGGGCACCAACAACCCCTTTACCAACTATTCCGCCTACTGCGCGGCCAAGATCATGCTGATCAAGATGTGCGAGCTGCTGGACGACGAGGCCGAGGCGCTCAACATCTTCATCATCGGCCCAGGCTATGTACGCACGCGCATCCACGAGGAAACGCTGCGCGCGGGTGCGGCGGCGGGCGAGGGGCTGGAAAAGACCATGCGCTTCCTGCAGGACGAGGGCACGCCGATCGACGACATCTACGCCCACATGCGCTGGTGCATGCAGCAGGGACGTGGCGTGGCGGGAGGCCGCAACTTCTCGACCGTTCATGATCGATGGGGGGACGGTGGGCTGGAGCTGATCGAAGGGCTGCGCGACGACCCGAACGGGTTTCGCCTGCGGCGTAGCCCGGCAGGGAAACCGGCGAGGGGATCGGAACAGCGATGAAACTCTCCGACTATGTTGCTGGGTTCCTGGCGGGGCAGGGCATCGGCCATGCCTTCATCATTTCGGGCGGCGCCTCGATACACCTGCTGCACTCCATTGCGGAGCACCCGGGCATCGAACACATCTGCCCGCATCACGAGCAGGCTGGCGCCATGGCGGCGGATGGCTATGCCCGGGTCACCGGCCGGCCGGGATGCGCCATCGGGACCAGCGGTCCCGGCGCCACGAACCTGATCACGGGGATCGCCGGCGCCTGGTTCGATTCCGTGCCTTGCCTGTTCATTACCGGGCAGGTGACCACCTTCCGCATGAAGGGCGATACGGGCGTGCGGCAGCTCGGTTTCCAGGAGACCGAAATCATTCCGATGGTGAAGCCCATCACCAAGTACGCGATCCAGATCCTGGATCCGCTGCGCATCCGCTATGAGCTGGAAAAGGCCCTTCACATCGCCACCACCGGCCGTCCCGGCCCCGTTGTGGTCGATATCCCCGACGACCTGCAGCGAATGAACATCGATGTCGATGCGCTCCCGGGTTTCGCCGCGGAGACCGGGACATCGGCGCTGCCGGCGCCCCTGGCATCCGATATCGACAGGATCCTGGCGATGCTGCGCGGTGCCGCGCGGCCGGTGCTGGTGCTGGGCTGGGGCATCCGGCTGGCGGGCGCGGTGGACAGCGTGCGCGAACTGGTCGATCGGCTGGGCGTTCCGGTGCTGACCAGCTGGGGGGCTCGCGATATCCTGCAAGCGGGGCATCCGCTCGCCGCCGGCACTTTCGGGACGCATGGATCGCGCGCAGGAAACTTCACCGTCCAGAACGCCGATCTGGTGATAACGCTGGGTGCCCGGCTCAGCACCCGTGAGACCGGCAGCCCGCTGGAAAGCTGGGCCCGCGAGGCGCGGACGGTGGTGGTCGATATCGACCAGGCCGAGCTCGACAAGTTTCCGCGATTCGGCAAGACGCTCGACCTTGCGATCCGCGCCGATGCCGGTGCCTTCACGAAGGCGTTGCTGGCGCGGGCCAACGATTTCGTCACGCCGGATCTTGCGCCCTGGCGGGCTCGGATCGCCTCCTGGACGGAGCGCTATCCGATCTGTCCGCCGGAGGCGGCCGCCGATATCGACATCAATCCCTACCGGTTCGTCGATCTTCTCTCCGACGTGGTGCCGCCGAAAGAGCATGTGTTCATCGACACCGGCTGCTCGATCGCCTGGATGATGCAGGGATTCCGCAACCGTGGCGGCCAGCGGCTGTATCACGACTTCAACAACACGGCCATGGGATGGGCATTGCCGGCGGCGATCGGCGGCTGCTTCGCGCTGAACCATGCCCCGGTCACCTGCATCAGCGGTGACGGCAGCCTGATGATGAATCTGCAGGAACTGGCCACCATCCAGCACCATCGCCTGCCGGTCCGCCTGTTCGTCATGAACAACGGCGGCTACAGCATGGTGCAGCAGACCCAGGAGCAGTGGCTGGGGGGCGAGCATGTCGGCACGTCCCACGAGGGCGGACTGTCCTTCCCCGATTTCACCACCGTCGCCGCCGCCTTCGGCATTCCGCATATCGTGATCGACAAGAACGCCGATCTCGCCCTTCGCCTTGCCGAGGCATTCGCGGTGAAGGGGCCGGTGCTTGTTGATGTACGTGTCCCGGCGTCGCGGCGGGTGATGCCGCAATCGCGCTTCGGATATCCGATCGAGGACTCGGAGCCCCTGCTGCCGCGCGACGAGTTTCTCGCCAACATGATCGTCAGGCCGATGCCGAAATCGCTGGAGCCGATATCTTGAGCATGACCGAGCCCGATCCGGCACCGCGGCAGCCAGACCTCTTCGACGATCTGTTCCAGGTCCTGGCCCAGTATCCGGAGCGGCACGCGACGGCCGATCCGATGTGGCGCGTGTGGCGCGCGGCGGCCCTGGCCGAGGTGCGGCGCCTCTTCGCCGGGGCGACGCCGTCCTTCGTTCCCTTCGGCCCCTTCGGCGCCGTCGGCCTGCCCTATCATCGGATGGGGAACATCGACTCGCTCGACCTGTTCGGCATGGACGAGCTGATCATCTTCGCCTTCTACAACGCCAACCGCGCCCGCTATCGGACGGTCGTCGATTTCGGGGCGAATATCGGCCTGCACAGCATCATCCTCGGCCGTAGCGGCTTCGACGTGCGTTCCTTCGAGCCCGACCCGGTGCATTTCGAGTTGTTGAAGGCGAACCTCGAACTGAACGACGTGTCCAGCGATCTGCATCGTGCCGCCATCTCCTTCGAAGCCGGCCGCGCCGAATTCGTCCGGGTGCTGGGCAACACGACGGGAAGTCACCTCGCGGGGGCGAAGGAGAATCCCTATGGCTCGTTGGAGCGCTTCGAGGTCGAGATCGAAGCCGCGGCGCCACACCTCGCCTGGGCCGATTTCGCCAAGATCGATATCGAGGGGCACGAGGCCGCCCTGATCACCCATCTCGATGCGGATGTCTGGGCGAAGACCGACGCGATGCTGGAAGTCGGCACCGCGCGGAACGCCGAACTGATATTCGAACATCTGGCGAAGGGGCCGGCCAGGATGTTCGCGCAGAAGATCGGCTGGGGCCGGGTTCGGCACCTGGAAGACATGCCGACCAGCCACCGGGACGGTTCGCTGTTTCTCACCGGCGCGGATGCGATGCCCTGGAGTGTTCAGCCCTGATCGCTCGCGGCCAGGCCGCGCAGTGTCGCGTTGATCCAGAGATCGTTCCCGAGATTGCCTGGGCCGCCGCCGGCGCAGAGTTGCTTGAAGTGGGCGTATTCGGCGGCCCAGGTCGGATCGTCCTGCACCAGGGTGACGCTCTCCTCCGGCGGCCGGCCGGCCGGAAGCACGCGGCGGCGGTGCCGGAAGGTGGATGGGCCCCACTTGCACAGGCTCTCGATATGCGCGCTGCCCTTCTCCGCGAAGACGTCGCAGGTGAAGTGGTTACGCCAGGACAGCATCGTCATCTCGAGCTGGATCGACATCGCGCCCGAGCTGGTCAGGATGACGTGGTCGGGGCTCCTGTTCTCGAAGCGGTTGACGGCCGTCGCCGCGAAGGGCGCATCGGGAATGCCGAACCAGAAATGGATGGTGTCGAGGAGGTGCGAGCCGAGGTCGTGCAGCACGCCCGAGCCCCGGTCGCGCCAGGCCGAGTTCCGCACCAGCCGCGCCGTGCCGTTGCCGTAGAACAGCCGCACCGCATAGACGCGTCCCAACTCGCCGCTGTCGACCAGCGCCTTCATGCGCATGAAATGCGGCTCGAAGCGGTGGTTGTAGGCGGTGTAGCAGACGGTCCCGCTCCTCGCCGCCGCATCGATCAGGGCCTGGATGCCGGCCTCGTCCTCGGCCACCACCGGCTTCTCGACCAGCAGGTGCTTGCCTTGCGCCACCAGGACCGACATCAGGGGAAGCTTCGCCTCGTCCGGGATGCAGAGGAGGGCGGCGTCGTAAGCATCCGGCGGCACTTCGGCGAGGTGTTGGTAGTCGACGCCGTCCTTGACCGGGTCGACGGTGGCGACGAGGTCGGCGCCGGCGGCGGCGACCCGCTTCGGTCCCTGTACGCCCATGCCGACGACGACGACGCGCATGCCGGGCCTCAGAGTTCGGTGCGGCTTTCGATGCTGGCGAGCTTCGCCCGCACCGCATCGGGCGAGACGGGGATGTTCCCGTCGTATTCGCACTCCACCGCGGCGGCGACGGCCCCCAGGATGGAGGCGATGACGGAATTTCCGGTCACCTTCAGGGCCAGCGTGGCATAGGCCAGCAGTGCGTCGCCGGTGCCGACGGCGTCGCGCACCACGTCGACGAAGCTGTCCAGCACGAAGAATTGCGCCTGGTCGGAGGGACGTTCCACTTCACCGCGGAAGGTCATCATTCCGCGCGCGCCGAGCTTCAGCATCAGGACCCTGCAGCCGGCCTCGCGATAGAGGTTCGAACCGAGCGGCCGCACCACCGAATCCTGATCGGCGAGCGCGAAGCGCGCCTCCTTCTCGTTCGGGGTGATCAGGTCGAAGTTCTTGAAGTCGAGGATGTTGCCCCAACGGCTCGCCACCTGGCTGTCGCCGACCCGGAAGGTGCCGGCGGGAATCGCCTCGATCAGCGCCGGAATGGTGCCGCGGTTGAAGATGCCGTGGCGAAAGTCGCTGAACACGATCGCATCCTGCGCCGACCTGCCGATCGAGTCCGACAGTTGGGCCACGATCCGGTCGGAGATCGAGCGGTTGTCGAGCGTGTCGACCTTCAGCATGCGATAGCCGTCGGCGACAAAGGCGTTCTTGTTGGTGGTCGGCCGCGTGCGGTCGATCACGGCGTTCACCGCGATGCCGGCCTTCGCGAGGTCGTCCAGCACGAAATCCTTCAAGGCGTCGTCGCCGAGCACGGTGGAGAAGGTGACCTCGGCATTGGCGGCGCGCAGGTGCTTCGCCACGATGCCCGCACCACCGACGAAATCGGTCTTGCCGGCGTAGCGGACCGAGAAGGTGGGGGTCTTGCCGTTGGCGCCGATCAGTTCGGTATGGGTGAGCGTGTCGACGATGGTGTCGCCCACCACATGCACCTTCCTGCCCGCCATGGCGTCGAGCGCGGCACGCAGGTCTGCGAAGGTGACGTTCTCGACGCTCATCAGCAGCGCGAGTTTCTCCACCGCGATGTTGGGCAGTTTGCTCTCGATGATCGCGGAGGAGGAGAAGACCACGTCACCCGGCGTGAAGATGATCTCGCCGCCGTAGCTCTCGATCGTGTCCTTTTCCTCCTGGGTCTTCGGCGGCAGCGGGCCGGAGCCGTATTCGAAGCCCTTGACGAAGAAGTCGGGCCGGATGACGCGGATGTTCTCGATCGGCGTGGCGTTGCGGTCCACCACCACGAAATCGACCATCTCGAGCGCGGCGAGATTCATGGCGCGCAGCGCTTCGGGCACGTGCGGGCGATAGTTCGCCTTCAGGATGTGCTCGTCGGCGGTGACCGACACCACCAGCACGTCGCCTTTGTCGCGGGCGTAGAGCAGGTGCCGGATATGGCCGGGATGTACGATGTCGAAGGTGCCGTGGCACATGACGACCCGCTTCTCGCGCGGAAAGGCGCCGATGCTGCCTGCGATCTCCTCCGCCGTCCGGATCTTGCGGTTGAATGCGCCCTGCAGCAGCGTCTTCATGCCTTGCCCTGCTCGCTTACCGTCATGTAGCGGTGCCACGACCGGGTGGCCGTTTCGATCGATGCCGGATCCCAGAGCGGCGCCTCGCGCCAGTAGTCGATCTCGGAGAGGATGCGGCCAACCCCTTCCTCGAAGCTCACCTTCGGTGTCCAGCCGAGATCGGCGGTGATGCGGCCGATATCGGCCCAGGTGCAGTCGGGTTCGCCCGGGCGCTTGGGAATATTAATCACCTGGCCGTCGCCCAGCAGTTCGACCAGGCGGTTCACGGATTGCGGCTTGCCCGCGCCGAGGTTCCAGTAGCGGCCGACGATCTCGGTCTCGGCCGCGGCGACGAAGGCGGCGGCGACGTCGGTGACATAGAGGAAGTCCCGCGTCTGGCTGCCGTCTCCCACCACGGTGAAGGGCTTGCCCGCCAGCTTCTGCTTCAGGAACACGCCGAAGACGGCGCCATAGGCGCCGGACGTGCGCGAGCGGGTACCGTAGGCGTTGAAGATGCGAATGGCATTGACCGGCAGACCATAGACCTTGTGCCAGTGGAAGGCCGATTGCTCGCCCATCCATTTCGACAACGCGTAGGGATATTTCGCATCGATCGGGTGGTCCTCGCGCGTCGGCACGGCGGCGAGGCCATAGCAGGAGGAGGAGGCGGCATAGACGAACTTCCTCACGCCCGCCGCACGGGCGGCTTCCAGCACGCGGACGGTGCCCTGGACATTCACGTCCATGTATTCGGCCGGCGCCTCGATCGACGGCACGATATCGCCGATGCCGGCGAAATGGATGACATAAGCCGCGTCATTGAACAGCGTGTCGTCGGGCTTCACGCCGCGGATGTCGCGCACCTCCACCACGAGGTCGGGATTGGTCTTATGCGCCTGGAGGTTCTTCTCGCGGCCGCCATAGAGGTTGTCGATCACGTGCACGCGGAAGCCGCGCCCGATCAAGAGGTCGACCGCGTGGCTGCCGATGAACCCGGCGCCCCCGGTGACGACGGCGATCGGCTTCGCCCGGCTCACGCCGCGTTCCGCGTCTTGATGGTGCGGACGTTGAAATAGCTCTCGTCGTCCATGCTGTTCGGCAGCTTGCCGGCGGCGAAGGCGCGGCAGAGGTCGCGCACGGCATCTTCGATCGAGCGCTTCGGGCGGAAGCCCAGGACACGGAAGATCTTGTCGGAATTGATGTGATAGGAGCGGTTGTCGTTGGTCTCGGTACGCTCGATACCGATGTTCGGGCGGTTCGGCATCTCCTGTTCGACCACCTTCTTCACCATCTCGGCGATCTCCATGACGGTGTAGTTCTCATAGCCGATGTTGAAGATTTCGCCCGCGATCTTCTCGGCCGGTGCCCGCAACATCAGGAGATAGGCGTCGACCATGTCCTCGATATGCAGGTTGGGGCGTTTCTGCAGGCCGCCGAAGACGGTGATCTTGCCGCGGTTAACCGCATGGTTGGTGAGGATGTTGACCGTGAGGTCGAGCCGGCAGCGCGGGCTGTAGCCGCAGAGCGTGGCCGGGCGGATGGTGACGCAGGTGAAGCCCGGCGCCTGATGCTTCCACAAGAGCGGCTCGCACATGCCCTTGTACTTGTTGTACAGCGTGAGCGGCACCAGCGCGTGGTCCTCGGTCACCTCGGGCGCATTGGAGACGCCGTAGACGGAACTGGACGAGCAGTAAACGAAGCGCTTCACTCCGGCGTTCTTGGCGGTCAACACGAGCGGCTCGAAACAGTCGTAGTTGATCGAGGTGGAGAGCCCTTCGTCCAGTTCGAAGCTCGGATCGTTCGAGATACAGGCTAGGTGCAGCACGGAATCGACGCCCTCGAGCGCCGCCTTGAAGCGCGCCGTATCTCGGATATCCGCCTCGATCATGGTCAGGCCGGGTGCGGGCGCGATCTTCGTGCCGAAGAACATCGTGTCGTAGACGACCACCTCGTAGCCCTCGGCCAGGAGCCGCGGCGTGAGTACATGACCGACATACCCGGCACCGCCGGTCACCAGAACGCGTTCACGCTTGCCTTGGGTCATCATGCCTATCCGCGAGGGGTTGAGGAGGCGCCGAGCAGCTGCTCGACGGCGTCTGCGAGATCGGTCGCAACGAGATCCGGGACGAAGCGGCGATCCTCGGCATAGCCCCGATCGATGAAGACGGTCCGGCACCCGGCGTTCCTGCCGGCGCCGATATCGCGCCATCGATCGCCAATCATCACGCTTGCCGAAAGGTCGATATTCCAGTCACGGGCGGCGTCCAGGAGCATTCCCGGATTGGGCTTGTAGCAGGGACACTCGTCGATGCAAGTACACACGCGGATTTCATCTACCGCGACGGCGGCACGCAGCCGGGCATGCATCTCGTCCATCAGTTCCGGAGGCAGCAGGCCGGCACCCACGTCCTTCTGGTTGGTGGCCACGATCACGACATATCCGGCTTCCTTCAACCGCCGAACGGCCCCCGCCGCCTCAGGAAGAATGTCGAATTCCTCGAGGCTATGCGGAGCGAAGGGCTTGCCGTCGCGGACGAGGGAGCGGTTCAGGACACCGTCGCGGTCGAGAAACGCGGCGCGGCGCGGCGCGGTCATTGCGGGCGCTTCGGTCATTTGAACAGCCTTTCAGGCAAGCCGAAGCGGGCGCCGATCCGCCGTATCCACTTCGGCGGGCGGCCCGGGCGGCGGCCTGCCCGGTCGGGCGACCAGGCCACCTTGCGGTACCAGGCGCGCAGGCGCGGCCCGGCGGCGGCATAGGCGTCGGTACGATTGTCGGCGATGAGGAGGCCCTCCTGCTCGCGGCTCCAGAAGGTCCGGCTTATCGGCCAGCGCTCATGCGGCCAGACCACACCATCGGCGTCGACCACGAAGGGCTGCAGGCCGCGGTCCAGCAGTTGCCGCGTAAGGCCTTCCGGACCCGCCTCGAACAGCACGGCGTCCTGGCGGTCTCGTATCTCCCAGAGGCTGAGTTGCAGCAGCAACTCGCGCCTGATGAGGAAGCCGTTGGTGCGGATGTTGAAATTCGGAAACGGATGCTCGCGCGACATCCGCCACCACGATCCGGTGGCGCCCACCACCCCCGCGCAGGGCGTGTCGACCAGGCCGCGGTACAGTTTCGCGAGCCAGCCGGCATGCAGCGGGCGGGAAAACGAATTGAGGAAGAACAGGACATCCTGATCGAGCAGGCGCGCGGCGGCGAGGTAGCTGCCGATGTCCCTTCCGGTGTCGGGCAGGGTCAGCAGGTTGTAGCGAAGGTCGCCGGCGGCGGTGAGCACGGCTGCTTCCTCGCCGGCCTCGAAGCCCTTCAGGATGAAGACCAGATCATGCGCCTGGCCGGCCGGGAAGCGGCGATAGGCGTCGATGAATGCGTGCAGGAATCCGGCATCGTTCGCTTTGCGGACCAGATGGACCACGGCAATCCGATCGTTCGGCACGCCCCCGGATCCTGTCTCAGGCGGACTTTTTCTTCTTGCGCTTGAACGGCTTCTTCAGCGTCTTCCACAGCGTCTTCGGCCCGACGCCGTAAGCGAGCCAGTGGCGCCAGTAGGGCACCGGCCTGGCGGGTCGCAGGACGCGGAAGACGGTAATTCCGAACTCGCCCTTGGAATGCCAGAGCACCTCGAAATCGGGATGCGCCTTGATCTCTTCGTAGGCGCGGGCGACGTCCGGCACCACGATGGTATCGTGCAGCACCATGATCGCATCGGGCTCGAACAATTCGTGCGCCAGCATGATGTCGCGCATCACGCCGCCATAGGAATGGTCGCCATCGATGAAGGAGAAGTCGATCTGCCCCTTGTAGGGCTGCAGCGCGTCATAGGTGCGCCGGCTGTGCGAATCGCCGATGAGCTCGAGTTCGATCTTCGAGCGGACCGTCTTCTTGATCCGCGACCAATGCGGGAACTCGTGCTGTACGCCGAGGTCGGCCACGATCGTGCGCTCGATCGGGCACCAGTCACGCAGGAACTTGGTCTGCCCGCCGCTTGCGACGCCGATATCCAGGCCGAGTTTGAAGGTGCGGCCCATGCTGGCCATGAAATGCACGAACTCGGAATACTCGCCCGATTTCTGCTGCAGGAACAATCCGTCCGGCTTTGCCGGAAAGTCGGCCACGGGCCGGATACCGTCGCGATACAGGCTCGAACCTGCCTCCACGACAGCCTGCCGGATGGTTTCGACCGATACAGTTGATTGCTGGTTCATCGAATGCGGTTTTTTTTCGAGGTGGGTTCGCTGGTGGCGAAAAGCGGCGCCCGGTTGCGCCGGCGAGCACGAGCAGAAAGTTGCCGATGACGATTCGGTGACCGCAAACGGCGGCCGGAAGCTACCCGCAGCCCCACAGGACGGTCAAGGTCGCTTCGAATCGGCTATTTTGCCTATTGAGAGCGGGATTCGGGAGCCGGGTGGATGCTGAAGAGGGTTCTTGTGACCGGTGGCGGCGGGTTTATCGGCCGCGCGGCCACCCTGTCGCTGCGCGCTCGGGGCTTCGAGGTGCATGCCGCGGGGCGCCGGACCACGGCGGACCTGCCGGCCGATATCCGCTGGTATCAGGCGGATCTGCTGGAGGAGGGGGCGGTCGCGGGCCTTCTGCAACGGATCGAGCCCAGCCACGTCGTCCATGCGGCCTGGGAGGTGACGCCGGGCAAGTATCGCGCCTCTCCCGCCAACCTGGATTGGCTGCGGGTCAGTCTCGGGCTCATCGACTACGCGAGGCTCCGGCCGGAGACGCGCCTCATCGGTATCGGCACCTGCTTCGAATACGACCTCACCGCCGGAACCCTCTCGGAAATGGCCACGCCTTGCCGGCCGCAGACCGTCTATGGCCGCTGCAAGCTGTCGCTCGCGCTTGCCTTCGAGACCGCCGCCGCACTTGGCCTCAGCACCGCCTGGGGGCGGGTCTTCTATCCCTATGGCCCGGGCGAGGCGGACGGACGGCTGCTGCCGGCGGTGGCGCGCGCTTGCCTCTCAGGGCAACCGCTCGACTGCACCGTGGCAACCCAGCGGCGCGATTTCGTCTATATCGAGGATCTGGGCGAACAGATCGCGCTTCTGGCGGACGGCGCGGTCACGGGAAACGTCAACCTGTGCGGTGGCGCGCCGATAACGCTCCACACCCTGATCGACGGCCTGGCCCGGCGGCTGGGCGGGGCCGGATTGATGCGTTACGGCGCGCGAGCCGCCGCCGGCGAGGACGCGCTGCCGCTGATCGCGGGGGATATCGCGCGGCTGCGCGGCGAAGTCGGATGGAATCCTGCCCTGACACTGGACGAGACCCTGGACCGGACAGCGGCGTGGTGGCGGTTGCGGGGCTGAATGCCGCCTAAGCCGCGCCGTGCGCTTCTTCGCGCGCAACCACCGTCACCGTCTGCCCGCCGACGCGATAGACGATGTCGGCCATGTCCACCCAGGCCCTCTGATGGGTGATCGCCAGCACGGTGACAGGTCCGACCAGGGCACGGATGCTGGCGCAGATCTCCTGCTCGGTCGCGGGGTCGAGGGCGCTGGTCACCTCGTCGAGGATCAGAAGCTTCGGCTGCCGCACCAGCGCGCGCGCGAGCGCAACCCGCTGGCGCTGTCCGCCGGAGAGGAGCGAGCCGCGCTCGCCCACCACGCTATCGAGACCCTCCGGAAGGGCGGCGACGAAATCGGTGGCGCCGGCGGCGCGCAGCGCCATTTCGACCGCACCGCGGGTGATGGTTTCGTCCCCGAGCGTGATGTTGGCGAGAACGCTGTCGTGGAACAGGAACAGCTCCTGCGGCACATAGCCCACCATGTCGCGCCAGCGCCCGATGTCGAGTTCGGCGAGCGGGCGCCCGTCGATCAGCACCCGGCCCGCGGTCGGATTGTGCAATCCCAGGATCAGATCGGTGATCGTGGTCTTGCCGCCGCCCGAGGCGCCCATCAGCGTGACCAGCTTGCCTGCCGGAACCTCAAGGTCGATGCTGTCCAGCACCTCCTTGTCGCCGAAGGTTATGCTTACGCTGTCAAGTCTAAGTCCTTGCTCCAGCGTGGGCAGGAGGCGCCCCTCGAAGCGCTCGCGCTGTTCGCGGGTTTCCTCGATCAGGTCGTAGACATGCCAGAACGACGCCTCGGTCTGGGCGGCGTTCTGCATGTACAGATGGACCTTGTTCATGGTCGAGATCGTCTTCACCAGCAGGGCGCCGATCACCACGATCTGCGCCAGCGGCAGGGCGAATACGCTGTGGGCCAGCACGAAGCCACCCAGCACCAGCAGGGCAAGCAGGGGCTCCTGCAGGTTCTTCAGCGCCTGCTGATAGAGCACCTGCCGCTGCATCGCCTTGTTCAGCAGCGCAACCTTGCGAAACAGGACGCCGACGACGTGGGAATGCCGTCCCATGGCCTTCAGCGGCTTTATTCCTGTGAGCGCATCGGTCAACTGATTGACCAGTTCGATGCTGCGCTGCGTCTGCCGCCCGCCGGCGGTGCGCGAGCGACGCACCAGCTGGTTTAGGGCGACGCCGATGAGCACCCCGAAGGCCAGCGAGCCGAGTGCCACCTCCCAGGAAATCAGCAGTGCCAGCGCCAGGTAGATCGTGCTCTGCAGGATGCTGCTCATCACCATCGCCGCGGACAGGTAGGCGGAACCCGCCCTGTTGGCCTCGCCGCTGATGGCATTGGCGAAGCGGCCGACGGGTTGGCGGGTGAAGTAGCTCCAGCGTACCTCGAGCAGGCGTTCCAGCAGGTGCTGGCGCAGGCGCGTCGCCACATCGGCGACGGCATAGCCGACCTGGTTCATGGCGAAGAGCGTCAGCCCCGCCTTCAGCACCATCGCCATGCCGATCAAGGCGGCGAGGACCGGAATGGTCATCGGCAAGCCGACAAGGTCGAAAGCGTGCCGCAGATAGATCTCTACGTTGGTCGCCTTGACGCCCTCGCCCCCGGCCGCGAGGGTCAGCAGCGGCAGGAGCGAGGCGAGGCCGAGGCTTTCAACAAATCCGGCCAGCAGCAGGAAAAGCACGACCCGGCCCTGCCGGCCGGACTCGGCGCGGAAGAACAGGGTCAGCGCGCCGCGGCTGCCGCGCTGGTTGGGGGATCGCTCGGGAACGGGCTGGGCCAAGGCAACTGGCTCCTGGGACAAGACTGCTCGATCGCATAGCACAGCCGAGGCTCTTCCGGCACCGAGACACGGTGCCTCGAACCGACCGGGTGCCGATCGGGCCGGCAAAATTGATTCTTCCCGACTGTGACCTCAATCACCGATTCTTAAGGGTTGGCGGGGTAGAACACGGTCGTCTCTCCCCGAGACATATCCCCTTGAGACCCACTTACCCCCGGACGCAAGCCCGGGGGTTTTCTTTTGTGCCTGTCAGTCCTGCAAGGCGTTCCACATCTCCTTGTCGCGCTTGGCGGTCCAGATGCGCGGATCGTCGTGGCCGGAGAGCTCGTCATAGGCCCGGCTCACGTCGAAGGGCATGCAATGCTCGAAAATGGCCCATTGGCCGAACTCGGGCGCCAGTGCGGCATGCGCGCGATCGAAGATCTGCTTCAGATTCTCCTTCTTTTTCACACCCTTCTGCACCGTGCCGACCAGCCTGCGCAGGAAGTCCTGGGTGCCGGCGATCGCTGCTTCCACTTCCTTCGGGGTCTTGCAGGCATCGCCCCGGCCGGGAATGAGCATCCGGGGCTTCAGGGCCCGCAGCCGGTCCAGCGTCTTCGGCCATTCGCGCAGGTAGGCGTCGCCCGTATAGGGCGTGGCATCGCGTTCCACCAGATCGCCCGAGAACAGCACCCGCTGCTTCGGCAGCCAGACCACGGTGTCGCCTTTCGAATGCCCTCGCCCCAGATGCATGATCTGGACTTCCAGCTTGCCGAGCCAGATCCGCATCGAATCTTTGAAGGTGAGCGTTGGCCAGGTCAGGCCGGGCACGCTCTCGACCGCCTGGAAAAGACGGGGAAAGCGCTCGACCTCCGACTTGTAGTCCTGGGCACCGCGCTCCTTGATCAGGTCCAGCGTCGCTTCGCTGGCAATGATGTTGTCGGCGCCATAGGCGGAGGCGCCCAGTACGCGGACGGCGTGGTAATGGGTCAACACGACGTGCTTGATCGGCTTGTCGGTCACCTTCCGGATCCGGCTGATGAGGTCCCGTGCCGCCACCGGTGTCGAGCGCGTATCGATCACCATGACGGAATCATCGCCGATGATGATGCCCGAGGTGGGATCGCCTTCGGCCGAATAGGCATAGGCTTCGTCTGTCAGGCGCTCGAATTTGACCTGCTTCTCGGTCATGTCGCCGCGCGAAGCGAAGGCTTTGGCCATGGATTGTTTCCTCCCGTGTCGTCGACTGCCGATGATATCCGCTGACCGCGCGCCAGCAAGGTCGTGTTAAAGCGGAGTTTCTAGGATCGGCCTATGCGCGTCCTGTTCGTCCACAAGCACTTTCCCGGGCACTACGGTCATCTCGTCCGCGCGCTGCTGTCCCGCGGCGACGAGGTCGCCTTCGTCGCCGAGCGGATCGAGGGAGAGATCGCCGGCGTGAAGCTGCACAATTACCTGCCGCATCGCGCCGCGGCACGCGGGACGCATCCCTATGTCCAGGGAATCGAAGGGGCGGTGATTGCAGGACAGGCCGCCTATCGGGTGATGCAGGGGTTGGCGAAGTCGGGATTCCGTCCCGGTGTCGTCTGTGCCCATGCGGGCTTCGGTCCCGGCCTCTACGTCAAGGACGTCTTTCCCGGCGCGGCAGTGCTCGGCCATTTCGAATGGTTCTATCGTGCCGAAGCCGCGGATGCCGACTTCCTGGACGGACCGCTATCCGACGATGATCGCTTGCGCATCCGCACCCGCAACGCGGAACTGCTGGTCGAACTGGCCGGGGTCGACGCGGCCACGACACCGACCCGGTTCCAGCAGGAGCAGTTCCCCGCATTCCTGCGCTCCCGCCTACGGGTCCTGCACGAGGGCATCGATACGGCCTTCTATGCCCCCGGCGCCGACCATCCTCCCGCCGATGTCCGTGACGCCGACGCAGTCGTCACCTACGCCACTCGCGGGATGGAGCCATATCGCGGCTTTCCACAGGCGATGGCGGCCTTCGCGGAGGTGTTGCGGCGCCGGCCGCGTACGCATCTGATCGTCGCGGGCTCGGACACGGTGACCTATGGGCGCCCGCGGCTGGATGGCCGCAGCTTTCGCGAGGCCGCCCTGCAACAGCATCCGATCCTGGGGGGTGAGCGGGTGCATTGGGTCGGACACCTCGACGCGCCCCGCTACCGGGCGTTGCTGCGCTGCAGCGCCGCGCATGTCTATCTCACCGTACCCTTCGTCCTGTCCTGGTCCCTGCTCGAGGCGATGGCTTGCGCGGCGCCGATCGTCGCCTCGGCCACGGCACCGGTTCAGGATGTGATGACGGACACATGCGAAGGCCTGCTGGTTAATTTCTTCGACGCCGCCGCGTTGGCGGACAGGATCTGCGAGTTGGTTGAAAATCGGCGATTGGCTCGCGTGATCGGCGAAGCGGCGCGTTTGCGCATCGAGGAAACCTACGCATTGAAGCGGCTTCTGCCCGAGCATCTCGACTTGTTATCTAAAATAAACACTGGAAACGGATAAAGTTTTATCTTTGTTTGTCAGAATAAAATCTCAGACAAAACATTGATATAATTGGATGTTTAACCACCTATTCTTTTGACTATTTGTGCGCTGCAAACAATCCTGTGCGAAGTCCGCTGAAAACGCAGATAGGCGGGCGTGGAGCGACAGGAGACAGGCATGGCGACCATACCCGGCAGCGCATTTCCGGACTTCCTCAAGGGGACCGGTTTAGACGACTTCATCAGTGGGGGGGGAGGCGACGACTTCATCAAGGGCGGCGGCGGTGCCGACATCATCTTCGGCGGCGACGGCAGGGACCGCATACAGGCGGGCTCCGGCGCCGACGTCGTTCACGGCGGCACGGGCAATGACAAGATCGACGGCGGCTCCGGCAACGACATGCTGTTCGGGGAAGCCGGCCACGACAAGATCACCGCCGGGTCGGGAGACGATCTCGTTGCCGGTGGCGATGGCAACGACACCATCGACGGCGGGTCGGGGGACGACCTGCTGTTCGGCGAAGCGGGCAACGACAAGATCACCGGCGGTTCGGGTGATGACACCATCTCGGGCGGCGAGGGCAACGATGTGCTCGAGGGCGGCTCCGGCGACGATCTCGTGCTGGGCGGTGAGGGTGACGACAAGATCACCGGCGGCGCGGGCAACGACCGTCTGGTAGCCGGCTCCGGCGACGACACCGTTCAGGGCGGAGCCGGGAACGACGTCATCTATGGTGGCGAAGGCGACGACAATCTTGCCGGCGATGCCGGCAACGATGCGATCAGCGGCGGGTCGGGCGACGACCTGATCACCGGTGGCGCCGGCAACGACTCGCTGTTCGGGGAAGACGGGGACGACGTGCTGAAGGGCGGCGACGGCAACGACGTGCTGTCCGGCGGGGCGGGCGACGACGTGCTGCACGGTGGCAGCGGCCATGACATGTTCATCTTCAATGGCGGCGGCGGAAACGACATCGTCCTCGATTTCCACAAGGGCGAGGACATCCTCCGCATCCAGAAGGACATCAACGGTACCGGCATCGAATCCGCCACGGATGTGCTCGATTACGTCTCGGCCGACGGCCACAACACGATCATCGACTTCGGCGGCGATTCGATCACGCTGGTGGGCGTGAAGGCCTCCGACGTGACGAGCGATCCCAGCCATTACTTCCTTGTTGTCTGATTGACCGGGCCCGGCCTTTGAGGCCGGGCCCGGATCCTTTCGAGTGTCACGGGCAGGCGGCGACATGCTTCACAGACCGATCGATTTCAAGATCATGCCGCCGCGCACCTTTTGCCTCGGCCAGTCGATCTGGCTCGCCGTCTGGGATCAGACCGGTGCCGCGCGGCTCACCCCGCGCATCGCCGGGCGGCCGGTCGAGGCGCCGCTGGCGCGCCTGCGGATCCCGACCCGCTGGCAGGCGGAGCGCTGCCTGGTTGCCTTTCGCCGTCCCGCCGATGCCAGCGATCAGGGCCAGTTCGAACTCACCGACGACGACGATCGCGTGCTTGCCTGCACGGCGATCCCGGCGTCGGCCTGGGGGGGCGGGTTCGATGTGGGCGCGCTCGTCTCCGGGCTCGGTGTCGACGGGCGTGTCCGCATCGCCCGCTTCCTGCTCGACGTCTGTCGCTCCAGCTTCAGGCTCTCTGCCGATCCGCTCTTCGCCGCCGGAGTGGAGGCGCTGCTGGCCGAGATCGTGCCCGCTCCCGGCCAACTTCGCCCCGTTGTGAGGCTGCCGGGAGGCGCGGTCGGGTGCGCCACCGCGGTGCCCGCGGCGCTGGGGCGGATCGTGACCGCCGTTGTGATCACCGCAACGCGGGTGGCCGATCTGCCGGTGCCGCCCGTGATGGATATCGCCGCGGCGCGTCGTGGGCAGTCACCCTGTGCCGTAATCGTGAGCAACGCGCTCGCCCGCCAGGGCATCGTCGTGCTGATCGGCGACGGTGGGCTCGTGTGTCGTCGCCTGGCGCCGGCCGGGCAGGTGGCCGAACCGCTCGATTGGCTGGAGGCGAAGCCGCGCCGGGCGGAACGCGATTTGGTCGCCCGCTACCTCGCGGCTCGCAGCGGGGCAGGGGATACCCGTGCCGCCGCGCTCGCGCGTGAAATCGCGCTCTTCGCGCCGGAAGCGGGTGTTGCGCTGACCGATCCGTCGGGCCCCCTCGGTGCCGAAATCGACATCGCCGTCGAGGATGGCACCGGACATGTGTTCCTGTCCGGCTGGCTGCGCGATCCGCTCGAACTGATCGAGGGGCTGGACATTGTCGACGACAGCGCCGGCAGTCGTCCGGTGGAGGCATTCCATCGCATACCTCGGCCCGATCGCGCTGCCCGCCTGAAGCTGCAGGCCCCGCACGACATCAGGGCGCTGCAGGGGTTCATCGCCCGGGTGGCGGCCCCGGCCGCCGGCATCGAATGCGATCTCAGGCTGCGCTCGGGTGGACGAATTCGCATCCGGCCGCGCGGACGCAGCTGGATCGCCGCCACCGCGCGGGATGCGGTATTGGCGAGCGTGCCGGCCGACGTGGTGACACCGGCGATGCTCGCGGAAGCGATCGCCCCGGCCGCCGTGGCGCTGCAGGCGCAGCATCTCTCCGCCCGCCGGGCAGCCGAAGTCCTGACCTTCGGTTCCGCCCTCCGCTCACCCGAGATTTCGCTGATCATCCCACTTTACCGCAACCTCAGCTTCCTGCCCTTCCAGGTGGCGGCTTTCGCCATCGATCCGGCGATGACGGCGACGGAAGTCGTCTACGTCCTCGATTCACCCGAGCAACGCGCCGAGGTCGAGATTCAGCTGCGCCATCTGGCGGCCACCTATGGCCTCGCCATCCGGCTGGTGGTGATGTCGGGCAACTTCGGCTACGCGGCGGCCAACAATGCCGGTGTCGCGGCCGCTCTCGGCCGGATCGTCGTGCTGATGAATTCCGATGTTGTACCTGAAGGAACGGGCTGGCTCGGTCCACTCGTCGCCCGCCTGGTACAGCCGGAAGCAGGAGCCGTGGGCGCGCGGCTCCTGTTCGACGATGGCTCGCTTCAGCATGCCGGCCTCTATTTTGCCGCTGACGATCGCGGCGAATGGCGCAACCGCCACTATTTCAAGGGCTTCCCGCGGGACTTCCTGGCGGCGGCGTCCGCGCGCGCCGTGCCGGCGGTGACCGGAGCCTGTGTCGCGCTTCGGCGCGAGGTCTATGAGGCCGAGGGTGGCTTCGACGAAAGCTATGTGATCGGCGACTACGAGGATTCCGACCTTTGTCTGCGGCTGCGCCGGCGCGGCCTCTCGGTAATCTACGAGCCCGACTCCACCCTGATGCATTTCGAGCGCCAGTCGGTGCCGCTGCATGCCGCGCATGCGCAGGGCCTGGCGTCCGAGTGCAATCGATGGCTGCATGCGAGCCGCTGGCAGGCGGCGATGGAAGGCGTGATGGCCGAGCAGGAGCGCAGCCCGGCATTCCTTCTCCCCTTGTCGAATACGCCGCGACGCCCGCGGCGCCGGAGTGCCCGATGATGAGCGGCGATCTTCGCGTCCTGCATATCGCGCACGGCCATCCGCGGTTGCGCACCGGCGGAGCGGAAATCTTCGCCCACGACCTGTTCCAGGCCCAGAAGCAGGCCGGCGTCTCGGCGATGTTCCTGGGCGTGGTCGAGGCGGGCGACCGTGAACGCAAGAACGGCACCGAGTTCCAGGCGATCGGCGGCCCGGACGAGATGCTGCTGTGGAGCGAGGGCTTCGATCCCTTCAACCTGATGCGACGCGACGGCCTCGGCCTCCTGCCCGACCTGCGCGAGCTGCTGTCCGCCTTCCGGCCCGATGTTGTGCACGTCCATCACCTGCTGGGAATAGGGGTGGAGGCGCTGTTCATGCTGCGCCGCCTGCTTCCCGACGCCGCCATCGTGATGACGATGCACGACTACATCCCGATCTGTGCGAATGACGGGCTGATGCTGCGCCGGGATTCAGGGGAACTCTGCGAGCGCGCCTCGCCGGACGCCTGCCATCGCTGCTTCCCCGAGATTCACCAGAGCCGCTTCGTGCTGCGCCGCGATCATCTGTTGCGCCACATGACCCTGGTCGATCGCTTCGTCCTGCCGAGCCGCTTCGCTGCGCTCCGCTACCTGGGATTTGGGCTCGACCCCGCTCGTATCGAAATGATCCCGAATGCGCGCCCCGCGCTGCGCGGGGAGCCCGTGGGCATCCGTCGCGCGCCGCATGGTGTCTTCGGGTTCTTCGGCAGCATCGCCCCCCACAAGGGTGTGAAGGTCGCGATCGAGGCGTTCAATGCATTGGCGCAGGAACATGACGTCAGCCTCGAGCTGCATGGTTCCATGCGTCACCAGCCGGAAGGTTTCCAGACCGAAATCCGCGATGCGGTGGCGAGCGGAGGCGGACGCATCCGGCTGGCGGGTGCCTATACGCCGGAGCAGCTGCCCGAACGCATGGGGGCCGTGGATTGGGTGCTGGCCCCTTCCGTCTGGTGGGAGAACGCGCCCCTCGTCGTGCTGGAGGCGTTCCGCCAACGCCGTCCGCCGATCGTCTCCGGCATCGGCGGTCTCGCCGAGCTGGTGAGCGACGGCCGCAACGGGCTGCACGCTCGCCCCGGCGATCCGGTATCCCTGGCGGCTGCCATGCGCCGGGCCGTGGGCGAGCCGGGGCTCTGGCAGCGGCTGCGCGACGAGGCGCCGCAGCAGGCCGGCATGGACGAAGTGGCTCGCCGGCACCTCGCACTCTATCGCGACGCGCTGGGGTCGCGCGCCGTCGCGGCTTAACCCGATGAAAGCACCTGCCGCCTATTCTTCGCGCATGCCCATGGAGCCGGCCACGATGCTGCCCGAGACAACCGCCGACCGGTTCGACCTCGCCGTCCTTCTCGATGAACAGACGCTTGTCCTGATCGGCGCCTTCGCCACCGGCTTGCCCGAAGAGGCGGCCGTCCTGCCCCCGGAACGCGACCGCCGCGGCAGCTTCCGTGCCCTCACCTGGGCGGAAGAGAGCGAACCGTCGGGCTGCATCGCGGTGCTGCGGCTGGATGGCGTGGGACTGACCCGGCCGGGCGATCTGCTTCTGGACACCGGCGATGGTGCCCCTCGTTCACTACCGGGTGTCGCCAAGCTGGAACTCGGGCCTCTCGCGGTGGTGCAGGCGCTGAAGCGGAATGCGCCGCACCGGCTCGCCGGGTGCTTCGATTTCCTTCGCCGCGCGTTGCTGGCGGGCGAAGAGAGCGATCCGGCGGGAAGGGCGCGGCGCTTCCTGCACGCCTTCCTGCACGAGATATCGATCCAGGATGGCTTCGTGGAGATCTTCGGCCGGCCGGAATGCGGTGGCTTGTTCCTGCAAGGCTGGTCGATCCATTTGCCGGTCGGTAGCGGCGATCTGTGGGTCGAGACCGACGGGATTGCGGCTTTCCCTGCCGTCGCCGGCCACTTCTCCAGGCCCGACCTGCTCGACACCGCGCATGGCATGGTCGCCTTCATGCTGCAGGCACGCGACCTCGACCCCTCAGCGATCCGGCGGGTCTATTTCCGAACCAGGACCGGCTATCACCATCTCAACATCGTCGACCATCCGGCCCGCTTCGAAGCAGCGGAGGCGACCCGCCATGTCGCCACCATGTTGCCGCGCATCGATGCGCCGGGCGACATCCGGGGCGGCTTCAGGCGCATTTGCCGCCCCCGCTACGAAGGCCAGGAGACGCTGTCGAATACCCATCACCCGGTCCGTATGGCGGTCGACTGCTCGTTGCATGTCGCCGATTCCGGGTTCTTCCTGACCGGATGGATGCTGGATCCGTCCCGGGTCATGAGCCGCCTTCTGCTGAAGAGCACCGCCGGTTTCTATGCCCGGGCCGATACCGGTTGGGCGCGGTTGCCGCGTCCGGACGTCAGCCAGGGCTTCGCGGCCGACGGCGTCATCGGCCCGAAGCTGAAGGCCAACGAGCACGCGCATGGCTATGTCGTCTTTGTCCCCCGGGACAAGCCGCTGTCAGTGGATGAACGCTTCTATCTCGAGATCGTGATCCAGGACGAGGAGGCGATTTTCCTTCCGCTGGCACTGGCCGAAGCCGGCGCCACGACGGCGATCCGCGACATGCTGGTGGGGCTCGACCTCGACGATCCGGCAGTCGAGCAGCTGATCGCCCGCCACATCGCTCCCGCGATGGCTGGCATCCATGCCGGACGAAACCCGGCCGTCGCGCCTGAGAGTATCGTCGAGTTCGGCAGCGTGCGAGACCCGATGTTGTCGGTCATCATGCCGGTGCCTGCCTTGGCCGGGGATCTCGATGTCTGGTTCGCCCGTCTGGCGCCCGACGTGGATACGGCCCGTGCCGAGATCATTCTGGTTGCCCCTCGCGCGGGCAGCGACCGATTGATCGGGCGCTTCCGCCGCCTGACCGAATTCTACCGCCTGAACGGGCGCCTGATGCTGACCGCTGATGCACTCGACCGGCACGAAGCCCTCGAACTGGGTGCCCGTGCTGCCGCGGCGGAGCATGTGCTCTTCCTCTCGCCCGGTGTCCTGCCGAAGGACACGGGCTGGATGCGCCGGCTGCTGCGCGACCTGAAGACCGAACCGCGGGCCGGCGCGATCAGCCCGACCCTGACCTACGAGGACTATTCGATCCGCTATGCCGGTCGCGATCCGGACCTGGGCGACGCGCCCAACCAGCCGGCGGACCGCGCGCGCTTCATCGGCTATTCCAAGCATTGGATCGGCAAGCAGGGCGTGACCGCGGTCGGCGGCATCACCAGCGAATGCTGCCTGATGCCGCGGCGTGTGTTCCTGGCCGTCGGGGGATTCGCACGCGATCTGGTGGGAACGGCCTATAAGGACGATGACCTGTCGCTTCGCCTTCGGGCAGCGGGCGCACAGTGCCTCTGGTCGCCGGGAATCGAGCTCTACGCCCTCGACGAGGACGCACCCGACCACTCCATGGACCAGTGGGCACGCGCCTGCCAGCTGATCGATCGCTGGCGCTTCGTGCGCAAATGGGTCCATGCCGAGCAGCGTACGGAGATGCCGTCGTGACCGAAGACCGTAAGCGCATTCTGATCCTCTCGCACGGCCATCCCTCCTTCTCGATCGGCGGCGCGGAGGTCGCCTCCTACAATCTCTTCCGCGGGCTCGACGATCTGCCGGGCGTGGAGGGTCACTATCTCGCCCGGTGCGGTCCGCCGATCACGCCGCATCGCGACACGCCCTTCCTCAGCCTGCGGCAGAAGGAACGCGAGAGCCTCTTCTACGCCAACGACTACGACTACTTTCGGCTGTCGAATCGGGACGTGCAGGGGCTGGACGGGCCTTTCGCGCGCTACCTGCGCGACGTGCAGCCGGACCTCGTGCATTTCCATCACATGCTGGGCTTCGGCCTCGAGGCGATCCATGCGGTGAAGAAGGTACTGCCGAACGTGCCGGTGGTGTTCACGCTCCACGAATATCTCAGCATCTGCAACCACCATGGCCAGATGGTGAAGACCAGGCGCCAGCAGCTCTGCAACCGCGCTTCGCCCGCCGACTGCTCCGGCTGTTTCCCCGAGATCTCGCCCGCCCAGTTCATGCGCCGCGAGCTTTTCATCAAGGCCTTCTTCGATCAGGTCGATTGTTTCGTCTCGCCGAGCAACTTCCTGATCGACCGCTATGTCGACTGGGGGCTGCCCGCGAAGAAATTCCGCATGATCGAGAACGGCCTCGAGATCGAGGCGCTGGCGCCGGCGCGGCCCTTGCCCCGTCGCGGCGGGCGGCGCAACCGCTTCGCCTATTTCGGCCAGCTGAACGAGTTCAAGGGCGCCCGTGTGCTGCTCGATGCGGTCACCCGGGTGCCGCAGGAGGTCTGGGGCGACGATACCGTCGTCAACATCTTCGGCGGCAACCTGGAACTGCAGCCGGAAGGTTTCCAGGCGGAGTTCAAGCGGCTGCTCAACCAGGCGGGCCGGCGCGTGCGCTTCCATGGCCCGTATCGCAGCCCGGAACTGCCCACCCTGATGCGCGAGATCGACTGGGTGGTGATGCCTTCCACCTGGTGGGAGAACTCGCCGCTCGTCATCCAGGAGGCTTTCGCGCATGGCCGGCCGCTGATCACCAGCGACATCGGCGGCATGGCCGAGAAGGTGCGTCACGACGTGGATGGGCTGCATTTCCGCGCCGGCAGCGCCGAAAGCCTGGTCGACCGGCTGGTCGATGCGATCCGCAGTCCCGATCTGTGGGAGCGCCTCAGGGCGAATGCGCCGCGGCCGCTCTCCTGTCACGATATGGCCGTGCAGCACTGGGAACTCTACCAGCAACTCTGGCGCGCCAAGGCCGGCCGCAAGCCGGCCGAGGCCGCGCGGGCGCCGAAACCGGCCAGGGCGAGCCGTTCCAGTGAGGCCGAGGTGGCAATCGAGCAGATCTGAAGGAACGACATGAGCGGCGAAGCCATACTGGTCACGGGGGGCGCCGGTTTCGTCGGCAGCCATGCGGTTCGCGAACTGGTCGACCGGGGATTCCGGGTCGTGGTCGCCGACGATCTGTCGCTCGGCCACCGCGCGGCTGTCCATCCGCAAGCGACGCTGGCGGTCCTGGACCTGGGTGACCGCGTGGCGCTCGCGCGCCTGTTCGAGGCGCACGGCTTTTTCGCGGTGATGCACTTCGCCTCGAAATCGCTGGTGGGCGAATCGATGACCCATCCGTTCCGCTACCTGCGCGACAATGTCGTGAACGCGCTGAACCTGGTGGAGCTCTGCGTCGAGAAGGGAGTGAAGCGCTTCGTCCTGTCCTCGACCGCCAATCTCTTCGGCGAACCCGACGACATGCCGATCGGCGAGACGGCGCGGATCGAGCCGGGCTCGCCCTACGGCGAATCGAAGCACCTGATCGAGCGGATTCTGCTCTGGGCGGATCGCGTCCATGGCGTCCGATCGGCCTGCCTGCGCTATTTCAATGCCGCCGGCGCCCATCCCGACGGATCGCTGGGCGAGGACCACCTGCCGGAAACCCACCTGATCCCGCTGGTTCTCGACGCGGCGGCCGGCCGCCGGTCGCATATCGAGATCTTCGGCACCGACTATCCCACGCCCGACGGCACCTGCATCCGCGACTACATCCACGTCTGCGACCTGGCGGTGGCTCATGCCTTGGTTCTCGATCTCCTGGGCGAGCGGAGCTGCCGTTTCAACCTCGGCAACGGAACCGGCTATTCCGTGCGCGAGGTGATCGAAGCCGCCACCCGCGTGACCGGCAAGGCCATCCCGGTGAAGGAAGGCGCGCGCCGGCCGGGCGACCCGCCAGCCCTAGTGGCCGGTAGTGCCTTGATTCGCAAGGAGTTGGGTTGGTCGCCCCGTTTTGCCGATTTGGAAACCATTGTCCGGCATGCTTGGGCGTGGCGACAGAGCCATCCCCAGGGTTACGGCGATCGGGCCGCGGTGGCGTGAAGGTAATTGGTCGATGAGCAGACGAGCCGATGATCCGCTCCAGAAGGTCCTGCGCGAGTGCCGGGGCGGCATGGCCTTTGCCGGCTTTTCCAGCGTCATCCTGAACGCCCTGGCGCTGCTCGTGCCCGTCTACATGATCCAGATCTACGATCGGGTCATCACGTCGCGCAGCCTCGATACCCTGGCCATGCTGACGGTCATCATCGTGGTCGGCCTCGTCACCTTCTCGCTGTTCGACTACCTGCGTTCGCGCATCTATCTCATCATGTCCGAACGGGTCGTCCGTCGGCTGGACTCGGATGTGCTGACCGCCGCGGTCGGAGAGGCGCTGCGCAGCCGCGGCGCCAGCGCCCAGGCGCTCCGCGACCTGGATACCCTCCGGCACTTCATCTCGCAGGGTCCGATCTCGACCCTGTTCGACGCGGTCTGCGCGCCGATCTTCCTGCTGGCGCTGTTCCTGCTGCATCCGGCCTATGGCGTCGTCGCCATCATCGCGCTGGTGGCGCTCGCCGGTCTCGGCCTGATCGCCGAGTTCATCGGCCGGCGGCCGGGGCATGATGCCAACGAGAGCGCGCTCAAGGTCCAGATCGAGGCCGGGGCGGTGGTCCGCAGCGCGGAACTGGTCGAAGGGTTGGGCATGTTGCCGGCGCTCGCCCGGCGCTGGCGCCGCGAGCGCCACAAGGTCCAGGAAATGGCCTGGAAGAGCCTCAACGGGGTCAAGGCCATGGCCTCGATCACCAAGGGCGTCCGCCTCGGCATCCAGGTCGCCGTCCTCGCCCTCGGCGCCACGCTCGTGCTCGACAACCAGGTGTCGCCGGGCGCGCTGTCGGCGGCGAGCATCATCATCGGCCGCAAGCTGTTGCCTTTCGAACAGCTGATCGACGGTTGGAGGCAATGGGCCGGCGCCGCCGACGCCAAGCGCCGCCTGCACGAGCTCTTCGCCACCTCGGCCACGCGCAAGCAGTCGATGCCGATCGAGGCGGCGACCTCCAAGCTGGTGGTCGACCGGCTCTCCTTCATTCCGCCGGGTTCCGACAAGGCGGTGCTGCGCGGCATTAGCTTCGAGGTGGAGCCGGGCGAGGCGATCGGCATCGTCGGGCCCTCGGCTTCCGGCAAGTCGACGCTGGCCCGCCTGCTGATCGGCGCCTTCGCGCCCACCGGCGGCGGCGTCTACCTGGACGGCCAGCCGGTGCACCTGTGGGAACGCGAGAGCTTCGGCGCCCAGGTCGGCTATCTGCCGCAGTCGGTGCTGCTGCTGGACGGGACGATCCGCGAGAACATCGCCCGCTTCGCCGATGCCGATCCGGCGGACATCATCGCCGCCGCCCGCAAGGCCGATGTGCACGAGATGATCGGCCGCATGCCCTTCGGCTACGAGACGGTGATCGGCGAGGCGGGATTCCAGCTGAGCGGCGGCCAGCGTCAGCGCATCGGTCTGGCCCGCGCACTGTTCGGCAAGCCCAGGCTCCTGATCCTGGACGAACCCAATGCCGCCCTGGATGCGCAGGGCGAAATGTCCCTGGTGAACGCGATCCGCGGCGCCAAGCAGCAGGGCACGACCGTGGTCCTGATCGCGCACCGTCCCTCGCTGGTCGCCGCCGTCGACAAGCTGCTGGTCCTGAGCGAAGGCAGCGTCGAGCGCTATGGGCCGCGGGCCGAGATCATGCGCGCCATCACCGTCGGCGCGAACAAGCCAGGCGCGCCCGCGATCCCGGCGGTCGGCATGACGCCCACGCCCGGACCGAAGGTCCAGCCGATCCGCGAACAGGCGGTGACGTCGTGAGCGCCGCCCTGACCGTGCAGAGCACCGCGAACGTCCCGGTGGCCACCGCCGGGCGCCGCAGCACGGATCAGGTCACCGTTCCCTCGATGCGGGGCACGGTGATCGCGGGTCTCCTCGGCGCCCTGGTCCTGATCGTGGCGCCGGTCACCTGGTCGGTCTTCGCGCGGCTCGACAGCGCGGCCGTGGCACCGGGCGTCATCGTCGCGGACAGTCAGCGCAAGACGGTTCAGCATCTGGAAGGCGGCATCCTGCGCGAACTGCTGGTCCGGGAGGGCGACGAGGTCAGGGCCGGACAGCCGCTGCTGCGGCTGGACTCGGTCCAGGCCGACGCCGCCGTGGGGCAGATCGGCACGCAGCTCTGGTCGGCCCGGGCCCGTCTCCTCCGGCTGCGGGCCGAGCAGGAGGGGCAGAGGAAGTTCGCCTGGCCGGAGGCGCTGCTGGCCCAGCGCGTCAACCAGCCCATCGCCGATGCGATGCGCAGCCAGGAGAACCTGTTCGAGGCGCGCTGGCAGTCCTATGACAGCACCGTCGAGGTAGCGCGCCGCCGGATCGACCAGTTCAAGGCCGAGATCACCTCTTCGGCGGCGCTGGCGACCGGTACCCGCGACCGCCTGCGCTATACGCGCGAAGAGATGGCGGCGGTCGAATCGCTGCTCGAGAAGGGCTACGAGCGCCGCCCGCGCCTGTTGGAACTGCAGCGGCTGGTGGCGGAACTGGTGGGCCGCGAGGGCGAACTCGCCGGCGCGATCACCCGCAGCCGGCAGTCGATCGCCGCATCGGAGGCCGAAATCGCCGGGCTGAACAACAGCCGGCAGAGCGAGATCGCCAAGGAGATGCAGGACACGCTGGCGGTCGAATCGGAGCTGACCGAGCGCCTGCGCGCGAACGCGGACGTGCAGCAGCGGCGCGAGGTGCTGGCGCCCCAGGACGGCGTCGTCGTCGACATCAAGATGTTCACCCCGGGCGGCGTCATCTCGCCCGGCCAGCCGATCCTCGACATCGTCCCGAAGGACGACGATCTGATCGTCGAGGCGCGCGTCAACCCGCTCGATATCGACGCGGTGCGGCTGGATCTGGGCGCCCAGATCCATCTGAGCGCCTTCAAGAGCCGGGTCGTCCCGAGCCTCCCCGGCAAGGTGATCTACGTGTCGGCCGACAAGATGACCGACCCGAAGACGGGCGAGCCCTATTTCACCGCCCGGGTGAAGCTCGACCGGGAGGAGCTGAAGAAGTATCCGGAAGTGGTGCTCTATCCCGGGATGCCGACCGAAGTGTTCATCGTGACCGGCGAGCGGCGGGCGATCAGCTACATGGCCGCGCCCCTGGTCGACAGCTTCCGCCGCGCCTTCCGCGAAGATTGAGCGCACGGGGGAGGGGGGCGACCTCCTTCGTTGCGGGAGATTCTCCCGCGTTTTTCCGATGTCGGCGGAAATCCGGAAACGTGGATTGAAATCAACACGTTACATATTCTACACGGAAACTGACGCGGAACTGGCCTTCCGCTTCAGGCGGAAGCAGGCTTCCGCTTTCGGGAATGTTCGAGGGTCGTATATGGACTATGTCCAGGAGCAGCCTTCTGGTGAATCAGAAGTGCCCGGCATTATAGCCGATCGGGACATTTCTCTCAACATAAGAATATTTGGCGCGACCAAAGGCGGAAGCCGCGTTCCGCGCAAGCATCCGTGAACGCCACGCTTTCACCGGCATTCCACCAGCGCCAACCGCGACCACGGTTTTCGCCGGCGGCCGATGAAGCAGCGGCGGGGCCGCTGTTCAGCGGAACAGGGTGTAGAGGGCGGTGAGGAGAGAGGCGAGGGTGCCGAAAGCGATGGCGGCGACCAGGGCATGGCCGACCCGCCCCTTGGCGGCGTCCTTCGCCAGGGCGTCCATGCGGCCGTTCATCCCCTGCAGCGTCTCGTCGAGGCGAAGGGCGACCGCCTCCAGGGCCTCGAGCCGCTTGGCGAGCACGGCGCGTTCCAGCCGGTCCAGCTTGTCTTCGGGCTTGGGCTGCGGCTGAGGCTTGGAAACCGCCGACTTGGTGGTCTCGACCATGCGTTCCAGCAGGTTAAGCATCTGCCCGAAGGCGGTCTGGACGGTCGTGTTCAGGGTGTGCTGGCCCCCCTGAACCTGATCGCGGAGCGCCCGGATCTCGGCCAGCATGCCTTCGGCCGGCGATACCAGGCGCGGCGGCGTCACCTTCGAGCGGTTGAGGAGCTGCACCGGTTCGCTGTCCGGCGGCAGCGCATAGGCGGCGACGCGGGTCATCTCGTCGGGGGAGAGCGCCTCTTCCAGCAGGGCGACGAAGCCATAGGCACCGTCGCCCACATTGGCGCTGCGCAGGTCGGCACGGGCGCGCTCGGCGCGCGCCATGCCCACGAGGCGGCCATCGCAGCGGATCTCGACCTCCAGCCGATGGCCGGTATCGGCCGGATTCCAGGCCCAGCCGGAGACCTTGCGGTCTTCGACGATGTCGATGAAGCCGACGATACCATCCTCGATCTTGTCGTTGGCGGGGGTGGTGTCGATGGCTGCGGCGAGGACCGTCACGGGCGGCTCCGGAGTCGGGACTAAAGACTGCGCCCATAAGAGCGCAACCTTGCTTGCCGAACCGTTTACGCCATCGAAATTAAGGAAATGGAGGCCGGGACGAGACTCGAACTCGTGTACACGGATTTGCAGTCCGCTGCGTAGCCACTCCGCCACCCGGCCGGGCCGTGGTGTATAGGTGGCCTGCCTCTGCCGGGTCAAGCCGCGCCGAGCGCCGTTGTGAGGGAAGGGCGCATTGGATATAAGGCGCAGGAGCAACGCAGAGCCACGGAACAGGCCACGCCCGACATGAACGCGCATCAATTCTCGGTTGCCCGGCGCAACATGGTCGATGGGCAGCTGAAGCCCAACAAGGTGATCGACCCGCGCCTGCTGAAGGTGATCGGCGGCGTGCCGCGCGAGGCTTTCGTCCCGGGTTCGCACCGATCCGTCGCCTATATCGACGAGGAGATTCCGCTCGGCGGCGGGCGCTTCCTGATGGAGCCGATGGTGCTGGCGCGGCTTCTGCAGGCGGCCGAGGTCGGTGCGTCGGACGTCGTGCTCGATATCGGCTGCGGCACCGGCTATTCGGCCGCCGTCCTGTCCGAAATGGGCGCGACCGTGATCGCGCTCGAAGCCGATGCGGATCTCACGGCCCGGGCCGGCGAGGCGCTGCGGGCCCAGGGCTTCGATGCCGTCGTCGTCGTCTCCGGTCCCCTGGCGCAAGGCTATGCGAAGCATGCGCCCTATGACGTCATCCTGCTGGAAGGGCTGGTTGACGAGGTTCCGCCGGCCATCCTTGAGCAGTTGGCGGAGGGGGGCCGGCTGCTGGCCGTCGTTGCCGAGGGGGAGGTCGGCAAGGCCTGCCTGTTCCTGCGTCACGAGGGCCGTGTCGGACGGCGGGTGCTGTTCGATGCCTCGGTCCGGCGCCTGCCCGGGTTCGAGCGCGCCCCCCGGTTCGCGTTCTAGGAAGCGACGGTGGCAAGACCGCTGGAACTGCAACCGGCCGAGGTGGCGGCTGAACTGGCGGCGGCCGAGGGGCCGTACCTGCTCGATGTCCGCGAACCCTGGGAATTCGACATCTGCGCCATCCCCGGTGCCGTGAACCTGCCCATGGGGACGCTTCCCGGACGGCTGGCGGAACTGCCGGAAGACCGCGACATCGTGGTCGTCTGCCACCACGGGGCGAGGTCAATGCAGGTGACGATGTTCCTGCGCGAGCAGGGCTTCGAGCAGGCCAGCAACCTTCGGGGCGGGGTCGACGCCTGGGCGCGGCAGATCGACCCGGGCATGGCAACTTATTGATGATGCTTAACGGTCCTTATACCTTCCTCGGCTTCAGATCGTTCGCGTCCGGAAAGGTCGGTTTTCATGCAGGTGCGTAAACTTGCGCTCGCGGGTGTGGCGATGGTGTTCGCCGGCCTCGGTGCGACCGAAGCCTGGGCGCAGTCCCTGAAGGAGGCGATGGCCCAGGCCTATCTGACCAATCCCACCCTCGGCGCCCAGCGCGCGGCACTGCGGGCGGTGGACGAGGGCGTACCGCAGGCGAAGGCGGGATGGCGCCCGACCGTCAGCGGCGCGCTGAGCGGCGGCATCGCCGAATCCAACCGCAGCATCGGCGTCAACCAGGACCTCAATCCGCGATCCGCCAGCCTGACCGTGTCGCAGCCGCTGTTCCGGGGCTTCCGGACGGAAGCCGAGGTGGCGAGCGTCGAAGCGCAGGTGCGTGCCCAGCGCGCGCGCCTGATCTCGAACGAGCAGACGATCCTGCTCCAGGCGGTGACCGCCTATCTGGACGTGCTCCGCGACCAGGCGCTGGTCGAGCTCAACCGGAACAACGAACAGGTCCTGCGCCGCCAGCTGCAGGCGGCGAATGACCGTTTCCGGGTGGGAGAGATCACCAGGACCGACGTGGCGCAGGCCGAATCGCGCCTCGCGGGTTCCACCTCCGATCGCGTGCAGGCGGAAGGCAACCTGATTTCCTCCCGCGCCACCTTCGCGCGCGTCGTCGGGCAGATGCCGGCCACGCTCGAGACCGCGCCGCCGCTCCCGCCGCTGCCGAAGAGCGAGGACGAGGCGTCGTCCATCGCCGCCGGCGGGCATCCGGACATCATCACCGCTCAGAGCATCGAGGAAGCCTCGCGCTATGACATCGAGGTGGCCTGGGGCGCCCTGCTTCCGACCGTGACGCTCGACGCCTCGATCGCCCGGTCGATCGAGACGACGACCGAGAACCTGCGCGTCACCGACAAGAGCCTGCTGGCCCGGGTCAGCATTCCGCTCTACCAGGCCGGGGCCGAGCATTCCCGTGTCCGCCAGCGCAAGGAAACCAGTTCGCAGCGCCGGGTGGAGGTCGAGGATGCGCGCCGCGCCATCCAGCAGCAGGTGACGCGCTCCTGGGAGGCCTACAACACCGCGCGCGCGCGGATCGTGTCGCGGCAGGAGCAGGGCCGCGCCGCGCGCATTGCGCTGGACGGCGTGCAGCAGGAAGCGCTGGTCGGCTCGCGCACCACGCTCGACGTGCTGGATGCCGAGCAGGAACTGCTGAATGCGAATGTGCAACTGGTGAGCGCGCAGCGTGACGAGCGGGTTGCCGCCTTCACGCTGGTCGCGGCGACCGGCCAGCTGACGGCGGAGCAGATGGCGCTCGGCGTGGAACTCTATGATCCGAGCGTTCACTACAACAAGGTCAGGGATCAGTGGATCGGCCTGACGCCTGGAAACGATTGAGCGGGCGGCTTCAAACGCCCTGAAGAGTTGGACGGACCATGAGCGACCCCAAGGCCAACCAAGAACCGACGATGGAGGAAATCCTTGCCTCCATCCGGCGGATCATCTCCGAGGATGGCGACGGCGCCAAGAAGGAGGCGGACGTGCCGCCGCCCAATCTCGCGATGGATCCGCCGAAGCCCGCCGCCGCCGAGCCGCCGGCACCTCCGCCGCCGCCTCCTCCTCCTGCTCCGCCACCGGTGGAACAGGCGATGGAGGAAGACGTCCTCGAACTGACCGAGGTGATCGCCGAGCAGGCTCCGCCGCCGCCCCCGCCCCTGCAGGCGGCGCCACCGCCACCGCCGCCGCCGCCGGTCTTCGCGCCCCCGCCGCCCCCGCCGCCGGCCTCGTCGAGCTATGACGATCTCGCCCTGGTCTCGAATCCGGTCGCCTCCGAGGCGACGTCGCGGTTTTCCGATCTCGCCTCCGCCGTCACCGCCGTGCGCGGCATGCCGGTCGGCAACGGCACCCGCACGCTGGAAGACATCGTGAAGGAACTGCTCCGTCCGATGCTGAAGGATTGGCTCGACCAGAACCTTTCGACCATCGTGCACCGCATCGTCGAGCGCGAAGTATCGAAGCTCGCCGGCCGCGTCGATGACGGAAACCGCCGCTAATTTGCTCTGACCGGCGGCGCGATTGCGCCGCCGCTTCCTTGGGATCGCATCGATGCTGGAGAAGACCTATCGACCGGAAGCGGTCGAGCAGCAGCTTTATGCCGAGTGGGAAGGGCAGGGGAATTTCCGCATCGGCAAGCGCGACAACAGCAAGCCCTATTCGATCGTCATCCCGCCGCCGAACGTCACCGGCAGCCTGCACATGGGGCACGCGCTCAACAACACGCTGCAGGACGTGCTGATCCGCTTCGAGCGCATGCGCGGCCGCGACGTGCTGTGGCAGCCGGGCACCGACCATGCCGGCATCGCCACCCAGATGGTGGTTGAACGCCAGCTCGACGCGGCGGGGAAGTCGCGCCACGACCTCGGCCGCGAAGGCTTCATCAGCAAAGTCTGGGAGTGGAAGGAAGAGTCGGGCGGCACCATCACCGGCCAGCTTCGCCGCCTGGGCGCCTCCTGCGACTGGTCGCGCGAACGCTTCACCATGGACGAGGGCCTGTCGGCCGCCGTCCTCAAGGTCTTCGTCGACCTGCACAAGGACGGGCTGATCTATCGCGACAAGCGGCTGGTCAACTGGGACCCGAAGTTCCACACCGCCATTTCCGACCTGGAAGTCGAGCAGCGCGAGATCAAGGGCTCGCTCTGGTACTTCCGCTATCCGGTCGAGGGGATGGAGGGGCGCTTCATCGTCGTGGCGACGACCCGGCCCGAGACCATGCTGGGCGACACCGGCATCGCCGTTCATCCCGACGACGAGCGCTACAAGGACCTGATCGGCCGCCACGCCATCCTGCCGCTGGTGGGACGGAAGATCCCGATCGTCCCCGACGAGCACGCCGACCCGACGACGGGGTCGGGCGCGGTGAAGATCACGCCGGCGCACGACTTCAACGATTTCGAGGTCGGCAAGCGGCACGGCCTGCCGCTGGTCAACGTCTTCGATGCCGACGCGAAGCTGAACGGCGAGGTGCCCGACGCCTACAAGGGCCTGTCGCGCGAGGCCGGCCGCAAGAAGATCATCGCCGATCTCGAGGCGCTCGACCTGATCGAGAAGATCGAGCCGCATACCCATACCGTGCCGCATGGCGACCGCTCGAACGCGGTGATCGAGCCCTGGCTGACCGACCAGTGGTACGTGAACGCGGAAGTCCTGGCCCAGCCCGCCATCAAGGCGGTGGAGGAGGGGCGCATCGTCTTCGTGCCCAAGCAGTGGGAGAAGACCTTCTTCGAATGGATGCGCAACATCCAGCCCTGGTGCATCTCGCGCCAGCTGTGGTGGGGCCATCAGATCCCGGCCTGGTACGCGCCCGATGGCAAGATCTTCGTCGAGCTGACCGAGGCCGAGGCGCTGGCCGCGGCCGAGGCGCATTACGGCACGCCCACCGCGCTGAAGCGCGACGAGGACGTGCTCGACACCTGGTTCTCCTCCGCGCTGTGGCCGTTCTCGACGCTCGGCTGGCCGGAGAAGACCAAGGAACTGGAGCGCTACTACCCGACCGAGGTGCTGGTCACCGGCTTCGACATCATCTTCTTCTGGGTCGCCCGGATGATGATGATGGGCCTGCGCTTCATGGACGAGGTGCCGTTCCGCACCGTCTATATCCACGCGCTGGTCCGCGACGAGCGCGGGCAGAAGATGTCGAAGTCGAAGGGCAACGTCATCGATCCCTTGGCACTGGTCGACAAGTACGGCGCCGACGCGCTCCGCTTCACGCTCTCGGCGATGGCCGCGCCAGGGCGCGACGTGAAGCTGTCGGAACGCCGGATCGAGGGCTATCGCAACTTCGCCACCAAGATCTGGAACGCGGCGCGGTTCTGCGAGATGAACGGCGCCAGCATCGCGACGCCGTTCCAGCCGGGCGACGCGAAGCACGTCTTCAACCGCTGGATCCTGGGCGAGCTGGCGCGGGCCACCGACAAGGTGACCAAGGCGCTCGAATCCTACCGCTTCGACGAAGGGGCGACGGCGGTCTACCAGTTCCTGTGGGACGTCTATTGCGACTGGTATCTCGAGCTGGCGAAGCCGCTCCTCGCCGACGAGGCGACCAAGACGGAAGCGCAGGGCACGGCGATGTTCGTGCTCATGCGCACGCTGCGGCTGCTGCATCCCTTCATGCCCTTCATCACCGAGGAGCTGTGGCGGCGGCTCGGCCGTCCGGACACGCTGATGCTGGTCGACTGGCCGGAATCCACCGACCTGCCGATCGACGCGGGTGCCGTGGCCGAGGTCGATTGGGTGGTGCGGCTGGTGCGCGAGGTGCGGACGGCGCGGGCCGAGATGAACGTGCCGGCGGCGGCGAAGATCGACCTGCTGATGCTGGGCGCGGGCGCGCCGGCGCAGGAACGGCTGGCCAAGCACCAGGACGCGATCCTGCGGCTGGCGCGGCTGGAGAAGGCGGTGACGGCGGCGAGCGGGCCGAAGGGCTCGGTCCAGCTGGTCCTGGACGAGGCGACCATCGTCCTGCCGCTCGCCGGGGTCATCGACCTCGACAAGGAAGGCGCGCGCCTCGCCCGCGAACGCGACAAGGCCACCGCCGAGGCCGACAAGATCGAGCAGCGCCTGGGCAACCCCGGCTTCGTCGAGAAGGCGGCCGAGGAAGTGGTCGAGGAAGCGCGCGAGCGGCTGGTCGAGCTCCGGGCGACCGCCAAGAGCCTGGACGCCGCGCTGAAGCGCCTTTCAGAGTAGCGGCGTCCACCGGGAACTTTTGCCAGTCTTCCGGGTTTTGAACCGGGGCCGGGAATGCGGGCTCCGCAGGGGGAGCGTTGCGGCAAGAGCCTTCAGGTCTGCAAACCAGGAGTACCGGCACCGCCTTCGACTTCCTGGCGGGCGGTGGCGAGATGGGCGCACTCATCGCCGCGCATGACTGGGCCGCCACGCCCTTGGGCCCGGCCGACCGGTGGCCGCACAGCCTGCAGACCGTCGTCCGGGTGATGCTGACGTCGCGCTTCGCGATGTGGATGGCCTGGGGCCCCGACCTGATCTTCTTCTGCAACGACGCCTACCGCCCGACCCTGGGCGTGAAGCAGCCCTGGGCGCTGGGCGCTTCGGCGCGGCATGTCTGGGCCGAGGTATGGTCCGATGCCGGGCCGCGCATCCAGAGCGTGCTGGAGACCGGCCGGGCCACCTGGGACGAGGGGCTGCTGCTGCTGCTCGAACGTAGCGGTTATCCCGAGGAGACCTACCACACCTTCTCCTATAGCCCGGTTCCCGACGATCGCGGCGCCATCGCCGGCATGCTTTGCGTCGTGACGGAGGAGACGGATCGCGTCCTGTCAGGGCGCCGTGTGGGTTCGTTGCAGCGGATCGCGTCTGGTCTCGCCGACAGCATTACCTATGCCGAGGTGCAGGCCGCCATCCGCCGCGATCTGGGCGCCAATCCACACGACCTGCCCTTCACGCTGGTCTACCTGTTCGATGAAGCGGGAGAGACGGCGGAGCTCGTCTGCTCGACCGGGATCGCGGACGGACATGCGGCGGCGCCCGCCAGCATTCGCCTGGACGACGGCGATCCCGCCTGGCCGGCGGCGGAGCTGCGGGCCGGCAGGCCATCTCTGACCGTTTCCGACTTCGCCGGCCGCTTCGGCACGATGCCGTCCGGCGCCTGGGACCGTCCGCCCGAAGAGGCGATCGTGGTGCCGATCGCGCGGGCGGGCCAGGACGCGCCCGCGGGTTTCCTGGTGGTGGGCGCCAATCCCTACCGGCGGCTCGATGCCGGCTACAGCAGCTATATCGTCCTCGTGGCCGGGCAGATCGCTTCCGCCTTCGCCGGGGCGCGCGCCTATGAGGAGGAGCGCCGGCGGGCCGAGGCCCTGGCCGAACTCGACCGCTCGAAGACGCTGTTCTTCTCCAATGTCAGCCACGAATTCAGGACGCCGCTGACGCTGATGATGGGGCCGCTGGAAGAGGCGCTCGCCGACCAGCCCGAGCGGCTCGCCGATCACCGCCGCGACCTGCAGGTCGCGCACCGCAATGCGCTGCGCCTGCTGAAGCTGGTCAACACGCTCCTCGACTTCTCCCGCATCGAGGCGGGCCGTATCCAGGCGCGCTACCAGCCGACCGACATCGCGGCGCTCACCACCGACCTCGCCTCCAACTTCCGCTCGGCCATGGAGCGGGCCGGGCTCGACTTCGTCATCGACGCGCCGCCGCTTCCCGAACCCGTCTACCTCGATCGCGACATGTGGGAGAAGGTCGTCCTCAACCTTCTTTCCAACGCCTTCAAGTTCACCCTGACCGGGCGGGTCGGCGTCACGGTCCGCGCCAGTGCGGACGGGCGCGGCGCCGAGGTCGAGGTGCGGGACACGGGAACCGGCATTCCGGCCGAGGAACTGCCGAAGCTGTTCGAGCGCTTCCATCGCGTGGAAGGGGCCGCCGGCCGCACCTTCGAGGGCAGCGGCATCGGCCTCGCCCTGGTGCAGGAACTGGTCCGGCTGCATGGCGGCGGCATCACCGTCCGCAGCACGGTGGGAGAAGGCAGCGCCTTTACCGTCTTCGTGCCCTTCGGGTGCGCGCACCTCACGGCCGACCGCGTCGTATCGGAAGCGGCCGCGCCCGCGACCAGCGTGCGGGCCCAGGCCTATGTCGAGGAAGCGCTGCGCTGGCTGCCCGACGGTGCCGGAGATCTCGTCGATGCGCTCGATCATGCCGCAGTTCCGGCCGAGGAAGCGGGAGGCGCGCCCTCGACCGGCGCGCCGGCCGGTCACCGGCGCATCCTGCTGGCCGACGACAATGCCGACATGCGCGACTATGTGCGCCGACTGCTTGTGGACCAGGGCTACCAGGTCGAAGCGGTGCCCGATGGCGAGGCCGCGCTCGCGGCCGCCAGGGCGCGGCGGCCCGACCTCGTCCTCTCCGACGTGATGATGCCGCGGCTCGACGGCTTCGGCCTGTTGAAGGCGATCCGGGCGGACGAGGCGCTCGACGGCGTCCCCGTGATCCTGCTCTCGGCCCGGGCCGGCGAGGAGGCGCGGATCGAGGGCCGGGAGGCCGGTGCCGATGATTATCTGGCGAAGCCCTTCGCCACCCGCGAGTTGCTGGCGCGGGTCCGCTCCAACCTCGAAATGGCGGCGGCCCGCAACCAGATCAACCAGGCCTTGCGGGAAGAGGCGCGCATCCTGGAAACCCTGAACCGGGTGGGCTCGGCGGTGGCGGCCGAACTCGATCTCGAACGGTCCGTGCAGGTGGTGACGGATGCGGGGCGCGAGCTGAGCGGTGCCGCCTTCGGCGCGTTTTTCTACAACGTGGCCGACGAGAAGGGCGAGGCTTACACGCTCTATACGATCTCAGGCGTGCCGCGCGAGGCCTTCTCCTCCTTCCCCATGCCGCGCAAGACGGCGATCTTCCAGCCGACCTTCGACGGGACAGGGGTGATGCGGTCGGACGACATCACCGGCGATCCGCGCTACGGCCGGAACGAGCCTCATCACGGCATGCCGAAGGGCCACCTGCCGGTGCGCAGCTATCTCGCCGTGCCGGTCACCTCGCGCACCGGAGCGGCGATCGGTGGCCTGTTCTTCGGGCATCCCGAACCCGGCGTCTTCACCGAGCGGTCCGAGCGGCTGGTCGTGGGCCTCGCCTCCCAGGCCGCGATCGCCATCGACAACGGCCAGCTCTACCGGGCCGCGCAGACGGAGATCGCCCAGCGCCGCAGCACCGAGGCAGCACTTCGCGCGAGCGAGGAAGGCCTCGAGCGCCTGAACGAGGACCTGGAAGCCCGCGTGGTCGAGCGGACCGAGGAACTGCGGCTCGCCCACGAGCAGCTTCGCCAGGCGCAGAAGATGGAAACCATCGGCCAGCTCGCCGGCGGCGTGGCCCACGACTTCAACAACCTCCTGACCATCATCGTCGGCAATCTGGAGACGCTGCAGCGCCGCCTGGGCGGAGGCGCCGATCCGGCGACGCTGCGCCGCTCGGCCGAGAACGCCTTCCGGGGTGCGAAGCGGGCGGCGGCGCTGACGCAGAGCCTGCTCGCCTTCTCGCGGCGCCAGCCGCTCGATCCCAAGCCCCTCGACGTGAACAAGATCGTCGCCGGCATGTCGGACATGCTGCAGCGGACGCTGGGAGAGCAGATCTCGGTGCAGACCGTGCTCGGGGGCGGCATCTGGCGGTCCTTCGCCGATCCCAACCAGCTGGAGAGCGCGGTCCTGAACCTCGCGGTCAACGCGCGTGACGCCATGCCCGGTGGCGGGCGGCTGACGATCGAGACGGCGAACGTGCATCTCGACGAGGCCTACAGCGCCATGCAAGCGGAAGTCGCGCCCGGCCAGTATGCGGTGATCGCGGTGAGCGATTCCGGCTCGGGCATGAGCAAGGACGTGATGGCCCGGGCCTTCGATCCGTTCTTCACCACCAAGGATACCGGCCAAGGGACGGGCCTCGGCCTGTCCCAGGTCTACGGCTTCGTGAAGCAGTCCGGCGGCCATGTGAAGCTCTACAGCGAGCCGGGGCAGGGGACGACGGTGAAGGTCTACCTGCCGCGCCTGTTCACCGGCGGCCGGGAGGAGGAGCAGGAACAGGCACCCGGTCCGGCGCCCCGCAGCCTCGGCACCGAAACCATCCTGGTGGTCGAGGACGACGACGACGTCCGCCTGCATTCGACCGAGATATTGCGCGAGCTCGGCTACAGCGTGCTCGAGGCGCCGAACGGCGCCGCCGGGCTCGCCATCCTGGACCGGCATCCGGAGGTGCGGCTGCTGTTCACCGACGTCGGGCTGCCCGGGGGGATGAACGGCCGGCAACTGGCCGACGCGGCGCGGGCCCGTTTCCCCAAGCTGCGGGTATTGTTCACCACCGGCTATGCGAAGAATGCCATCGTGCACGACGGCCGGCTCGACCCGGGCGTGCAACTTGTGACCAAGCCTTTCGTTTATGACGTGTTGGCAGCCAAGATCAGGGACATGCTCGATCTAGACGACGGCCCGAAGCAGATACTCGTGGTGGAAGACGAACCCCTGGTCCGCATGGTCACGGTGGACGAGCTGCTCGATCTCGGCTTCCGGGTCGAGGAAGCCGGAAACGCCACCGAGGCGCTGAACAAGGTGCGGATGGCGGGGGGCGCGATCGACGCGGTCATCGTCGATGTGGGGCTGCCGGACCGCAAGGGCGACGACCTCGCCCGCGAACTGCGGTCGATGTATGTCCACCTGCCGGTGGTGATCGCCAGCGGCTATGGCGCCGACGCTTTCAGGGGAGCCTTTGCGGGCGATCCCCTGGTGCGGTTCGTGGGCAAGCCCTACGAAACGCCGATGCTGACGGCGGCGCTCGGCGAATTGGGTGTGACGCCGCCGTCCAAGTCCTGAAGAAGCGGGCCGGCGTCAGGCCGCCGGCTGCAGCACGCCCTTCTCGGACATGAGCTGTTCCAGCTCGCCGGTCTCGTACATCTCGCGGATGATGTCGCAACCGCCGACGAACTCGCCCTTCACGTAGAGCTGGGGGATGGTCGGCCAGTCGGCGAATTCCTTGATGCCCTGGCGCAGGCCGGGGTCCTGCAGCACGTCGATGCCTTTGAACTTCACGCCGACGTGGGAGAGGATCTGCACAACGGTGGCCGAGAAGCCGCACTGCGGGAAGACCGGCGTGCCCTTCATGTAGAGCACCACCGGATTGTCGGTGATGTCCTGGCGGATGCGGTCGTGAACGGGATTGCTCATCTGGGATTCTCCTGGACGAAGCCTATTCTGCCGGCGCCGAAGTCTGCAGGGCAAGGGCGTGCAGCACGCCGCCCATATTGCCCTTCAGCGCCTTGTAGACGAGCTGGTGCTGCTGCACCCGGCTCTTCCCCCTGAAGGCGGAGGAGACGATATGGGCGGCGTAGTGGTCGCCGTCGCCGCGCAGGTCCTGGATCGTCACCTGCGCGTCCGGAAACGCCGCCTTGATCATGGTTTCGATGTCCTCGGCAGCCATCGCCATCGGTCGTATCAGCCTTCCATAAAGCGGGGCAGCCAGCCTTCATGCGCGGTCTGAAGCTCGCGCAAGGATATGGCGCGGGTGCCGCCGAAGGTCAATGCGTCGCCGCCGACGGTGCCGAGGCGGATCGCCGGCACGCCGGCGGTCCTGGCCGCGGCCAGGATGGTTTCGACGGCTTCCGGGCTGGCGCTCAGGACATAGCGGCCCTGGTCCTCGCCGAAGGCGACGGCGTGGGCCGGGCCGGCGGGGAGGGTGATGGCGGCGCCGCGCTTGGCCGCCAGGCACATCTCGGCGACGCCGATCAGCAGGCCGCCGTCCGACAGGTCGTGGCAGGCGGTGGCGCGGCCAGCCAGGATCTGTTCGCGGACGAAATCGCCGTTCCGGCGCTCCGCGCCCAAATCGACCGGCGGCGGCGGGCCGTCTTCCCGGCCCAGAAGCTCGCGCAGATAGATCGACTGGCCGAGGTGGCCGCGGGTCTCGCCGATCAGGACCAGCACCTCGCCATCGGCCTTTGGCGCCACCTTCACGGCTTTGGAAAGGTCCTGGATCAGGCCGACGCCGCCGATGGCGGGGGTGGGCTGCACGCCCTGGCCCTGGGTTTCGTTGTAGAGCGAGACGTTGCCGGAAACGACCGGGTAGTCGAGCGCCAGGCAGGCCTTGCGCATGCCTTCGATGCAGCCGGCGAACTGGCCCATGATCTCGGGGCGCTCCGGATTGCCGAAGTTCATGCAGTCGGTGATGGCGAGCGGCAGCGCCCCGGTGGCGGTGATGTTGCGCCAGGTCTCGACCACCGCCTGGGTGCCGCCGGCTTCCGGATCGGCCTTGCAGTAGCGGGGCGTGCAGTCGGTGGTGACGGCGACCGCCTTCCGCGTCCCGTGAATGCGCACCAGCGCGGCATCGCCGCCCGGCTGGATCAGCGTGTCGCCCATGACCGTGTGGTCGTATTGCCGCCAGATCCAGCGGCGCGAGCAAAGATCGGGCGAGCCGATCAGGTGCAGGAGCGCATCGGCGGTGTCGCCGGCGGGCGCGACATCGCCGAGGGCCGGCGGCGGGGCGGTCATCTTGACCGGCCGGTCGTAGGAGGGGGCGTTGGCGGCGAGCGGGGCGACCGGCAGGTCGGCGGCAATGGCGCCGTCCTTCTTCAGGATCATGCGGCCGGTATCGGTGACCCGGCCGATGATGGCGAAGTCGAGTTCCCACTTCTCGAAGATCTTCCGCGCCACGTCCTCGCGGCCGGGCTTCAGGATCATCAGCATGCGCTCCTGGCTTTCGGAGAGCATGAGTTCGTAGGCGGTCATCTTCGGCTCGCGGGCCGGCACCTGGTCGAGGTCGAGTTCGATGCCGACGCCGCCCTTGGAGGCCATCTCGAAGGAGGACGAGGTGAGGCCGGCGGCGCCCATGTCCTGGATGGCGACGATGGCGTCGCTCTCCATCAGCTCCAGGCAGGCTTCGATCAGGAGCTTCTCGACGAAGGGATCGCCGACCTGCACGGTCGGGCGCTTCTCTTCCGATTTGTCATCGAATTCGGCCGAGGCCATGACGGCGCCGTGGATGCCGTCGCGCCCGGTCTTGGAGCCGACATAGACGACCGGATTGCCGATGCCGGCGGCGGCCGAATAGAAGATGCGATCGGCGCGGGCGAGACCCACCGTCATCGCGTTGACGAGGATGTTGCCGTTGTAGCTGGGGTGGAAGGTGCACTCGCCCCCCACCGTCGGCACGCCCACGCAGTTGCCATAGCCGCCGATGCCGCGGACCACGCCGCTCACCAGCATCTTCGTCTTCGGGTGCTTCGGGTCGCCGAAGCGGAGCGCGTTCAGGTTGGCGATGGGGCGCGCGCCCATGGTGAAGACGTCGCGCAGGATGCCGCCGACCCCGGTCGCCGCACCCTGGTAGGGCTCGATGAAGCTCGGATGATTGTGGCTTTCCATCTTGAAAACAATGGCTTGGCCGTCACCGATGTCGATCACGCCGGCATTCTCGCCCGGGCCGCAGATCACCCAGGACGCCTCGGTGGGAAGCTTCTTCAGCCATTTCTTCGAGGATTTGTAGGAGCAGTGCTCGCTCCACATGGCGCCGAAGATGCCGAGTTCGACCAGATTGGGCGTCCGGCCGAGGATCTCGACGACGCGCTTGAACTCGTCTTGGGTGAGGCCGTGGGCGGCGGCGACCTCGGGGGAAAGGTTCACGACAGGGCCTCGACCAGGGAATCCAGAATGAGCTTGCCGTCGGTGCCGCCGAGCGCCGGATCGGCGAGGCGCTCGGGATGCGGCATCATGCCGAGGACGGTGCGGTCGGTATTGAAGATGCCGGCGATGTTGCGGGCGGCGCCGTTCGGATTGGCTTCGGCCACGACACGACCATCGGGCGTGCAGTAACGCATGGCAACGAGGCCGTCGCCTTCGAGTCTATCGAGGGTCTCGGCATCCGCGATGTAGTTTCCGTCGGCATGCGCGATCGGGATGCGCAGCACCTGGCCCGGCCGGCACTTGGCGGTGAATTCCGTCTGATTGGTCTCGACCTTCAAATCGACTTCGGCACAGACGAATTTCAGGTGTGAATTCTGGATGAGAGCGCCGGGGAGCAGGCCGACCTCGGTGGCGACCTGGAAACCGTTGCAGATGGCGAGCACCCGGGTGCCCTTTTTCGCCCGCGCCACCACCTCGCGCATGGCGGGGGAATGCGCCGCCATGGCGCCGCAGCGCAGGTAGTCGCCGTAGGAGAAGCCGCCGGGCAGCACGATCAGATCAACCTTTGGGAAGTCGGCGTCCCGGTGCCACACCATATGGGGTTCGTGGCCCATGCTGTTGGTGAGCGCGACCTTGGCGTCGCGGTCGCAGTTGGAGCCGGGAAAGACGATCACGGCGGCTTGCATGGCCGTTCGCTCCGCTGGGGTCGGGGGGTGGACAGGGGCGGAACCTAGCCGAAGAGGGCGGATTCGGGAAGGCTTGCCGCGGCCCCGAGGATGCGGCACCGTCTCGCCATGACCCAGGAAATCCACCGGCATTCGCCCGACCTTCACCATGACCACGATCATTCCGACGTGCCGGCGGCGCTGGCGCTCAGGGTGAAGGCGCTGGAGTCCCTTCTGGTCGAAAAGGGCCTCGTCGATCCCGCCGCCCTCGACTACCTGATCGACCTCTACGAGACCAAGATCGGTCCCCGCAACGGCGCCCGCGTCGTCGCCCGGGCCTGGACCGATCCGGCCTACAAGAAGCGCCTGCTCGAGAAGGGCGGCAACGCCATCAGGGAACTCGGCTACGAGGGACGGCAGGGGGAGGACATCGTGGTGGTGGAGAACACGCCCGGCGTCCACAACGTCGTCGTCTGCACGCTCTGCTCCTGCTACCCCTGGCCGGTGCTGGGCCTTCCCCCGGTCTGGTACAAGGCGGCGCCCTATCGCTCGCGGGTGGTGATCGACCCGCGGGGCGTGCTGGCGGAGTTCGGCGTCAGCCTGCCCGAGGCGACCGAGGTGCGGGTCTGGGACAGCACCTCCGAGGTTCGCTACATGGTGCTGCCCGAACGGCCGAAAGGGACCGAAGGGATGAGCGAGGAGGCGCTGGCCGAACTCGTCACCCGCGATTGCATGATCGGCACCGGCCTCGCGAGGGCGCCCAAATGAACGGCGCGCACGACATGGGCGGCATGCAGGGCTTCGGCCCGGTGAACCCGGAGACGGACGAGCCGGTCTTCCATGCGGAATGGGAGCGCCGCGCCTTCGCCATCACCCTGGCCGCCGGATCCCTCGGCAAGTGGAACATCGACCAGTCGCGCTATGCCCGCGAGAAGCAGCCGCCGGCCGAGTATCTCGCCACCAGCTATTACGAGCACTGGCTCTATGGGCTGGAACGCCTGCTGGTCGAGCGCGGGCTGCTGACGGCGGAGGAGTTGAAGAGCGGCAAGGCCGCCGGACCGGCGCCGGTGGCGGCGGTCGGCGTCGAGCGCATGGGCGAGATCATCAGGAAGGGCGGGGCGCATCGCATCGCCTCCGACCAGCCCGCGTCGTTCGCGCCCGGACAGAAGGTGCGGGTGAGGAACCATCACCCGATCGGCCATACCCGCGCGCCGCGCTATGTGCGGGGGCGCGAGGGGGTGATCGACCGCGACCACGGCGTCTTCGTCTTCGCCGATACGAGCGGATCGGACAAGGGGCCCAAGCCGCAGCACTGCTACGTCGTCCGCTTCGCCGCGCAGGAATTGTGGGGACCGGAGGCGAACCCGCGCGACGTGCTGCTGATCGACCTGTGGGACGACCACCTGGACGCGGTGTGAGCGCCGGTCCCGACCTCGCCGCCCTGCCGGCCATCCCGCGCGATGCCGAGGGCCCGGTGTTCCGCGAGCCTTGGGAGGCGCAGGCCTTCGCGCTGGCGGTGAAGCTGCACGAGACGGGGCTCTTCACCTGGGCCGAATGGGCGGCGACGCTGGCGCAGGCGATCGACGCGGCCCAGGCCGAGGGCGATCCAGACCTCGGCGACACCTACTATCATCACTGGATGGCCGCCCTGGAGCGCTTGGTGACGGCGAAGGGCGTCGTCACCACCGCGGCGCTGGACCGGCGCACCCATGCCTGGGAACACGCCTATCTGCGCACGCCGCATGGACAGCCCGTCGACCTGATGCCGGAGGACGAGCATCCATGAAGCTCCTGCGCATCGTCCTCGCACTGGCATTGTCGGCCATCGCGCTGCCGGCCCGCGCGGCCGAGCTCATGCCGATGTTCGATGCGCATATGCACTACAACTGGGAGCCGACCCCGCGCTATTCGCTGCCGGAGATCCTGGCGCTGTTCAAGGCATCGGGCGTCACCGGCGTGCTGGCGACCAGCCGCCCCAACGACGGCACCCGCGCGCTCGTCGACGCGAAGCCGGAGGGCCTGTGGGTGGTGCCCTTCATCCGGCCCTACAACGTCCGGGCGGATATCGGCACCTGGTTCAACGACCAGCGGACCATCCGGCTGATCCGGACCGAGTTCGAGCGCGGCTATTACCGCGGCATCGGCGAATTCCACATCTACGGCAAATCGGCCGCGACGGATTGGGTGAAGGAGATCGTCGGCTTCGCCGCCGAGAAGAAGCTGTTCCTGCATGCGCATGCCGATGACGAAGCGGTCGAGATCCTGTTCGGCCACGATGCCCGGACCAGGATGATCTGGGCCCATACCGGCTTCTCGACCGCGCCCGAGAAGGTGGCCGCCTTTCTGCAGCGCTGGCCGGACCTGTGGTGCGAGCTGTCCTATCGCAGCGGGATCACCGAGGGCGGCAGACTGACGGCGGAATGGCGGGCGCTGTTCGAGCGCTTCCCCGACCGCTTCCTGCTCGGCTCCGACACCTGGACCAACGGGCGCTGGGAAAGCTATGCCGAGATCATGGCGGGCTATCGCGTCTGGCTCGACCAACTACCCAAACCCATCGCCGAGCAGATCGCCTTCCGGACCGCCGAAAAACTGTTCCGATGACCGAAGCCGAGATCCTGGACCGGGACGGAGTCCGCCTGCGGCTGCGCCGCTGGGCGCCGGCGGGGCCGCCCAGGGCCATCGTTCAGATCGCGCATGGACTGGCGGAGCATTCCGGGCGCTACGACCGCTTCGCCCGCGCTCTCGCAGCGGCGGGCTTCGCGGTCATCGCCCATGACCATCGCGGCCATGGCGAAACGGCCGCGCGGCCCGAGGATCTCGGCTTCTTCGCCGAGCGGGACGGCTGGGCCACCGTGCTGGCCGATCTCGACGCGGTGCAGGCGGTGGGGCGGTCCTTGTGGCCGGGCGTCCCGGTGTTCCTGTTCGGCCATTCGATGGGGTCGTTCATGGTACAGGACCTGGTCAGCAGGTCCGGCATCGATCTCGCCGGCGCCGTCCTCAGCGGTTCCGACGGAAGCCGTCCGCCGCCGGGGGCGCGGTCGCTGGCGGCCTTCGAGCGCTGGCGGCTGGGTCCGAGGGGACAAAGCGCGCTCATCCACGCGCTGGCATTCGGCGCTTTCGGCAGGAAGATTCCCGGCCGGCGCACCGAATTCGACTGGCTGTCGCGCGACCCGGCGGAGGTGGACGCCTATTCCGCCGATCCGCTTTGCGGCTTCGTCGCGACGGTGCAGCTGTGGGTCGACCTGCTGGGAGCGCTCGCGCGCCTGGGCAGCGAAGGCCACCGGGCCCGGGTGCCGAAGGGGCTGCCGATCCTGTCCATCGCCGGCACCGCCGACCCGGTGTCGAACGGCGGCAAGGGCATCGGGCCGCTGGTGGAGGGCTATCGGCGTGCCGGCCTCGCCGACGTGACCGACCGGCGCTACGAGGGCGCCCGGCACGAATTGCTGAACGAGACCAACCGCGAGGAAGTCACGGCGGATGTCGTCGCGTGGCTGGATGCGAGGCTGCAGCGCCTGCGATAGCGCTTGCGGGGCGCTGCCGGGCCCGACGCGAATACCCGACGAATGTTCCGTTCGTTCAACCTTTACCCGATACTGACAAGCTATAGGGAGTGCCCGACCTGGGGCATGGCAGGGAGCGAAGCTTGGCGAAACTTGCGGCCTGGGGCCCATTCGATGGCTGAGACTCAGCCGGGGTTCGACGAGGGCGACCTCTTCGAGCGGCATCCGCTGCCGCTGTGGGTGACGGATGCGCAGACGGGCCGCATCGTCGCGGTGAACGCGGCGGCCATCGAGCGCTACGGCTATACCCGCGAGGAGTTCCTGGGCGGGCCTCCCGGCTTCCTCGTCGAGCCGGGCGCGAGCCCGATCCGGCATCGCTGCCGCAGCGGAGAGCAGATCACCGTCGAGATCACCGAAAGAGAAATCCGCTTCGCCGGGCGGCCGGCGGTGCTGGCAATGGTGCTGGACATATCCGAGCGGATTGCAGGCCGGGGCGCGCTCGACCGCGCGGAGCGGCTTCTGCGCACGGCCGGCCGTGTCGCCAAACTGGGCGGCTGGATGCTCGACCTCGGTTCGCGCCGGGTGGAGATGTCGGAGGAGGTCTGTGCCGTCCACGGGATTCCGCCCGGAAGCGCGCCCGGCCTCGATTCGGCGATCGACTTCTATGCCCCCGAGTATCGCGACACGGTCCGCGCGGCGGTGGAGGAGTGCCTGGGCGAAGGCAAGCCCTACGACATAGAGGTGGAGTTGCTGAGCGCCCAGGGGAAGCGTGTCTGGGTGAGAGCCATCGGCGAGGCGGTACGCGACGAGAGCGGTACGATCACCTGCATCCAGGGCGCCTTCCAGGACATCACCGAGGAGAAGCAGCAGGAGCATGTCCTGCTGCAGAACCGGCAGCGCATCCGGCAGCTGGCCGATGCCATGCCGCAGATCGTCTGGATCGCGGACGAGAAGGGCCGCGTCGATTTCGCCAACCGCGCCTATTACGACTATGTGGGGCTTCCCTACGGCGAACCGCCGGGCCCGGGCTGGCTGGGCGGGGTGCATCCAGAGGACCTGCCGCGCTGCATGGAGCTGTGGCGGGAGTCGATGAGCACGGGCAAGCCCTATTCGGTGGAGCTGCGCCTGCGCGGCGGGTCCGAGGGCGCCTATCGCTGGTTCATTTCCACCGCCCGCGGCATTCGCGACGAGACCGGCAGGATCGTGCGGTGGTTCGGGTCCAGCACCGACATCCATGAGCGCAAGGTGGCGGAGGAGGGCCTGCGCGAGGGCGAGGCGCGGCTGCGCGCCATCTTCGAGAGCGAGCCGGAATGCGTGAAGGTGGTTTCCGCGGACGGCCGGCTGCTGGAGATGAACCCCGCGGGTCTCGCCATGATCGAGGCGGAGGAGGCGACGTCGGTGATCGGCCTGCCGATCGCCGAGGCCGTGCATCCGGAGGACCGCGCCACCTTCCAGGCGCTGCATGCCCAGGCGATCGCCGGCCTGGCGGGGCATGCGCAGTTCCGTATCCGCGGCCTCAGGGGCGGCGAGCTGTGGGTGGAATCGCATGCCACGCCGATGCGCGAGGCGGACGGGTCGGTGGGGTCGGTGCTGAGCATCACCCGCGACATCACGGCGCGGCGGCAGGTCGAACTGACGCAACGGTTGCACGCATCCGAATCCCGCGTGCTGGAACTGATCTCGACCGGCGCATCGCTCTCCCTCGTGCTGGACGAGGTGGTGGGTATCGTCGAGGCGACGCTGCCCGGAGCGATCGGGTCCATCGTCCTTCTCGATCCCGACGGGCGGCGCATCAGGAACGGCGCGGCACCACGCCTGCCGCCCGCCTATGTCGAGGCGCTGGAAGGACTGCCGATCGGGCCGGCGGCCGGGTCGTGCGGTGCCGCGATGCATCTGCGCCGGCAGGTAATCGTCAGCGACATCGAGACCGACCCGCGTTGGAACGACTATCGCGTGCTGGCGCGCACCCACGGATTGCGGGCCTGCTGGTCGACGCCGATCCTCGGCGGGAGCGGCGACGTGCTGGCGAGTTTCGCGCTCTACTACCGCGAGCCGCGCGGGCCCACAGCCTCGGACCAGGGCATCATCGATCGTGCCGTCCATCTGGTTCGCGTCGCCCTGGAGCGTACCCGTGAAGCAGAGGCGCTGCGGGACAGCGAGGAGCGGTTCCGGCAATTGGCCGAGAATATCGCCGAGACCTTCTGGATGGTCGATGTGGCGGCGAACCGCTTCCTCTATGTCAGCCCGGCCTATGAGAGCATCTGGGGCCGCCCGGTCGCCGAGCTCTACGTCGACCCGACCCTGTGGCTGGAATCGGTGCATCCCGCGGATCTTTCCAGGGTGCATGCCGCGATCCTGCGGCGCGAGACCGGCGGCTACAACGTCGAATACCGGATCACGCGCCCCGACGGGGGCATGCGCTGGGTGGCCGACCGCGGCTTTCCCATTCGCGACGGTGCCGGGACGGTGGTCCGCATCGCTGGATTCGCGCGCGACATATCGCAGCGCAAGGCCACCGAGCAGAGACTGCGCGAAAGCGAAGCGCGCTTTCAGGCCGCCGCGCAGGCGATCGCCGATGTGTTGTGGGATTGGGATCTGACGGCCGATCGCCTGTGGTGGAGCGAGAGTTTCGAGACGGTATTCGGCTACCCGGTCGAGGAACTGGCGCCGGGACCCGAATCCTGGACGTCGCGCATCCATCCCGAAGACCGGGTGCGGGTCGAAAGCGGCATCCGCAGGGCCATCGCGGAGAAGCATCCGCAGTGGAGCGACACCTATCGTTTCATGCACAAGGACGGGCGCGCCCGTTATGTCGAAGACCGCGGCCGGCTGATCCTGGACGAGGACGGCCAGGCCGTGCGCCTGGTGGGGGGCGTGCGCGACGTGTCGGCGGAGCGCGAGGCGGAAGAGCGGGTGAGGGACCTGCGCCAGCGCCTGGAGACGCTGATCGGCGAGGCGAAGATCGGCATCCTGGTGCACCAGGACTTCAAGCCGGTGCTGGCGAACGAGGAACTGGCCCGGATGCTGGGCTATGGCGGTGTCGCGGAGATCCTGGCCCTGGACGATTGCCGGCTGCTCTTCGCCCCGGAGGAGCGCGAGCGGATGGGCGAGTACAACCGGCTGCGCAAGGTGTCGCGCGACTTCGCGCCCGGCTTCTACTCGGTCAAGGGGCTGCGGCGGGACGGTTCGGTCGTCATCATGGAAAACCGAGCCTTCCCGATCGGCTGGGGCGGGCGCATGTCCGTCTGCGCCATGCTGGTCGACGTGACGGGGCGGATCGAGCTGGAGGAGCGCCTGCGCCAGGCGCAGCGGCTGGAGGCGGTCGGCCAGCTGACCGGCGGCGTCGCGCATGATTTCAACAACCTGCTGACCGTCATCCTGGGCAATGCCGAACTGCTGGTCGAAAGCCTGCCGGCCGGCGATTCGCTTCGCCAATTGGCCGATACCACGCGAAAGGCGGCCGAGCGGGGCGCGGATCTCACCAACCGGCTGCTCGCCTTCTCGCGGCGGCAGACGCTGGATCCGAAACCCACCGATATCGGCAAGCTGATGGCGGGGATGGACACGCTGCTGCGGCGGACCCTGGGCGGGAATGTGGAAATCGAACTGGTCCGCGCCGGCGGATTGTGGCGCGCCTTCGTCGACCCGCCGCAACTGGAGAACGCCATCCTCAACCTGTGCATCAATGCCCGCGACGCGATGCCGGATGGAGGACGCCTCACCATCGAGCTGATCAATGCCCATCTCGACCAGTCCTATGCCGACTGGAACGAGGAGGTGACGCCGGGGCAATATGTGGCGGTGGCGATTTCCGATACCGGGACGGGCATGACACCGGAGGTCATGGCGCGCGCCTTCGAGCCGTTCTTCACCACCAAGGAGGTGGGCAAGGGCAGCGGCCTCGGCCTCAGCATGGTGTTCGGCTTCGCCAAACAGTCGAACGGGCATGTGAAGGTCTATTCCGAGCCGGGGCTGGGGACGACGGTGCGGCTCTACCTGCCGCGTGCCCGCGGCGAAGAGGCGGACATTCAGGGAGCGGTGGCGGTGTCGATCGACGGCGGGGCGGAGAAGATCCTGCTGGTCGAAGACGACGACATGGTGCGCGAGCACGTGGCGGAACAGCTGCAGTCGCTTGGCTATCGCGTCGTGGCCGTGAGCAACGGACCGGCGGCGCTGGAGATTCTGCGCGCGGCGGACGACTTCGACCTTCTGTTCACCGACATCGTGATGCCCGGCGGCATGAGCGGGCGCCAGCTGGCCGACGCGGTGCGGCCGCTCAGGCCCGATCTTCCGGTGCTGTTCACCTCCGGCTACACCGAGAACGCGGTGGTGCATCACGGGCGGCTGGATGCGGGGGTGAACCTGCTGAACAAGCCCTACCGCCGGCAGGACCTGGCGCGGAAGGTGCGGCAGGTGCTGGGCAAGCCCGATCCGGACTAGAGGAACCGTGCGCCCGCCGCTCCCGGCCGAAGAGCGGCGCGGGATGCCCGATGGAACCGGATCGCCGCCCGCGGCTTCCGGCCATGAGGACGGTCTGGAAGGCGGAGCATGACCTACGACCTGTGGTACTGGGACGGAATTCCGGGACGTGGCGAGTTCGTCCGTCTCGCCCTGGAAGCCGGCGGCATCCCCTATCGCGAATGCGCCCGCGAGCCAGGACAGCAGGGCGGCATGGCGGCCGACCTGCAGAGGGTTCGCGACGATCCCCCTTTCGCGCCGCCCTATCTGGTGGCCGACGGCATGACCATCGCGCAGACCGCCAACATCCTCTACTTCCTGGGCGAGCGGCACGGCCTCGCGCCGGCGGACATGGCCGGCAGGCTCTGGGTCAATCAGCTTCAGCTGACCATCGCCGATGCCGTGGCCGAGGTGCACGACGTCCATCATCCGATCGATGTCGGCCTCTACTACGAGGACCAGAAGCCCGAGGCCGCCCGCCGCGCCCAATCGTTCCGCGACGAGCGGATGCCACGCTTCCTCGGGTATTTCGAAAGCATCCTGGAGCGCCGGGGCAGGTGGCTCGCCGGCGGGGAGCGATGGACCTACGCCGATCTTTCCGCCTTCCAGTTGCTGGAGGGCCTGGATTTCGCCTTTCCCAGGCGCATGCGGACGCTCCGGCCGACGATCCCGCGCCTGCGCCGGCTGCAGAAGGCCGTGCGCGCGCTGGACGAACTGAAGGGCTATCTGGCGAGCGAGCGGCGGCTCGCCTTCGGCGACGGCATTTTCCGCCACTACCCCGAGCTCGATGGGCCGTGAGGCATGGTCAGGCGGGCGATCTCCGCACCGTGTGCTTCCATGGATCGAGGATGGCGACGCCGGCCACGGCAAAGTCGCCGGTGTTCCGCGTGACGACGCGGAGCCCATGGACGGCGGCGGTAGCGGCGATGAAGAGGTCCGGCTGGGAGAAGGTGTGATTCCGGGCCTTGCCGCGCGCGACCATTCTGCGCCAGGTCAAAATGACCGTTTCGTCGACTTCCAGGATGCGGCCGGCGAACCAAGGCCGCAGCCGGGCATCGAGCCAGGCTTCGCGTTCGACGCGGAACGGATCGTTCGCGGGGACGCGTTCGATACCGAACCGGATCTCCGCGAGGGTGATCCGACTGAGATAGAGCGCTTCCGGCGACTGCGCGTTCGACCACGCCCGCACGTGAGGATCGCCGTGCGGCTTGCGCAGCTCGGAGATCACATTCGTGTCGAGGAGCCAGCCGCTCACAAAGTGAAATCGCGGATGGGTGAGCGGACGCCTTCCTCGCCGAACTCGAGGTCGCGCAACGGAGACTGAGAGAGCAGCGCGTGCAACGTCGGGCGATCGTCCAGGGCGGAAAGCCGCGAATACTCCGCCGCCGAAAGCACTACGACCGCCTCCTTGCCATGCACCGTGACATGCTGGGGCCCATCGCTTTGCGCAGCGCGAACGACTTCGCTGAAGCGCGACTTGGCATCCTGAAGCTTCCAGCGCCCACCGGACGAAGCATAGGAAGATTCGGCTTCCGACAGCGAGCGGCGGGGCATCGGCAATCTCCAGAAGGCCCCCAAAACTACAAATTCTGATCAGAAGAGTTCATTCTGATCAGAATTTGTCCGGCGCTGCCGCTCAACCCCTGAGCGTCGCGCCGGTCGCCTTGGCGACGCCGGCGATCACCTTCTTCGCGACCGCCTCGATCTCCGCCTCGGTCAGCGTGCGGTCCTTGGGTTCGAGGCGCATCGACACGGCGACAGATTTCTTGCCCTCCGGGACGCCGGCACCTTCGTAGAGATCGAAGACGGCGGCATCGGCGATCAGCGCACGATCGGCGGCGCGGATCGCACGCACCACGTCGGCGGCGGGGGTGGCGCGATCGATGACGAAGGCGAAATCGCGTTCCACCGCCGGGAAGTCGGAGGCGGCGAGCGGCGGCTTCGCCTTGCCGGCCTTCTGCCTGGGCAGGGGCAGGGCGTCGAGATAGACCTCGAAACCGACGAGGGGGCCCCTCACGTCGAGCGCCGCCAGCACGGCCGGGTGGATCTCGCCGAAACGGGCGAGCAGCACCTTCGGACCCATCTTCACCGAACCGGAGCGGCCGGGGTGATACCAGGCGGGCGCCTCGGCCACGGCCTGCAGCGTGTCCACGGCGATGCCGAGCTGGGCGAGCAGGCCGAGCGCATCGGCCTTGGCATCGAAGACATCGACCGGGCGGGGATGCGCGTTCCAATGCCGCGGACCGGTGTTGCCCTGGCGGATGCCGCTCGCCGCCATGCGCTGGCCCGCCGGCGTGTCGTCGCCGTATTCGGGGCCGACCTCGAACAGCGCGATCTGCTCGGCGCCGCGGTCGAGGTTCCGCCCGGCCGCGGCGATCAGGGCCGGCAGGATGGAGGGGCGCATGGCGTCGAGATCGGCCGAGATCGGATTGGCCAGCAGGAGATCCGGGCCGCCGCCGCCGAAGGCCTCGGCATGGGCGCGGGCGACGAAGGAATAGGTCACCGCCTCGACCAGGCCCCTGGCCGCGAGCGCGCGGCGGGCGATGCGCACGCGGCGCTGGCCGAGGGTCACCGCCGGCTGGGCGACGACCGGGCGGCGGGGCAGGGGCACGGCGGGGATGGCATCGTAGCTCGCCACCCGCAGCACCTCCTCCACCAGGTCGGCCTCGCCCTCCACGTCCGGACGCCAGGACGGCGGGACCACATCGAGGCCGCCGTCGCGATGCGTGGCGTGGAAGCCCAACTTCTCCAGCGTCTTGTGCTGTTCGATCAGCGGCAGGTCGAGGCCGCCCAGATCGGCGACGCGGGTGGGGCGGAGATAGAAGCTGCGGCGCCAGTCCGGCACCGCTCCCGCGACCACGGTATGGCTCGGTTCGCCGCCGCAGAGCTGCAGGATCAGGCGGGTGGCGATCTCCATACCCGGTGCGCAGAACTCCGGATCGACGCCGCGCTCGAAGCGATAGCGGGCATCCGAGTTCACGTTGAGCCGGCGGCCGGTTCGCGCGGTGCGCACCGGATCGAACAGGGCCGCCTCGATGAAGACGGTGGTGGTCTCGCCGGTGCAGCCGGAATGCTCGCCGCCCATGACGCCGCCCAGGCTCTCCGGGCCGGCATCGTCGGCGATGACGCAGATTTCCTCGTCGACGGCGTAGGTCTTGCCGTCGAGCGCCAGCAGGCTCTCGCCCGGCTTGCCGAAGCGGGCGCGGATGTCGCCCTTCACCTTGTCGGCGTCGAAGACGTGCAGCGGCCGCCCCAGGTCGTAGGTGACGAGGTTGGTGATATCGACCAGGACGGAGATCGGGCGAAGGCCGATGGCGCGGAGCTTCTTCTGCAGCCAGTCCGGGCTGGGGCCGTTCTTCACGCCGCTGATGGTGCGGCCGATGAAGAGCGGGCAGGGCGTGGTGTCGCCGCCGGGGAAATCGAGATGCACCTTGATCGGGCTGTCGAAGCTGCCCGGCACGGCGGAGGTGTCGAGCGGCTTCAGCGTGCCGAGGCCCTTCGCCGCCAGGTCGCGGGCGATGCCGCGGACGCCGAGGCAGTCGGGCCGGTTGGGGGTGAGCTTGATCTCGATCACCGGATCGTCGAGGCCCATCACGGCGGCGAAGGGCCGGCCCACGGGGGCGTCGGGGGCCAAGTCGATGATGCCCTCGTGCTCGTCCGACAGGCCCATCTCGCGGAGCGAGCAGAGCATGCCGTTCGAATCGACGCCACGGATGGAGGACGACTTCAGCTCGATACCGGTGCCGGGGATGCGGAGGCCGGAGCGGGCGAAGACGCCCTTCATGCCGGTGCGCGCATTGGGCGCGCCGCAGACCACCTGCACCGGATCGCCGGCGCCGATATCGACGTGGCAGACGCGGAGCCGATCGGCGTTCGGGTGCTGCTCGGCCTTCACGACGTAGCCGACGACGAAGTCGGAGAGTGCCGCAGCCGGGTCGGTGATGCCTTCCACTTCGAGGCCGAGGCCGGTCAAGGCATCGGCGATGGCGCCGAGCGGCGCGGTGGTCTCGAGGTGTTCCTTGAGCCAGGCGAGCGTGAACTTCATCGGCTGAGCCCTCCGCCGAGCGTGGGCAGGTCGAGCGCGGCGAAACCGTAGTGGCGCAGCCAGCGCAGGTCGGCGTCGAAGAAGGCGCGGAGATCGGGGATGCCGTATTTCAGCATGGCGATGCGGTCGATGCCCATGCCCCAGGCGAAGCCCTGCCACTGGTCGGGATCGATGCCGACGGCCTGCAGCACCTTCGGGTGCACCATGCCGCAGCCCAGGATCTCCAGCCAGTCGTCGCCTTCGCCGATCCTGATCTGCCCGCCGGAACGGTCGCAGCGGATGTCGACCTCGGCCGAGGGTTCGGTGAAGGGGAAGTAGGAGGGGCGGAAGCGCATGGTGACGCGCTCGACCTCGAAGAAGGCGCGGCAGAATTCCTCCAGCGTGCCCTTCAGGTGGCCCATGTGGATGTCGCGGTCGATCACCAGGCCTTCGATCTGGTGGAACATCGGCGTGTGGGTGGCGTCACTGTCCATGCGGTAGGTGCGCCCCGGCACGACGATCCGGTGCGGCGGCGGTCCGGCCTGCATGGTGCGGATCTGCACCGGCGAGGTGTGGGTGCGGAGCACGGGGCGCGAGCCGTCCGGCTTCTCGGCGAGGTAGAAGGTGTCGTGCATCTGCCGCGCCGGGTGATCCGGCGGGATGTTGAGCGCCGTGAAATTGTGGAAATCGTCCTCGATATCCGGCCCTTCGGAGATGTTGAAGCCCATGGCGGCGAAGATCTCGGTGATCTCGTCGACGACCTGGCTGACCGGATGGATGCGGCCGGCGGCTTCCGGGCGGGCGGGGAGGGTGACGTCGACGCGTTCGGCGGCGAGGCGAGATTCGAGCGCGGCGCGGCCGAGATCGTCTTTCCGGGCGTTCAGCGCGTCGGCGACCTTGTCCTTCACCTGGTTGAGGCCGGCGGCGAAGGCCTTGCGGGCCTCGGGCTCCATGCCGCCGAGCGTCTTCATCAGCTCGGTGATGCGGCCCTTGCGGCCGAGCGCCGCCACCCGTTCGGCTTCCAGCGCTTCCAGGCTGCCAGCGGCGGCGATGCGGCCGAGCAGCTCGCCCTCCAGCTCCGTCACGTCCTGCATCTTCAATCCTCAAACAAAGAAAGGGGGCCGGTTCTGCAACCGGCCCCCTGGTTCTCGAGCTTCGGGTTCGCGAGAGCCGCCGGGCCGGCGGTCAGGCGGCCTTCGGCTGGGCTTCCCGGGCGGCTGCGTCTTCCGCGAGGGCGGCCGTAGCCTGGGTCGCCAGGGCCTTCAGGGCCTCCGGCTCCAGAGCGGCGAGATCGGCCAGCACCTTGCGGTCGATCTCGATCCCGGCGAGCCGGAGGCCGCTCATAAATCGGGAATAGGTCAGGCCGTGCTCGCGCACGCCGGCATTGATGCGCTGGATCCAGAGCGCGCGGAAGTTCCGCTTCTTGGTGCGCCGGTCGCGATAGGCGTATTGCAGCCCCTTCTCGACCTTCTCGATGGCGACGCGGAAGGCGACGGAGCCGCGACCGCGATAGCCCTTGGCGAGCTTCAGGACCTTCTTGTGGCGGGCGTGAGCGGTGACGCCCCGTTTGACGCGTGACATGGGGGTGCTCCTCGATCAGCCGTAGGGAAGGAAGTAGGTTTTCACCTTCACCTGATCGCCCTTTTCGAGGATCGTGGTGCCGCGCTGGTTGCGGATCTGCTTGTTGGTGCGCTTGATCATGCCATGCCGCTTGTTGGCCTGGTTCGCGCGCACCTTGCCGCTCGCGGTGAGAGAGAAGCGCTTCTTGGCGCCGCTCTTCGTCTTCATCTTGGGCATTTTGCGTCCTTAATCTTCAGGGTGCATTCGAGGACAGCCATGGCATGCCCCGCCAGACCGTCCGAAGTGAGCCGCGCCTTATAGCGGCGTGCATTGCGGGATGCAAGATGCCCGAAAGGCCGCCATTTCCGGCGCACGGGCGCGGCCGCCCGCAAGGCCGGGCACTATCCTGTTTCTATTTATGATCATAGCGCAGAGTATGAATGCACCAAAAGGTGAACCATCCAAAGGCATATGCCGGGTTAGCAGGAGGTTTACCGGTCGGGGCCGAGTATCGCGGCCTGTCAGGGACAATCGGTTTCCATGTCCAAAAAGCAGCCGGTGGCGGAAGGTCAGCGGGCCGGAGAGGCGGATGCGCCGCTGCGGTCGGGCGACGCCGTGGCTGCGCTGAACCGCTGGCTGATGCAGCTCAGCGTCGTGCAGACGACAGTGCTGCTAACCAGCGGCGCGGTGGTTGCCGCACTGCTCGCGCATATCCTGATCGGCTGGGTCCTGTTCGGCGGGATCTCGATCGAAACGCTGATCACGGCGCCGATCGTCACCATCGTCGTTGCCGTTCCCGTCATTTCCCAGTCGGCCTCGCTGCTGCGCCGGATCGCCGGTTCGCGGCATACGCTGAAGGCCATGACCGAACGCCTAGCGCTCGCGCTCGACGCCGCGGAACAGGCAAACCGGGCCAAGTCGCGCTTCCTCGCCAATATGAGCCACGAGTTGCGGACGCCGCTGAACGCGGTGATCGGCTTCTCGGAGGTGATGCGCGAGGAAATGCTCGGCCCGATCGGCCAGCCCCGCTATCGGGAATACGCATGCGACATCAACGACAGCGGGAGGCATCTGCTCGGCATCATCAACGACATTCTCGATCTGGCGAAGATCGAGGCTGGTGGCGTGGAGATGGAGCCGGAGAGCGACTGCAACCTCGCGGAGGCGATCGGCGCCACGCTGCGCATGATCCGTCCCCTGGCCGAGAAGCAGGAAATCACAATCCGCACCGTGCTTCCCGCCCGGCCCGTCACCGCCCGGGCGGTCGAGCGGATGCTGCGGCAGATCCTGCTGAATGTGCTGTCGAACGCGGTCAAGTTCACCCCGGCAGGGGGGAATGTGAGCCTTTCATTGTCGGCCAGCGAGAAGACCGGGGTGAGCATCGTCGTCAGCGACTCCGGGATCGGCATGACGGCCGAGGAGGTTAGGATCGCCCTGACACCCTTCGGTCAGGCGCGGAACGCCATGACCGCATCGCAATCCGGCACGGGCCTGGGCTTGCCGCTCGCGCGGGCGATGACGGAGATACACGGCGGCACACTCAAGGTGGCGAGTGAGCCGCGGCGCGGGACGACGGTCGAGATCACATTGCCGCCGGAGCGCCTGACGACGAGCACCGCGCCGGCCGGCGAACCGCCGTTCCCCTCCCGGGGGCGAGCGCGACGAGAGGGTTGACGCCCGGAAGCGACGGATCGTCGGGTTTGCCGCCCTCGACCCTATTTGGTAGGTTCGGGCCATGTCCCCGGGCGCGTCAGAGTCGCGCCCAATCCCCCTGAACCTCGAGAGTTGATCCGCTTGTCCGACGAGACGCCTACCGCCCGCGACGTGCAGCCGGTCACGATCGAGGAGGAGATGCGGCGCTCCTACCTCGATTACGCCATGAGCGTGATCGTGTCCCGCGCTCTTCCCGATGCCCGAGACGGATTGAAGCCGGTCCACCGGCGCATCCTCTATGCGATGAACGAGTCCGGCTACACCTCGGACAAGCCCTACAGGAAGTCGGCCCGTATCGTCGGCGACGTGATGGGCCGCTATCACCCGCATGGCGACCAGTCGATCTATGCCGCGATGGTGCGCATGGCGCAGGAATTCTCCATGCGCCTGCCGCTGCTCGACGGGCAAGGCAATTTCGGGTCGATGGACGACGATCCGCCGGCGGCCATGCGCTACACCGAAATCCGCATGGCGAAGGCCGGCGAGGCGCTGCTGGAGGACATCGACAAGGAGACGGTCGATTTCCACGGTACCTACGACGACAGCGGGCGCGAGCCCGACGTGCTGCCCTCGCGGCTGCCGAACCTGCTGGTCAACGGCTCCGGCGGAATCGCGGTCGGCATGGCGACCAACATTCCGCCGCACAACCTGGGCGAGATCATCGACGCCTGCCTCGTCTACCTCGACGATCCCGGGGTGCCGCTGGCGCGCATCATGGAACTGGTACAGGGCCCGGACTTCCCGACCGGTGGCGTCATCCTCGGACAATCGGGCATCCGCTCCGCCTTCCTGACCGGGCGCGGTTCGGTCGTCATGCGCGGGCGGGTGAAGATCGAGGCCTTCAAGAAGGACCGGGAAGCGATCATCGTTTCCGAGATCCCCTATCAGGTGAACAAAGCCCAGATGGTGGAGAAGATCTCGGAGGCGGTGCGTGACAAGCGGATCGAGGGTGTATCCGATCTGCGCGACGAGAGCGACCGCGACGGCGTGCGCGTGGTGATCGAATTGAAGCGCGAGGCCATCGCGGACGTGGTGCTGGCCCAGCTTTACCGCTTCACCCCGCTGCAGACGAGTTTCGGCGTCAATATGCTGGCGCTCAATCGGGGCCGGCCCGAGTTGATGAACCTGAAGCAGCTGATCGCCTGCTTCGTCGATTTCCGCGAAGAAGTGGTCGTCCGCCGCTTGCGCTTCCTGCTGCGCAAGGCACGCGACCGCGCCCATGTCCTGGTCGGCCTCGCCATCGCCGTCGCCAACATCGACGAGGTGATCCGCCTGATCCGCTCCTCGCCCGACGCCGGCACGGCGCGCGAGCGGCTGATGGCGCGCGACTGGCCGGCGGAAGACATCGCGCCGCTGATCGCCCTGATCGACGACCCGCGCCACAAGGTGGTCGGCGGCACCTACAAGCTGTCGGAAGAGCAGGCGCGCGCCATTCTCGACCTGCGCCTGCAGCGCCTCACCGCCCTGGGGCGCGACGAGATCGCCGACGAGTTGAAGAAGATCGGCCTGGAGATCTCGGATTACCTGGAGACGCTGGCGAGCCGTCCGAAGCTGATCGGTATCGTCCGCGACGAGTTGAACGCGGTGAAGGCGGCGTTCGACACACCGCGCCGCACGAGCATCGAGGCGCAGGAGTTCGAGCACGACATCGAAGACCTGATCCAGCGCGAGGACATGGTCGTCACCGTGACGCAGGCGGGGTATGTGAAGCGGGTGCCGCTCACCGCCTACCGCTCGCAGCGGCGCGGCGGGCGCGGACGGACCGGCATGTCGATGCGTGACGAGGATTTCGCCATCCGCATCTTCGTCGCTTCGACCCATGCGCCGATCCTGTTCTTCACCAACATCGGCAAGGTCTACAAGCTGAAGGTCTATCGCCTGCCGATGGCAGAGCCGCAGGCGCGCGGCAAGGCGCTGGTGAATCTTCTGCCCCTGGCCGAGGGCGAGGTGGTGCGGACGGTCATGGCGATGCCCGAGGACGAGACCGCCTGGAGCAAGCTGTCGGTCATGTTCGCCACCGCCAAGGGCTATGTGCGCCGCAACGCCCTCGACGACTTCGTGAACATCAACCAGAACGGCAAGATCGCCATGAAGTTCGAAGGCGAGGATGCCGACGACAAGCTCGTGGACGTCCAGCCCTGCGCCGATACCGACGACGTCCTGCTGGGAGCGCACGACGGCAAGGCGATCCGCTTCAAGGTAACCGACGTCCGCGAATTCCAGAGCCGCTCGTCGACCGGCGTGCGCGGAATGAAGCTGGCCGAGGGCGACGAGGTCATCTCGATGACCATCCTGCGCGGTGTCGAGACGACGACCGAGGAGCGTCAAGCCTACTTGAAATACGCGGGTCAGCAGCGTCGTCTGCTGGCGGGCGAGGCCGCCGAGGCGGAAACCGAGACGGCCGAGGACGAGGATGCGGGGGTGGCCGAAGTGGCCTTGTCACCCGAGCGGCTGGCGGAGCTGGGAGCGGGCGAGCAGTTCATTCTGAACGTCACCATGAACGGCTATGGTATCCGCACTTCCGCCTATGAATACCGCCTGACCAACCGAGGCGGGCAGGGCATCATCAACGTCGACACGCGGAAGCGCGGCGACAAGGTCGTGGCGGTCTTTCCGGTGGAGGACCAGGACGGCATCGTGATGATGTCGGATGGCGGCCAGATCATCCGCTGCCCGGTCGACGACATCCGAATTGCCCGTCGTGGCAGCGCCGGAGTAACCTTGCTGCGCCTCTCCGAAGGGGAGAGGGTCGTCTCGGTCGCGCGCCTCGTCGATCCGGGCAGCGGCGAAGACGGCAACGAGATCGACGAAGAAGCTCCAGCCGGCTAGGCCTGGGGCGGTTCACTGGGGAGTGGAAGTTCGATGGCCACGCGCATCGGTCTGTATCCGGGCACGTTCGATCCGATCACCAAGGGGCATTACGACATCATTGCCCGGGCGGCGAAGCTGGTCGACAAGCTGATCATCGGCGTCGCCATCAACATCGGCAAAGGCCCGATGTTCTCCGTGGAAGAACGATGCACGATGGTCCGCGAGGAAGCCAAGCAGCTCATCGGCCGCGATATCGACGTCCGGCCGTTCGACAATCTCCTGATGCACTTCGCCATGGAGATCGGCGCCGCGACCATCATCCGCGGCCTGCGGGCCGTATCGGATTTCGAGTACGAGTTTCAGATGGTGGGGATGAACGCCCGTCTGAACTCCGAGATCGAGACGGTGTTCCTGATGGCGTCCGACAACCATCAGTTCATCGCATCCCGGCTGGTGAAGGAGATCGCCATGCTGGGAGGGGATATCCGTCCCTTCGTCTCGCCACGGGTCGCCCAGCAACTGATAGCGCGGGTGGCCGAAATCAAGCGCAAGCAACTGGCAGGTGCAGCGGAATGAAGCGTCGGTGTTTTCTCGGGGTCGCGGCGGCCGGCCTCGTATTGAGTTCAACCTCGGTCGCCTGGAGTCAGACGGATTTGGAGAACACCCTCTATCTCGACCTGAAGGACGGCCGCGTGGTGATCAAGCTGCGCCCCGACCTCGCGCCGAATCACGTGAAGCGCATCAAGGAACTGGTCCGCCAGAAATTCTATGACGGGATCGTGTTCCATCGCGTCATTCGCGGATTCATGGCCCAGACCGGCGATCCCACCGGCACCGGCATGAGCGGTTCCGGGCAGAAGCTGAAGGCCGAGTTCAGCAATGCCAAGCATTTGCGCGGCACGGTGTCGATGGCGCGGGCGCAGAGCCCGGACAGCGCCGACAGCCAGTTCTTCATCTGCTTCGAAGATTCCGCCTTTCTCGATGGCCAGTACACCGTCTGGGGCGAAGTCACGGACGGAATGCAGTTCGTCGACCTGATCAAGAAGGGTGCGGGCCAGAGCGGTTCCGTCACCGATCCGGACAAGATCATCCGCCTGCAGGTCGCAGCGGACGTCAAGTAGGATCCAGCCTCCCTTCCCCGGCCATGCCGGGGAAGGGACGGTCCGTTCCGTCTATCGCTTGTTCTCGCCTTCCTTGGCCTTGAGGGCGGCTTCCTTCCCGGCATCGATCCACCAGGCGAAAATATCAGGCCCGTAAGCCGGGTCGGTCCGCGGCTTCGCCAGCTTGGTCCAGAAGGCAATCCGGTCCTTGCTGGAATGAAACTGCGGGATGACGTAGTGGCCCCACAGCAGCACCCGGTCCAGCGCGCGCGTAGCCACGATGAGGCTTTCGCGATCCCGGGCCGCGACGATCTTGTCGATCAGCGCATCGACGACGGGGTCCTTGATGCCCGCCAGGTTCCGGCTGCCCGGCTGTTCGGCCGCGCCGGATGACCAGAAGTCGCGCTGCTCGTTCCCCGGCGAGTCGGACTGTCCCCAACTGCCGACGATCATGTCGAAGTCGAAGCTTCGGTTGCGGTTCACGTATTGCGCCGTATCGACGGTCCGGATGCGAAGTTCGATCCCGAGACGCTCCAGATTGCGTGCGAAAGGCTGAACGACCCGCTCGAAGTCGGGCTGCACGAGGAGGATTTCGAAGGCGAGAGGCTGACCGTCCGGGCCTACCAGCTTCCGGTCCCTGATCTTCCAGCCTGCCGCCGCGAGAAGCTCGACCGCCGTCCTCAGGTTCGTGCGATTGTTGCCGGACGCGTCAGACTTCGGAACCTGGAACGCCTTGCTGAAAACCTCCGCCGGCAGCTTTTCGCGGAATGGTTCCAGCAGTGCAAGCTCGGGTCCCTCAGGCAACCCTGTGGCGGCGAAGTCGGAATTCGAGAAATAGCTCTCGGTCCGAGTGTATTGGTCGTAGAAGAGATTTTTGTTCGACCATTCGAAATCGAAGGCGAGGCCGATTGCTTCCCGCACGCGGCGATCGGCGAAGATCGGGCGGCGCGTGTTGAAGACGAAAGACTGCATGCCCGTCGGGCGTTTGTGGGGGATTTCCGTCTTCACCACCAGACCTTCCCGCAGCGCGGGGAAGTCGTATCCGGTGGCCCAATTTCGCGCCGAGTTCTCGAGGCGGTAGTCGTATTGATGCGCCTTGAAACCTTCCAGCAGGACGGTCATGTCCCGGTAGAGGTCGTAGCGCACGCGATCGAAGTTGTAGCGCCCGAGGTTGATGGGCAGGTCCTTGCCCCACCAGTCCGCTACCCGCTCGTAGACGATCGAACGGTTGGTATCCACCGATGCGACGCGATAGGGGCCGCTGCCGAGGGGAACGTCCAGGGTCAGCGCCTCGAAATCCCGTCCTTCCCACCAGTGCTTCGGCAGCACGGTCAGTTGACCCATGATCTGCGGCAGTTCGCGGTTCGGCGGGCCGCTGAAGGTGAACTTCACCTGCTTCGGGCCAAGGGCTTCCGCCTTGACGACATTGGCGTAGTACAACCGATACAGCGGGCGACCCTTGGCCTTCAGGGTATCGAAGCTCCACACCACGTCTTCGGCGGTGATCGGCTTGCCGTCATGCCAGCGCGCCCGCTGGTCGAGATTGAACACGACGAAGGACAGATCCGCCGGCACCTCGGCCGATTCGGCGATCTGTGCATACTCGGTCGACATCTCATCCGGCGTGCCGGTCATCAGGCTCTCGTAGATCAACCCGATCCCGGGTGCCGCCTCTCCCCTGATCACGAAGGGATTGAGAGAATCGAAACCGCCACTGGCGGAGAGCCTGATTTCCCCACCCTTCGGCGCAGCCGGGTCGACGTAGTCGAGGTGGCGGAAGCCGGGCTTGTACTTCGGCTCGCCAACCAAGGAGAGCGCATGGACACGCTGGGAATCGGCGGCGGAAGCGGCTGCGGTTGCGGCGACCAGCGCCACCAGCGCAGCGACGAAGCGCATCATCCTGAACCTCTCGGATGCCAGAACGGATAACCTATCGACGACAACCCGCGCCGCCGGGTCAAGCCGCAAGCAGCCCGATCACTCGACGGTGAAGCTCGGCGTCGCCCGCGGCAAGGACCCGACCATCGCTTTCCCGCCCGAGCGGGCGGCCCATCCAATCGGTCATCACGCCGCCCGCACCCTGGACGATCGGCACGAGGGCGGCGAAGTCGTAAAGCTTGAGGCCGGCTTCGATCCACAGGTCGGCAAAGCCTATTGCCAGCATCCCGCAGCCATAGCAATCCGTGCCGTAGCGGACCAGTTTCGCGGAATCGTAGAGGCGCCGAAACCGTTCCGCGTCTTCGCCCTTGAACTGCTCCGGAAAAGTGGCGAAGGCGGTCGCATCGGATATCGCTTCACAGCGACGAACGCGCGCCGCGCTGCCGTTGAAGGTGGTCGCGCAGCCTTCGGCCCCGACCCAGCGTTCCCCGGAGATCGGCTGGTCCATGATTCCGAGCACCGGCACGCCGTCGCGCAGCAACGCGATCAGGGTACCGAAGATCGGCAGTCCGGAGATGAAGGCCTTGGTGCCGTCGACCGGATCGATGACCCAGACATGACGAGCGTCGCCGCGCTCGATCCCGAACTCCTCCCCGATGATGCCATGGTCCGGGACCTCGGCCGCGAGGATGTCGCGAATGGCCCGCTCCGCACCACGATCGGCGAGGGTTACGGGACTGAGATCCTGCTTCGTCTCGACGGTCAGCGGCTGGCGGAAGAATGGCCGGATGGCGGCCCCGGCGGCGTCGGCCAGCCGATGCCCCAGCCGGATGAGGCTCTGGTCGAGGATCTTACTGGCCCGGCAGCGGCGCCGGCGTATCGGCCTGAGTCCGCAGCCAGGCGATCAGGTCCGCCCGTTCGCCCGGCCGCGAGATGCCCGCGAAGGCCATCTTGGTCCCGGGCACGTATTTGGCAGGAGCCTTCAGGAACTCGCTCAGGTTTTCATACGTCCATTCGCCGCCCATGCCCTTCAGGTTGGCGGAATAGGCGAAGCCGTCATGCATGGCCTTCTTGTGACCGATCACGCCATAGAGGTTCGGACCGACCTTGTTGGCACCGCCCTTCTCGATCGTATGGCAGGCGACGCACTTCTTGAAGATCGTCGGGCCCTTGTCGGGGCTTGCCGACGCCAGCAGCTGGGCGATCGGCGGCTCCGCGGCGGCCGGTGCTCCCGGCGTGGCGGAGGCGGTGGCGGCTTCCTCGACACCCGGCACCTTGTATGCCGGCTCGGCCAGTTTGACCGGCGCATAGAGGATGCCGGACAGATTCGAGACGCCCAGAACCAGGAGCAGGCTGAACAGCACTGCGGCGGCGATCTTGTTCAGCTCGAAGGAGTCCATCCGACCGACCTCGGTTTTCTCGTTGCTGGCCCACGGCGCGCCATCGACGGCATTTCGCCGGACAGCGCTCATTCGTATAAAGGAATCGCCTTCTCGTGCAACCGCCCAAGGGGCCCGCTGCGACCCCGCGTCGCAATGGCTCACCCGTCCAGGATATCCAGCAAATGGCCGCGCCCCGCCGTCCGATCGTCGTCATTCCGGCCCGCCTCGCCTCCACGCGGCTGCCGGACAAGCCGCTGGCCGACATCAACGGGCAGCCGATGATCGTTCGTGTCTGGCGCCGCGCCGTCGAGGCGGATATCGGCCCGGTGCTGGTCGCCGCGGCGGAGGCGGTGATCGTCGAGGCGATCCGCGAGGCCGGCGGCGATGCGGTGCTGACCGATCCGGCCCATCCTTCCGGCAGCGACCGGGTGCAAGAAGCCGCCATGCGGCAT
>Ga0164290_1000814_pt1 | contig 76505 bp, 82 predicted proteins | sample Micstemetagenome_FD_108782 | JGI IMG/M metagenome (GOLD analysis project Ga0164290, IMG submission 108782) | Contaminated culture microbial community from soil near Moab, Utah, USA - Microcoleus steenstrupii SON62 (Illumina Assembly) | ecosystem: Environmental > Terrestrial > Soil > Soil crust... | reverse complement strand
GTGTGCCTGAATCGCGATCCTGGCCGAGACAGGGTTCTGTGGGAGGGGTCTTCTGACCCCGACAGCCGCTTGGATCGAAGCCGACGGACAGCGACAGCCCTGTCGCGGCCAAGGCCGCTTCCACAGGGACTCGCCCCGTCAGCCCTTTTCCGCCGCTTCCTGCTTCAGCGCCTCGACACTGCGCGCCATCCTGCCGACCACCTTCAGCCGCAGATCGCTGGTCGGATAGATGCGGCAGGCAAGCACGCACCGGCGGCGCTCGTCCTCCTCGCTGATTGCACTGCGGCTCATGACGCCAGCGGTGTAGGTGCCGGACAGCACTTCCACCTTGCACACGCCGCAGCCGCCCTGGCGGCAGCCGACCGGGATGCCGCGGCCGCCCAGCGCCTCCATGCCGCGCAGCGCGTTCTGCGTTTCCGCACACAGATACTCGCGGCCGATGCCTTCGAGCACGATGCTGTACGAACGCCCCACGATCAGATCTTCCTGAACAGCGGGCTGCGCACCTGCTGCGCATCGGCGGCCGAGAAGAACTTCTCGGTGAAGATGTCGCGCTCGAACAGCCGGCCATGCATCAGCGCGTTGATGCATGCGTCGATCATGACCGGCGGTCCGCACAGATAGGCCTGGTGGCCACGGAAGTCCTCGCGGAAGTGGGCCAGCGCCGCCTCGTGCGCGAAGCCGCGGAAGCCCGCCCAGTCGCTGCCCGCTGGCTCATCCGACAGCGCCGGCACGTAGCTGAAGTTCGCGTGTGCCGCAGCCAGCGCGACGAAGTCGTCGTGGTAGTACAGCTCGTCGCGGTTGCGCGCGCCGTACACCAGCGTGATCGGCTGCGCGTAGCCCTTGGCCAGCAGGTCGAGAATCATCGACCGCGGGCTGGACAGCCCGGAGCCGCCCGCCATGAAGATGAGCGGCTTGGCGGCCGACTCGCGCACGAAGAAGCGGCCGTAGGGGCCGGACAGCTTCACCCGGTCGCCCGCCTGCAGCGACTCGTGTATCCAGGTGGTGCCGCGACCGCCGGGCACGATGCGGATGTTCAGCTCGACCTCGTCGCCGGTAGACGGCGGATTGGCGAGCGAGAACGCACGCGACATGCCCGGCTCGGCGCCGATGTCCAGATTGATGTACTGGCCGGCCTGGAAGTCGAGCGGCCGGTCGAGCCGGATGAACAGGCCCTTGATCGTCGGCGTCAGCTGTTCGATGCGGGTCACCGTACCGTGAAAATCCTCGACCGGAATGTTGCGCGCGTCCGGTTCCTCGTCGATGTCCGCCTCGATGGTGACGTCGCTCTGCAGCCGCGCGCAGCAGGCCAGGGTCTTGCCCTCCTCCCGCTCGAAGTCCATCAGCGCGAAGTCGGACGCTTCGCCGTGGTCCACCTCGCCGTCGGTCACCTGCACCTTGCAGGTGGCGCACAGGCCGTGACAGCAGGCGTGCGGCAGCCAGATACCCGCCCGCAGGCAGGCATCCAGCACCGTCTGGTCGTCCTCGACCTCCAGCGTCTGGCCCAGTGGTTCTATGGTCAGCGCGTAAGCCATCAGCTGCACGATCCCTTGATGCCGGTGAGGCCCGGCGTGCGGAAGCGGATGGCGTCCTTGTGGCCGATGCCGTTCTCCGCCAGCGTGCGATTGAAGTGGGGCACCCACGGCTCGCCTGACTTCATCCACTCCACCCTTGACCAGTCGATCCTCGCCCAGTCCGGGTGATAGCCGTAGGCGCCGGGCAGCACCTTCTCGACGATGTCGCCGAAGCGCATGGTGGGCGGGAAAGGAAAGGCCAGCGGCGCGCAGAACATCAGGTGATCGTCCCAGCCGACGTACACGAGCTGGTTGCCGTGGAAGTTGTCGACCACGTCGCGCGGCACGCCGACGTAATCCTTCACTGCAGCGACTTGCATGTCTTCGTCCCCCTCAGTCGTTGCGCTTGGCCATGCCGCGCCAGGCTTCGAAGTTGCGATGGTCTTCCGAACCTTCGAACTCGCCGTTGTCGTGACCGACGTTGAGCCGGTAGTACTCCAGCACCGCGGCCAGCGGATCGAAGCCGGGCGCGGTCGGGTCGGTGCCCTCCGGGAAGCAGTTGCCCTGGTAGATCTGGTGCACCGGCAGCCAGGCCTGTACGTACTTCTCCGGCTCGTTATCGAAGATGTGTTGGCAGTGGTCGGAGCAGAAGTGGTACTTGTTGCCCTTGTAGCTGCGCTCGCGGTAGCAGATCTTCGTCGGGTCGCCGGGCTCGGTGAACAGCATCGGAATCTGGCAGGTCTGGCACAGCATGGGCAGCGTCTTGTTGTAGAAACGATTGCCCTTTTCCTGCTGTTCGCGCCAGAACTCGAAGCGCGGCCGGTAGTACTTGTCGAAGGTGTCCGGGTACTTCTGCGACAGCCACTGCATTTCGTCCTCGGTCGGCATCCAGGTGTGGAAGTCGGTGGCGCCGCCGTAGTTGTAGAAGGTGGCCCACACCTGGTGCGACAGGTGATCCTTCTCCTGGCGGATCTGCTCGGCGCAGGCCGGCATCTTGATGCCGTAACGCGCGAGGTCCTTGAACAGCGCGCCGCCGTTTTCCTCGAAATAGATTTCCCAGGCTTCCTTCCAGCTCATGACGCGCTTGGGCAGCATGTAGTCCATCATCATCGCGACGATGGACAGCAGGCGCACGCCGCGCCAGCACCACTTGTCTATCCAGCGCTGCACGATGGGCAGGTTGGCCGGGTCCTGTTCGAGAATGAACTTGATGCACTCCAGGCCCAGCGTCATGTGACGCGCTTCGTCCGACTGCGCCGAGAAACCGAAGGTCATGGTGCCCATGTCGCCGTTGTAGGCCGCACCCGACACGAAAGGCACGAACAGCAGATTGGTCAGCACGTACTCGAAGGAGAAGCCGACCGACACGATGAACTCGAACGGACCGGCGGTGATCGCGTCGTCGAAGAAGCTCTTCGGGACCGACAGGTACCAGACGCGGTCGAACATGTGCGGCGCGTCGTGGAAGCCGTTGTAGTACTTGTTGTAATTCGACAGCGAATGGATCTGCGTCTGCGCATGGCGCATTTCGTCGATCGCCTGCATCTGGCAGGCGACGCGCGCACCGGCGCCGGGGAAGGCGCGGCCGACGTGGGCGAAGCCGCGGTGGGCCATGTATTCCAGCGGCGTCACCGCGGTCAGGAAGATCTTGATCGCGTTCAGATAGCGCGCGTCGGTCACGCCGAGGTGGCCGTTGCTCTGGCTGTAGGCGTCGATGATGGCGTAGAGCTTGCGCTCCTTCTCAGCCTGGTATTTCCAGTAGGCGTCCATGGTCAGGCGGAAGGGGTCTTCCCACTTGTCCCAGTCATGGATCTTGATGCCCTCGTAGTCGGCGTACGGATACACCTTTTCCTTCGGCTGATAGGTGGTGTCCCACGCCAGATCACGGGTCATCAGCGTGTAGCGTTCCTTCAGGCCCAGCTTCTTCTTCGGTACCTGCATGTCCATCTGTGCTTCTCCTCAATGACAGATTCGGGTGCGGCCGTTCAGGCGGCCGTCTGTGTCCCGGGTTCTCCCTCGGCGCGTGCGCCGGGATCAGTTGTCCATCAGTTGTCCCAATGCAGCGTGAACTCGTCGTCGCTCTCGTCGATATGGCCGGACAGCGATATCAGGTGCGTGTGCAGTTCCTGCAGGTCGAAGTCGCGGCCGATCAGTTCGGAGATCGACGCGCGCTTCACGGTCAGGTGACCTTCGGCGTCGATCTTGATCATCGCCGGCGACTCGACCGGCACCGCGTGCGGGTTGTCGGCCAGAATGGATTCGATGATCGGACGCGTGTCGTCGTTGGTCTGCAGCGCGATGAATACCTTGGACATGGCGCGACCTCAGACCGGCACGCCGCACTTGGCGACGCGGGCGGCGAACTGTGTGGCGAGATCGTCGAGTGCCGCGCCGGCGCGCTCACCCAGCGCGCGTTGTGCCAGCGGCTTCAACGCCTCCAGCGCACGCGCCTGCCAGGCGTCTATCCATCCGCGCACCCGCGCCGCGTTGTCGGGCGACTCGGCGCAGGCGGTCTTCACCTGTGCATCGACCCACTTCGCGGTTTCGGCGTACCACTCGGTCATGAACTGCGTCAGCATCGCGACCGCGGTGCCGCCGCGCAGCGACAGTTCGTCCTCGACCAGGGTCTTGTAGAACAGTGGATACACGAGGCCGTCGAGCACCAGATTCTGGGCGACGAACAGCTCGAACCAGTCCTGCACCACCAGGCAGTCCTCGACGCAGCGGCGCAGACCCTGCCAGTCGGCGGCGTACAGCCAGTGCTCCTTCGCCGTGGCCAGCGACGCGGTGTCGCCGAGCAGCAGGCCGATGCGTGTCAGGTACTGCGCGATGGCCAGGTTGTCCATCGCGTGGAACATGCAGGGCTGGGTGATCGTCGTGCCATAGCCGTAGGCGCAGATGGACGAGTTGTTCATGTTGGCGCCCCAGGCGACGTGGCGCAGCGGCAGCAGCAGGTCGAGTGCCAGCTGGCGAACGTCATCGGGCAGCAAGGCGCCAAGGTTGCGCGACTCGACGAAGTCGAAGTTCGATTCGGCCGTGTCCTGCTGACGTGCACGCGCCAGCGTCCAGGCGCCGTAGTAGTACTGGCGCGGATCCTTGAAGGCGTACCAGTCTTTCATCTTCAATTGCGTGCGCGTGACGTCGAAGATGTCGCGGTCCGGGTCCCAGGTCGGGCGATAGTGGAAGTTGGCGGTCGGCTGCACGTCGAAGCTGCCTTCCTGGTAGCGCGACGCCGGCTTGTCGCCGAAGCGCCGCGCGATGTGGCCATAGGTCTGGCGCAAGGGCTTGATTGATACGGTACGCAGGTCGATCTGCATGCCTGTCTCCTCTGATCTGTTCTTGTGCCGTCGAACCCGCGCTCAGCGCGGGCCGCCGTTCAGTACGTCGTTGAGCCGTGCGGATACCGGCGACGCCGGTTCCGCGCCGGCCGCGTCGAGCACGACCACACCCTGCGCCGCACAGAATTCGTCGAAGGCGGCGCGCGTGAGCATCATTTCGGCGAACAGCTCCGGCTCGCCGAGTGCGAAATCAAACTCGATGAAGCCGTCGTCACGCTCGCCGGTGACACGCACGTATTTGCGAAAGGGGTCGAATGCCGACGCCATGGCGCTCGCCTCAGGTGTACACATTGAGGAAGGCGTCGTTCAGCTTGCGGTCGTGATAGAAGATCGCGCGCCCGAGGTCCTCCACCGTCCAGGTGATGACCGGCTTGTCCGGGTAGTACTGGTAGCCGCCCGAGTACACCTCGTTGCGGTTGCCCGACGGATCGAAGAAGTAGATCGTCGCGCCGCGCGTGATGCCGTGCCGCGTCGGACCGATGTCCAGTGACACGTCGTTCTTCGAGATCAGGTCGGCCGCCCGCAGCACGTCGTTCCACGTATCCAGGATGAAGGAGCAGTGGTGGAAGCGCCCCTTCTCCGGATTGCGGATGAAGGCGATGTCGTGCGGCTTGGTCGAGCAGGTCAGGAACACGCCCACCATCAGATCGCCCGCCATCACCTGTTCGGCGATCCTGAAGCCCAGCACTTCGGTGAACAGCTTCACCACGCCATCCACATCGTCGCCGTACAGCAGGCAGTGGTCGAAGCGCGTCGGCTGCATGCCGATCAGCCCATCGGGCCACGGGTCCGGATTCACGTCCGGCAGGCCGTTGCCCACCTTGTCCTTGGTCGCGAACAGTTCGATCGCGTGTCCGGTCGGCACCGTGAAGCGGAAACGGCGGCCGGTATGCAGATGTTCGCCGGCAGGTATCCATTGCAGATCGGTGGCCAGACGACTGCCCTCGATCGCCGCCGCCAGACTGTCCAGCGTCGCGTCGCTGTCGACGCGGAAGCCCATGTAGTCCATGCCCGGCGCATCCGCCTTGCGCAGCACCACGCTGTGGTGGTCGTGTTCATCCCAGGCCTTGAAGTACACGCGACCTTGCGCATCGCGCCCGGTCTCGATAAGGCCCAGTACCTGTCCGTAGTGTTTCACCGCCGCTTCCAGATCCGTCACCCTCAGGGCGACATGACCCGGGCGCAGCACGCCGGTCATTGCCATCGCTTTCCTCCTCCTTTTTGTGGTGCGTGCTGCGGCGCATCAACACCTCGGAAGAAACGGAAGCAGGAGCGCTCTCGCCGAAGTACCGGATGCAGCCGTCAGCCGCACCCTCTCCTATCCAAGAAGCGTGCCATACTCGATAATTGATAAAAATCTCGATATTTGGCGGTTTTAGGTGGCGAGGAGTACAGTCGCCGCGTCCGCCGGTTGATGAGTTGGTGAAGCGCCCGAAGAGGTGTTCACCAACTGGTGAACGATTCGACCGGAAGAAGACCGGCCACGCCATGCAGTCGGGATCGCGCACGCGCTCCACTGCAGCGGACGGAGGCCGAACCGCTGTGCAGCGCAACATGAAGCACCGGTCTGGAGGAGGCACGGGCAATGAGTACGTTCAAGTACCCGCACAACAGCGATCTGCGTCGGCTGGTCAGGTTTTCGGCCGACGACGGACTGATCTGGCTGGCGGAAAACCGCATGCTGCTGATGCATTGCGCCGCGATGTCGGCGCTGCGCACGCAGCTGATCAAGTCGGTCGGGCCGGAATCGGCGCGCCGCATCCTGACTCGCATGGGTTACGAATCCGGCATGCGCGACGCCGAACTGGCACGCACGATACGGCCGGACCAGAACCCGATCGAGTCCTTCTTCGTCGGCCCGCAGCTGCACATGCTCGAAGGCAGCGTGCAGGTGACGCCGGTGCACATCCATATCGACGTGCGCAGCGGCGAATTCGACGGCGAGTTCCTGTGGGAGCACTCGTGGGAAGCCGAATTCCACCTGCGCGAATTCGGCCAGGCCGCCGATCCGGTGTGCTGGATGCAGATCGGCTACGCCTCGGGCTACACCTCGGCCTTCATGGGCCGCATGGTGCTGTTCAAGGAAACCGAGTGCGCCTGCTGCGGCGCCAACAACTGCCGCATCGTCGGCAAGCCGGTCGAGGAATGGGAGGACGGCGAGCAGTACGCCCGCTACTTCGAACCGGACAGCCGTATCGCCCATCTTCCTGCGGCCGCCTGGGCCGGCGTCGCCCAGACCGACAGCACGCAGGGGGCGCCGACGCCGACCGACCTGATCGGCAGTTCGGCTAGCTTCCGCCGCGCCTACGAACTGATGCTGCGCGCCGCCGGCACCACGGTGACCGTGCTGCTGCTCGGCGAGACCGGTGTCGGCAAGGAACGCTTCGCCCGCGTGCTGCACCAGATGAGCCCGCGCAAGGACGCCCCCTTCGTCGCAGTGAACTGTGCGGCGATCCCGCACGACCTGATCGAGTCGGAACTGTTCGGCGTCGAAAAGGGCGCCTTCACCGGTGCCCACGCCTCACGCGCCGGCAAGTTCGAGCGTGCCGAGGGCGGCACCCTCTTTCTCGACGAGATCGGTGAAATGCCGCTGGCCGCCCAGGCCAAGCTGCTGCGCGCGCTGCAGGAAGGCGAGATCGAACGCCTCGGCGACGAGCGCACGCGCAAGGTGAACGTGCGGGTGGTCGCCGCCACAAACGTCGATCTGGCGCAGGCGGTAAAGGAAGGCCGCTTCCGCCCCGACCTGTACTACCGCGTGCACGTCTATCCCATCCACATCCCGCCGCTGCGCGAGCGGCTGGCCGACCTGCGGCAGCTGGTCGACTCGCTGGTCGCCAAGTTCAACCGTCAGCACGGCAAGCACGTGCAGGGCGTGTCGGACAAGGGCTTCCAGTCGCTGCACGCCCACCACTGGCCGGGCAATGTGCGGGAGCTGGAGAACGTGATCGAGCGCGGTGTCGTACTGGCGCCGCAGCAAGGCTGGATCGAGGCGCACCACCTCTTCCTGTCGCTGGAGGCGGTGCTGGCACGCGAATCCGGCATCTCCGCCTGCGGCAAGCTGGAAGAAGGCTGCGGCGACGCGGTGCGCGAACAGCTGGTCGACCAGATCCTGCGCGCCGGCATTCCGCTGGAAGCGCTGGAGCAGCAGCTGATGAAGGCCTGCGTCGATCAGGAGGGCGGCAACATCGCCCGCGCCGCCCGCCGGCTCGGCATGTCGCGGCCCAAGCTCAGCTACCGGCTGCAGCGCACCGAGGGCGAAGCCGAAGCTGCGGATTCCTGAGCCGGCAAGTTCAGAGCAGCTGGAAAGCCAGGATGGCGACGATGGTCGGCGGCAGCGCGGTCACGAACAGGCCGAGCGGATTGATCGCCTCGTCGTCGAAATGGCCGCGCAGGATCGCGAACCCGGCCGGATTGGGCGCGTTGGCGATCACCGTCAATCCACCGCCGGTCACGGCACCGGCCACCAGCGAGTACTTGAAGGCCTCGTCCGTGCCCTCGACCAGCGAACCCAGGTAGGTCAGCGCCGCGTTGTCGGTGATTGCGGTCAGCGCGGTGGCACCGAAGTAGAGCGCCGTGCTGTCCATGCCGGTGAGCGCGGCCTGTAGCCATCCCTGCTGCAGCGCCCCCAGGGTGACGAGGCCGGCGAGGAAGAAGCCCACCATCAGGCCCTCGCGCAGCATCAGCCGGTCGTGGTAGTGCCGGTAGGCCTCGGCCACACCGAGGAAGAGCAGGAACAGTCCGACGAACACCACCGGATGGTGCGCGAAGTACACGATGCCGGCGAGAAAGAACACGTGCAGAAGCATCAGTGCGCGCGGCACGGTGCGGTCGCTGCTGCGCGTATCCACGTGCAGCGACTTCAGCTCGCGCGCGAACAGCAGCGTTGCCACGCCAGCGTTGACGAACACGGCGATCGCCGACTTCCAGCCGAAGTGGCCGAGCATGTACCACATGTCCCAGTTCCACTTGCTGGCCACCATCAGCACCGGCGGTGCGGCGAAATGGGTGAGCGTGCCGCCGATCGACACGTTCACGAACAGCGCGCCCAGGGTGACGTACTTCAGGCGGTGCGAAATCTTCCTGCTGTAGACGTTGTCGCGCAGCATCAGCGCCGCCAGCGTCATCGCAGCCGGCTCGGTGATGAAGGAACCGAGCAGCGGAAGCACGGACAGGCAGACGAAATGGAAGGCGACGCTGTCGGGCGCCGGGATGTAGCGCGCCAGCGTGCGAGCGCCCGCCTTGCACAGTTCGAGCACCGGCCGGCTGGCCGCCACCACCATGATGACGGACACGAAGGCCGGCTCGGTGTAGTCCAGCGCTTCCAGATAGCCAGCCGCACTGCCGGCGCCACCGGTGAGCGCCATGAAGGCCAGCAGCACGAAGGCCCAGAAGCCGAACACCACTTCGACCTCGCCGAGCAGATGCCAGATGCCCGCGTGACCGGGCTGCAGATGTGCGAGGTGCTCGAAATACCGGGTCAGGAAAGTGTGTGCGACGGCCACCGCGAACAGCGCAGTGCCGACCGCTTGGAGCGTGCCCGGAGTCATCGGGAATCCTTGCTTTGGCGGGGTTGGAATGAAGGCGGGCGTACGCGTCGTGCAGTGACGCCGGCAGGTGCCCTCGTCGGGGTGCTCATGCGACGGTGTGCCGCAGCAGCTGCAGGCACTCGACGGTCGATGCCAGATCGGCGGCGAGATAGTCGTCGTCGGTACGCAGCAGCGGGTCCGCCCCCAGATCGAGCAGCAGCGCAAGCAGTGCGTGCCTGCCGCTCGACGCGCAGTACATGAGCGTGGTGGCGCCGGTGTCGTTTCGGTTGTCCAGATCGATGCCGGCGCCCGCCAGCGCGCGCACGACATCGACGTTGCCGCCGACGCAGGCCAGCCACAGCGCGTTGTTGCCGTCGGCATTGCGGCAACCCACGTCGGCGCCGGCCGCCAGCAGTTCGTCTACCAGTGCCGCCTCGCCGTCGAGCGCGGCCCGCATCAGCGGCGTCAGCCCGTGCGCGATCGCGCCATCGAGATTGCGCGGATCGAAGCCATTCGACTCGATCAGTGCGCGCAGCGCCGGCGATGCGTCAGGCGGCAGCGCACACCCGTCGCGGCCGACGGCCAGCCGGTCGAGCGCGTTCGCCAGCGGTGCGTGGCCACCATCGACGCTGTACACCTCGGGGTAGCGGAAGTCGCTGAAGCGCTCGGCCCAGCTCTGGCTTGCGTTGCCGTGATAGCAGTAGATGAGCACCGGCGTCGGCCGCGCCACGGTCTGCAGCACCTCGCCGAACACGGCGTCGCTCAGATGGCGTGCGCCCTCGATGTGGCTGCGCTCGAAACTGGCGCGATCGCGCGTGTCGAACAGCGCCAGTGCCGGCAGACGGCCGCTGCGGTGGCGGGCGATCAGATCGGCCGCCTGGGCGGCGGAGATGCGGCGGTAGGTCGTGCTCACTGTTCAGCCCTCCAGCCGATGCGCCGACGTCCTGACGGACTTCATGCGGCCATCGGCACCTGTTCGGCGCCCGCGTAGGCAGGCGTGGTTTCGATGCGCGCGTCGTCGACGGCGCGGCCCATCGTGAAGTGATAGATCGTGCGGAAGCGCTCGTCTTCGAGGCCGAGCAGTTCATGCACCGCGTCGTCGAAGAAGCAGCCGATGCCGGTGCCGCGCAGACCCAGTGCTTCGGCTTCGGTGTAGAGCTGCTGCCCGATCAGACCGGCCTGACGGTGCAGCGCGCGGTAGGCAGCCGGCGATGCTTCGAGTGCGGCATCGAATTCGCACAGCATGCCCAGCGCGAAACACGAGGTCGATGCGATGTCCTGATGGCAGTGCAGGCTGCGCGCCAGCCGGGCCAGCGCAGCCGGCGCCATGGTGGCGAGCAGACGCAGTCCGCTGCGCAGTCCGTCGGCCGGCGTCAGCGGGTACAGCGAAGCGAGCAGCGGCAGCACGCCGCCCTCCGCCGGACCGCGCGGCAGCAGGTAGACGCCGGGCGCGACCCCCGCGACCCGGTGCACGAACAGCAGCAGATCGATCCGGCGCTCGTCGGGCAATGCGTCCCACGGTGCGGCGCGGCAGGGCTGAAGACGCTCCAGCACGCCGTCGAATTCGTCGCAAGTCATCATGTGGCGGCCGTCGAAACGCTGCGCACTGCGCCGGCCGAGCAGCACGTGGCCGATCGAGCGGCCGCACGGCGCCGCCACCTCACGCGACTGCGCCGGCAGCTCACCGCGTGGCAGCGCATCGCGCGTCGCCTCGGCGATGTCGTCGATCGCCGGCCAGCGGTACATGGGATGCGCGTCTATCGTGCTCGCCCGCCCGTGCCAGCGCTCGACCGTGCGCACCGGCAGCGGCCCGGGCACGTGACCGATGCCGACCCCGAACAGCAGTTCGGCCTCTTCCACTTCGGTGGCCTGGTCGCGCCGCGCCGGAAAATCGGGCAGACGATCAAGCCCCAATGCAGCCGCCAGCAGGTCGACGCGCACCGGCTGCACGGCGAGCGACCAGCCGAGCACGGCGGCCGCATTGCGCAGTGTGGCCGTCGCATGGCCGACATCGAGCTGGCAATAGCGGAAGGCACGCTCGCCGTACTTCCACGCCTCGCGCCACATGACCGAACTGAGCGCGAGGTGCAGGCCGGGCGCGCCGCCCGGCTCGAAGGCGGCGCGCAATTCCAGCGCGTGCACTTCGGGCAGGTAGTGCCAGAGGCCGTCGTCCAGCCCCGGCACGCCGACCGCGAACAGCCATCCCTCGACCGGGTGCAGATTGCCGCTCGACGGATTGGCGCGCACCGCCCAGCGGTCGGGGCCGGTGGACTTCCAGGCGGTCAGGCCCAGTGCCAGATGCAGCAGCGCACCCAGCGCGGACAGCGTGCAGGGCAAGGGCGGCAGACCGGTGTCGAGCATGCGCCAGTCCAGACGCAAGCGCGCGGCGACCGGGCCGTCATCGTCGGTGGCCAGCGGCAGCGCCACCCGCGGCGCACCTTCGTAGTGGCGGAAGGGCGACGGCTGCGCGTCCCAGTCCAGCGTTTCCGGGCCGGCGGCGTAGGCCGCGTAGCGGTGGATGGTGCGACGGTGGTAGTCACGCACGCGGCTGCGCGCGCTCACGTCCTCATTCGTCATCGTCGTCGTCGGCGCCGTTGCGCCGCGGCACCGTTTCCGGGTCGCAGATGATGGGACGATAGATTTCTACGCGGTCGCCCGGGCGCAGCGCGGCGTCCTTCTTCACCACCTTGCCGAACACACCCACCTTGGCCTTGTCGATGTCGATGTCGGGGCAGCGCTCCAGAATTCCGGAACGCGCGATGCCATCGGCCACCGTGCAGCCGTCCGGCACCTCAACCTGCATCCACACGCGGTCGGTCGGCCCGACCCACGCCACGCCTATCTTCATCGCGTCGTCCTCATCGAGTCCTCACTGCGCGGCCGGTGCCGGCAGGGCGGCCGGCTGCCGCGATTCCGACCAGTGCTGCAGGCGGCGCCGCGCCGCGATCAGCAGCCCCAGCACGAGGAAGCCGCCGGGCGGCAGGATCATGAACAGCGCCCCGGCGTCCGCCACCTTCGTTTCGAGAAAGGCGAACTGCGGACCGAGCAGCAGCGATGCACCGGCGAACAGCGTGCCGGCACCGGTCACCTCGCGCACGGCGCCCATCAGCGTCAGCGCCAGCGTGAAGCCCAGCCCGGTGGCCAGACCATCGACCGCCGACAGCGCGACCGCGTGGCGCGACGCAAAGGCCTCGGCTCGCCCAAGCACGGCGCAGTTCACGACGATGAGCGCGATGAAGATGCCGAGCACCTTGTACAGGTCGTGGAACCAGGCGTTCAGGCACAGATCGACCAGCGTCACCATGCCGGCGATGAGCACGATGAATACCGGAATGCGCACTTCGGCCGGCACCCAGTGACGCAGCGCCGAAATGAGCACATTGGACATGAGCAGCACCACCAGCGTCGCCAGTCCCATGCCGAGCCCGTTGGTGGCGCTGCTGGTCACCGCCATCGTCGGACACAGCCCCAGCATCTGCGCGACCACGACGTTGTTGTCCCACAGTCCGTCGCGCATCACCGCGCGCGCTGCCGGCTGATCGCTCATTTCCGCTCTCCTTCCACCGCCGCTCCGTCGCCGGACAACGCCGCCTTGTGCGCGGCAAAGAACTCAAGACCCTGTCGCACCGCGGCGACCACCGCGCGCGGCGTGATGGTGGCGCCGGCGAACTGTTCGAAGTCGCCGCCGTCCTTCTTCACCGCCCAGCGGGCTGGCGGCGGATCGCCCAGCGCTCGGCCGTCGAAGCTGCGTATCCACGGGTTGCGCGCCGCCTCGACCTTGTCGCCCAGACCGGGCGTTTCGTTGTGTCGCGTGACGCGGACGCCGACCACACGGCCGCTCATATCGACCGCCATCAGCAGCACGATGCGGCCGCCGTAGCCATTGCCCGACATTTCGTACAGCACCGCCTTCAGCGTGCCGCCATGGCGCGCGCGATAGACGGTCAGCGGCGCGCCGGACGGCCCGTTCAGCTGCAGCGTGTCGGACAGCAGATTGTTGTCGGCGTAGCCGGGCGGCAGGATCTGTGTCAGCAGCTGGCGCGTGTCGTCGGCCTGCGCCTGTTCGATCGCGTCGCGTGTCGCGCCTTGGGCGAAGGCCAGCACGGCGGTCGTGACCAGCATCACCACCCCGAGGGTCACGCCGGGAAACCACGGTGCATCGGGTAGCGGTCGACTCATCGCAGCGGCTCCTGTACGCGGCGCGCCGCCAGCGGCTTGCCGCCGACGCGACGGCCGAAGATGCGCGGCCGGGCCCACAGGTCGAGCAGCGGCGTGGCGGCGTTCATCAGCAGGATGGCGAACGCCACCCCCTCGGGGTAGCCGCCCCAGGTACGGATGAGCCAGGTGAGCAGACCGGCGCCGACGGCGTAGATCCACTGCCCGAAAGGCGCGCTCGGCGAGGTGACGTAGTCGGTCGCGATGAAGAAGGCGCACAGCAGCGCACCGCCGGACAGCAGGTGTGCCCCCGCCGGCATGAAGGCATCCGGTGCCGCCGCATGAGCGATGGCGGCCGGCAGGCAGAGGCCGGCGATGTAGCCGATCGGTATGCGCAGGCCGATCACCCGCTTGAACACGAGGAACAGGCCGCCGGCGACGATGGCCAGCGCCGACGTTTCGCCCAGGCTGCCGGGTCGCGCGCCCGTGTAGGCCTGATCCGGCGCGAACGCGACCATCGCACCGGCGAGGTCGATGCCGCGGCCCAGTTCGGTCTTCACATGGCCGAGCAGCGACGCACTGGTCATCGCGTCGGTGGCGACACCGTGCAGGCCGATGCTCACCGCCTGCGCCAGATCCGTACCTTGTGCGATCAGCGCCGGGCTGACCCACTGCGTCATCTGCACCGGGAAGGACACCAGCAGCACGGTGCGTCCGACCATGGCCGGGTTGAACACATTGCAGCCCATGCCACCGAACACCTGCTTGGCCAGCACGATGGAGAACGCGCCACCGAGCACGCCCAGCCACCACGGTGCCCACGGCGGCAGTGACATCGCGAGCAGCCAGCCGGTCAGCGCGGCCGAGCCGTCGGCCAGCACCGGCGCCACCGGCTTGCCGGCCCACTGCAGGCACAGCGCTTCGGCCAGCACGCAGCTCGCCACGGTCACCAGCCACAGGCAGAAGGCCGGCCAGCCGAACTGCCAGAAGCCGGCCAGCGTGGCCGGCAGCAGCGCCACCATGACCAGCGCCATGATGCGACCGCTGGTGCGCTGGGTCAGCGCGTGCGGCGAAGCCTGGACCGGACTGTTCATGCCGAAATCTCCTCGTCCCTGGCCTTGGCGGCGGCTTCCTTCGCCTGCGCCGCGGCGCGCTCGGCCTTGCGTTTCGCATGAGCCTCGGCCTTCTCGCGCGCCTCGCGCTCGACCCGCTCGGCCCGCGCCTCGGTCAGTTCGCGCACGTGATCGAGACGATGGCGTTCGCGTTCGCGCGAAGCCAGTTCGCCGCGGGCGTGGGCGAAGTACTGGACCAGCGGAATGCGCGACGGACAGACATAGCCACAGGCGCCGCAGGTCAGGCAGTCGCGCAGGCCGATGTCCTCGGCCTGTCCCAGTTCGCCGGCGTGGATGCGGTTGGCCATTTCCAGCGGCATCAGGCCGACCGGACAGGCGGTGACGCAGCTGCCGCAGCGTATGCAGGCACTCGGTTCGCGCTCGCCCACCTCCGCCGAGGTGAGCGCCAGCACGCCGCTCGCGCCCTTGCCGATCGGCGTATCGAGGTCGCTCACCGCCACCCCCATCATCGGGCCGCCCACCACCATGCGCGCCGGCTCGCGCGTCAGCCCGCCGGCGCGCTCGATCAGCCAGTACAGCGGCGTGCCGATGCGTGCACGTACATTGCGCGGTGCGGCGAGCGCACCGCCCGCCACCGTCACCACGCGCTCGATCAGCGGTTCGCCGTGGCGCAGCGCGCGCCACACCGCAGCCGCCGTGCCGACGTTGTGCACCACCACGCCGACGTCGGCGGCACGACCACCGGCCGGCGGCTCGACCCCGAGCAGCGTGTAGATGAGCTGGCGCTCGGCCCCCATCGGATAGCGGCTGGGAATGCGCACCACCGCCACCTCGGGATACGGATGCGCGGCCACCTTCATCGCGTCGATCGCTTCCGGCTTGTTGTCCTCGATGCCGGCCAGTACGCGACGCGCGCCAGTGGCGCGCATGATGAGGCGCGCGCCCTCGATGATGTCGGCCGCGTTCTCGCGCATCAGCCTGTCGTCGCAGGACAGGTAGGGCTCGCACTCGCTGCCGTTGAGGATGACGGTGTCGATCGCGCTGCGCTGACCGAGCGCCAGCTTGACCGCTGCCGGAAAGGCGGCGCCACCCATGCCGACGACGCCCGCTTCGGCGACCCGGCGGGCGATCTCCTCCGGCGCCAGCCGGATCGGATAGGGCTCGCCGGCGCGCTCGATCCAGCGGTCCTCGCCGTCCGGACGCACGGTGATCGCCAGCCCGGGCAGACCGGACGCATGCGGCATCGGCGCCTCGCCGATCGCGATCACGGTGCCCGAGGTGGAGGCATGCACCGGCGCCGAGATCGGTCCGGCCGCCTCGGCCACGCACTGGCCACGCAGCACGTGGTCACCGATGCGCACGATGGGGCGCGCCGGTGCGCCGGCCTGCTGCGCCAGCGGCAGCACCAGCAGCGGCGGCAGGCCGGCGTCGACGATGTCCAGGCCGGCGGCCGGGTGCTTGCGTGCGTCCGGATGGATGCCCCAGCGGGTGAGCAGCCGGCGTATCGGCGGAATGACGAGATGTGCCATGGCTCAGGCCGCCAGCGCCGGTTTCGGCATGATCCAGGTGCCGGCCGTCAGCGGCAGCGGCTGCATCGTGATGGCGCCGGTCGGGCACTTCTCCGCGCACTGGTTGCAGCCGGTACAGGCGTCCTCGAACACGCCGTGCAACTGCTTCATCGCGCCGATGATGGCGTCCGACGGACACAGCCGGTAGCACTTGGTACAGCCGATGCACAGCGCGTCCTCGATCACCGCGATCAAGGGCACGTCGTCGACCTCGTCGGCGTCGAGCGCGATGCCCAGATGCTCGGCAATCGCCAGCGCCACCACCTTGCCGCCGGGCGGGCAGCAGGTGGGCGACGCGGTGCCGGCGACGATGGCCTCGGCCGCACCGGCACAGCCGGGAAAGCCGCACTGACCGCAGTTGGCGGCCGGCAGCATGTCCTCGACTTCCTTCACCCGGCTGTCGCCTTCGACGGCAAAGCGCCGGGCCGCCACGCCGAGCACGATCCCGAGCCCGGAGCCGATCGCGGTCAGACTCATGACCGCGGTAATCATCTGTTCCATCGAGCAACCTCCCATTCCGTGCAACGCGTGCTTGAAGCCGCAACAAACAGGGGTGTGCCACCGGCCGAGGTGGCGGCGCACGAGCGGCCGTGCGCGAACCCATGGAGCGTGCGGACCATCAGTGCCCTCCCGCCGGCACCAGGCCGGTGAATCCCATGAAGGCCAGCGCCAGCAGGCTGGCCGTGATGAAAGCGACCGGCGGTCCGGCGAAGGTCTGCGGCACGCGCATCAGCGCAAGTCGTTCGCGCAGGCCGGCGAACAGGATCATCACCAGCGTGAAGCCGGCACCCGAGCCGAAGCCGCCGAGCACGCTCATGCCGAGGCCATGTCCGGCCTGGGCGTTCAGCAACGGAATGCCGAGCACCGCACAGTTGGTGGTGATCAACGGCAGGTAGATGCCGAGCACGCGGTGCAGGTCGGGCAAGGTCTTGTGCATGGCCATTTCGACGAACTGCACGACGGCAGCGATGACCACGATGTAGGCGAGGATGCGCAGATAGCCCAGGCCGAAGGGCAGCAGCAGTGCGTGTTCGAGCGCCCAGGCGGCCATCGCCGACAGCGTCATCACGAAGGTGGTGGCCAGACCCATGCCGAAGGCGCTGTCGATCTTCTTCGACACGCCCATGAAGGGGCAGAGCCCGAGAAAGCGGACCAGCACCACGTTGTTGACCAGCACCAGGCCGATCAGGGTCATCAGTACATCGCGCATAGCGACCTCCTGACCGGCCTCAATGCATGCGCTGTGCCAGATGACGCCATCACGGCCGCGTCCGGCCCCTCGTGGCGAGTGTGTGCTGTTGTGATCGCACGCGACCCGCCCCCGCGCGTACACGTGCGCATGCATGCGTGCGCGGCGACCGCGTCGGCAACGCGACAAACTCGACAGGTGCTGTCGCGACAGCCGGACATGCGCGTGTCGAAAATCCACAAGTGGTTGATCCAGATCAATTTTCAAAACCGGCCCGCAACTTGCTGAGAGGGATGCAACCCCCTCATGCAGGAGACGCCGACATGAATCGCCCGATCTATCTGGACTACGCCGCCACCACGCCGGTCGACCCGCGCGTGGTGGGCAAGATGCTGCCCTGGCTGTTCGACAACTTCGGCAACCCGGCCAGCCGCTCGCACGCCTATGGCTGGGCCGCCGAAGAGGCGGTCGAACTGGCCCGCGAACAGGTGGCCGCGCTGATCGGCGCCGACCCGCGTGAAATCGTCTGGACCTCGGGTGCGACCGAATCGAACAACCTGGCGATCAAGGGTGCGATGCAGTTCCACGCCGGCCGCGGCAAGCATGTCGTGACCGTCAAGACCGAGCACAAGTCGGTGCTCGACACGGTGCGTGAGCTGGAACGCAGCGGCTGCGAAGTGACGCTGCTCGACGTGCAGGAGAACGGCCTGATCGACATCGAGGCCTTCCGCGCCGCGCTGCGGCCGGACACCGTGCTCGCCTCGGTCATGTTCGTGAACAACGAAACCGGCGTCATCCAGGACATCGCCGCGCTGGGTGCGATCTGTCGCGACAAGGGAGTGTTGTTCCACGTCGATGGCGCGCAGGCGACCGGCAAGGTGGCCTTCGATCTGGACGAGCTGCCGGTCGACATGATGTCGCTGTCGGCACACAAGACCTACGGCCCGAAGGGCATCGGCGCGCTCTACGTGTGCCGCAAGCCGCGCGTGCGCATCGAGGCGCTGATCCACGGCGGCGGCCACGAACGCGGCATGCGCTCGGGCACGCTGCCGACGCACCAGATCGTCGGCATGGGCGAAGCCTACTGGCTCACGCGCGAGAACATGGGCGCCGAGAACGAGCGCATCCGCATGCTGCGCGACCGCCTGCTGAACGGGCTGAGCGCGCTCGACCAGGTGTTCGTCAATGGCGACATGGAACGTCGTGTACCGCACAACCTGAACATCAGCTTCAACTTCGTCGAAGGCGAATCGCTGCTGATGGGCATGAAGGACATCGCGGTGTCGTCCGGTTCGGCCTGTACCTCGGCCAGCCTGGAACCGTCCTACGTGCTGCGCGCGATGGGCCGCAGCGACGAACTGGCGCACAGCTCCATCCGCTTCTCGATCGGCCGCTTCACCACGCAGCAGGAGGTGGATTCGGCAATCGAGCAGGTGTCGACGGCGGTGCGCAAGCTGCGCGAGCTGTCGCCGCTGTGGGACATGCACAGCGCGGGCATCGACCTGTCGACCGTGCAGTGGGCCTCGCACTGAGGGCATCCCGCTGAGGGCCTCGCACTGAACACCTTCCTCCACAACGACTGAACGGAGAACAACCATGGCATACAGCGACAAGGTGCTGGATCACTACGACAACCCGCGCAACGTCGGTTCCTACTCGGCCGACGAGGAAGGCATCGGCACCGGCATGGTCGGCGCGCCGGCCTGCGGCGACGTGATGCGGCTGCAGATCAAGGTCGGCGCCGACGGCGTCATCGAGGACGCCAAGTTCAAGACCTACGGCTGCGGCTCGGCGATCGCGTCGAGCTCGCTGGTGACCGAATGGGTCAAGGGCAAGACGCTGGACGAAGCACTGGCGATCAAGAACACCGAGATCGCCGAAGAGCTGGCGCTGCCGCCGGTGAAGATCCACTGCTCCATCCTCGCCGAGGACGCGATCAAGGCCGCCGTGGCCGACTACCGCACCCGGCAGACCGCTCCCGACACCGTCGAAGCCGCCTGAAAGGACACGCCATGAGTTCGCTTGCCGAAAGTACCGTCGCCCCGACCACCACCCTGCCGCTGCCGTCGCCGATCAAGTTCTGCGAAGCCGCGGCCGCCAAGGTCGCCGACCTGATCGCCGAAGAGGGCAACCCGGCGCTGAAGCTGCGCGTCTATGTCACCGGCGGTGGCTGTTCCGGCTTCCAGTACGGTTTCGCCTTCGAGGAAGGCGTCAACGAGGACGACACGCCCATCGTCACCGACGGCGTCACGCTGCTGGTCGACCCGATGAGCATGCAGTACCTGATGGGCGCCGAGATCGACTTCGAGGACGGTCTGGAAGGTTCGCGCTTCGTCATCCGCAACCCGAACGCGACCTCGTCCTGTGGCTGCGGCAGCTCCTTCTCGATGTGAGGTGACGGACATGACCATCACGCTCAGTGAAGCGGCCGCGCGCCACGTGCAGAAAAGTCTGGTCAAGCGCGGCCAAGGTGTGGGCCTGCGGCTCGCGGTGAAGACCAGCGGCTGTTCTGGCCTCGCCTACGCGATCGAGTTCGCCGACGCGCTGCAGCCGGAAGACATCCAGTTCGCCAGCCACGGCGTGACGCTGCTGGTCGACCCGAAAAGTCTGCCCTTCCTCGACGGCACCGAACTCGATTTCGTCCGCGAAGGCCTGAACGAAGGCTTCAAGTTCAACAATCCCAACGTGAAATCGGCCTGCGGCTGCGGCGAAAGCTTCGGCGTCTGAGTTCGCACCACGTACACCGGAGCACGCCAACATGGCCCTGCTGCAGATCGCCGAACCGGGCATGAGTGCCGCGCCCCACCAGCACAGGCTGGCCGTGGGCATAGACCTGGGCACCACGAATTCGCTGGTCGCGACCGTCGCCAGCGGCCTCACTCGCGTACTGCCGGACGACGACGGTCGCATGCTGCTGCCTTCGGTGGTGCGCTACACCGACGCAGGCATCGTGGTCGGCCACGCGGCGCAGTCGGCGCAGACCGAGGACCCGTGCAACACCATCGTGTCGGTCAAGCGCTTCATGGGTCGATCGCTGGCCGACGTCGACGCGTCCGCCACGCCCTACGCACTGGTCGACACGCCGGGCATGGTGAGCCTGGATACGCGCGCCGGCGTGCGCTCGCCGGTCGAAGTGTCGGCCGAGATACTGCGCACCTTGCGCGACCGCGCGGAAGCTTCGCTCGGCGGCGATCTGGTCGGCGCCGTCATCACCGTGCCCGCCTATTTCGACGACGCGCAGCGTCAGGCCACCAAGGACGCCGCGCGTCTGGCCGGCCTCAACGTGCTGCGCCTGCTCAACGAACCTACCGCAGCCGCCATCGCCTACGGCCTGGACCGCGCCGCACACGGCACCTTCGCCATTTACGACCTCGGCGGCGGCACCTTCGACATCTCCGTGCTGAAGCTGTCACAGGGCATGTTCGAAGTGCTGTCGACCGCAGGCGACGCCGCCCTCGGCGGCGACGACTTCGACCACCGGATCGCCGACTGGCTGCGGCAGCAACTGGCACTCGCAGCGCCTTCCGCCGGCGAAACGCGCATGATGCTGGCGCGGGCGCGTAGCGCCAAGGAAGCGCTGTCGAGTGCCCCGGTCACGAAGATTGCACTGACGCTGGACGACGGTCGCAGCGTCTCCTTCGACCTGTCGCGCGAGCAGTTCGAACTGCTCACCGGCGATCTGGTATCGCGCAGCATGGCGCCGGTGCGCCGCGCACTGCGCGATGCCGGCGTCGCCGCCGACGAGGTCGACGGCGTGGTGATGGTGGGCGGTTCGACGCGGATGCCGCAGGTGCGCGCCGCGGTGCGCAAGCTGTTCGGCCAGGAGCCGCTGACTGATCTCGACCCCGATCAGGTGGTGGCCATCGGTGCCGCCATTCAGGCCGACGTGCTGGCCGGCAACAAACCGGCCGGCGAGGAAAGCTGGCTGCTGCTCGACGTATGCCCGCTGTCGCTCGGTCTGGAAACGATGGGCGGTCTCGTCGAGAAGGTGATTCCGCGCAACTCGACGATACCGGCGGCACGCGCGCAGGAATTCACCACCTACAAGGACGGCCAGACCGCGATGGCCATCCACGTCGTACAGGGCGAACGTGAACTGGTGAGCGACTGCCGCTCGCTGGCGCGCTTCGAACTGCGCGGCATCCCGCCCATGGTGGCCGGTGCGGCACGCATCCGCATCACCTTCCAGATCGACGCCGACGGCCTGCTGTCGGTGTCGGCGCGCGAACAGACCAGCGGTGTGGAATCCCATATCGAGGTCAAGCCCTCTTACGGGCTGAGCGACGCGCAGATCGCCGACATGCTGATCGACGCCTACGGCAAGGCCGACAGCGACATGGCCGCACGCATGCTGCGCGAGGCGCAGGTCGAGGCGCGCCGTCTGGTCGACGCCACCGAGGCGGCACTGGCCGAGGACGGTCACGCACTGCTGACGCACGACGAGTTCGTCGCCATACAGGCCGCGATGTACGCACTGGCGGAGGCGCTCGAAGCCGGCGACGACAGCACGAAGCTCAAGCTGCTGAGCGAAGCGCTGAATGCCGCCACCACCGAGTTCGCCGGCCTGCGCATGAACGCCGGCATACGGCGCGCACTGTCGGGCACCCGCGTGTCGGAGCTGCAGTCGTGAGCACGCTGACCGTACTGCCACATCCGCAGCTGTGTCCGGACGGCGCCCGGATCGAGGTCGCCGCCGGCACCTCGATCTGCGACGCGCTGCTGGCGCACGACATCGCGATCGAACACGCCTGCGAGAAAGTCGCCGCCTGCTCAACCTGCCACGTCTACGTGCGCGCCGGCGCCGCCTCGCTCAACGAAGCGGACGACGACGAGGAGGACCAGCTCGACGACGCCTGGGGCGTGCAGCCTGCCTCGCGCCTCGCCTGCTGCGCCCGCCTGGGCAACGCCGACGTGACGGTCGAACTGCCGCTGCACACGCGCAATCTCGCGCGCGAATAGTTCCGCCCAGCCAGCCAGGACTCCTGTGGGAGCGAGCTTGCTCGCGATCACTGCCTGAATCGAAGCCGGCGGCCGGCGAATGCCCTGTCGCGGCCAAGGCCGCTCCCACAGGAGGTGCGCCGATCCGCGGCCCGAGCCCGGGCCGCGGTTCTGTGGGAGGGGTCTTCTGACCCCGACCGCGGCCTGTTTCGAAGCCCGCGGACTGCAACGGCCGCGTTGCGGCCAAGGCCGGTCCCACAAAAGCATCCCGCGTCGGCGGCACAAGCAAGCCTCCTGTGACAGCGAGCTTGCTCGCGATAGCGGCCCGTATCGAAACCCAAGGGCACGACGCCTGTTGCAAACGGGACATTCACGACAGCCTCGCCACGGCGAACGGACATGTCGCATGGGCAACATCGCGACGCGCTCCAAACCCTCATTCACATCAATCACTTGCATCGCCGAAGAACCGTGGCACAGCGCTTGCTGAATGCTCCGCAGGAGGTCTGACACATGGCAGCCGCATTCATCATCAACGACACCACGCTGCGCGACGGCGAGCAAACGGCGGGCGTCGCGTTCACCGCCGACGAGAAGTGCGCGATTGCGGACGCACTCGATCAGGCCGGCGTACCGGAGATGGAAATCGGCATCCCGGCCATGGGCGATGCCGAGGTCGACGTGATCGAACGCATCGCGACACTCGGCCTGAACGCGCGACTGATGGTGTGGGCACGCATGACCGACAGCGACCTCAAGGCGGCGCTGCGCTGCCCGGTGGACATCGTGCACATGTCGCTGCCGGTGTCAGACCTGCAGATCGCCGGCAAGCTGCGGCGCAACCGCGACTGGGTGATCGAGCAGATCCGTCCGCACGTCGAACGCGCACTCGATGCCGGTGTCGAGGTGAGCGTCGGCATGGAAGACGCATCGCGCGGCGACATCGACTTCCTCTGTCGCGTCGCGGAAGAGGCGCAGGCCGCCGGTGCACGCCGCGTCCGCATCGCCGACACGCTGGGCATACTCGATCCCTTCGGCACCTATGTGCTGGTGTCGCAGCTGCGCCGCGCGGTCGACCTCGAAATCGAAATGCACGCGCACAACGACCTCGGCCTGGCCACCGCCAATACGCTGGCCGCCTTCCGCGCCGGCGCGACGCACGCCAACACGACGGTGAATGGCCTCGGCGAGCGCGCCGGCAACGCACCGCTGGAAGAGGTGGTGATGGCGCTGCGCCACATCCACGGCATCGACAGCGGTGTCTCGTCGCAGTCGCTGCTGCCGATCTCGCGCCTGGTCGAACGCGCCTCCGGGCGCGCCATCGCCGCCAACAAGAGCATCGTCGGCGACGCCGTGTTCACGCACGAATCGGGCATCCACGTCGATGGGCTGATCAAGAACCCGCGCAACTACCAGAGCTTCGACCCGGCCGAACTGGGCCGCGCCCACCGGCTGGTGCTGGGCAAGCATTCGGGCTCGCACGCGGTGCTGGAAGCCTGTGCGCGGCTGGGGCTGTATCCGTCCGACGTGGAGGTCGCGCACATCATCGAGCGCATCCGCGCCTACGCGACCGCCAACAAGCAGTCGCCGGACGCCACCCAGCTGAAGGCCTTCTACCTTGAGGCGGCGCAGCCGCTGCCGGAGGTGTCATGAACGGCGAACAGAGCACGGCGGGTAGCCTGTCGTCCGCAGCACCGGCCACGCCGGGCCTGCTCTCGATGCTGCGTGAAGACGTGAACTGCGTGTTCGACCGCGATCCGGCGGCGCGCAACAAGCTGGAACTGCTCACCATCTATCCCGGCATACAGGCACTGGTGGCGCACCGCTTCGCGCACGCGATGTGGCAGCGCGGCCTGCGCTACCTGCCGCGACTGCTGTCCTTCATGTCGCGACTGTTCACCAATGTCGACATCCACCCGGGCGCGCGCATTGGCCGCCGCTTCTTCATCGACCACGGCGCCTGCGTGGTGATCGGCGAGACGGCGGAGATCGGCGACGACGTGACGCTGTACCACGGCGTCACGCTGGGCGGCACGACCTGGAATCCGGGCAAGCGCCATCCCACGCTGAGCAACGGCGTCGTGGTTGGTGCCGGCGCCAAGATCCTCGGTCCGATCACAGTGGGCGAACGCGCCCGGGTCGCCGCCAACTCGGTGGTGATCGAGGACGTCAGCCCAGGCATGACCGTCGTCGGCATTCCCGGCCGCATGGTGCTGCCCAAGAGCCAGCGCCGCATCACCGCCGGCGGCATCGACCTCGACCACCACCAGATGCCGGACCCGGTGGGCAAGGCCATCGCCTGCCTGCTCGAACGCATCGCCGACCTCGAGCACGACGTCGTGCGCCTGGCCGGTGAACGCAGCACCGCGCAGGGCATCTGCAGCGACTGCGACGACACCTGTTCCCAACCCGCTTTCGACGGCAGCACCCTCGCGGCCGCCGCACACATAGGAGTGACCCGTCATGGATGATCTGACCCAGCGCCTGGCCAAGCTGTCGTCGGCCGAGGACTTCCTGGAATTCTTCGCGCTGCCCTTCGACCAGGGCATCGTGAACGTGAACCGCCTGCACATCCTGAAGCGCTTCTACCAGTACCTGCGCAGCGAGAAGGGCCTGGCCGACGGTGACGAAGGCGTGGTCTATGCGCGCTACCGCACTCTGCTGTCGCGCGCCTACGACGACTTCGTCACCTCGACGCCAGCGCAGGAGAAGGTGTTCAAGGTGTTCCAGGAAGCGGATGGGCAGCAGCGCGTGTCGCTCGACAGCCTGCGCGCCACGCTGCCTTCGGTGGCCTGAGCGGGAGGACGCGCCATGCACGACAGCGACATGTTCCTTGCCAGCGTCAACGCGCTCGAGAGCGAAGCGGCGCTGCATTACGAGAAGGCCGCCCGGCACGCTCTTGATGCCGGCGACACCGAGCTCGAGGCCTTCTTCCAGAATCTGGCCGAACTGGCGCGCATGGAGGCGCACGAGGCGCTGTCCGGCAAGCCGCTGCCGGTGGCTGCCAACCTGCCGCGCATCCGGCCGATCGAGATCGAGAAGCCGCGCACCGCAGTGAAGGTGATCAGCGACGAAATGCTCGACCTGCACATGGCACTCGAACGTGCGCTGGACCTGAAGCGGCGCAGCCACAGCTACTACGCGATGATGGCCATCCTCGCGCCCGACCCCGGCCTGCGCAAGATGGCGCGCGCCTTCGAACACGACGACGCGGCCCATCTCGGCGAGATCGAACGCTGGATCGCCCGCCTCACCGCTTGACCCCATACGGAGAACCGCACCATGCCGAAGCCGCAGAAACACGTATTCGTCTGTTCGCAGCAACGCCCGCCGGGCCACCCACGCGGCTCCTGTGCGCACAAGGGCGGCGCCGAGGTGCTGCAGACCTTCTGGGCCGAACTGCAGAAGCGCAACTGCTTCGACCGCGTCGCCATCACCTACTCCGGCTGCCTCGGCCCCTGCGACCAGGGCATCAATGTCGTGGTCTATCCGGACGCGGTGATGTATTCGAACGTGAGCAAGGACGACGTCGGCGAAATCTTCGACAGCCACCTGCTGGGCGGCGCGCCGGTCGAGCGCCTCTTGGCACCGGAGATGGTCTGGTGAATCTGTTTACCGGCGAAACGTCGGACGAGTACTTCGGCGGCACGGTGCCGCAGTCGGTGCGCCGCCTGTTCGACGAGGCGGCCGGCGCGCCGCCGCAGCGCATCGAAGCGCTGCTGTGGACGGCGCAGGCGAGCGCACCGGAATGTCTGCCGGTGTACTACCTGCTGTACAAGTTCCACGCCGGTCGCCGGCAGTTCGATCTGGCCGAGAAGGCCGCCACCCGCGGCATCACGGTGGCCGGCCGGCAGGCCGGGCTGGACGCCGACTGGCGTCGCGTGCAGCCCGGCGACGCCGATTTCGCCGCCACCGGCCCGGCGCGCTTCTGGCTGTTCAGCCTGAAGGCGCTGGCTTTCATCTGCCTGCGCAGCGGTCGCAGCGACGATGCGCGCGCGCTGGTCGAGCACATCGGCCGTCTGGATCCGACGCACGGCCTCGGCGGTGAGGTGATCGCCTCGCTGCTCGACGGCAGCACCGGCACACGCTGATCAGCGCGCAAACACCAGACAGCGGTTGTTGGCCGGCATCTCCTCGTCGGCACGCAGCGACAGCCCGGCCAACCGCGCCAGCGCCTCCACCGTTTCGAAGTCGCGTATGCCGCGATGCGGCGCACCCTCGCGCAGCGAGCGATCGAAGGCCGCGTTGCTGTCGCTGGTGAAACGGCCGCCGTAGTTGAACGGGCCGTAGATGACAAGCGTGGCCGACGGCGCGAGCACCGCCGGCAGCGCGGCGAACATCTTCTCGACTTCGTGCCAGGCCATGATGTGCAGCGTGTTGGCGGTGAACACCGCGTCGAAATGCGCGACCGGCCAGCGGCCGCAGACGTCGAGTTCGAGCGGCAGCGGCGTGTTCGGCAGCGCCGCCTCATCCAGCCACATGCGCAGACCGGGCAGCGCCTCGGCGCGCTCGCTGCACTGCCACTGCAGGTGCGAAAGCGCGGCGGCGAAATGCACCGCGTGCTGGCCAGTGCCGCTGCCGATCTCCAGTACCTGACGATGCCCAGCGAAATGCACGCGCAGGCGTTCGAGAATGACGTCGCGGTTGCGCTCGCACGACGGCGCGAACGGCTTTTCGGTCAGTGAAGGATTCATCTGCGCACTTTCGCATGAAGCAGCACGTCGCGCGGCTCGGGCGACAGATTGGGGTGCAGGATATATCGGCCGAGCCGCGCCTCCAGCGGCAGGCCGGCGCGCGCCAGCGTGCGCGACGAACGCTCGTTGTCGGCATCGCAGACGGCATCCACGCGGCACACCGCCGCATGACTGAAGGCTTCCTCCACCAGCGCCTGCAGCGCCTCGCAAGCCAGCCCCTGCCCCCACAGACGGCGCGCCAGCGCGAAGCCCAGGCGCAGCGCGTGGCCCTGGCCGATCAGCTGGAACAGCCCGCCGGCCTCGCCGTCGTCGGCCAGCAGCACCCAGCTGCGGGCGACGTCGCGCTGCCAGCGCGCGAGCTCGTGCGAAATCTGCCGGCGCGTCTGCGTCAGTTCGGTATGCGTGGTCCAGCCAAGATAGCGCGTCACCTCGGCATCGCCGCTGATGCCGGCGAACAGCGCCGGCGCGTCGCCGGGCTGCGGCTTGCGCAGCCGGCAACGCACGGTGCGCAGTTCTTCCGGCCAGGCACTCATCGTCGGCTCATCACCGGCTCAAGGCGCGCGCAGTGCACGCTGCAGCACGCAGGCGATGTGCTCGCCCTCGCGCTGCGCGCCGTCGCGTATCTGGTGGCGGCAGCTGCTGCCATTGGCGATCAGCAGCGCGTCGGCCTCGAGCGCGCGCACCGCCGGCAGCAGCGCCAGCTCGGCCATGCGCATCGACATGTCGTGATGTTCCGCCTCGAAGCCGAAACTGCCGGCCATGCCGCAACAGCCGGATTCGATGAAATGGCTGTCCAGCCCGCGCACCAGTCCAAGCACCTTGCGCATCGCCTTCATCGCGCCGAAGGCCTTCTGGTGACAGTGGCCGTGCACTGCGGCGCGCGTGCCCGCCGGCAGCTGCAGGTCAAGCGTCAGCCGTTTGGCGTCGTGCTCGCGGGCGATGAATTCCTCGAACAGCAGCGCCGCCTTCGCCACCGGTGCCACGCGCTCACCGAGGCCCAGCGCGTGATACTCGTCGCGCAGCATCAGCAGACAGGACGGCTCCAGCCCGATCACCGGCATGCCGCGGGCCACCAGCGGCGCCAAAGCGTCGAGCAGCCGGCTGGCTTCGCGTCGTGCGTCGGCGACCAGGCCCTGCGACAGCCAGGTGCGGCCGCAGCACAGCGGCGCTTCGCCGGCGGCAGGACGCACCACATGCACGCGACAGCCGGCGGCCACCAGCACATCGACCGCCGCTTCTGCGATCGCCGGATCGATGCGATTGGAGAAGGTGTCGACCAGCAGCGCCACCTCGCGCCCGCCCTCCGCACCGTAAGCCTGCAGCGTGTGCGGCGCGAGAAAGGGCCGCGCCGCGATGCGCGGCAGCGAACGCCGGCGGGCAATGCCGCTCACGCGTTCGATCAGCGCCCCCATCCCGGGCACTGCAGTGGCGAGCTGCCACGGCCGCTGCAGCCAGCGCATCAGCCCGAGCCAGCGAGGCAGCGTGGCAAACAGGCGCTCGCGCAGCGGCACCCGCCCCTGCGCCCGCCAGCGCTGCGCGCGCGCTTCGGTGCGCAGCAGCGCCATGTCGGTGCCGTTCGGGCACTCCCGCTTGCAGCCCTTGCAGCCGACGCACAGATCCATCGCCGCCGCCAGTTCGGCACCGACGAAAGGATGCGTGCCCAGTTCGCCGTTCAGCGCCGCCTTCAGCGTCTGTGCGCGGTGGAAGGTCGAATGCACCGGATCGCCGGTGACGCGGAAGCTCGGGCACATGACGCCGTTGCCGTCGCGCTGGCACTGGCGGTTGCCGATGCACACCGACGCCGCCTTGCCAAAGCTGCCGCCCTGCGCCGGCAGTTGCGCATAGGCGTCGCCGGCGCCGTAGCTGTCGTAGGCCGACCAATCGAGTTCTGTCTGCACTGTCGCTTCTCCGTCTGACGACGACTCCGTGCAAGACCGGTGCCAAGCCGCCCGCCCCGGACCTGTTCTTGCTTTTAGCGGATATCGATACCGAAACGGAAACCCGCCATGCCTCTGCACGACTTTCACTGTCGCAAATGCGACAAGACCTTCGAACGCCTGGTACGAAGCGACACGCAGATCGTCTGCCCGGCCTGCGGCAGCGATCAGGTGGACAAGCTGCTGTCGGCACCCCAACCGCCGGGCCGCAGCAAAGCCATCATCGCGGCCGGCCGTGCGGCGGCGGCGCGCGAAGGACACTTCAGCAATTACTCGGCGGCAGAGCGGGCGAAGGTGAAGTAGAGGCGGTGCCGGCAGTCCAGGGCGGCCTCAGCCGACCGCTATCGCGAGCAAGCTCGCGATAGCGGCCTGTGCAGCGCGACGGCGTCGCTTCCAACAACCACAGTGGTCAGGTACTCAGTCCTCCGGACCGAAGCACACCGCGTAGTCGGTGCACACGCCGCAGCTGGGCGCCTTGCACACGCGGATCTGTTCGCGCTCGCACAGCTGCTTGTAGAGGAATTTCTTCCACTTCATGTCCTGCGTATTGCGTTCGGCCAGCGAAGTGAAGCGGCCGTGCATCAGTTCGGACAGCATGGCGCGCGAGGTCAGGTCCATGTCCTGCCACAGGTGGTCGGCGCCCAGGCAGCCGGTGGCCACTGCGTGCGCGAGCCACAGGTGATCCTGATCGACGATGGACAGATGCTCGCGCAACAGCGCCACCACGTCGTCCATCTCGATCGCTTCGGCGAACTCGGCGGGCGTCGTCGCGTGCAGTGCCGGCAGCCACTCGGCGCCGGGGAAATGGCGCGCCAGCAGGCGGCGTGTTTCCGACACGTCGATGCCGTACAGCGGCAGGCACTGCAGCCCGCGCTGCGTCCAGCTGCGGCCGATCACGCCGGCGAGCACGCGCGGCACCAGATCGTCGGGCCGGCGCGCCAGCTTCAGCAGCAACCCGCGGAAGCCACCGGGCGCGGCCGGCAGTGGCCAGACGGGCTGCAACGGTGCGGTCGGAAAGAGCGTAGGCATCGCCGTCGTCCCGCGCTCACACCTCGACCGGCGCGTGCGTGTAGCACTTCTTCGGACAGACCTTGGAACAGGCCTGACAGCCCACGCAGTTCACCTGGCGCGAGATGGTCATCACCTTGCGCTCGTACTCCTCGTCGTCGTCCTCGTTGTCCGGATCGACCACGACGATGTCGCCGTCCTCGGTGACACCGGCGAGCTGCAGCACGTCGTTGGCACAGACCTTCACGCAGCGCGCGCAGCCAATACAGGTGTCCTGGTTCAGGCTGGACACGAACTTCGGTGTCCAGATTTCGCCGCTGGGCAGCGTGACGGAAAATGCAGCCATGATGCGTCCTTCCTCAGGCGGTCGCGGCCGCCAGTTCCCTGCGCGCAGCCATCAGCGACTGGTGCGCGTCGTAGGCGACCTGCGCGACGTCGAGGATCTTCTCCCAGTTGGTCGGCAGTTCTTCCGACAGGTCGTGCAGGTCCATCTTGGCCTGCGTTGCCTGCGCGTTGAGCTTCTTCACCCGTGTCTTCAGTGCGTCGACGTCTTCCATCGTTTCGTCCTCAGCCCCAGTTGGCGACTTCGTTGTACTTGTTCACCATGCCGACGCCCTCGTCGACGAACTTCTGCCCCGCCTCGGCCAGCTTGGCGTAGGTCGGAAAGCCGAAGCGGTGGGCGTCGCGCAGCTGCTTGTTCACCGCGATCAGGCGACCGGCGATGAGCACCATGCGGCCGAAGCCCTCGTGCGACATCTTCATCATCGGCGTCACCATCACCTTGGTCGCGCGCTCGATCGACAGGCCGACCGCGTTGTAGAACAGCTCGATGCGCCACAGCGTTTCCGGGTCCGGGTCGCCCATGATGGGCAGCGCGCGACGCGCCTCGGCGCTCAGGATGTAGGGCTCGAGCAGCTGCGCGTCGCTCTTGCCCTCCCAGGCGCCGTGCATGTCCTGCGCGCGGTACTGCTTGATCAGCTCGCTCAGGAAGGGCGATGCCAGCGCTTCGGTGTCCTCGGCGCTCAGTTCCAGTGTTTCAGCCATGTTCTTCCACCTCGTCTTCGAAATCGAAACTGCGTGCTTCGTCTTTCTGCAGGGCCTTGCGCAGCCAGGGCGGCGGCGTGCCGCGCAGCACTTCCTGCAGCTTGTCCAGGATGTCCATGATCGGTTCCGGCTGATTCACCTTGATCGGGTGGATCTTGCTGGCGACCACGCGCGCCGCAGCCGAGCCGCCGATGGCGGCGACATAGACGATGGCGACGTCCTTGATCGCTTCGAGCTTGGGCGCGAGCTTGTCCTCGTCGCCGTCCTCGTCCAGCTTGCCGCCGAAGTCGAAGTCCTCGACATGGTGGTAACCAGCCTTGTCGATCTCGTACACGGCCAGGTGTTTGGCCCAGCCGAAGTGCGCGTCGACGCGCTGCTTGTCCTGGGTGGCGAAGGCGATCTTCATGCGCTGCTCCTCGGTGGATGGGCGACCGGCTCAGGTGCCGGACGCAACGGTTTCAGGAATTTCGGCGGACGATGCACAGCCACAGCCGCCGCTGCCGCAACCGGATGCCTGACTGCCCTCGCTCGCCGCGACGATGCTCTCCTGCGGCAGTGGCCAGTCTTCAGGCGTGTTCACGTGCTCGTCGGCGAGGAAGGTGTTGGCCCAGCCGAGGATCAGTTCGCGCGTGCCGCGATAGCCGACGCGCAGCACGTGCGCCGCGCCCAGCCGGTCGAACATCGGCAGGCCCTCGCGCAGCAGCGGAATGCCCAGTCTCGCCGCCGACTGCCGGCCATGCGCATGGGTGATGAACAGTTCGGCACCGGCCGCCTTGGCGCGCATCTCCAGATCTTCCAGATCGCCGAGCAGCACTTCGGCACAGGGCACGGCTTCGAGCACGCGCGACGGCGTGGTGCTGACGGCGGCCACCACTTCGGCGCCCATTTCGGCGGCGGTGGTCGCCAGTGCGTAGAGCAGGTCCGGTTCGGCACCGATAGCCATCTTCCTGCCGCCGACCCAGAAGTGGGCATCCAGCATCACGTCCAGCAGCTGGGTCCGCGCACGGCGGTATTTCGGCGGCACCGGACGACCGGACAGCTCGGACAGGTACTGCAGGAAGTCGTCCACCGCGGCCAGCCCGGTCAGCCGGTCGAATACGCGGAAGGGCACGCCGCAGCGTTCCTCGATTGCCGCCGCGGCGGCGTCCATGCGTGCGCCGATGGCGAGGGTGGCGGCCGCTGCGCCGACCCGGCGCAACGTGTCGACACGGGTGCCGCCCAGCGTGGTCGGCGTGAAGTTGTCCGGAATGTGACCGTCGAGCGAACCGGAAATATCGGGCAGCACCTGCACGCGCAGGTCGAAGGCTTCGATGGTTTCGCGCAGTTCCTCGATGTCGGCCGGCGTCAGGTGTGCCCCCGGCAGCAGGTTCACCAGGCCGGCGTCGCGATCGCAGGGCTGGGCGAAGGCGTCGATCACGGCCAGCACCGCCTTGCCCCAACCGTCCTCGAAGGCGCCGACATAGTCCGGCGTCGACACGTAGACGATTTCGGTACCGGTCAGCGCCTCGCCGTGCTCGCGGCGGATCAGGTTCAGATAGCCGTCGACATCGTCGCCCTTGGTTTCGGTCAGCCCGGTCGAGGCAATGGCGATGATGGAGGGATTGGCGCGCTTCTTGATGTTCAGCACCGCCTGTTCGATGTTCTCCAGCCCGCCAAGTATGGTGCTCACCTCGTTCATCGCCGTGGTCTGCATCGGGATCGCCTCCTTGAAGTGGCGAACCAGCAGTACCAGGCCGAACGAGGTGCAGCCCTGCGAGCCATGCATCATGGGCATGCAGTTGTCCAGGCCCATGAAGGCGTAGCACGCGCCCAGCGGCTGGCTCATCTTGAGCGGATTGACCGTGCAGGCCTTCTTCGATTCGATGACGGTGGCCATGGCGTGATCCTCAGGCGACCGCCACGTCCCAGGGCGCCGGCCGGCGCACCTGTTCCCAGATCGGGTTGTACAGCGCCTTGTCGATTTCGCGCACCAGATCGACCATGCCTTCGTAGCCGGCGTAGGCGTGGTGGCGTTCCTGGTTGATGTCCAGCCAGGGCATCTTGGCCTTCAGCGCGATGAACTGGCTGCGCCCGCCGGACAGCATGATGTCGGCCTTGGCGTCCTTCAGCATTGCGTACATTTCGCGCGGCGTCATGTCGTCGATCATGTGCGCGTCCTGGCCCATCAGCTCCTTGATCTTTTCCTTGTCTTCCTTGGTCGACTTCTTGACGCTGGTGCCGACGATTTCCAGCCCGGCTTCCTGCAGAGCGGCCACCACCGACCAGCTCTTCACGCCGCCGGTGATCAGCAGCACCTTCTTGCCTTCGAGCCGCGGGCGATAGGCAGCGATACGGTCGAAGGCGCGCTTCTCCTCGACCGCGATCAGCGCTTCGGTGCGCGCCTTCAGCTCTTCCGGCGCGCCCTTCTCGACCAGCAGCCGGGCGATTTCGCGCAGCGTTTCCGACATGTCGCCGATGCCGTAGAAGGAACCTTCGAAGAAGGGGATGTCGTAGCGCTCGTCCATCTTGCGCGCGATGTTGATCATCGACTTCGAGCACACCATCATCGCCGCCTTGGCGCGGTGACTGTAGGCGACTTCCTTGTAGCGACCGTCGCCGGAAATACAGGACAGAATGCGCACACCGAGCGCGTCGAGCAGCGGCTTCACCTGCCACAGCTCGCCGGCCAGGTTGTACTCGCCGATGATGTTGATGTCGTAGGGCGTGACGAAGTCCGGCTCTTCGGTGCCGATCACGTAATCGAGCAGCGCCTCGGCGCCCAGCTTGTTGCCGAGGTTCTTCGGCCCGACGAAGCCCGGTGAATTGACCGGGATGACCGGCTTGCCGAACTTCTCCGACGCCTTCTTGCACACCGCCTCGATGTCGTCGCCGATCAGCGCGGTGACACAGGTCTGGTAGACGAACACCGCCGGCGGGTCGTACTTCTCGATGATTTCCTTGACCGACTTGAACAGCCGCTTCTCGCCGCCGTAGATGACATCCAGTTCGTTGATGTCGGTGGTGAAGCCGGTGCGGTAGAGCTGCGAGGTGCTGGACGAGGAATTGCGGTTGTCCCAGGAGTTGCCCTCACAGGCGATCGGGCCGTGCACCAGGTGAGCGACGTCGACGATGGGCTGCAGCGCGACCTTGGCGCCGTCGAACGCACAGCCGCCAGCGGCCGCACCGGGCGAAAGCTGCTTGGTACAGCCCTTCTTCTTTTCCTTGGCCGACTTGTTCTGGTTGTGCTCGCAGGCGGGTTCTTCGAACACATCCTGGATCTTTGCCGATACGCGTGCATCCATGGCCCACCTTCCTTCCTGTCAGGGTCGGCGCGCAAGGCGCTGTCGGAGCTCACTCAGCAGGATTGATGCCAGAGCCGGCGCACGGGTCAGAGAGCCGGGAAATCAGTCATCTGCGGTCCGCCGGGTCGCCTGCGGGCAACCCGGCCCGACAAAGGCTGGTCGTTTTGCGACATGCAATGTCGGGTTTGGCGGACCGCCGCGACGCCAGCACTACTCGATGCCCTCCATGCGCGCCTTGTTGTGGATGGCCGACTGAAGCCGCTTGGCGATACCCATCGGGCTGGCGTCGAAACTGCGCTGCGCCTCGGTCAGCGCGTCCTGCGCGACCTGCGCTTCCTCCAGCGTGAGCGGAATGCGCCCGGCCACGTGCGTGGCGCCCGGCACCGCTTTGGCGATGGCCTGGCGGTTCGGATGCTCGGACAGCGGAACCAGCCCGCCCGCCTCCGGCTTGCCCTCCAGACAGACCACGCCCTCGATCACCTCGACCCGCCGTCCGTCCATCGTCGTCTTGATCAGTACGCCCATTGCGACCTCCTTCGAATGAATGACAAAGGCTGAGAAGCGAAAGCCATGCCGCGTTTGGAACGAAGCTTGCTCGGACCGAGAAGACGACAGACAGGGAGAGTCCTCATGCAGATCGGCGTAGACAGTCAGCGCGCAGTCGAGAACAAGCGCGTGTTCGTGGTCGATGACGACGACGTGGTCGGCACCGCCTTGCAGTTCATGCTGGCCGACGAGATGGAAACCCATGTGTTCGCCGACCTCGCGTCGGCACTCACGGTGGCCGCGGCGACACCGCCCGATCTGGTGCTGCTCGGCGCCGGACTGCTGGCCGGCGACGCGGTGACGCGCCTGCGCGCGGTGCTGCCTCAGGTGCGCATCCTGATCGTCTGCAGCGATGCCGACGACGACGTTGTCCGTCAGGCGCTGGCGGCCGGCGCACAGAGCACGCTGCTGCGTCCGCTCAAGGTCGAGAACGTGCGGCGCAAGGTAGACGCCCAGCTCGGCCGGCGCGCGGCGCTGGAAATTCCGGTCGTCACCCGCTGAGGCCGCAGCGATGAAGGTGACCATAGAGGCACCGCAGATCGAATCGATGGCGGACGCCTTCCCCGATCTGGCCAGCCTGCGCGACCAGCTGCAGTACTGCGACAAGGTCGAGGTGCCGGTGTCGCGCCTGTCCATCGACGCGCTGCGCTTCCTCGGCCGGCTCTACGCCGACGCCGGGCCGGCCATGCTGGAGCGCGCGACCGCGCTGACCACGCTGGCCGACGCACTGGAAGGCGACGGCCGCCGCTTCGACGGCAACGATCTCGAACAGCTGGTGCCCGCGCTCGCCCGGCATCTGGCCGAAGGCGCGATTCGCGGCTGGCTGTTTACCGCCAATCAGCTCACCCGGCCGCTGCCCTGGGTGGTGAGCCGGCTCGACTACACGCCGGCCAACAACGAAGAGACCGGCAAGGTCTTCATCGAGCTGAAGGCCAATGTGAAGGCGACGCTGGCCACCTCGGTCATCCGCATCTACGGCGCCGACATCACCGGCAAGACGGTGGGCGAGGTGCTGGCGGCCAAGGGCTTCCTGAAGGAAACGCCGGCGCTGATCGCCGCCTGCGACACCGTGACCGCACGCTACATCGAATGGCGCGCGCGTTACGGCGAACAGTTCTCGGCCAGCGGCACCGGCTTCCACGCCGAAGACCCGAGCGCCACCCACCGCGACACCGACTGGTCGCGCAAGGATCAGGTGGTGCTGTCGGCCAGTGGCGGCATGGCCCGCCTGGTCAATGACGAAGCCATCCTGCCGGCGCGCACGCTGCTGCTCGAAGCGCCCGGCGACATCCTCGGCCCCTATCTGCGCAAGGCGGCAAAGAGCAATCGCTACGAGGCGGAGGACGAGGTCGAAGCCTCGCGCGACGCCATGCCCGACGGCCTGTTCTCGCAGCTGCCGGTGCATCCCTATGTGCTCATGTTTCACCTTGACCTGCACCAGCATCTGTGGGTCCACGTGGACGACATGGCGCCCTATGCCTACCAGCCCGCACTGAAGCAGAAGCTGGTGCTGCCGCCCGAGCAGACCGACCTGATCGACATCCTGACCGCCGAGATGGACGTGCTGATGGACGACATCGTGGCCGGCAAGTCGGGCGGCACCACCGTGCTGTGCGCCGGCCCTCCGGGCGTGGGCAAGACGCTGACTGCCGAGGTGTACTCGGAAATCATCCGCCGCCCGCTCTACCGCGTGCACTCGGGCCAGCTCGGGCTGAACGTCGCGCAGATGGAAGGCGCGCTCAAGCAGGCGCTGACGCGCGCCCAGCGCTGGGGCGCCGTGATGCTGATCGACGAGGCCGACGTCTACATCAAGCGGCGCGAGGACGACATGACGATGAACGCCGTGGTCGGCGTGTTCCTGCGCGTGCTCGAGTACTTCAACGGGCTGCTCTTCCTGACCACCAACCGGGTGGACGACATCGACGAAGCCATCGTGTCGCGCTGCATCGCGCTCATCCGCTACCACGCGCCTGACGAAGCGGCGCGGCGTCGCATCTGGCAGGTGATGGCAATGCAGTTCGGGCTCGCGCTGGACGAAGGCATGGTCGAGGCACTGGCCGTGCTGTTTCCCCAAGCCTCCGGCCGCGACATCAAGGGTCTAGCCAAGCTGGCGGCGAAGTACTGCCAGCACAAGGCCTGCGCGCCAACGCTGGAAGTATTCCAGCGCTGCGCCATCTTCCGCGGCATGGACGCCGCATACACCTCCCCTGCAACACTCAACTGAATGGATCTGTCATGGCACGCATCGGACTTTTCTTCGGCACCAACAGCGGCAGCACACGCAAGATCGCGAAGCAGATCAAGAAGCGCTTCGACGACGACACGATGGCCGAGCCGGTCAACATCAACAAGGCGACGGTGGACGACCTGCTCGCCTACGACTACCTGATCCTCGGCACGCCGACACTGGGCGACGGTCTGCTGCCCGGCATCGAGGCGGAATGCGACGACGAGAGCTGGGCCGAAGCGCTGGTCAAGTTCAAGGGCACCAGCTTCGCCGGCAAGACGGTGGCGCTGTTCGGCCTGGGCGACCAGGACACCTACGGGCACGAATTCGTCGACGGTCTGATCCTGCTGTACGACTTCTTCAAGGGCGCCGGCGCAAAGATCGTCGGCGCCTGGCCCACCGATGGCTACGACTTCACCGAGTCGCAGTCGGTGATCGACGACAAGTTCGTCGGCCTGGCCATCGACCAGGACATCCAGCCTGAACTGACGGCCGAACGCGTCGACGGCTGGCTCAAGCTCATCGCCCCCGAGTTCGGTCTGAGCATCTGAGCGCAACAGGGCGTCGCTCGGCGACTGCGCCGACCGACGCCCCCAGTCGCGCCCAGGGCCACTCCCACAAGGAACGCGCCCGACCTGCTGAACGAGCCTGGGCAGGGGTTCTGTGGGAGGGCTCTTCTGACCCCGACGGCACCCTGCATTCAAGCCCGCGGACCGCGACGCCCCAGTCGCGGCCAAGGCCGCTCCCACAAGGAACGCGGCCGACCTGCTGCCCGAGCTGCACCGGGGTTCTGTGGGAGGGGTCTTGACCCCGACAATAGCCTGTATCGAAGCCTGCGGACCGCGACGGCCCGGTCGCGGCCAAGGCCGCTCCCACAGGGGGTGATTCGCCACACCTGCCGCCAGAGCCCAGGCCGGTGCATGCTCACCCTGCCCCAAAAAAGACGCCGCGCCGGCACGATGCGTGCCGGCGCGGCGCGAGAGGACGCGATATCAGCGGATGATGTCGTACGAGTAGTCGGTCTTGCCCGGAACGATGGTGTTCACGTCGATCGACTCGAAGAACTCATCGAGCAGCATCACCAGCACGCGCATGCCGCCTTCGTAACCCCAGATCGGGTAGCGATGGTAGTGGTGGCGATCGAAGATCGGGAACACCATGCGGATCAGCGGGGTGCCGGTGTCACGTTCCAGATACTTGCCATACGTGTTGCCGATCAGGAAGTCGACCGGCTCCGTGTAGAGCAGCGAACGCATGTGCCACAAGTCGCGCTTCGGATACACCTTGCAGCCGGCGCCGTAGGGCGAGGCGTCCAGCACCTTCTGCACCCGTGCCTCCCACTCCTTCTCACCGTTGGTGGCCAGGATGTGTGCCGGCTCGGCACCGAGTTCCAGCAGGAACTCGGTCAGGCCCAGCATCATGTCCGGGTCGCCGTACATCGCGTAGCGCTTGCCGTGCAGGTGGGCCTGCGAATCGGCCATCGCGTCGACCAGGTAACCGCGCTCCTTCTCCAGCACCTCGGGGATGGGCTTGCCGGTGAGGCGCGACAGTTCCATCAGGAACTTGTCGGTGCCGGCGACGCCGATCGGGCTGTTCAGCAGCACCACTTCCTGGCCATGCTCGGCGATGAACTTCGCGGTCTTCTCGCAGCAGAACTCCTGGAAGATGACCGTGGCCTTGGCGTTGATCGCGCGCTCGACCGTTTCCTTGGTGGTGCCGCCCTCGTACATGCGGAACTCGCCATCGGTCGGCGTATTCCAGACCTCGGACGGATCGCACAGGATGTTGTAGTCGATCTCGAACAGGTCGAGGATGCGCTTCATTTCCTTCATGTTGCCGACGACGAAGCCGTCGAAGCCGAAGATGAAGTTGATCGACTCGTCCGCCTTGCGCTCGAGCTTGGCGGCGGTGTCGGCCTTGCCGTCCCAGAAGTGACGCAGGATGCCGAGCAGCGCGTTGTCGTAGCCGGTGATGTGGCTGCCGACGAAGGCCGGGGTGTGCGCGAAGGGCACGTCGAACTCGGCCGGTACGCTGCCCTTCTCCTTCGAAGTCTTGATGAAGGCGTTCAGGTCATCGCCGATCACTTCCGCCATGCAGGTGGTCGACACCGCGATCATGTCCGGCTTGTACAGGTTGTACGAGTTGGCCAGGCCGTCGATCATGTTGTTCAGGCCGCCGAACACGGCTGCGTCCTCGGTCATCGACGACGACACGCAGGAGGTCGGCTCCTTGAAGTGACGCGAGAAGTGCGAACGGTAGTAGGCGACACAGCCTTGCGAGCCATGCACGAAGGACAGGGTCTTGTGGAAGCCGTTAGCGACATAGACGGCACCCAGCGGCTGGCAGGCCTTGGCCGGATTGACCGTAAGCGCTTCACGGGCGAAGTTCTTCTGCTTGTAGTCCTCGGTCTTGGTCCACTCGACGATCTCCTGGATCTTGGCGTCGGCGTGGTTGAACTCGAACTGGGACTTCTTGTCCGCCAGCATCTGCTGGTATTCCGGTTCGCGGAACAGCAGTTCGTGGTCGAGGATCTTGTCGGCTGATTGAGGCATGTTGAACACTCCTGAGTGTAGGGTGGGCAGGGGCTGCGCCCCGCCCTGCGACACGGATGTCGGGAACGGTGGGTTTCGGTGCCCTCAACCCACCCTACGTTGCACTGCGCTTACTTCTTCCACGGAGCCTTGGTCAGGCCCCAGATCGGCGAGCTGATCGCCATGTCCATGTCGCGGGCAAAGATGGCGAAGCCGTCGTAGCCGTGGTACGGACCGGAGTAGTCCCAGCTGTGCATCTGGCGGAAGGGCACGCCCATCTTCTGGAACACGTACTTTTCCTTGATGCCGGAACCGACCAGATCGGGCTTCACCTTCTCGACGAACTTCTCGAATTCGTAGCCGGTGACGTCGTCATAGATCAGCGTGCCGTCCTTGACGTAGTGCGTGGTGCGCTGATAGTCGTCGTTGTGGCCGAATTCGTAACCGGTGCCGACCACTTCCATGCCCAGATCCTCATAGGCACCGATGACGTGACGCGGGCGCAGACCGCCGACGAAGAGCATCACCTTCTTGCCTTCCAGGCGCGGGCGGTACTTGTCGATCACCGCCTGCATCAGCGGCTTGTACTTGGCGATCACCTTCTCGGTGTTCTCCTTGATCTTGTCGTCGAAGTGCGAGGCGATCTCGCGCAGCGATTCCTCGATCTTGGACGGGCCGAAGAAGTTGTATTCCACCCAGGGAATGCCGTATTTCTCTTCCATGTGCCGCGAGATGTAGTTCATCGAGCGGTAGCAGTGCAGCACGTTGAGCTTCGCCTTCGGGGTGTTCTCCAGTTCGGCGATCGTGCCGTCGCCCGACCACTGGGCGATCACGCGCAGACCCATCTCTTCCAGCAGGATGCGGCTGGACCAGGCGTCACCGCCGATGTTGTAGTCACCGATGATGGCCACGTCGTACGGGGTCGACACGAAGTCGGGGCGCTTGTCTTCGGTCTTGTCGAACACCCAGTCGCGGATCGCGTCGTTGGCGATGTGGTGACCCAGCGACTGGCTCACGCCGCGGAAACCTTCGCAGCGCACCGGCACGATGGTGTGGCCGTTGTATTCCTTGGACTTCTTCTTCGACACCGCTTCGATGTCGTCGCCGATCAGGCCGATCGGGCACTCGGACTGCACCGAGATTCCCTTGTTCAGCGGGAACAGCTGCTGGATTTCATCCATGATGACTTCCAGCTTCTTGTCGCCACCGAACACGATGTCCTTCTCCTGGAAATCGGAGGTGAACTGCATCGTGACGAAGGTATCCACACCGGTGACGCCGATGTAGTAGTTGCGGCGTGCCGCCCACGAGTACTGGCCGCAGCCGACCGGGCCGTGGGAAATGTGGATCATGTCCTTGATCGGACCCCACACCACGCCCTTGGAACCTGCGTAGGCACAGCCGCGGATGGTCATCACGCCGGGCAGCGACTTGATGTTCGACTTGACGCCGCAGTCGGGCTTGCCTTCCTCGTGCACGTTGAGGTGCTTGGCGCGCTTCTTCGCGGTCTTCTCGGGATAGGCCTTCAGCACTTCTTCGATCAGCGCTGCGTTCTGGGCCTTCTTTTCGTCTATGGTCATGCTCATTTGATCACTCCTTGTCGAGAGCTGAGGGTAGAGAACCACGGTTGTCGCCGGCGGAGGCCGGGAGCCTGCGAGCGACGCCCGCGGCTCCCGACCCTCGACTCTCGGGTGCTCAGGCGGCAGCGGCGGCCTTGCCGACTTCCGATTCGTCGACCTGCTTCATGATCCCGTGCTCCATCAGCAGATCTTCGAGCTGGTCCATCGTGATCGGGGTCGGAATGGTGCCGTTGCCCGCGTTGGCATGAACCTTCTGCGCCAGATCGCGGTACTCGTTGGCCTGCTTGGAATCCGGCGCGTACTCGAGCACCGTCATGCGACGCAGTTCGGCGTGCTGGACGATGTTGTCGCGCGGCACGAAGTGGATCAGACGCGAACCCAGCATCTTGGCCAGCGATTCGGCCAGTTCCAGTTCCTTGTCGGTCTGACGCTCGTTGCACACCAGGCCGCCCAGGCGCACACCACCCGAATTGGCGTACTTCAGAATGCCCTTCGAGATGTTGTTGGCGGCGTACATGGCCATCATTTCGCCGGACATGACGATGTAGATTTCCTGCGCCTTGTTCTCGCGGATCGGCATCGCGAAGCCACCGCACACCACGTCGCCGAGAACGTCGTAGGACACGTAATCGACGCCGTCATAAGCGCCGTTCTCTTCGAGGAAGTTGATCGAGGTGATGACACCACGACCGGCGCAGCCGACGCCGGGTTCCGGGCCACCGGATTCGACACAGCGGATATCGCGGTAGCCGATCTTCATGACGTCCTCGAGCTCCAGGTCCTCGACCGAACCGGCTTCGGCGGCCAGCGACAGGATGGTGTCCTGTGCCTTTGCGTGCAGGATCAGGCGGGTCGAGTCGGCCTTCGGGTCGCAGCCGACGATGAGGATCTTCTGACCCATTTCGGCCAGAGCGGCCAGGGTGTTCTGGGAGGTGGTCGACTTGCCGATGCCGCCCTTGCCGTAGAAGGCGATTTGTCTGAGAGATGCCATGTTTGATTCTCCTGAGTCGATGAACAGTTGATTGCCGCTGACCAAGCGATCATTGGCCACGTACCGCGCCACCGGATGCAGCCCCTTGTGCCCATTGTTGGTCTTCGTGGTCAGCCATTGGCGGCAAGTCATGGTCGGTGCATGGCCTGTTCAGCAACTGCCGTGCCATTCACCGTGCATTCTCGATAAACGGCTTACAGACGTCATTCCAGCGCTTTCGAACGACATTCACGCGGGCCGGCGTGAGGAACGACAAACGCGACAATCAGCCCAGCGCTGTGAGGATTGACCGGGCTGCGACAGAGCCGACACAGGCTTCCCTCTCCTCTGTGGTCCACGCGTCATCGGGCGCGCCGGCGGGCGTTCCCGCACGCATTCCGGTGTGATGCGGGGCAAGGCGGACGCAACGGGTACGGCACTTGCTGTAGCTCCGCATCCGCCCAGCAAAGACACGTCCATGTCCACGCAAGAGCCCGTCGTTCCGGCCGCCGCGCCTTCGGTCAGTTCGACCGCAGGTACGCAGAACCCGCACTTCGCCCGCATCGGCGGCGAAGCGGCGATCGTTCATCTGGTCGACCGCTTCTATGCACACATGAGCGAACGCCCGGAGGCACAGGGCATACGCGCCATGCACGGGGTCGATCTGACCGACGTCAAGCGCGTGCTGGTGAACTACCTCGTCGAATGGATGGGCGGCCCGCAGCGCTACTCGGTCGAACGTGGCCACCCGCGTCTGCGGCGCAAGCACCTCGCGTTCGCGATCGGCCCGGCCGAACGCGACGCGTGGATGAACTGCATGCGCGCCGCCCTGCAGGAAGTCGTCAACGACGGCGAACTGCGCATGCAGCTGGAGCAGGCCTTTTTCAAGACCGCGGATTTCATCCGCAACGATCAGGGGAATCACCATGAGCATCACCATCGCTAGCTCCGCCTTCGCCGCACTGGAAAACGAAAAGCGGCTGCTCAACGCCGTCTTCAAGGGGCCGACGCACAAGGCTGGGCGCGTCGGTTTCCGGGGCGACATCGCACTGAAGTTCGCGCAGCAGTTCGCCGACGAGGCCCGTCCGCCCGAAATCAGCAGTGACCAGGTGATGGCCGCCGCGCACGAGGGCGAAACGCATATCGCCTTCCTGACCTGCTTCCTGCTGTCCTTCGAGTACCTGAAGATGCTGGCCGAGGTGCTCGGCGACGCGCTGTCACCGCAGGGCAAGTACTTCCTGTTCTGCGACAACATCGATCTGTCGAAGAAGTACCAGGTGCAGTACGGCGGCGCGACCTTCTACGTGCTGCCGATCGACGAAGCCACCGTCTATAACGAGACGCTCGAACTGCTCTATCTGGAGAAGAACGACCTGAAGAAGCTGGACACCGCGGGCAAGCTGGACGCGGTGGTCGACGCCGCGATGAAGTTCACCGGCAAGTTCCCGGAGATCAGCTACGAAGAGGGCCTGAAGCTGATGGGCCCGGTGCGCAATCTGTACGAAAACCGCCCCGTTTGAGCTGTCGTCCATGGCGCACGTCGTCTTTTTCGAAAAGCCCGGCTGTACCGGCAACGCGCGGCAGAAGCAGTGGCTGCGCGATGCCGGCCACCAGCTTTCGGTGCGCAGTCTGCTGACCGAGCCATGGACAGCGGCGTCATTGCTCGACTTCCTCGACCCCTTGCCGGTGGCCGACTGGTTCAACCGCGCTGCGCCACGGGTGAAGAGCGGCGAGGTGCAGCCGGAATCGCTCGGCCGGGCGGAGGCACTGGCGCTGCTGCTGGCCGAGCCGCTGCTGATACGGCGGCCGCTGCTGCAGGTTGGCGCGGAGCGACGGGTCGGCTTCGATCCGCCCGCGATAGACCGCTGGATAGGCCTGACGCCCGACGCCGCGGCGCGGCTGCGTGAAACGTCGGAAGGCTGTGCCGCCGGCGGCATGGCGTCGTGCCGCCCCACGGGATGAAGAATCGTCGCTCGGGCGGTGACGCCGCTCAGTCCGGCGTCATGTCCGGCTGCAGCACCACCTCGTCGGGCAGCACGCCACCGTTGCCCAGCAGTTCCAGCGAGCCGAGCGGGGAATAGCCGTCGTCGCCCTCCAGCAGCACGGTGGCGTCGGCCGGCAGCCCCTGCAAGGCCACGATCAACTGTTTCACTGTCATCGACATTCGCTCACCCATGTCCTCGCCATCGCGCTCCCGTTCGCCCTCGATGACCACCCGCTACTTCCTCACCTACCGCGGTGTGAAACTGCCGCTGCAGTTCGCCGAGGAACTGCAGCCCGACGCGCTGCGCAACCGCAACACCTGGTTCCAGGTCGACTACGACGCGGCCGGTCGCATCGTGCGCGCCGAGAAGAAGGTCTACGGTGAAACCGAAATGCGTCACGAATACAGCTGGAGCGCCGACGGCCGCCTGCTGCGTGCCTGCATCGTCATCGGTGACGAAGACCCGCAGGTGGTCGACTTCGCCGCCTGAACGGCGCCCGCCTCAGCCGGCGAACGCGAACAGCTCGGGCTCGCGCTGGCGGTAGAGCCGCAGCCACATCAGCGTGGCCGGCACCAGCGAGGTGAGGGCGAACCACAGCGTGTCGTCGCTGGCCGGCCCACGGTCGGGCAAGGTGCGCGCCAGCAGCGACCAGCCGGCCCAGTCGATCTCCGGCAGACGACGGCTGGCGTCCACTGGCAGGCCATCCATCAGACGGGCGATGATCAGCAGCAGGCGGCCCACCTCGGCGCGGGTCAGCCGCGACGACAGGAACTCGTCGCGCTCCAGCCCTTCGCCGAGGATGAGCACGCCGCTGCAGGCCTCGTCCAGCACGGCCAGCGACGCTGCACTGAACAGCGCATCGGTCATCGCGGTCGAGCCTCGGCCTCAGGCGCCGATGCGGTATTCGTAGTTCAGCCGCGTCATCTTGCCGACCGCGCCGCACTTGACACAGCGCCAGCCGGCCGAGAAGGCCTGGTGGGTGCAGCTGTCGTCGTAGGTCTGGCGGCAGCCGACATGGCCGCACTCGCACTGGAAGGTCTGGCCGTTGCACTTGCCGGCGGCGCCAAGGCGGTTGCCGGTACAGAGGCCGCGATCGGCCTTGATTGCGTCGTAACTCATGATGGTGTTCTTCCCGTTGTCCGGTTCTTGTCGGGGTGGCGTGGACGCGATCAGACGAAGCTGAGCAGCTCGACCGTCACGTTCTCTTCGCCCATCTGCGCCTGACAGGCCAGGCGCGATTTCGAGCTGACGCCGACCAGCGCGTCGAGCTTCTCGTTTTCGGCGCGCGTCGTCTTCGACAGGCTCTTGCGCCCCTCGTTGACCGCGATGTGACAGGCGCCGCACTGGGCCTGACCGCCGCACTTGCTGATCAGCTTCTCGCCGGCGGACAGGATGGCAGCGAGCAGGGTGGTTCCCGGTGCGACTTCGAGTGCCGTTCCGGACGGCATGATGGTGAGCTGTGGCATGGCGCTTCTCCTTGTCGGTGTGTGTGAAATCGGTTGGCGATGCGCTGCGCTCAGGCGGCCTGCGCCGACACGGCGGCGAGGCTGTCCAGCGGCAGCGCGATGCGGGTGATGTTCTGTTCGGCCAGGAACTTCGCTTCCATCCGCGTCGGCTCGTCCGGCAGCAGCGCCCAGTGACGGTCGCTGGAACGCTTCATGATCTGGCGCGCGAACGATCGGGTGAGCTGGTCGTTGAAGCGGCAGCCGAGGAAGAGGAAGCTGCGGCCGCTGCGCAGCGCCTGCACTTCCTGCGGGATCGGCGTCTGGATGTCGATTTCGGTCAGCACCTCGACATAGTCGGAATCCGACACCAGGTAGTTGCCGGCCGGGCTGGTCGAGCCGATCGGCTTGTACAGCAGCGTCGCCCAGTCCGGCGCGCGATCGGGCAGCGGATTGCCGTCGCGGTCGTACCAGCCGGTCCAGTTGCCGAAGTGTTCGGACTGCGACAGACCCTGCACCTCGCCCCACTTGACGCCCGCTTCGTGCAGCGCGGTCGACATCGCCTCGTCGTACCAGGTGTCGACGATGAGCGGCAGATTCAGGCTGGCCAGCCAGGCATGCAGCGGCGAGGCCGACGGGGCGGCCGCGAAGGCGTTGTTCATCAGGTCGACCACCGTCTTGCGGTGCTTGAAGTTCTCGATGAACTGCGCGGCCTGGGTGAGCCGGCTGCGTATCTTGTGCGGCACCGAAACCTTGGCGGTGAGCAGCGCGACCAGCGCCTCGGGCGTACCGGGCACCGCGTACTGCGGCACCAGCGACAGCATGCCGGGGCCCAGATAGGGCACGACGCGGCCGGCGCGCAGCCCTGCTTCGATCTCGGCCGGCAATTGGGTCAGGGGGGATGTCATGACTCGTCCTCGTAACGCGGTTCAGTAGATGGCGGCGCCGGCGCCGACGTTGGTGGCCGCGTCCTTCAGCGTCTTCACCACGAAGCGCACTTCGTCCTGCTCGATGAAGCCGTGGAAGGGCAAGGCCAGCGAACGATCGGCGATGCGGTCGGTGTTGGCGAGCTGGCCGCGCTTGTAGCCGTAGCTCTGGTAATGGAACTGCTGGTGCAGCGGCCGGCTGTAGGCGGCCGCCTCGATCGCTTCGGTGTCGAGATCCTCGATCAGCTGCGCGCGCGCGCTGGCGGTGAAGCGCTTGCCCAGATGCACGACGTAGAGCATCCAGTGCACCTCATCGACGTCCTGCGCCAGATAGGGCGGCTTGATGCCCTCGAAGGTCTGCATCTGTTCGTGGTACCAGACCTCGACCTGCTTGCGCCGCGCATGGATTTCGTCGATGCGTTCGGCCTGGGCGATGCCGATGGCCGCGGTGACGTCGCTCATGTTGGCCGAGAAGGGCACGCGGCTGCCGACCGACACCGAGTTGCGGTCGCTCAGCCCGTGCGCACGCAGGTAGCGCAGTTCGCTGGCCAGGCGCGCGTCATCGGTCAGCACCATGCCGCCCTCGCCGCAGTTCAGCGCCAGCGGTTGCGAGAAGTCGAAGATGGACAGGTCGCCGAAGGTGCCGACCAGCTCGCCGAGGTAGCGCGAACCGATCGCTTCGGTCGAATCCTCGATCAGCGCCAGCCCGTGCGCGTCGGCAATGTCACGCAACGGCTTCCAGGCGGCCGGATGGCCGTTGCAGTTGTTGCCGATGATGGCGCGCGTGTTCGGCGTAATGCGCGTCAGTACCGACTCTGGCGCCACCGCACCTGACCAGTAGTCGATGTCGGCCAGCACCGGCGTGGCCCCCGCGTGCACGATGGCGTGCGCGATGTGGTGCCAGCTGTAGGCACTGGCGATCACTTCATCGCCCGGGCCGATGCCGAGCGCGCGCAGCGCCATCCAGGCGCCCGCCATGCCGCTCGATACGGCCACCGCATAGCGGCGCCCGTGCAGGTCGGCGAACACCGACTCGAAGGCTTCCACCATCGGGCCGCCCGACAGCCGGCCGGAACGCATCACCTGCTCCACCAGCTGTGCTTCGCGTTCGCCGACGTCGGCGAGCGAAAGCGGTATCCAGTCGCTGTCCATGTTCATCTCCCGGTTCAGGTGTGCTGAGTCAGCACGATGCCGTGCGCTGCCAGCGGGTCGGGCGTGACCGACCAGCAATGTCCGTCGCTGTGCATCAGGAACAGATCGCGGTCGCCGATGCGCAGCGCCGGCGTCTCGCCGCGCATGTCGAAGGCATCGACCGCCGAGGCGCGCACGCCGGGCAGCGCTTGGCGCACGCCGGCAATGGCCTCGCCCAGCGTCGGTGCCGCCAGCGCGATGCGGGCGATCTCACCCAACTGATCTGCGCTCAGCGCCACGTCACTCTCGTCCGCCGGTCAGGCGGGCCTCCACCGTGATCGGCAGCCGGGTGTCGGCGGCCATCTCGGGCAGGTCCAGCGTCCACCCGTTGGCGAGCGTGATCTGGCCGCCCCACATGTCCGGGCGCTCCATCTGCACGATGGGTTCTTCCAGGTCCTTCTTCGGCACGTAGAGCGACAGTTCGCCCTTGCTGCTCTTGCGGATCATGACTTTCATGGCGGACTTCCTCGTGGTGACGTGTCGACTTCAGGCCGCCGCGGCGGCCGTTTCGGATTGCAGACTGCGCAGTACATGGACGACGCGGGCGAGGTGTTCGCCGTCGGTATCGCGACCCAGCGACAGGCGGATCGCCTCGTGTGCGAGCGCCGGCGGCACGCCCATCGCGGCCAGCACGTGCGACGGCTCGCTGCCGCCGGACGAACAGGCTGCCCCCGATGCGGCGAGGATGCCTTCGCGCTCCAGCCGGCCCAGCAGACGGTCGGCCGACTGGCCGGCAACGGCGATGAAAAGCGTGTTGGGAAGGCGCGGCGCGCCTTCGCCGAACACCGTCAGGCCGGTCAGCGTTTCGCGCAGCGCGTCTTCGAGCGCGTCGCGCAGCGCGCCCAGGCGCAGCGTTTCGGCCTGCATCGTCGCGCGCGCCTGACGCGCCGCGACGGCAAAGCCGGCGATGCCCGGCATGTTCTCGGTGCCGCCACGGCGGCCGCGCTCCTGCTGGCCCGGCAGCAGCGCCGGCCAGCTCAGTCCCTTGCGAACGACGAGCGCGCCGCAGCCCTTGGGTCCGCCGAACTTGTGGGCGGACATCGACATCAGGTCCACGCCCCAGCCGGCGAAATCCAGCGGCAGGCGGCCGGCCTGCTGGGTGGCATCCACATGCAGTGGCACGGCGGCCGCGCGCGCGGCGGCGGCCACCTCGACCACCGGCTGCAGCACGCCGGTCTCGTTGTTCGCCGCCATCACCGACAGCAGCGCGGCCGGGCGTTCGAGCGCGGCGTGCAGCGCGTCGAGACGCAGCACACCGCGCCCATCCACCGGCAGCAGTTCGACCTCAACACCGAAGTCGCGCATGCGCTGTGCCGCCTTCAGGAAGCCGGCGTGCTCGACCGCCGACAGCAGCACGCGCGGCGGCACACCGGGGCGCGACAGCGCGCCGGCGAGCACCTGGTTGTTCGCCTCGGTGGCGCCGCTGGTGAACACCACCTCGACCGGCTGCGCGCCGGCCAGCGCCGCCACCTCGGCGCGCGCGGCCGCCAGCGCCGACTTTGCGTGCTGGCCAAAGCCGTGTTTGGACGACGGATTGCCCCAGCCATCGCGCAGGCACTCGGTGACCGCCTCGATCACCTCGGGGAGCGGCGGTGTGGTCGCGTTGTGGTCGAGGTAGATCATGGCCAGAACACCCGGTGCGGGTCGTGCACGATGAGGTCGAGCAGGCGGTCCAGGCTGTTCGAGCGCGAGTGCTGCACCCAGCCACCGAGCAGATGGTCGCAGGCATAGAGCACCCAGCTCGCGTCCTCGTGGCGGATGCGCGCGATATCTATCGTTCCGCCCTCGGGGTCGACATTGCGCGAGCAACAGGGGCTGGTGATGATCCAGCCGTCGTCGGTGTCGTGCAGTGCCGGATGCACGTAGCGATAGCGCTCGCGTGCCGCCAGCGCGCGCAGCACGCGCCGGCGCAGCAGTTCGGTCTCGGCGACGACCACGCTGCCGACGGGCACCGGCGCGTTGCGGAGCGGGCTCAGGGCATGGACGTTCATCGCGCGCGCACCGGTCAGACCGGCGCGATCTCCTCTTCCAGCACGCCGATCACACAGGGGCGCGGCGCGCCATCGACGCCGCTCGGACCGTCGGCGAACTCGACCATGTAGATCGGAATGTTGGCTTCTTCGTGGTGGCCGATCTGCACCACCTCGCCGGCCGCACCCTCTGCCACCAGCAGTGCGTCCAGCGGCACCTCGGGATGGGAGCCGTCGTTGTACAGGTCTATCGTCGCGGCGACGCGCTGACCCCAGCGGAACTTCGGTTCGCGCAGTTCAAACATGCTGGTCTCCCGCTGTGATGCCGGCCAACTCGTGCACCCGCTCGCCCAGCGCCTCGACCACATGCGGCGGCAGGTTGTCGAGCGACACCAGTTCGCGCCCGCGCATGCCGACCCGGTGGCCGGTGCCGAGGAATTCGACGGCGTAGATGTAGTACTGCTGCAGGAAGGTGCCGATCGACGTGACGAAGCCGACGTCGCCCTTCTTCGCCAGCACCTCGCCGATGTCCTTGCCGCAATAGGTGCCGTCGTTGCGTATCGTGTAGCGGCTCACCACGCGCTCGCCGTACTTGAATACCGGCGGCGCGGTCAGTTCGACGGTATCGCTGTCGCGACTGATGTCACCCATGTCGATCTCCTTGTTCCCGATCCAGTTCGTTCAGGCGCGCGCACGCTTCGGCGCGCACATCCGCTTCCTCGTCGCCGGCCGACATCTGCAGCGCAAGCGCACGGCCGGCGCGGCCGGCCACCAGCCAGCGCACCTCCCAGGCGGGGTCGTGCGCCATGCGGTAGAGCTGGGCCGCGGGCAGCCGCTGCGCCACCTCCTTGCGTATCGATATCTCAGGGTCGTCGCACATGCGCAGCAGCGCCGGCATGTCCAGCCGTCGCACCGCCTCCAGCCTGACCTCGGGATCGCTGTCGTCGAGCATGCGCGGCAGCAGTGCTGCCGGCAGGCGCTGCGCCACCAGCTTGCGCACGTAGTAGTCCTCGTCGCCGGCCATGGCGAGCAGTTCTCGCCCTTCGAGCCGCATGGCGACGCGGATGCGCACTTCGCGGTGCGGGTCGTCGCGCAGCTTCACCACCTGCGCCAGCGGCAGGCGCACCGCCACCGACAGGCGCACCGTCTCGTCCTCGTCGTCGATCAGCGACTGCAGGCGGAACACGTCGGCACGGCGGCAGGCGATGGCGCGCACTTCAAAATAGGGGTGATGCAGGAAGGTATTGCTGAGGTCGGGATTCCAGCGGAAGAAGCGGTCGATGCGCTTGGCGTAGCGGTCCTGCACGCAGGCGTGTCCGCGTTCGCAGCGCGCCCCCTGCGACAGCGCGTCGCATTGAGAACAGTCCAGCTCCTCGCCGCTCCAGGCCAGCGGCGGGATGTCGTCCGACGGGTCGTAGGAGGCCTGCGGCAAGATGCTCATCATGGCGTGACTCCGACCGGCTCCGCGATGTCCGGACAGTCCTCGTAGCCGAGGTCATCGCGTCCCATGCGCATCAGCACCGCGTCGATCACGCGATGGCCCACCTTGTCGTCCGGATCCATCTCGGCCAGCTTGGTCAGCGCCGCACGACCGACGTCGAGTTCGCCCAGGCGCGCGCTCAGGTACGCGTAGCCCTTAAGCGAGAACAGCCAGAAGCGCGGCATCGGCTCCAGCGCGCGAAAGCGTGCGTCGGCCTCGACCCGCCGCCAGTCCGCCGGCAGACCGAGCGCCGCCGCCGCACAGGCGATGGCGCGCTCGCCGACGTCGCGCGCCGCGCGCAGCCGGTTACCGTAGAAATGAAAGCGGTAGAGCGCGATCAGCGTCGCCGGGTGCGACGGTGCAAGCGCGTGCGCCTCGTCGAGCAGGGCCTGCGCTTCGGCCACCCGGTTGCGGATCAGGCCGGCGCGCGCGATCAGCGCCTCGGCCTCGGGCGGCAGCCCGCGACCGAGCACGGCGAGGCCGGGATCGGCCAGATCGTCGTGGGCATCGATCGCCTGCATGGCCGCCTCCTCAACCGCGACGGATGGCGTCCAGACCGACCGTCGCGACGCCGGGCATCGCGTGGCCATGGCCGTGTCCGTGCGCGTGCTGCTGCACGCCCGGCGCGCCGGCCGGTGCGCTGCTGCTGCATGCGCACGGTGCCTGGTTCGGGTTGATGAAGGTGAGCCCGCTCTTGGTCGGCGTGTCGGCGAAATCGACGGTCACGCCTTCGAGCAGCAGCCGCGATTCGGCCGGCAGGAACAGCCGCACGCCGGAGGCCTCGACCACCGAGTCACCGCTCTGTGGTGCCGCCACGACCGTGAACTCGGAGTTCAGGCCGGAGCAGCCGCCGGCGCTGACCAGCAGGCGAAAGCCGGCACCTTCCGGTTCGCCGGAAAAGCGCACCATGCGCTGGATGAATTTCGCCGCAGCCGGCGTCAGGGTCAGTTGGGTCATGTTGTCCTCAGGCAGCCTGGGTCTGGAGTGGGAGGATGCAATCGTCGATCGGACACACCGCGACGCATTGCGGGGTGTCGTAATCGCCTTCGCATTCGGTGCATTTGTCGGGATCGATGACAAACAGGTTCTTGAGCTCGCTGATCGCCTCGTTCGGGCATTCCGGCTCACAGGCCGAACAGCCCGTACAGAGGTTGGCAATGATCTTCAAAGACATGGTTCTCTCCTTTCGCTCGGACCGCGGCGCTCGCCGCGGTCCATCCGGAAACGTCAGGCGGCGGCGGTGAAAGCGCCCTGGCGGATCGACGCGTCGCCGCGCTCGGCGTGCGCGATCTCGCCGCGCGCGACCCGGCCGGTGTAGTCGGCGAACCACGACAGCGCGGCCTTCTCGATGAACTCGTCGGCATAGGCATCGACCGGCTCGATGCCCGCACCCTTCAGCTCGTCGCGCGGGCAGGCGCCGATCTTCGACACCAGTACGGCGTGGCAGTCGTTGATCGCATTGACGATGGAGGGCAGCTGCTCGTCCTCGCCGTAGCCGCCCTGGCAATACAGGTCGACCCGACGGTGACCGACGAACAGCGCTTCGCCCGCCGACACCTCGAAGATCTGGAACTCGTCGGCATGGCCGAAGTGCTGGTTCACCCGGCCGCCACCCGTCGTGGCGACGGCGACCAGCACCTTGATGTCCTTCGCCGCCTCGTTGCCTTCGGTCGCGGCCAGTGCCTCGACCTTGGCCGCGTGCTGGGCCTGGCGCTCGGCTTCGACGCGCTCCTGATAGGTGCGGCGGCGGTCGAGGTCATAGACCACTTCCATCTCTTCGATCTTGTCGAGCGTGAATTCCTCGCTGCGGTCCTCACCCAGCAGGCCGACCGCGTCGGCGCGGCACTGGCGGCAGTGGCGCATCAGGTTGGCGCCACCCATGCAGGCGTCCTGGACCGCCTTCAGCTCCTGCGCCGTGGGGCCGCGCTGACCGGTCAGGCCAAACACCGTGCCGTGCTCGGCTTCTGAGATCAGCGGCATGATGTTGTGCAGGAAGGCGCCGCGCGCCTTGACCGCCTTGTTCACCTCGATCATGTGCGCGTCGTTGATGCCGGGGATGAGCACCGAATTGATCTTGGTGAGCACGCCACGGGCAGTCAGCATCTCCAGCCCCTTCATCTGCTGCTCGTGCAGGATGCGCGAGGCCTCGACGCCGGTGATGCGCTTGTGGTCCCAGAATATCCACGGGTAGATCTTGGCGCCGATCTCCGGGTCGACCATGTTGATCGTGATGGTCACGTGGTCGATGTTGTACTTGCAGATCTCATCGACCAGATCGGGCAGCGCCAGACCGTTGGTGGACAGACAGAGCTTGATGTCCGGCGCCTGCTCCTGAAGCATGCGGAAGGTATCGAAGGTCTTCTTCGGGTTGGCCAGCGAATCGCCCGGACCGGCGACGCCGAGCACGGTCATCTGCGGAATCTCGCTGGCGACCGCGACCACCTTCTTGACCGCCTGTTCCGGCGTCAGCTTCTGCGACACGACGCCCGGGCGCGACTCGTTCGAACAGTCGTACTTGCGGTTGCAGTAGTTGCACTGGATGTTGCAGGCCGGCGCCACCGCCACGTGCATGCGGGCATAGTGGTGGTGGGCCTCTTCCGAATAACAGGGGTGGTTCTTCACCTTGTCCCACACGTGCGCCGGCATGTCGTCCGGCCCAGCGGACGTTCCGCAACTGGCCTTGCCTTCGCCGCCGGAGGTGCCACAGCCGACGTGAGCCGGCGCTTCCGCCGGGGTGGCCAGCACGTTGTGGCTGGACTTCAGGTCAGCCAGGCTGACATAGCTCGCTGCTGCACTTTCCATGACCTACTCCTTGTTCTGCTGACGCGCGATGTGGGCTGGCAAACGAGGGATAGCCATTTCCGTGCCAAAGTGATTTCGTCATTCAATTCATTGACTTGGCGCGATCCGGACAGGATTCGTCGGGTGGTCGGAAACCTACGCTTGCGACAAAGCACACAAAGCGGCGTCAGCCACGCACCGGCATGCGGTCGATCAGCATCTGGTTCAGCGACTGGGCGAAGGCGCGCCAGGCGAGCGCAAGATCGACACGGATGCGCGTAACGTAATCGGGCGACGGCGCGTGTTCGTCCGGAAAGTTCGAAAGCGCACAGGACGTGCGGTTATGCTGCAGCGCCTCGCCGACCAGCCCGTCGCTGAAGCCGGAGAAGGGCGCCAGCAGCGAGGGCGTCAGCGCGCAGCGGCCGCGCTCGATGGCGACCTCGCTCAGGTCGAAGTCCAGCGCCTCGATGCGGCGCAGCGCCTCGGCATACACGTCGTCGACAACCGCACACAGCACGGCGTACGTCATATCGATGCTGTGCTGCGCACTCAGTGCGCGCACCACGCCCTGCCGGTACAGCTCGCCGGCCTGACTGCGCAGCGCGCTCACCCGGTCGGCAAATTCGGCGATGCTGCGGTCGTTGGCCGGCGAAGGCGGCAGCGAGGGCGACAGGGCGATGAGGCGTGCCGCCACGCGCGCCGCGGCGTCCAGCGCGCCTTCGAGATAGCCGGCACCGCGCGTGGCCGTCTCGCTGCCGGCCAGGTGCAGGCGGCCGGACCAGTGCGGCGCGGCCAGCAGCGACACGTCATCCTCCGGATGGCCTCCGGGCTCGGTCAGGTCGAGCGCGCTGCATGTCATCGGCTCCCGGGCCCAGTCGCGCAGATGCAGTTCGCCCTGTTCCACCGCCGGGCCGAACAGCTGCGCGAACTGGCTGCGCACCATCAGTTCGAGCGCCGGTGCACTGGCTGCACGCAGCGCCGGCGACAACGCGACAAAGCCGCCCAGCGCGGCCGCTTCACCGGTGGCGTCGCAGGCGTCGAACACCTCGCCGAGCACGGCCTGCGGATGGGATACGAAGGCGTTGCCGGACAAGCCGCCGCGACGCCAGTGCGCGCTGTCGGAGCGAACAAAGGCCTTGGCCTGCGCCGCCATCCAGGTCGGCTGGTCCTGCATCGCCTGACGCAGCGGCGCATCGAGCGCCGGCTCGAACACGATCTGTTCCGCCGCCAGCCGCGGCGGCAGCGCGAGCACGACGCTGCGCGCAGCGATGACGAAGGACTCGCCTCCTCCGATGCACTGCACCTCGACGTGGTCGCTTCGCGCGACCAGACGACGGACCGTGCAGCCGGTACGCACGCGGTCGTGCGACAGCCGGCGCAATAACGCACCGGTCAGCGCCGCCATGCCGCCGACCAGTCGCCGCGCGCCATTTTGTATTGCCTCGCTGCCCAGCGTTTCCGGATTGCCGTCCGGCTGCCGCAGATGCAGCACGACGCCCTCGTCATGCTGTGGAAAGGTTTCCAGCCCCAGATCCGCGATCAGCCTGACCATGCGCGGCTGCGACTGCGGCCAGTACCAGCCGGGGCCGAGATCGAGGGCGGCCGCGCCCGCTGCTGCGGGCACCGTATCCACACGACCGCCGGCGCGCGGCCGGGCCTCGACCAGCAGCACGCTGCGTCCGGCCGCCTCCAGGCGGCGGGCGAGCTCCAGGCCGCACAGGCCGGCGCCTACGATGAGGGTATCGAGCATGGGGCGCTCCTTTCAGCTTCAGATCGGTTCATCGGATGGGTAGCGATGTTCAGCAAACATCGAGCCACCGGCGATCTCGCGCACGCCGCCCCGGCCTCGCCTTCGCTGGCACGACATCCGCGTCGCGTTTGTCGCAGATGCAACAGCGTGTCGGTCGTCGAACGGCGCGCTGCGAGGCATCCGGCGGATGCGCACCCGCCCCGCTGGCGGCCGGCCGACGACGGCTGACTGCGTCGCTGGCCGACGCTTGCCCGATTCTTGCTGCGCACTTCCGCAACCGCGGAACGCCACCATGAATGCACCTTTGCCCACGCCACCGCTGTCAGCGCTCGAATCGCTGCACCTGAGCAACAGCTACGCCCGGCTGCCGGCCGCCTTCCACACGCGACTGCCTCCCGCGCCGCTGCCAGCCCCGCATCTGATCGCAGCCAGCGAAGACGCCGCGTCGCTGATCGGGCTCGCTCCGCAGGAGGCCGCGCGCGCAGAGTTCGTCGAGCTGTTTGCGGGCAACCGTCTGCTGCCGGGCGCGGAGCCGCTGGCGGCGGTCTATTCCGGCCACCAGTTCGGCAGCTGGTCAGGCCAGCTGGGCGACGGTCGGGCTCATCTGCTGGGCGAGGTCGATACGCCACACGGCCCGCTTGAACTGCAGCTGAAGGGTGCCGGGCCGACGCCCTACTCACGCTTTTCCGATGGCCGCGCCGTGCTGCGCTCGTCGATCCGCGAATTCCTCTGTTCCGAAGCGATGGCTGCGCTCGGTGTGCCGACCACGCGCGCGCTGTGCGTGATCGGCTCGCCGCTGCCGGTGCAGCGCGAAAGTACGGAGAGCGCCGCCGTCGTCACGCGCATCGCACCAAGCTTCGTGCGCTTCGGCACCTTCGAGCACTTCAGCGCCGACGACGACGTTCAACACCTGCGCCTGCTGGCGGACTACGTGATCGACCGTTTCCGGCCTCATTTGCGCGACAGCGTGCGACCGCACGACGCACTGCTGGCCGACATCGCGCAGCGCACCGGCGACCTGGTGGCGCACTGGCAGGCGATCGGCTTCATGCACGGCGTGATGAACACCGACAACATGTCGGCGCTGGGGCTGACGCTGGATTACGGACCGTTTGCCTTCATGGACAGCTTCGATGCCGGCCGCATCTGCAACCACTCGGACACCTGGGGCCGCTATGCCTTCCGTGCCCAGCCGCGCATCGCACAGTGGAACCTCTACGTGCTGGCCGATGCGCTCGGTCCGCTGATCGGCCACCCGGACCAAACGCGCGCTCTGGTCGATGACCACTTCCAGCCCGCTTTCGACACCCGCTTCGCCGCACTGATGCGACAGCGCCTCGGCTTCGCCACAGCGCAGCGAGGTGACGACGACTTCATCGGCGCGACGCTTGGACTGCTGCAACTGCAGCGCGTCGATTACACGCGCTTCTTCCGCACGCTGAGTGCACTGCCGGGGCGCGTCGCGCGCGAGCAGCGCGGCAGCACGGATGCGCCACTGCGCGACCTGTTCGTCGACCGCGAAGCCTGCGACGCCTGGCTGCTCGGCTGGCGCGCACGGCTGGCCGGCGAAGGCAGCGTCGATGCGCTGCGCCAGCCCGCCATGCTCGCCACCAACCCGTGCTACGTGCTGCGCAACTGGATGGCCGAGTCGGCGATCCGGCGCGCCCGCGACGGCGACTTCGACGAGGTGCGGGCGCTGCTCGACTGCCTGCGCCGCCCCTGCGACGAACGTCCGCAGTACGCGCACTACGCCGCGCCGCCGCCCGACTGGGCGGACGGACTGACCGTCAGCTGCTCAAGCTGAACACCTCGATCACCACTCACCGGGAGCTGTCATGGACCTCATCTACAAGACCCGCGTCTTCAGCCAGGGCGGCCGCAACGGCCGCGTGCAGAGCGAAGACGGCCTGCTGAAACTGGACCTCGCCGCGCCGGCCGAAATGGGCGGCAAGAAGCCGGGCGTCAATCCGGAGCAGCTGTTCGCCGCGGCCTACGCCGCCTGTTTCGAGAACTCGGTGCGCCACATCGTGCGCGCCGACCGGCTGCCAGTGAAGGGCTGCATGGTTGAGGCCGAGGTGTCGCTGTTCAAGAACTTCGAGGAGGCCTACCGCATGGCCATCCGTTTCACTGCCGTGCTGCACGGCATCGACCAGCCGACTGCCGATTCGCTGGTGGAGCGCGCGCTCAAGGTGTGCCCCTACACCGACGCGACGAAGAACAACGTGACCGTCAGCGCCGCCGCGGTGCTCGAAGATCCGGCGCTGGCCTGAGGAGAAGCCGATGAGCTCGGAAACCGGATACTTCATCGACTGGAACGGCAATGCGCGCAGCGTGCAGGACGCGGGCGGCAACTTCACGGTCGAGGTCGACATGCCGTCGAAGTACGTGGCGCTCTACTCGAAGAGTGGCACGCTGATGCACGAGGCGACCTTCTACCGGACGCTGGAGGACATCGCGAAGAAGGGCATCACCGCCGAGCTGGTGCCCGGTGCCCACCCCTGGGGCATGCGCAACGAGTGGTGATCGGGCTGTGGGGCATTTGCCCCGCAGCGCCGTCAGAAGCGCCGCACCTCGATGTCGTACTTCTTCAGCGCATAGCCCATCTGCCGCGGCGTGATGTTGAGCAGGCGGGCGGCCTTGGCCTGTACCCAGCCGCACTGTTCCATCGCCCACACGAGACGGTCGCGTTCGCCGTCCGGCTTGTCATCGGTCGGCGCCGGGCGCGACACCGGCGCGGGCTCGCCCGGCGGGCTACAGGACTCCGCCTCGGCCGCGGCGGACTCCACCACCGGCGACACCGCGTCGTCCTTTTTCACGAAGTGCAGTACCTGAGTCAGGCAACGATTGGCCGAACAGGGGAAGTCGGACGCCTCGATCGCGTCGTGATGCGCCATCGTTGCGGTGCGCTCGATGCAGTTCTCCAGCTCGCGCACATTGCCCGGCCAGTAACAATGCATCATCACCGCCTGCCCGCCCTGGGTGAGCTTCATGTTGCGGTCGTTCTCGCGGTTGAAGCGCTCCAGGAAGTGCTGCGTCAGCGCCGGTATGTCCTCGCGCCGCTCGCGCAGCGCCGGCAGGAAGATGCTCACCACATTGATGCGGAAGTACAGGTCGGCGCGGAAGGTGCCCGCCGCCACCATCTTTTCGAGGTTGCGGTTGGTCGCGCAGATCAGCCGCACATCGACCTTGATCGGCTTGCTGCCGCCGACGCGCTCGAACTCGCGCTCCTGCAGCACGCGCAGCAACTTGGTCTGGAAGGCCGGCGAGATGTCGCCGATCTCGTCGAGGAAGAGCGTGCCGCCGTCGGCCAGTTCGAAACGGCCCTTGCGTTCGCCGGTGGCGCCGGTGAAGGAGCCCTTCTCGTGGCCGAACAGTTCCGATTCGAGCAGCGATTCGGACAGCGCCGCACAGTTGAGCTTGATGAAGGGGCCGGACTTGCGCGTGGACAGTTCGTGGATGGCACGCGCGATCACTTCCTTGCCGGTGCCGCTTTCGCCACGCAGCAGCACGGTCGAACGCGACGGCGCGACCTGGTGCGCCTCGGCGAACACCTGCTGCATGCGCGGCGAGGTGCCGACCACGTTGTCCAGCTTGAAGCGGCCGCGCGGCGCATCACGCCGCGCCTGCTTGGCCTGGTGCAGCAGGCGTTCGTGCTCGTCGGTCACCACGCGCTGCAGCGCCACCGACTGCCCCATCAGATTGGCCGCCATCGACAGCACGCGCACATCGCTGCCGAAGCCGCCGCGACGCGACACCACGCGGTCGGCGCACAGCACGCCCAGCATGTCGGCACCGGCGCGTATCGGCACGCCGATGAAGGCGATGGTTTCGTCGCCGGCATCGTCGAGCGCGCCGGTGCGGTTCAGGAACAGCGGTTCGACCGAAATGTCCGGCACCACGACCGGCGAGCCGGAGGCGAACACGCGGCCGATGATGCCCTCGCCCGACCGGTAGCGCCCGCTCGACCACTCCTTGACCGACAGGCCGACCGCCGCGGCCAGGCTGAGCGCCTCGCCGTCGTCCTCGACCAGCGCGATCATCATGCGTCTGAAGTCGAGGTAGTGCGACAGCACGTTCAGTGCTTCGCGCAGGGTCTTCGTTACGTCCAGAGACGAGCTGAGTATCTTGCTCAGCTCGTACACGGTCACCAGTTCAACATTCGCGCGCGCATTCGTCTCGATGCCGTTCGCAGTCATGACAGCCCCCGATTGCTTCCCGAGGCGATTCCGGTCGAGCCGGTACGCCCTTCCATTCAGTGGCCCCTGCGTCTTTTCTTATTGTCGGGGAACGGTCGGCAGTACAGCCGGCCACGGCGGAAATCCGCATGCGCTTCTCCACGCCTAGCAGCATCAAGCAAGGCGCGTACCCAGTGTCACAAAGCGGTCAGTCGTAAGACGCCCGCGTAACAGCGCGCAGGAAAGCCGTTTGCGGGCAGGTACTTGGAAACGGGACGGGCGATCGGCCGGCGGGTGCGTCCGCTTTGGTGCAAGGCGTCACAAAACGGTGCCGAGACAGCGCTTGTCGGACTTGTCGCAAACAGCACAGGAGGGCAGCCGCGCCCCGGCAGCGACGAAACGCGCCGAAAGCGCGCTGGACCAGCGTCGTCGGCGGCACGCGGATCACTGCACGGCGGCTGGCACGAGGATTGCGAGATACCCGGCGGGAGGGAAGAGACATGACGGTCAGGGATACCCGGGTGGTGCAGGTCGACGGCACCCGCGTCACCGTCGGCGTCGACAGCGCGCCGGCCTGCAGCGGCTGCCGCTCGCAAACCGTCTGTGGCAGCGCGCCGAACACCCTGCACCAGTTCGAACTGCCCGCTGCGCAGGCCGCTTCACTGCAGCCCGGCGACCTTGTTGCACTCGGCATCGACGACGACGCGCCGCTGCGCGCCGTGATGCTGGCCTATCTGCCGCCGCTGGCCGGCCTGCTCGGCGGCATCGGCGCCGGCAGTCTGGCCGGCCTGCCGGATGTCGCCGTGCTCGCCTGTGGCGGCAGCGGTCTCTGCTTCGGCGCGGTCATCGCCCGCCTGCTCGCCGGCCACTGGCGGGACAGCTGGCGGCCCAGAATCTGCGGCAGCCGTAACTGAGGCCGACGATCAGGCCAGCGCCGGCGGTCTGGTCGAAGCGAGGAAATCGCGGCGCGCCACCGGATCGAGCTTGGCGCAGGCGCGGTTGAGCCCGCTCAGGATGGCCAGCACCGACGCCGTCACGATATTCCGGTGCATGCCGGCACCGAAAGTGCTGCCGGGCAGCCCGTCGATGACGAATTCGGCGAAGGCCACCGCCGCCGCGTCGGCGCCGTGGCCGATCGCGCGTTCCTCGTAGTCGTGCAGGCGCGCGGGCACCTTGAGCGCGTCGATCACGGCAGCGATCGGGCCGTTGCCGCGGCCCGACAGCGTGCGTTCGATGCCCTCGACCTTCACCACCAGTTCGATGCCCTGCTCGTCGCCGATCTCGCTCAGATGATGGGTGACGTACTCGAACGGAACCGCTGGCTCGAAGTACTGCTGCGCGAACAGCTTCCAGATGTCGGCAGCGCGCACTTCCTGTCCGCTGGCGTCGGTGAGCTGCTGCACCGCCGTACTGAACTCGACCTGAAGGCGACGCGGCAAGGTGACGCCATATTCGCTTTCGAGCAGGAAGGCCACACCGCCCTTGCCCGACTGGCTGTTCACGCGAATGATCGAATCATAGGTGCGGCCGACATCGGCCGGATCGACCGGCAGATAGGGCACTTCCCAGAGCGCGTCCGGCTGCTGCGCGGCGAGGCCCTTGCGGATCGCGTCCTGGTGCGAACCGGAGAAGGCGGTGAACACGAGGTCACCGGCGTACGGATGGCGGGCGTGCACCGGAATCTGCGTGCACTGTTCGACCGTGCGCGCGATGTCGTTGATGCGCGAGAAGTCGAGCCCCGGATCCACACCCTGCGTGTAGAGGTTGAGCGCAAGCGTTACCAGATCGACGTTGCCGGTGCGCTCGCCGTGGCCGAACAGGCAGCCTTCGACCCGGTCCGCACCGGCCATCACCGCCAGTTCGGCCGCCGCCACCGCGGTGCCGCGGTCGTTGTGCGGATGCACGCTGAGGATGACCGACTTGCGGTTGGCAAGATTGCGATGCATCCACTCGATCTGGTCGGCGTAGTGGTTGGGCGTAGCCACCTCGACCGTGGCCGGCAGGTTGAGGATGACCGGTCGCTCCGGCGTGCCGCCCCAGGCCTCGACCACCGCGTCGCACACCTCTTTCGCGAAGTCGAGCTCGGTGGCGGTGAAGGTTTCCGGGCTGTACTGGAACACCCATTCGGTTTCCGGGAGGGCATCAGTGAGGCGCTTGATGAGCACGGTGCTGTCGACCGCGAGCTGCTTCACCTCGTCGCGGCTCATGTCGAACACGACGCGGCGGAAGGTGGGCGAAGTCGCGTTGTAGACATGCACGATGGCGCGCTTCGCGCCACGCAAGGATTCGATGGTGCGTTCGATCAGGTGCGGCCGCGCCTGGGTGAGCACCTCTATGGTCACGTCGTCCGGGATGTGGCCACCTTCGATCAGCGTGCGCACGAAGCTGAAATCGGTGTCGGACGCCGACGGAAAGGCGACCTCGATCTGCTTGAAGCCGATGTCCACCAGCATCTTGAACATGCGCATCTTGCGTTCGCCGTTCATCGGTTCGAACAGGGCCTGGTTGCCGTCGCGCAGGTCGGTCGACATCCAGATCGGTACGCGCGTGAGGGTTTTCGACGGCCACTGGCGATCGGCGAGCGCGATCGGGGTAACGGGACGGTACTTCGTATTCGGCTGCTTCAACATGATGTGCTCCGGCAAATGGGAAGGATGCGTGGCCGGAATGCGGGGCTGTCAGGCGGCCACGGGTTTCCAGGCCTGACAACCGCTGCGCAGTCGCAGCATCGGGACGGTTTGAAACAGCTCGAACATGACGGGAACGCTCCGGAAAAACGGAATTCACCTCCCGGTCCATCGACCGGAGGCAGGTACTGCACGACAGGAGGGGGAGTTTTATGTGCGCGCGGGGCGCAGCAGCAGACCCGACGCGAGCAGCGTCGAGGAGAGGGACAGCAGTTGGGTCTGGTGCGTGAGCATGGGCTCGACCATAGGCAAGCCGTGAAAAGCTGTCAACCCTGAATTTCGCCGGCAAGCGGCTAGAATTGTGTTCTTCTGCCAGGCCGCGGTCTGGCCCTTGCATCGAGGGGACATCCTGCGGGCTGCCGCTCATGCCCTGGCAACGACACTCATCCTCAGGTTTCTCTGCTGCCCACCATGTCCGAACGCAACGCTCCCGCACCGGCTTCAAATTTCCTGCGCGCCGTCATCGAAAAGGATCTGGCCAATGGCACCTACGCCAGCCGCCGCTGGGCGCGCAGCCCCGGTGACGCCGCCCACCACGCCGCCGGCGAGCCGGACCCGGCAAAGATCCGCACCCGCTTTCCGCCGGAGCCGAACGGCTACCTGCACGTCGGCCACGCCAAGTCCATCTGCCTGAACTTCGGCCTGGCGCGCGATTACGGTGGCGTCTGCCACATGCGCTTCGACGACACCAATCCGGAGAAGGAAAGCGTCGAGTACGTCGAATCGATCAAGGACGCGGTGCAGTGGCTCGGCTTCGGCTGGGACGCCTTCGGCGCGTCGCAGCTCTACTTCGCCAGCGACTACTTCGATTTCATGTACCGCGCGGCGGAATACCTGATCACCGCCGGCCACGCCTACATCGACCAGCAGACGCCGGACGAGATGCGCGCCAACCGCGGCACGCTGACCGAGCCGGGCAAGGATTCACCGTGGCGCAATCGTCCGGCCGACGAATCGCTGGCGCTGTTCCGCGAAATGCGCGACGGCAAGCACCCGGACGGCGCCATGGTGCTGCGCGCGAAGATCGACATGGCCAGCCCCAACATCAATATGCGCGACCCGGCCATCTACCGGATCAAGCACGCGCACCACCACAACACCGGCGACAAGTGGTGCATCTACCCGATGTACACCTATGCCCACCCGCTGGAAGACGCGGTCGAGGGCATCACCCATTCGATCTGCACGCTGGAATTCGAGGATCAGCGGCCGTTCTATGACTGGGTGCTGGAGCGTCTGGCCGAAGGCGGCCTGCTGGCTCACCCGCTGCCCAAGCAGTACGAGTTCGCGCGGCTCAACCTGACCTATGTCGTGACCAGCAAGCGCAAGCTGATGCAGCTGGTGACCGAGAAGCACGTCAGCGGCTGGGACGACCCGCGCATGCCCACCATCGTCGGCCTGCGCCGCCGCGGCTACACGCCGGAGGCGCTGCAGCTGTTCGCCGAGCGCATCGGCGTGTCCAAAGCCGATTCGTGGATCGACTATTCGACGCTGGAAGGCGCGCTGCGCGACGACCTCGACGGCCGCGCCGCCCGCGCGATGGCGGTGCTTGATCCGCTCAAGCTCAAGCTCACCAACTGGGACGCACTGTTCGCCGGCAAGCAAGCCGAGCCCTGCTCCGCGCCGGTGCATCCGCACCACCCTGAACGCGGCACGCGCAGCTTCAACCTGACGCGGGAAGTGTGGATAGAGCGCGAAGACTTCATGGAAGAGGCGCCCAAGGGCTACCACCGCCTGTTCCCGGGTAACAAGGCGCGGCTCAAGTACGGCTACGTGATCGAATGCACCGGTTGCGAGAAGGACGCCGACGGCCGCATCACCGCGGTGCTGGCGACCATCGTGCCGGATACGAAGAGCGGCACGCCGGGCGCCGACAGCGTCAAGGTGAAGGGCGTCATCACCTGGGTCAGCGTGGCCGAAGGACTGGCGACAGAAGTAAGGCTGTACGACCGGCTGTTCACCGAAGCGCACCCGGACGCCGGCGGCCGCGACTTCCTGACCGTGATGAATCCGTACTCGGTGAAATCGGTACAAGCCTTTGTCGAACCCGGCCTGGCCACCGCCGCGGCCGACGACAAGTTCCAGTTCGAACGTCACGGTTACTTCGTCGCCGACCGGGTCGATTCGGTCGAAGGCCACCCCGTGTTCAACCGGGCCGTCACATTGAAGGACAGCTGGAGCCGTTGAGGTCGGGGCAAGCCGGCGGCGGCCCCCGACGCAGCGTCGGTTTTTTTTACACCCGGCTCGACCCGCCCAAGGACCGGATCGCCTGCAAGGCAGGCTGCGCCCCGATGCGTGCCGATGCAGCAATGCAGGCACACCGCTTGCTAACAGTTTTTGACATTTTTGAATCCGTCGGCCGGTCCGGCTTGCGACGGGTGACGACAACCTTCGTGCAGGGAGTGTCCCGATGAAATCGATACGCAGCCTCTTCGCCGCAACTCTGTTTGCCACCGCGCTGCCGGCGCTCGCCGTGATCCCCAATGTGACCGACCAGGAATCGTCAGAGCGCAACAACCTGATAGCAACCTTCGGCCAGAGCGGACTGGCGCAGTCCTTCAAGCAGATGGCAGACAACGTGTCCGGCGCCGGGATCTACCTCCTCCTCGCCAGCCCGGAGGAGTCGGCGAACGTGACCATCGAACTGTGGAGCAAGCTGCCCAACCAGGGCGGCAGCCTGCTGGCCGGCGGCTCGGCACTCGGTCTTGGCCCGGGCTGGGTGGACGTGTTCTGGACGCCTGTAACAGTTACGCCGGGGGACACCTACTTCCTGGTCTTCTCCGGCCCGTCCGCATTGGGTCTGGCGGGCAGCACGCTGAACCCCTATCCGAACGGACAGACGTTCGCGACCTCGGGCTATGCAGGCTTCCCCAACTTCGACTACACCTTCCGCACTTTCGCGGCGGCCGTACCCGAGCCATCGACCTGGGCGTCGATGATGGGCGGCCTCGGCCTGCTCGCGCTGCTTGCTGCGGCCCGCCGTCGCACCTGATCCTTCCGGGGAGCGCGGCAGCGCTCCCCTGCTCCATGCCCATCCAGGACGTCCCCCTTACGCAGGCTTACCGGCTGCTCAACCACGGCCCCACCGTGCTGGTGAGCAGCGCAGCCGGCGCGCGCCGCAACGTGATGGCGGCGGCGTGGTGCATGCCGCTCGATTTCGACCCGCCCAAGATCGTCGTCGTGATCGACAAATCGACCTTCACGCGTGAGCTGATCAGCGCGTCGGGCGAGTTCGCGATCAACGTGCCGCCACGTGCGCTGCTCGACGCCACGGTCGCGGCCGGAAACGACAGCGGCCGCGATACGGACAAGTTCGCCGCGCTGGACCTGCCCAGCTTCCCGGCGACGCAGATCGCCGCGCCACTGGTCGGCGGCTGCGTCGCCTGGCTCGAATGCAAGGTCGTGCCGGAAGCCCGCAACCAGGACCGCTACGACCTGTTCATCGGCGAGGTGGTGGCAGCGCGCGCGGACAGCCGCGTGTTCCGCAACGGGCGCTGGCACTTCGATGACGACGCGCTGCGCACGCTGCATCACGTCGCCGGCGGCGCCTTCTTCATGACCGGTGAAGCGGTCGGCGGCAGCTGAACTTTCGCGCCTGTAGCGCGCTCCCAAGACGGCTGTTCACACAACCCCGTCGATGGAGCCCGCCATGCGCCGCCTGCTCGCCTCCTCCTGCTGTCTGCTGGCCCTGAACGCCCACGCCGGCGGTTCGGCCAGCGAATTCGGATCCGCCTTCTATACCGGCCTGTCGATCAGCGTGGTGCAAGTGCGCGTTGCCAATGAGGCAGGCAAGGGTTTCTTCGGTTCGGGGGTCGTGGTGGCGGAGAACGAGGTCGTCACCAACTGTCACGTCACGCGTCAGGGCGTGCGCGTCGAGGTTGCCAAGGGCGCACTGGTGTTTCCGGTGTTCGGCCAGAAGGTGGACATGGCGAACGATCTCTGTCTGTTGCGCACCTCGCCGATGCCGCTGCGCACCGTCGCGCTGCGCGACGCAGCGTCCGTCAGACCCGGCGAGAAGTCGTTCTACTACGGCTACTCGGGAGGGATAGAAGCCTTCTTTGCACCGGGGCGGGTGGCAACGCTGCATCCGCACGACGGCAGTGCGGTGTTCGAAACGTCCAGCGGTTTCGCGCTCGGTGGCAGTGGCGGCGGGCTGTTCGACGCCGAAGGTCGCCTGATCGGCATCACCACCTTCCTCGCCTCCGGCCACTCGGGTGGCTACTTCGCGATGCCGGCCGACCTGATCCACCGGCTGCGCAAGCAGCCCGAATCCGACATCGCGCCGATATCGGGGCTGGCCCTGTGGGAGCGGCCGGACGCGGAACAGCCCTGGTTCCTGCGGGTGGCGCGACTCGGCGCGCTGTCGCGCTGGCAGTCCGCCGCCGATCTGGCGCTGGCGTGGACGCGTGCCGAGCCGGACAACGCCGATGCCTGGCATCAGGCCGGCGTCGCGCTGCTGCGTGATCAGCGGCCGGTCGAGGCGAACGAGGCGCTGCAGCGCGCCCGCATGCTGTCGCCCGACCACCCGGACGTGCTCTTCCATCAGGCGCTGGCGCTGGCGCGCAGTGGCTCGGCCGAAGCCGCCCGCGAAGCGCGGCACCGGCTGGCCCTTACGGACGCCGAACTGCTGGGCAAACTGGATCAGGCCTTAGACTGTTCGGCCTACTGCTAAAGACATACAAACACACTAAACTCCGTCGAATACAAGAACTTGAAGATCGACGGGGTCCTCGGTGTCGCCCAGACTTTCCCTGCTGCTGTGCATCTGTGCAGTCCAGTTGTCGTTCGCCGACGCGCGCGCCGAGGAGAGTGCCGACGGCCCCCGCTTCGAGGTGCGCGCCTACTCGCTGGCCGGCGGAACGGTTTTCCGGCCGGGGGAAATCGACGCCATGCTGTCGCCCTATACCGGCGCCGAAGTCGGCTTCGGACAGCTCGAAGCGGCGCGCGCCGCACTGCAGGCCGCCTACCACCAGCGCGGCTTCGGCGCAGCCCAGGTCAGCATTCCGGAACAGGAACTGAGTGGCGGCACCGTCGTGCTGGAAGTTCTGGAACCCAAGCTGACCGAAATCACGCTGCAGGGCGCCAAACACCATGACGAAGAAAATATCCGCGCCAGCCTGCCCGCTCTGGCCGACGGCCGCATGCCGAACACGACCGACGTGGCGCGCCAGTTGTCGCTGGCCAACGAAAATTCGTCGAAGCAGACCGATGTGACCTTCAAGTCCGGCCGCAAGCCGGGCGAGATCGCGGCGACGATTTCGGTGGCTGACGACAAGCCGCTGCGCCGCTTCGTCACCGTGGACAACAGTGGCACACCATCGACCGGCACCCACCGCGTCGCCATCGGACTGCAGCACGCCAACCTGTTCAACCGCGACCATGTGGCGACCTTCCAGTACACGACTTCGATAGAGAAGCCGTCCGAAGTGACCATCTTCGGCCTCGGCTATCGCATTCCGCTGTACAGCAGCGGCAATTCGATCGACCTGGTCGCCGGCTACTCGAGCGTGAATTCGGGTCAGGTACAGGTGCTGAACTCAACGGCGAGCGTGTCCGGCGCCGGCCGCATCTTTTCCGCGCGCTACAACTGGCACCTGCCACGCGATGGGGAACTGACGCAGCGCGTCAGCCTCGCGGCCGACTGGCGCGATTTCGACAGCAGTTTTGTCCTGGAGAACGTGCCCGGCAGTCTGGTCCCGCGGGTAATCACCCATCCGGTCAGCCTGTCGTGGAGCGGCAACTGGCGCAACGACCTGCGCGAAGCGGGCCTGAACGTCAGCTATGCGCGCAACCTGCCCGGTGGCGAACACGGCCGCGACAGCGATTTCGCCGCCTCGCGCGGCGGCGCCAACGCGCGCTTCGCGGTGATCCGGGCCGGCGCCTCATGGCTGCAGCTGCTGTCCAGGGACTGGCGCGTGCGCCTGCAGGCACAGGCGCAGTACACCAATGACGAACTGGTTTCGGGCGAACAATTCGGTATCGGCGGCGCCGATTCGGTGCGCGGCCTGCGCGAGCGCGTGCTCGCCGACGACCGCGGCTGGCGTGTCAGTGCGGATCTCGATACGCCCGCCTGGGTGCACGACACCTGGGTGATGCGCGGCGTGCTGTTCGCCGACACCGCCCACCTCTATCGCGTGCGGCCGCTGGCCGGCGAAGACGCAAGTCAGGCAGTTTTTTCGGCAGGCGTGGGTCTGCGCGTCAACTTTTCCACGTGGCTATCTGGGCGGATCGACTACGCTCAACTTATTGACGGAGCAGGAAGATACGACTCCGGAAGTCACCGCGTGCACGCAACGTTCAGCCTGAACTTCTGACCGCCTGAAGGCCACCTCCCGGTGGCGCGCGGCCGGTTCCGGCGAAACACCCCGAATCGCGAAAAATTCGCGCATACAACGTCTGTCTGCGCGACACGAAGCAGCTGCATCACGGGCACCGGACTTTGCGTTGCGAACATAACCGCATCCTGTTTACGGCCCGTTTAAGAAGAACTTGAGGCCGAAATGAACAAGGGTCGCTACAGACTGGTTTACTCCGACGAACACCGCAGCTACGTACCGGTGCCGGAAGAAACCTGTGCGCGCGGCAAGAACAGTGGCGGTCGCGCGCTGCGCCGCCTGGTCGCGGCCATGGCGGCAGCGCTGCCCGGTCTGGTCATCGCCAATCCGACCGGGCACCAGATCGTGCAGGGGCAGGTCGGCATCCAGACCCAGGGCAGCACGCTGAACATCACGGCCAGCGACCGCGCCATCATCAACTGGAAGCAGTTCTCGATTCAGCCGGGTGAAACCACGCGCTTCATCCAGCCGCATTCGACCGCCACCGTACTCAACCGCGTGGTCGGGCAGGATCCGTCGCAGATACTGGGCAATCTGATCGCCAACGGCCGCGTGTTCCTGATCAACCCGAACGGCGTGCTGTTCGGCGCGGGCGCCAAGGTCGACACCGCGGGGCTCGTGGCCTCGACACTGAACATCAGCAACGAGGACTTCACCGCCGGGCGGTTGAAGTTCAACGCCGAAGGCGCGACGGGCAAGCTGCGCAACGAGGGCTCGCTGAAAACCACCGGCGGCCCTTTGCTGCTGATCGCCACCGACATCGAGAACACCGGCCTGATTACCGCCGAGAACGGCGACATCGTGCTCGCCGCCGGCAAGAGCGTGGAAATCGCCGACCCGCATCAGCCCGCACTGCGCGTGCGGGTCGAAGCGGGCGGCGAGGCGATCAACCTCGGTCAGCTGATCGCCCGTGGTGGCAACGTCGGCATGTTCGGTGCGGCGCTGACGCAGGCCGGCAAGATCAGCGCCACCGGTGCGCACCGCACCGCCGACGGCCGCATCGTGCTGCGCGGATCGAAGTCGGTCACGCTGACCGCTCAATCGGAGACGACGGCGAAGACCGCCGACGGCGCCGGCGGCAACATCGACATCGCCGCACCCGAGGTGAAGGTCGAGGCCGGCGCGCTGGTCGAGGCCAGCGGCACCCAGGGCGGCCGCATCGATATCGCGGCCACTCAGAAGGCGAGCGTCGACGGCACGCTGCGCGCCACGGGCACGCTGCCCGCCGCTCCCGCTCCTGCACCTGCCCCGACAAGCACGGCCGAGGACATCGAACTGCCCGCAACCGGGTCCGGCCCGGCACCGGTCGCGACGACAAGCGAAGCCGCCGGCAAGGGTGGCCACATCGAAATCACCGCCGACACCGTGCTGGTCGGCGGCAACGCCACGCTGGACGCGTCCGGCGACACCGGCGGCGGCTCGGTGCTGGTCGGCGGCGACTGGCAGGGCGCCAATCCGCAGGTGCGCAACGCCCAAGTGAGCTGGATCGGCAGCGGCGCCCGCCTGCTGGCCGATGCGCTGTTCGAGGGCGATGGCGGCAAGGTGGTGGTGTGGGCCGATCAAGCCACCGCCTTCCACGGCAACATCTGGGCACGCGGCGGCGAGCGCGGCGGCAATGGCGGCCAGGTGGAGGTGTCGGGCAAGGTCGCCCTGCTCTATCGCGGGCGCACCGACACCTCGGCGGCGCGTGGCCGCAATGGCGTGCTGCTGCTCGACCCGCTGGCGATGGTGATCCAGGGTGGCAGCGGCGACGGATCGAACGACGGCAGCCTGACCTTCAATGGCGGCGCGCCAGGCACCCTCACCGCCGAGGCGCTGGGCCCGACGGTTATCTACGAGAGCGAAATCGAGGAACAGAGCAAGACCACCGACATCATCCTGCGTGCGCAACGTTCGGTCACGGTGGGCACCTCGCAGTTCAGCTACACCGGCAGCGGCAACGTCGCCGGCGAAACGGCGGGCCAGCTTACGCTGGCCGAAGGCAGCAGCCTGCTCATCGAAACGCGCAACCTGGGCGCGGGAGAAGGCGGCGCCAGCGCCGGCATCGACCTGGTCACCGGCGGCTGGCATGGCGCCGGCCTGCGCGTCGTCACCCAGGGCGACGGCAGCATCACGATGCAGACCGGCTACAGCAATGGCAGCGCCGTCGGCGACCAGCGCGCCGACATCGTCCTGCCGGGGCTGCGGGCGGCAGACGGCGGCATCCTGATCCGCGCTGGCAGCAGTTCGACCGTGGACCTGCGCGGCAGCAGCTACGACTCGGACGCCGGCATCGATATCGAAGCGGGCACCGTCACGGGCGGCGTCACCTTCAACGCCGCCGATGGCACGCATATCGACGGCGACTACAGCGCGACATCGGGCACGCTCACCTTCAACGGCGGCGCATCGTCGATCAGCGGGCGCCTGACGCTGGCCGCCAACCTCGGCGGCAATGCGGCGCTGACGCTGGGCGACCTGCTGTGGCAAGGCGGCCAGATGCTGAGCGGCGCCACCACGACGCTCACCGGCAGCGGCCTGATCGACAACAGCGCCGCCTACCGCTACCTCGATCGCCGGCTCGACGTCACCGGCCAACTCGAATTCGCCAACAGCGCCGGTTACGACCTTTACGTGCGCGATGGCGGGCAGCTGAACATCAGTGCCGGCGGCAGCGTCGGTACGGCCAGTTCCAGCGGTTTCCTGCGCCTGGCCGCGTCGGCCGGCACCGCCACCTTCAGCGCGGAGAGTGGCGCCAGCCTGAATCTGGGCGACGGCAGCATCTTCAGCCTGTCGTCAGACAACGCGGCCGGCAATCTCATCGCCGGCAACTTCACCACCACTGGCAACGGCGTACTGCTGCTGGCGGCAGGGCGCATAAACACAGGTGCCGATACGACCTTCAGCGGCAGTGGCTCACTGCGTCTTGCGAACTCCGGCGTGATCGGCGGCAGCCACGTGCTCACGATCGGTACGCTGTTCGACTGGCGTGGCGGCAGCATGGACGGCAGCGGCAGCACGGTGCTGAGCGGCAACGGCCTGATCGACAACAGCAGCGCCTATCGCTACCTGCAGCGCACGCTGCGCATCGACGGCACACTGACGCTGGACAATCCGACCGGCTATGACCTGCGCGTTGGCAACGGCGGACATCTGCACATCGGCTCGACCGGCACGCTCGCCACCGGCACCACGAACGGCTTCATCTACATGCAGGCCGGCACCGGCGGCACGGCCGTTCTGAGCGCCGATGCGGGCGGTCGCATCGCGGTGGCCGACGGCACCTTGCTGACACTGCGCAGCGACAGCAGCAGCGGCAACCAGCTCTCCGGCACCTTCGATCTCGACGGCGCCGGCGCGCTGCACCTGGACAGCGGCGCGTTCGATGTCGACGGCAACACGAGCTTCGGCGGTGACGGCCTGCTGCGCATGAGCGGCGGCGCGACGATCAATGGCGACGGAACGCTGACGATCGCCAGCGATTTCGACTGGCGCGGCGGCCGCTTCGGCGGCAGCGGCACCACCCGCCTGACCGGCGATGCCGTCATCGACAACACCTCGGCCTACAAATACGTAAGCCGCAGGATCGAAGTGTCCGGCAATCTCACCTTCGGCAACTCGACCGGCTACGACCTGCGCATCGAGAACGGCGGCTCACTGCATCTGGCGGCCGGCGGACGGCTGTCGACCAGCAGCAGCGGCCTCATCTACATGCAGGCAGGCAGCGGCGGCAACGCGGCCTTCTCTGCCGCCGCCGGTTCCGCGATCACGGTCGGCACCGGCACCACGCTCACGCTGCGCAGCGACGGCAACGCCGGCAACACGCTGGGCGGGCAGTTCGTGCTCGATGGCGACGGCGCGCTGCACATCGATTCCGGCGTATTCACGACCTCCGCCACCAGCAGCTTCGGCGGCACCGGCCTGCTGCGCATCAGCGGTGGCACGACCTTGAACATCGATCACGCGTCGACCATTTCGACGCAGTTCCGCTTCGAGGGCGGCACGCTGGGCGGCAGCGGTAATCTGCTGATCAGCGGTCCGATGACCTGGGCCGGTGGCACGCTGGCGGGCAGCGGCACCACCACTGTCAGCGGCACGGCGGTCATCGACAACACCTCGGCCTACAAATACCTGTCGCGTCGCCTGGTCATCGCCGGCAATCTGGAATTCGGCAACAGCAGCGGTTACTACCTGCAGATCAACAACGGCGGCACGCTGCACCTCGGGGCCACCGGGCGCCTGTTCACCACGGCTGCCAGCGGCCTGATCTACATGGCGGCGGGCAGCGGCGGCACCGCCTCCTTCAGCGCGGACGACGGCGCGCGCCTCGATGCGGCAAGCGGCTTCGACATGACGCTGCGCAGCGACGGCAACAGCGGCAACCGCATCGCCGGCAGCTTCGAACTGGGCGGCAGCGGCGATCTGCACCTCGATTCCGGCGTGATCGGCACCGGTGCCACAACCCGCTTCGACGGCAGTGGCCGGCTGCGCCTCAGCGGCGGCGCCACGTTCAACGCCAATCACGCACTGACCATCGATTCCGCCTTCCGCATGGAAGGCGGCACGCTCGGCGGCAGCGGCAACGTAGACATCGGTGGCGCCTTCACCTGGGCTGGCGGCACGATGACCGGCAGCGGCACGACCACCGTCGGCGGCAACGGCACGATAGACAACACCAGTGCCTACAAGTACCTCGGCCGCCGGCTCGACGTCACCGGCAGTCTGGTCTTCGGCAACACCAGCGGCTATTACCTGCAGTTGAACAATGGCGGTCATCTGCACGTCGCCGCTGGCGGGTCGCTGGGCACTTCCGCCAGCAACGGCCTCATCTATCTGGCGTCGGGCAACGGCGGCAGCGCACTGTTCAGCGCCGATGCCGACGGCGATATCGTGCTCGGCGCCGGTACCGAACTGACTCTGCGCGCCGACGGCAATGTCGGCAACCGCCTGGCAGGCAGCTTCGATCTCAATGGCGAAGGGCAGCTGCACCTCGATTCGGGCATGGTGAGCGTCGATACCGACAGCGCCTTCACCGGCAACGGCCGCCTGCTGCTGTCGGGTGGCGGCACGCTGGCCGGCAGCGCAGTACTGTCGATCGCGTCGGCCTTCGACTGGACCGGCGGATCGATGAGCGGCAACGGCACCACCCGCCTGCTGCGCGACGTGACGCTCTCCGGCAGCGGGACACGCATCCTGAACCGCACGCTCGAGATTGCCGCCGGCCGTACGCTGGCCGTCGGCGACGGTGTCGCGTTGAACCGCTCGACCAGCAGCGGGGGCAGTGGTGGCATCGTTGCGCTGGGCCTGTTCACGAAATCCGCCGGCAGCGGTACGGCGTCGGTGAACTACCTCGACATCCGCGGCAATCTGTCGGCCAGCAGCGGCATCCTGTCGATCGCCGGTAACGCGCAGGGAACCAGCCTGGACGGCACCGCGTTCTCGACCAGCGGCAGTGGTTCGCTGCGCCTCGACTCGGGCCTGTTCACGCTGACCAACGGACAGGTGGCCACCGTTTCCGCCGGCAGTCTTGAGTTGCACGGCGCCACGCTGTCCAGTGCGGGCAACGCATCGATCGTCGGCAGTGGCACTTTCCGTCAGGTGTCGGGCACGCTGGACGGTGCCGGTACGCTGACCATCGCGTCGGGTTTCGACTGGACCGGCGGCACGATGGCCGGCAGCGGCACCACGCGTCTGGCCACCTCGGCCAGCCTGAGCGGCAATGCGACGCGCACACTCAACCGAACCCTTGAAATCGCGGCCGGCCATACGCTCAATCTCGGCGACGACGTGCTGATACAGCGGTCGACCAGCAATGGCGGCAGCGGCGGCATCGTCGCCCTCGGCACCGTATCGAAGTCCTCCGGCAGCGGCATCGCCTACCTCCGCTACCTCGACCTGCGCGGCAATTTCACCGCCGGCAGCGGCGTGCTGTCGATCTACGGCAATACGGCGGGCAGCAGCATCGCCGGCGCCGTGTTCTCGTCCACCGGCAGCGCTCGCCTACGCGCGGACTCCGGCCTGCTGACACTGAACAGCGGCGAATCGGCGAGCATCGGCAGTGGTCTGTTCGAACTGTCGGGCGCGACGCTGAGTACCAGCGGCAACAGCGCAATCAATGGCGCGGGCATGTTGAGTTTCACGTCGGGCTCGATCAACGGCGTCGGCACGCTGAGCGTAAACACCGGATTCGACTGGAGCAGCGGCACCATGAGCGGCAGCGGCATCACGCGCCTGAATGGCAGCAGCCGTTTCCTCACCACGAGCGCCAAGACGCTGTCGCGAACACTGGAAATCGCCGGTACGGCACGGACGACTTCAGGTACCAGCAATCTGCAGATCGAAGACGGCGGCCGCGTGTCCGTGCTCGCGTCCGGCGAGTTCGAGATCGTCGGTGGCACCGGCTTCTCGTTCAGCGGCAGCGGACGCATCGACAACGCCGGCCTGCTGCGCAAGACCGGCACCGCGGCCGTGACACTGGCCATGCCCCTCACCAACAGCGGCACGCTGCGGGTCGAAGAAGGCGTGCTCACCGCCAGTGTCTTCCCAGTCAATGCCGGCACGCTGGATGTATTCAACGGCGCCACGCTGATCGCCGGCGCGCTGCAGAACAACGGTGTCGTCCAGGGCAGCGGCACGATCAATCTCGGCGGCGCCACGCTGACCAACGCCGGCACGCTGCGCCCGGGCGGCAACGGCGCAGCCGGCACGCTGACCCTCACCGGCCACTACGTGCAGACCGCCAGCGGCGTCATCGAGGCGGACGTGCTCGGCACGCTCGCGGCCGAGCAGGACCACCTGGTCGTCAGCGGCAACGCCGCACTCGACGGCGACCTGCGCCTGGCGCCGGCCAACGGCCTGAGCTTTGGCGCGCAGGATCGCTACACCGTGCTGTCCTGCGGTGCCGACGGCTGCCTCAGCGGCACGTTCGACACGGTGGACAGCGGCACGCTGGGCCTCACCGCCACCAGTTTCTCGAACGCCATCAGCTTCGCCACCGGCAACATCGCCAGCACCTGGATAGCGCAGTCCTCCGGCTTCTGGGACGTCGCATCGAACTGGGCCGGTGGCTTCATTCCGGGTGCGCAGAACGACGTGGTGATCGACCAGGCGGGCGACCTGACCGTCACCGTGCGCGGCACCTCGCCGGCCAGCACCTTCGTCGTCAACAGCCTGTACTCGAACGAGAACATCGTCATCAGCGGCAGCACGCTGACGCTGGTGGACGATTCGGTCATCAACGGCCGTCTGACCGTGTCGGGCGGCACGCTGAACATCGGCACCCAGCTGGAGACCGGCGCCCTGACGCTGAGCGGCGGCACCATCGCCGGTGGCCGCCTGATCACCGCCGGCAGCGGCAACGCGATGAGCGGCGGCACGCTGAGTGCGCTGCAACTGATGCTGGGATCGCAACTGAGGGCGACCGGCGGCACGCTTTCCAATGTCACCCTTTCTCGACAGGGCAGCGCATCCGACGCAGGCAAGGTACTGATCGCCGACAACGGCGACGTGCGCGTGCTCGGCGCACTTACGCTGGACAACGCCGAGATCACTCTCGCCTCCGACGGCAGCTCGACCTATCTGCGCGGCACCGCCGGCGCGTGGTCCATCAACGGCAACGGCTCCATCCTCTTCGCCGGTTCGCACAACGCCGTGCGCGCCAACAACGTCATCGGCTACACCACCGC
>Ga0164290_1000813_pt1 | contig 76790 bp, 79 predicted proteins | sample Micstemetagenome_FD_108782 | JGI IMG/M metagenome (GOLD analysis project Ga0164290, IMG submission 108782) | Contaminated culture microbial community from soil near Moab, Utah, USA - Microcoleus steenstrupii SON62 (Illumina Assembly) | ecosystem: Environmental > Terrestrial > Soil > Soil crust... | reverse complement strand
GCCCGCCTCAATGTTGCCCCTCCTTCCTCGCCACCCGACCACCCATCCTCATGCTCAGCGTTGAGGGAACTCGACAATCATCGGGGTCCTCATTCACCCACCTCCCCATAATCCGCTTATGCAGTACCGATCCCTTGGCCGCACCGGCCTTCAGGTCTCCGTCGCTTGTTACGGCACCATGACGTTCGGCTGGGAGCCGGAAGACTGGGGATCGTACGAGGCGGACGCGATTCGACTGACGCACGCGGCGCTCGACCTCGGCGTCAATTTCTTCGACACGGCCGACGTCTATGCCCGGGGTATGAGCGAGGCGATTCTCGGGAAAGCGCTCGCCGGGAGGCGAGACAAGGTGGTGCTGGCGACCAAGTGCCACGGACGGATGGACGACAGCGATCCGAACGCTTACGGGAACTCGTACCGGCACGTGGTCGAGGCGTGCGAGGCGTCCCTCAGACGGCTTGGTACCGACTGGATCGACCTCTACCAGATCCACCGCCCGCAATCGGCGGTCCCAATCGACGAGACGCTTCGCGCCCTCGATCACCTACAGCGCCAGGGCAAGATCCGGTACGCGGGCTGCTCGACGTTCGCCGCGTGGCAGGTGTGCGAGGCGCACTACGTCGCAAAGCAGCTCGGTTCGGCCGGGTTCGTGTGCGAGCAGCCGCCTTACAACCTCCTCGATCGGCGAATCGAGCGCGAGCTTCTGCCCTTCTGCCGAACTTACGGTTACGGCGTGATCCCTTGGTCACCACTCGCCGGCGGCATGCTCAGCGGGAAGTACCTCGAACCGGGGAGCACCGGCGGACGGTACAGCCAAAGCGATCCCGGCGGCCGACTGAAGCAGCTCCCCATGCCAAAACTTCGGAAGCTCAAAGCACTGGCCGAGCGCAACGGCATGAGCCTCGCGACCCTCAGCCTCGCCTGGGTTGCGAGCCGTCCTGGCGTGACGGCACCGATCATCGGCGCCCGCTCCGAGGCCCAGCTAAGCGAGTCCGTCGAGGCTTGCCAAACCGAGATCTCGCCGAAATTGGCCGAGCAGATCGACCTGATGTTCGCTCCCGAGTCTCACCACGTCTCCTACTACCAAGGTGATTTCGGGCCGGGTGCTCGCCCGAACTAGGGAAACGAAAAACGGACCCGGCGAGTACTCTCGCCGGGTCCATCTGCTAGCGGGTTAAGGAAGCGCGCCTTACTCGCAGGCAGTCTTGAGCGGGTTCCAGATCGACGTGATCGGGTCGCTTCGAAGGTCGTTGATGAGCTTCTTGGACGGCATCGACTTGGCCGACGAGTCAGCTCGGACCGTGTTGAGCGTTCCGCCGTATCGGTTGTCGATCTTGGCCTGGACGGCAGCGTTGCTCGCCGCGTTCGGGTTCGCATCGCCAAGCGCCTGGAAGTTCAGCTTGTTGTTGCCGAGGTGCTTCCAGTAGTGCATGTAGCTGCCGGAGTTGCTGCCGTTCGTCGGGTCGTAACCGCCGATCTTGCAGAAGCGGCCGTCGGGCTGAGCCGGAAGCGCGTTGTAGTACGTCGCATCGACGAGCAGAACCGTGTTGCTGACTTCGGCGATGATGCCGGCCGGCGTGCCCTGGTTCGACTTCAGGAGGTAGTTGTTGAACGCGTAGCTGTTCTGACCACCGTACGAGTGGAAGTTGTTGTCCCAGCTGCCCTTGTCCTGGAAGTTCGTCCAAGCCTCGGAATGCGCCGACGCCTTGAAGATGTCGTCGTTCTTGGTGTACGGCTCGATGAGCTGGTTGTAGAACACGGCGTGGATGGTGCGCACGCCCTGGCTCTCGAGGGTTGCGGCTCGCGGGTCGTTCGCCGCCTTCAGCCTGAGATAAAACGGGTTGATCGCCGGCGCGGAGTCGGCAACGCTAAACCGGTAGCTCGGGAAGACGTCGTCGCTGTCCGCCAGGTAGATGTGAGTCGCCGTTCCGATCTGCTTCGACTGAGCGAGGCCGGCGGTCTTCTTTGCGGCAAGCTTCGCCTGGGCGAAGACGGGGAACAGGATAGCCGCGAGGATGGCGATGATCGCAATGACCACCAGGAGCTCGATGAGAGTAAAGGCGCGCTTCATTGAAGTATTCCAAACGCCGGAACCGTGCGTTCCGTGTCGTGTTCGATAGTGATAGTGAGTGCCAATTGTTAAGGGATCGTCAAGAACCGCGTCGCGTCTTTGGGTGACCTTAACCGTTTTAGCTGCCGTACCAGTCCCAAATGGCCGAGTTGGAGCCGGTGTCTCGGCTCATCCGAAGTGCGTGACGAGTCGAGCACTTCGGCATCCACCCGCTCAAAACAAAAAAGACCGGAGGGCGAAATCGCCCTCCGGTCGATCCGATTTTCGCGGGATGGCCGCTTACTGAACCGCGTTGCCGGTGATCGGGTCGAGGACCGTCGCACCGCCGTCGGTGTAGACCCGCGAGCCCCACATGAAGTTCGTCGGGTTGAGCGTGGCGTTGAACTTGCGGAACTTCGCCGAGCCATCGGCCATGCCGTAGTTGTCACCCTGGTCGAATCGGCCGCCGCCGGTGTAGACCGCGAGCGGGTAGTCGGTTCGGGGAGCCGTGCGGCAGTTCGCGAAGATGTCGTTCGCGCCGCGGAGGAGCGACGGCGAGAGGGCATAGATCGCGGCCGGGCGAGACGTGCCGTCCTCCTGGCTACCGAAGTAGGCGCGGGTGTTGGCCGCGTCGAGCGAGTAGGCGTTGGTGCTTCGGTGCGAAGCGCTGCGCGTGGTCGCCGTGATGGAAGCGCTGGCGAGACAGGGGAGGCTGTCCGTGAAGCCGGCGATCATGATCGTGCTGGCGACGTTGTCGAGCGTGGTCTGGCTCACGACGCTGATGCCGCGATTCTGGTCGTTGATGTTGCGCAGTCGCGGGATGACCGCCGAGTTGACGGTGTACGAGATGCGCGGAGCCTGCTCGTCGACGACGAAGCCGCCGCGAACGTAGTTCGGCGGAACGAGCGGGCTGCCCGCGGCGCAGACGTTGGCGGTCTGGCCGGCCGGAGCGCCCTTGCCGCTGTTGTTGTCAGCCGAGGAGAAGCAGGTCGGGGCGTGGCCGCCGATTCCGGAAGCCGGGCTCACGTAGATGTCCCAGTTCTTGACGTACGGGTTGATGAGGCCGGACCAGTGGATGTAGCCCGCCGAGGTGCCGCCCGTCGCCGGGTTCCAAGCGCGGTGGAAGTAAGCCGTGGGGTACACGTCGTCGCTGTCGATCGTGTACTGCGTGATGCCGAGGCTCAGCTGCTTGACGTTCGAGAGGCCGGCCGACTTCTTCGCGGCGAACTTCGCCTGGGCGAACACCGGGAACAGGATGGCGGCGAGGATCGCGATAATGGCGATCACGACCAGGAGTTCGATGAGGGTAAAGGCTCGCTTCATGGGGGTTTCTCTCTGCGGACACAGCGGCACAATCGCCGCGCTATAAGTGCTCACGGAAAGTGTGAGGTCGCAGGACCCTCCCTAAAATTGCCTTAACCTAACCTTGACCCTGGCTTAACATTGCGGGAACCTGCGTCGCGTAAACGGGGGACACGAAAGAGCGATGTTCGGCGGGCGGCGGGCGAGAGTGGCACGCATCCTCTAGCGGACGATGTCATCCCGAGCTAAGCCGAGGGACCTGACGGGAGGTACTGACTCCTAGAGGTCGAGTCACTTCCGGTTCGGGAGTCGGGCGAGCTCTCGCCGCTATCGTCAGCGCGACTCCCTTAGAGGGCACTTTGCGGTCACGAAAACTTCTCGAGTCCTACGCGAGCCTAGGACAGCGGGACACTCGCCAGGGGTGTGGAGGCATCAACCAGCTTCCACGCCCCTCCGCATCGTTCATCCCCGAGTCGCCTGACGACGTCGGGGCGGCGTGTGCGCCTAGAACCGGAGCTGCAGGCGCAGCGTCGTCAAGCCGTACCGCGTCTGGCCAAAGGTGCTGGCGCGGGCCTGGTCGACGAAGATCTCGTGGGCGAAGGTGACTCGGCTCTGGGGCGTGAGCTCGCGAATGTAGGCGAGGCCCAAGCCGTGCAGCGCATTGCCACCCGCGTCGAGATTCGGGTCGAAGTGCTCCCACCTGAAGGCGAGCCGGTCGAGCGAGGAAAGCTGATACGCCCCCATCAGGTGGTAACCCGCCATCGGTCGATCGACCTTGTCCACCGCTGCGGTGGCGCTAGGAAGACGGTCGTTGCCGCGCATGAGCTCGCCGCGAATCGTTAGCCGCGGCAGCAGGAAGGCTCGCTGCTCGAAGTCGAGGTAGGCGAACTGCCGCTTAACCTCCGGAGACACGGCGCCACCAGCGGCGTAGTCCGGACGGTCGCCCCCGAAGTACGAGGCGCCGACGGACGTATTCCCCTTGACGTAGCGCGCCTGAGCCATTCCCGCGAGTTTGTTTCCCGGTCCGGGAGCGAGGTTCGCCTGCTCCGGGTCGTTGATCGTAAGCGCGTTCATCACGGCCGCCTGGAACAGGCCGTCTCTTCCCTCGCGACGGATTTTTACGCCCCGGCTCCGCTCCGTCGGGAACAGGATCTGATTGTATTGGGAGCGCTCCGGGAGCTCGCGATCCGCTGACGAACGCTCGAGCTCGTAACCCAGTGGAAGCGCCATCTGGCCGAAGTACGCTCGATCGCGACCCAATTTCGCGCCGCCGCTCACGTCGTAAACGATCCAAGCGTCGCGCAGCTGCTCCTGAGTCTGGTTCGTGCCCGTCGCAAGATCGAAGCTGACCCGTCCCGCGAGTCGCGGCGAGACGTCAGCCTCGAGCCCGATTCGCACCCGGCGGAACCGGAACGCGTCGAACTGGCTAAACCCGAGACGGTCCGTGTCTTGGTACTGATATTGGAGGTAGCCACCCCACCGAACTCGGCTCACGGCTTGGATGGCGCGGTCGGTCGCCTTCTGGTTACCGGAGACCTTCTCCTCCAGAGCGTTCAAACGCTCCCGGATCTGCTTCAGCTCATCCACCATCTGCTGAAGCAGCTTGAGCGCCTCGTCGCTCGTGGGAAGTTGGCCGCTCTGAGCGAGCTTGCCGATCTCCTTCGTCTTGGCTTCGGCTGCAGCCCGCAGACTGTTCAGCTCGGCACGCTGATCCGGCGACTGGGCTTGGGCGGTGGCGATCAGCAGAAAAGGTACGACGAGCGCGAGAGCGCGAGGACGAGACACGCGCGAGAGTTAACCCAACGTTAAGATGGCAGTCAAGGGGCACGTGATGTATTTAGGGGAGGCGAGCGGGTCCGAACGACAATGAGGCACGAATGCACACACCGACCCCCTGACCGGTCGAGTAGCCGCGCGGGATTTCTTAGCTCAACACGATGACGAAGAGGAAGGCCACGAAGCCTTGCGTCCGCGTCTTGAGACCGGCACGACCCTTGCTCGAGTGGTCGCGCTCGTTCGGCTCCTAGCCGCCAAATCATTGAAACCTATCAAGAGCACCGGTGGGAGATCGAAGCCTAACGACGAAGCGGCCCGCCGGTCCTTGACCGGCGGGCCGCCTTGGCGCTCGTCTCACTCTGAGGCGAGCGTCGCCTTACTGGGTGACGAGCTCCTTCTCGGGAGCTTCGCCGCCCTCCTTCGGGCTGACCTTGAAGGCCACCGTCTTGTCGTCCTCCGTCTCGGCGAGGATGTGATCCCCCGCCTGGAAGCGACCGAGCAGCAGCTCTTCGCTGAGCGGGTCCTCGATGAACCGCTGCACCGCTCGGCGTAGCGGTCGAGCACCGAGGTTCGGGTCGTAGCCCTCCTTGACGAGGAGGTCCTTGACTCGATCGCTCAGGTCGATCGTGATGTTCATCGACGCGGCCTGCTCGTTCACCCGCTTCAGGTAGAGGTCCGCGATCTGCAGGATCTCTTCCTTCTTCAGGTGCTGGAACACGATGATCTCGTCGACGCGGTTCAGGAACTCCGGTCGGAAGAGCTTGCGCATCTCCTCGATCATCTTGTTCTTCATCCCTTCGTAGACCTTGGGGTCGGCGAAGTCCTGTCGGGTGTCGCGGAGACCGAGCGGCTTGTCCATCTCGATCGGCCGGACGCCGACGTTCGAAGTCATGATGATCAGGGTGTTGCGGAAGTCAACCGTCCGGCCCTGGCTGTCCGTGAGCTGTCCGTCCTCCATGACCTGCAGGAGGATGTTGAACACCTCGGGGTGGGCCTTCTCGATCTCATCGAGGAGAACCACGCAGTACGGATTGCGCCGCACCTGCTCGGTCAGCTGACCGCCCTCATCGTAACCAACGTATCCGGGAGGGGCACCCACCAGTCGCGAGACGGCGAATCGCTCCATGTACTCGGACATATCGATCCGAACCATGTTGGATTCCTTCTCGTACAGGTAGGCCGCGAGCGCCTTCGCTAGCTCGGTCTTACCGACACCCGTGGGGCCGAGGAAGATGAAGCTACCCATCGGTCGCTTCGGATCCTTGAGGCCGCTGCGGGCGCGTCGGATGGCGCGCGACACGGCGGAAACCGCGTCGCCCTGACCGATGATGCGCTGGTGCAGGTCGCTCTCCATGCGGAGGAGCTTCTGGCTCTCGGCCTCCACGAGCTTGGTGACGGGGATACCCGTCCAGCTCTGGACGATCGAGGCGATCTCGCCCTCACCGACCACCGGTTCCGGCTTCTCGGTGTTCGCCCACTCCTCTTCGCGCACCTGGACGCTGGCCTCGAGGGCGTCGCGCTCCGTCTGGAGGCGAGCCAGCTCGTCGCTGCTCTCCGTGCGCTTGGTGATGTGGTCGATCTCCACCTTGATCCGGTTCAGCTTTGCGCGATCCTGGCGGACGTCCGCCGGAGGGAGGCTCTGCTGAAGTCGGACTCGCGAAGCGGCTTCGTCGATCAGGTCGATCGCCTTGTCGGGCAGCGACCGATCGGAGATGTACCGCTGGCTGAGCGTGACGGCGGCCGTGATCGCATCGTCCGTGATCTCCACGTTGTGATGCGCCTCGTACCGCTCGCGGAGACCCTTCATGATCTCCACCGCCTCCTCTTCACTCGGCTCCTTCACCTTAACGGCCTGGAAGCGTCGCTCGAGGGCGGCGTCGCGCTCGATGTACTTTCGGAACTCGTCTTGCGTCGTCGCGCCGATGCACTGCAGCTCGCCGCGAGCGAGAGCCGGCTTCATGATGTTGGAAGCGTCGATGGCGCCCTCGGCGGCACCAGCGCCCACGAGCGTGTGCAGCTCGTCGATGAAGAGAACCACTTGTCCCTCGGACTTGCGGACCTCCTCCATCACCTTCTTCATGCGCTCTTCGAACTCACCGCGATACTTCGTGCCCGCCACGAGGCCGGCGAGGTCCAGGGCCACGATACGCTTGTTGCGCAGCAGGTCCGGGATGTCGCCGCTCACGATGCGGAGCGCGAGTCCCTCGGCGATGGCCGTCTTTCCGACGCCCGGGTCACCGATGAGACAAGGGTTGTTCTTGGTGCGCCGGCAGAGGATCTGCATCACACGCTCGATCTCTCCCTGCCGACCCACGACCGGGTCGAGCTTCCCCTCGCGGGCCAGTTCAGTCAAGTCACGACCGAACTCGTCGAGGGTCTGCGTCTTGGCGGCGCTGCCGCCACCGGCGTTCGCCGTGCTGCGGCCGCCGGACTTCGTCTGAGTCTCGTTGTCCTGGAGCGACATCACCTCGCGGCGAGCCTTCTCCAGCTCGACCCCGAGCTTGGCCAGCACGCGACCTGCCAGTCCGTCGCCCTCACGAATGAGGCCGAGGAGGAGGTGCTCCGTGCCGATGTAGTTGTTGTTGAGGTTTCGCGCCTCATCGTAGGCAAGGTCGATCACGCGCTTGGCACGCGGGGTCAGCGTCATGTCCTGGCTCGGTCGCGCATCTCCACGGGGGAGCTGCTTCTCGACTTCGGCCCGGATGCGGTTTAGGCTGACACCCAGCTTCTCAAGCACGCGTGCGGCCACGCTGTCCGACTCGCGCACGAGTCCGAGGAGGAGGTGCTCCGTGGAGACATACCCCTCACCGAACTTCTGTGCCTCTTCCTGCGCATAGAAGACAACCTTCCTAGCGCGCTCTGTAAAGCGTTGCCACATTCTTTGCTTCTCACCTGCTTACCGGTGGCGGTCTCTGAAATTGCTCTCCCGAGATCGCTCCGTGTTATCTGTTCCTACGTCTCAACGGACACCCTTGTTGTGGCATCCGCGAAGCGCCTCATGAGACTTGACGGTCCGGCCCTCTCGGCGGAAACGCCATGCTCTTGGAGAGTACCCCTCGATGCAACTTGTTCCCAGGATCGGCCTCCGACCCGTCGGATCTTAGGAGGGCCTAGGTCCAAGAAAAACGATTTCCTGGGGTTCGGACCTCTTACACGATCAAACGTTCCCGCCTCAGAAAACGTTCGGTCAACTCGCGACCCGTGAGTATCCGCTACAATGCGCGCATGCAAAGCGCCGCTAAGGTCGGGCTTCTGCTCGTAGTCTTCGTAGGCCTTTTGCTGGGTGCCTACGCAGTCATCGGCAAGTCGCTCTTCGCGCCCGCCCTCGACAGTTACGCCGCCGACTTCCCCGACGCCGGCGGTGTCACGGTTGGTACGCCCGTTCTCATCGCGGGTGTGCAGGTGGGTACGGTCACCAAGGTGACGCTCCTTTCTCCTCGTCAAGCCCGTCTCGCGATCGGCCTGAACAAGGGGACACCGGTCCCAGAGGGAAGCACCGTCGTCATCCCCACGGCCCTCATCGGACTGGGCTCGCAGCCGCTTCAGATCGTGCCGCCCGAGCGAGTCACCGGAGTGAACGTCCCCCCAGGAACGATCCTGGCCGGCCGGAAGGCGGGAGCCCTCGACGCGGTCCTTCCCGACAGCAAGGAGACCGTCCGGGAGTTCACCCGAACGCTGACAGCGGTGCGAAAACTGCTGGAGGACCAGAAGCTGCGCAACCGTGCGAATGAGCTGCTCCTGACCTCGAACAAGACGATCGAGCGATTCGGCAAACTCGCGAACGACGCCAATTTCACCCTCAACCAGAACCAGGCGAACATCAGTCGGGCTGTGGCTGCCGCGACCAACGCGATGCAGGACGTCCGGCGGGTCACCTACCAGGTGGCACAGCTCGCCGAGAGAGGCGATCTGCAGAAGGACGCGGTTGCAATCCTAGACCGAACCCGCCAGATCGCGGAGAACGCGGACAAGGTCGTGATCAGCCTGAACAAGCTCATCAACGACCCTTCCCTGCGCGGCCCCGCGAGCCAGTCGGCCGCCAACATCGCCGAGATCACCAAGACCGGAACGAAGATCGCCGAGAACACCGAGCAGATCACGCGCAACGGAATCGAGATCAGTAAGAACGGTATCGAGATCAGCAAGAACGTCTCGACGATCAGCGCCAAGGCAATCACGCTCACGGATCAGGCGAACGAGATCGCGAAGAACGCGATCGAGATCGAGCAACAGCTCAAGGGCGTTCTCGAGCGCGTCGGCGGCTTCTTCGGAACCCGCCCCAAGGGAGCGGGCGGACTAAGCCGGCTGAGCACTCAGCTCGACTTGATGCGCCAGACGGACCCCGGCTACTGGCGCACCGACATCTCGTTCAACTACCCGCTGGCCGACTCGACGCTGCACCTCGGCCTGTTCGACGCATTCGAGACCAATCGACTGACCGTGCAGCTGGGCAAGCCCGTCACCAACTCGTTCTCGTATCGATATGGCATTTACGCCAGCAAGCCGGGCATCGGGGTAGACTACCGCCTCGCGCCAAGGCTGTCCCTTCGTGGGGACGCGTGGGACATCAACAATCCCCGCCTCGACCTTCGCGCGAGCTACGACTTCGGAAACGGTCTCATCGGCTGGTTCGGAATGGACCGAGTGTTCAACCGAAACGCGCCGACGATCGGAATCGGAATCAGACGTTAGGTCATTGGGTCACACGGTCGAGCAGGTTCCACCCAGCGACCGTGTGACCCAGCGGCCCGACACCCTATGAAGCGTGGCAAGGCATGCCTTGCCGTGCCCTGACGACACAAGGAGCATCCATGAAAGTTATTTTGCTGCAGACCGTGCCGAAGGTCGGCAAGGAAGGCACCGTCGCCAACGTGGCGGACGGTTACGCTCGCAACTACCTCTTCCCGCGCGGCCTCGCCATCGTGGCCGACAAGACCCAGATCGAGGTGCTCGAGCGCCGCAACGCCCGCGTGGCCGAGCGCACCGCCGGCGAGAAGTCCGCGGCCGAGGATCTCAAGACCCGACTCGACGGACAGACCGTCCGGATCGAGGGCAAGGTCAACCGAGGCGAGACCAAGCTGTTCGGCGCGATCACCTCGCAGGATATCGTCGCCGCGATCCAGGCTCAGCTCGGAATCACGGTCGACCGCAAGCAGGTCGCGCTGATCGACCCGATCAAGCGACTGGGCACCTACACCGTCGAAGCGGACCTCCACCGCGACGTCGACGCCAAGCTCAGCGTGGTCGTGTTCGACCCGAACGCGCCGGTCGAGAAGCCGGCCCCCGCTCCGGAGCCTGAGGCCGAGGAAGCGGACGAGGACGACTACTAAGCCGTCCCTCGGCAAAGATGGAACGGGCGGCGAGGAATTCCTCACCGCCCGTTTTCACTGATTTTGACCCTTAAACCAAGCGTGCCGAGGCGAGCCTGCCGAGGCGAGCGATCGCCGCCTCCGTTTCTGGAGTCCAGCGGCTAGCGGTCAATCGGAAGCAGTTCCGGTAAGTGTCCTGCGTACTGAACAGCACGCCTGGAGCGATCAGGATCCGTTCCGCGAGCGCCGCTTGATACAACAAGGTGGTGTCCACTCGTTCTGGCAGTTCCCCCCAGAGCACGAAGCCGCCTTCAGGACGCGTCAGTCGGGTTCCCGCGGGGAAGAAGCGCCCGACCGCGTCGGACATCTCCCGCACGCTCTGCGCGTACGCGCGCCGGGCTCTTCGCAGGTACTTGTCGTATCCGCCGTTCGAGAGGAACTGAGCCACCACAAGCTGCGGCAGGCTCGGTGCCGCCACGGACGCGGCGTACTTCAGCCGCTCGATCGAGGCGTGCCGCTTCCCCGCCGCGACCCAACCCACCCGATACCCGGGAGCGATCGTCTTGGAGAAGGACGAGCAGAGCAAGACCTCTCGATCTTCGTCGAAAGCCCGGACGACGCGAGGGCGCTCCTCTTCGAATCCAAGGTCACCGTAGACGTCGTCCTCTACGATCGGGATGCCGTGCGTGCGTGCGATGGTCACGAGGCGCGCCTTCTCCCGATCGGGCGTCAAGGCGCCGAGCGGGTTCTGAAAGTTGGAGTTGACCAGGATCGCCTTAACCGGGTTGCCGGTACGCCGGCCGTGCTCGATCGCCTCCTCCACCGCGTCCAGACAGATCCCTTCCCGGCTGCGGGTACACACCTCGAGACTCCGCAGACCCGCCATCTGAATCGCCTGAAGAATTCCGTAGTGACACGGCGACTCAACCAACACGACGTCGCCCGGCTTGCAGATCGCGCGGAGCGAGAGGCAGAGCGCCTCCTGGCAGCCGTTGGTGATCACGATCTCGTCCGGCGACACCGACGCTCCGGCGAGGAACGCTCGCTGCGCGATCTGCTCCCGAAGCGCCCGATGGCCCGAAGCGGGACCGTAGCCGTAGCTGGCCTCGGGATGCTCACGCGCGACGCTGCCAATTAGCTGCGCAAGCCGGGCGTGCGGCAGAAGGTCGGGATTGGGCGAGGCGATCGCCAGCTGTTGAACGTCCGACCGCTCTTTCGCGTGCGTCATCGTCTGCAGCAGGTCGTCCCGACTGAAAGACGACGCGACGCGCGCCGGTTCGGTCTTCATCGGCTCCGCGGGACGCTGGCGAGGGTGGGACCGGACGTAGTACCCCGACTGTGGTCTCGGGTGGACCAACCCCTCATCCTCGAGCAAGCGGTACGCGTCGAGAACCGTGCTCACACTGACGCGACTCTGCCGACTGAGCTCGCGCACCGAGGGAAGCCGGTCTCCCGGCCGGAAGGTACGGCTCAGAATCTGCTCGCGGACGCGGGCGGCGAGCTGTTCGTAGAGCCTCGGCGAGAGCGGTGACGGCGCGGCCATGTCCAAGTGTACTGCCGATCTCGCTCGGAGTAGGAGCACAGTCCTAGTCAGGCTAGGGAAAACAGAGTCCAAGTCACCAACTGTTCGGTCCCGTTTCGCACCGGGTGTGATGGATGCCGATCGTATCGATGGCGTTGAATATAGACATGCGACACCCAAGAATCTTCGTCGACCAGGAGCCCGCCTCCTTCCGCGCCGGTCACCACGGAGGTCACCTCGAGGTCGTTCGCGGAACGGCGTACGTAACGATCGAAGGAGATCCGGAAGATCACCTGCTCACGCAAGGACAGGAGCTCTCGTTCGCGCCCCACCGCCTCGTGGTGGTCCAGGGTTTGCCCGAGGCTATCGTGGCTGCGTGAACGCCTTGGGAGCTCCTCCCGGGAGCTCCCGAACTCACCCGCTCTTCGCCATGACCGCTGACATCTCGAGTACCATCCGCTCGAGCGTCTCCATCGGGGTGAAGGCGCTCAACCCACCTTTGAGCCGCGCGTCCGTGTCCGCGAGGATGCCGAAGCACCGCTCGAGGCGGCCGAGCGAGAGCCTCCGAGCCGCCGCCATCACCGGGTTCTGCCGGTACGGTGACTCGTTCGCGAGGTTCGGCTTGTCCGGAAACATCGCTCGGACGGACTCTGGAGCGTTCGCCGGGGAGACGCCCGCCTCGAAACAAACTCTTCCCTGCCACAAGAACCGGAGTTGCCGGCTCATGCTGGGAAGGATGCGGGCAAACGCCGCGTCTTCCGCCTTGGCCGACGATCCGACAAGAATCCGCAGCTGTCTTAGCGCCTCGGTCACGTCGTTGCCAACGATGGCGTCGACCATCTTGAACACGTTCCACTCGCGAGAGGGGACGACCACCGCTCGTACGTCGCCTTCGCGGATCTGCTCCTGGTCACCGACGAAGAGCACGAGCTTCTCCACCTCGTCCACCGCGCGGCTCAGGCTTCCGGCCGTCATCTCGAGCAACGTCTCCGCGGCCTTCTCGCTCATCTTCTTGCCGAGAGCCTGAACCCGCTCCCGCACTCGGTCGCGCGCCTTCTTCGGGTCGGGCTTGCAGTCGATGACCTCACCCCCGGCCGCCCGCACCGCCTTCTCCCAGTTCGCGCGCTGCCGCTTCGCGCGCTCAACTCGGTCGTCGCTGCCGCTCGGATCGTCGGCAACCAGGACCAACAGGCTCGTTTCGGGGAGCTTGCTCAGGTCGGTGCCCTTCAAGCGATCGAACTCGCACCGCAGGAGGTGCCGGACGACGAGCGTCCGACGGGGAGCCATGAACGGCGCGGTGCTCACCGAGGCGAACCAATCCTGCGGCTGCGGACCGTCGCCATCGACGGTCTCGAGGTCGAAATCGTCCTTCTCCATCCCGGCGGTCCGCAGGACGTGCTCCAGCGCCTCGCGGCGGAGCACGTCCTCGTCCCCGGTGATCATCACCACTCGATTCTTCGAGTTCTTGGTGGCGCTCATCGCCGGGCGGTCGTCTCCCGGTCCGTGTTCTTCAACATCTGCCGGAAGTTTCGCAGGTCGGCGCGGATCTGCGCCAGCGTCGCCTCGTCCACGGGCTCAGGCGCGTACAAAGCCCGCACGAATCGCTCGTTGAGTGCGGAAGCGGTCGGCGCGGCCGAGCCCAGCGAGGCGTGAGTCTCCCGGAGGAACTCGTCCGGCGTGCGACTCAGATCGCGACGTCGGTTGCTCCGGCGCTCAAGCAGGCGCGAGAACGTGGCGTACTCGCGCTCGACCTCGGTGCGAGGAGTCTGAGCGGCGCGCTGACGCGCCACCGTCCTCAGCGCGAAGAGCGCCCCGACGCCGATGGTGATGACAACCAGCCCGTCCAGGGTGGTGCGGAACCATCCACGCTGGTACCAAGGAGTCTCGTCTGTCGCCTCACCGCGCCCGGCACCCTCCACCTCGTCGGCGCCTTCGGTGGCGTCGTACACCACCCATCCAACGCCCTTGAAGTACAACTCGGCCCAGGCGTGGGCGTCCGACTCCAGCACCACGAAGGTGCCGGTGGGATCACGATTCTCGGAGGATGGGAGATAGCCGACGACGTACCGGGCCGGGATGTCGGCCGCGCGGGCCATCATGACCATGGAGCTGGCGAACACGTCGCAGTACCCCTCCTGATTCTGGAACAGCGTCCATTCGATCGGGTCCCGCCCCTCGGGCACCGCCGAGGCGTTGATGTTGTACTTGATCCGGCGGGCGATCGCCTGCTTGATTGCCTGCGCCTTCTCAAGATCGGTCTTGGCGTTGGCCGTCACTTCGAGCGCGAAGTCGCGGACTCGCGGGTTCAGCCCGCCGAGGCTTAGCGCGTTGCTGAACGCGAGCGGGAGGGTTCGCTGCGCTTCAACCACTGGAGTTTGCGGATCTGGCTCGGCGGCTTTCCCCTGCAACACGCCTTGGAAGCTCGGATCGATCAACTCGAGCCCACCGTCGGCACGTCGGCGCGTCGGCGTCTCTGGAATCCCCACGAGCACGCCCGGAACGGGGACGAGCCGCATCGGCTGCCGGGGACGGATCGAGAAGTCGAACTCCCGGTAGGTGCTCATCTCCTCGATCGCCGCCTCGTTCGCCGGATCGTTGATCTCCGTGGGCAGCGCTTGCGGGCCACCCGTCACCGGTGCGCTGAACCGCCACCCTCGCCCGGTGTAAGTGTCGAAGGCGCCCGTCCTCATGTAGCGCAGCTGGTCCGTTCTCACCTCGAACACTGGGCTGTAGGTGAGCCGATTCGGCCCCTGACCGATGCGGACGCCGCCTCCCAAATCCTGATTCGCCGCACCGGACGTCGACGTCTGGCCGCGATTGTTGTTGCTGAACCTCGGGATGGGCACGTTGACGAAGCCCGACACTCCCTGGACAGACTGCTTGATCACCGGCGCGCCGAGCAGGCTGACCAGCACGATGCCGAGGGCACTCGCGAGAGCCCACTCCGGACCGGCGACCCATCTCCAGGGCCCCGCCTGCATCTTCTGCGCCAGTCCGGGGGTCGTCTCGACTTCTGGCACCGGTGTACCGGGGGCAAGCCCGCGGGTGAAGTACCCGGAGTCGGCCGCTTGGCGGAGCATCTGCCGCCCGTGAGCGCGGGCGAAGACGGTGGCGAGACACAGAATGAATCCGAAGAAGGCGAAGGTGACGTTCCGAAAGGTGTCGTAGCACCCGACGAGGCCGAACATGGCGATCGCCGGAACGGCCTGAAAGAGCAGCGTCGAGTCCTGATAGGTCGCGAAGCTGCCGAGAATCATCATCCAGATGAGCCAGCCTGCCGCGATCAACTCGCGCGGGAATCCGCCGTCGGGCATGATCGAGTTCAGCTGCCGCTGGAAGATGAAGGCGCACAAAACCGCGATCGGGTAGAGCACGCTGTCGAGCTTGATGAGCGGGCTCCTCAAGGCGAGGGCGCGCACACCGTAGCTGACGACGGCACCCAGGACCACCCACTGAACTCCGAAGAGGGCCAGCGGCATGCTCTGAATCGCCATCCCGCCGGAGAAAGCGGCGAGGCAAGCGCCGATCGTCATCAACAGGTAGTCGATGACGCCAATCCGCGAGAGGTCGCGTTCACCGCGCGTCGTCATTGGGCACCTCCGATGGCATGAGAACGGGGGCGGCACCGCTCTGCCGCAAGCTTTCCAAATAGTTGGGATCCGCCGCCGAGGCGACGTTGCGCCCGCCGGCATAGTCGGCTGCGTTGTAAACCAGCGGGACCACCGTCGTTCCGGCTGCGTGCAGAGTCGAGATGGCGCCCGGCAGGCCAGGGTCGGCGACGGTGAGGAAGACGAAGAGAATGCTGCCCGTGGGATACCGGCCGGCGAGCGCGAAGACTTCCGATGAGACCGACGTTGCCTGATCGGCATCGACGCGAGCGAGCACCTCGTAGATCTCGTTCACGCGCTCCTGCGGCGAGAAGTGCGAGCCGGACTCTTCGATCCCCGGGAACTCCACCCGCGCCCCTTGGCGCAAGAAGTTCTCGGCGAGAAAAACCGCGTGTCCGCACATCGCCTCGAGCGACGTGTGCGCCCCGCGCCCGACCTCGCTTCCCTTCTCGCGCTGAAGCACGAAGGCGGCGGCGGCGTGCGTACCGGCTTCGAACTCCTTGACCAGCAGCTGGCCCGTGCGGGCGGTCGAGCGCCAGTGGACGTGCCGAAGCGAGTCACCATTCACGTAAGCACGGATGCCCCGCGGCTCGATTCCCGCACCGCGCGTCTGACCGCTCTCCGCCTCGCTGATTCCCCAGCCGGCGGCGGACGGGAGCTCCACGCTCACCGGGATGGGCCGCGGCAGGACCGTCATCTCGGCCGGCGTGGTGGAGTACTCCTTGATCTTGGTGACCAGACCGAGCGCGTCCGTTCCCAAGACGAGCACGCCGCTCCAGCGATATCGACCGCGCTTGAGCGGGCGGAACTGGTACTGCGTTCGAATCGGCAGGTCGTAGGCGGGCGCGATCGGAAGGCTCGGAGTGAGTCCGTTGAGCACCATCCTCGGCGGCAAGTTGTCGCGCAGAGTCACGAGCGGACGCCGGATCTTGCGTTCGCTCCATGCGGTGATCTCGACCGTCACGAGGTCGCCCACGCGGGCGCTCTCCGGCGCGACCCGTTCGAAGCGGAGTCCCTTGACCGAGAGCCATGCCTGGAAGCGGCACGCCGCGATGAGCGCGATGAGCGCGGTCGCCATGTAGAACAAGGCGGGCGTGTCGATCATCACCGCGACCATGGCGAGCATGGCCGAGGCGCAAGTCAGAGCGAAGCCGGCTACGTTACGCAAATCGTTATCCCACGGGAACGGGGGCAGGAACCTGATCGAGGATTCGGTCGACCACCTCGGCGGTCGTCTGGCCCTTGGCCCGCAGTTCGGCGCGGGGAAGGACGCGGTGAGCGAGAACGGCGGAGGCCATGGCCTTGACGTCGTCCGGCCGCACGAACTCGTGCCCCTGGGACGCGGCGTTCGCCTGGGCGGCACGCATGAGGTGGAGCGATCCACGGGGAGAGGAACCCATGAGGAACAGGTTGCTCTCTCGGGTGGCGCGAACGACGTCGACGATGTATCCCCGGATGGAGTCATGCACGAAGACGTCTCGCACGGCTGCCTGCATCTCGATCAGGACACCGCCGTCTACCACCGACTTCACCAACTCGATCGGGTGGGCGACCTGCTGCTGACCAAGGATCATCGCCTCTTGGTCGCGATCGGGATAGCCGAGAGAAAGGCGCGAGAAGAATCGGTCGAGCTGCGCCTCGGGAAGGGGGTAGGTTCCGGTCATCTCAACCGCGTTCTGGGTCGCGATGACGAAGAACGGCCGCGGAAGCGTCTTGGTCTCGCCGTCGGTCGTCACCTGACCTTCCTCCATCGCCTCGAGAAGCGCGGACTGAGTCTTCGGAGTCGCACGGTTGATCTCGTCCGCAAGGACGACGTTGGCGAACACAGGTCCGGGCCGGAACTGGAACTCACCCTGCTTCTGATTGAAGATCTCGCTACCGGTGATGTCGGTCGGCAAGAGGTCCGGAGTGAACTGGATACGGCGGAACTCGCCGCCGATGCTCTTGGCGAGCGCCTTCGCAAGGGTCGTCTTTCCGACGCCGGGGATGTCTTCTAAGAGGACGTGCCCCTCGCACAGAAGGCTGAGTACCGCCTTCTGCACGGTGGCGCGCTTGCCAACGATGACGCGCTCCACTTCATCGACAATGGACTGGGCATTCGACGCAATGTCCGTAACCTTCAAATGACGCTCCTCCGTGGCGAAGTCTTATGACAACGCCGTCCTTTCTTTTTACGCCTTTTCACCACCCCCAGTGCCTGCTCATCAAACGGGCATAATGCCGACCGTGAGCAGGAAGTGTGTGGTCGGTGTCGACCTGGGTGGGACCAATGTTCGGGCTGGCGCGTTCTACGAGGACGGAACGCCTGCGGGGGAAAGTTTCAGCAATCCTTCGAATGCACAAAGCGGCACGCCCGCGATCCTCGAAAGTGTGGCGCGAACGATCCGCCAAGCCGCCGATGCCGCGGCCGAGCGCCCCGTCGCCGTCGGAATGGCAATTCCCGGCCACATCGACGATGCCGGCGGCATGGTCGTCTGGGCACCGAACTTCGGCGAGAGCATCAACGGAGTCTTCCACTACTGGAAGGAAGTGCCCATCCGAGGGCCGCTGACCGAGCAGGTCGGCCTGCCGATCCACATGGGGAACGACGCGAATCTCGCCGCACTCGGCGAGTACAAGTTCGGCACCGGCCGCGGTACCGCGCGTTGCCTTGTGATGATCACGCTGGGAACCGGAGTCGGCGGCGGCGTGGTGATGGCGCCCTCGGCCGTTCAGGGTGACGCTCGCGGCCCCTTGGTGCTCGTCGGCGGCAACCAGGGAGGCGGCGAGCTGGGCCACGTCGTGGTGAACGCCGACGGCCCGGACTGCAACGCCGGTGAGTACGGCGCGATCGAGGGCTACATCCAGCGGGACGCGATCATCAGGCGCGCCCAGCATCGCCTACGACGCGGTCGCGAGTCGGTTCTCCTTGAGATGCTCGGCGGCGACATCTCAACACTCACGCCGCTGCACCTCTCGCAAGCCGCGGATCGTGGCGACGAGGTTGCGATCGAGGTCTTCGAAGAGTGCGGCCGGATGCTCGGCATCGGCATCGGCAACTTCGTCAACATCTTTGCGCCAGACGTGGTCGCCGTGGGCGGCCAGATCGCGAAAGCTGGGGAATATATCCTGGGACCGGCGAGAAGGTCGGCGCGAAACGTCGCGATTCCGTCACTTTTCCAGGACACCAAAATCGTGACTGCGGAGCAAATCGATGACGCCGGTATGCTCGGAGGAGCGGCTTTGGCCCTGGAGGCAAGATGACGGACAAGAAGCTGGAGATGGAGCGCGAGACGATCGAGATCTCGAACGACCGCCCTCTTTACAACTACACGTTCAAGCTGGATGGCGAGCCGCTGCCCCCGCTGCACCCGGAAGACTTGGAGCCGGGACCGCCGCCGAAAGAAGGCGCGTAACGGGGGATTAGGCAGGACGGAATGACGGATAAGGCAAGCAAGGTCGTAAGGTTAGGTCTCAGCGCGGTGGTGGTGCTGGGAATCATGTTCTACATCGTCCGCCCGCAAGAGCAGACGGTCCCTTACGACCCTTACGTCGGCGATCCCGAGTCGTCCTGCCTGTATGCCGCCGTCGAGCTCCGTGCCGGAAACCCCATGTGGTGGCACGAGGCCGAGAAGCCCGTTCACTGGGAGCGATACGACACCAAGGCAGATGCCGAGCGAGCCGGGTACGGGCCCTGCATCGGGTACTGAGTTCGGCGTTCGGGATGTCGGCACCTTCCCCCGAGCCCCTGTGATCCCGAGCGGAGCCGAAGGATCATAAGCTGGGCGCCGCCCTCTGCTGATCAAGCCGAGTCACGAGTAATCACACGTGGCTGCGGCATTCCTGCCGCGGATCGAGCGCAAGCTCGAGAGAGATCACCACAGAGGGCACAGAGATTCACCGAGTCGCCGCGATCCCGACTGGAGCCGAGGGATCTAACGGTAGGCCGCTATTGCTGCTGGTCCCGCACCGTTTCGTTGCGACCATTGCGCCGTGACGTGAGTCTCCTCCGATCATGAGCGACCGCGGGAGTCGCGGCTACCCGCCCTGCGGGCATAACCCTCGACCAAGTGCAGTCAGGGGTTGCAGTTAGAACTCTTGGCTTCGAATGCGAGGACAGGGTGGCGGTGAATCTCAGTGCCCGCCGTAGTGAATATTCCCTCAAACCAGAGACTGAAAGCCGTGACGCGAAACCACTCTCTGGCGTACCCCTTGCCGCGACTTCCCTCCGTCCCGTAGGCACCCTCGAAGGGGGTTGGGCGGGTAAGCTTCCTTCGCTTAAACAGCGGAGGAAGAACCAGCGGATGACCGAAGTGATCATGCCCAAAATGGGCGACGGGATGGAGGAGGGCACGCTCCTCGAGTGGCTCAAGAAGGACGGCGACCGAGTCAAAACCGGCGAAGTCATTGGAACGATCCAAACCGACAAAGCGACCCTCGAGCTCGAAGCGCCCGGCACCGGCACTCTGACCGGCTTCCTCCTGCAGGGCGGCGAGACGGTCCCGGTCGGCGTGCCGATCGCAGCGATTCTGAAGGACGGCGAGAGCCTGCCGGCAGGCTGGGGCGGCAAGGACGTTCAGCCCGGTAGCGGCGAGACGCTCAAGGATGTCGCGGCCCCACATGGGACGAATCCCGAGGCCGATGCTCCTGCGAACGCGCCGATCGAGCTCCAGCAAGCGGCGACCAAGGCCACCCGGCCGGAGGGCGCTTCCTCCGAGTTCGGCATCAACCCCGAGACCGTTCCGCTCGAAGCCAAGCAGCCCGAGCCGCACGAGCCGGGCGTCGGCAGCACCCCCGGTCGCGTGAAGGCGAGCCCGCTCGCCCGAAAGATCGCGAGCGAGAAGGGGATCGATCTCAACTCCATTCAGGGTTCGGGCCCCGGCGGACGCATCGTTGAGAAAGACCTGACCAACGCCAAGCCGGCGGCGGCCCCCGCTCCGGTCGCGACTGCGCCTGCCCCGGCGGCTCTGGCCCCGGTCGCGGCTTCCGCGGAGGACACGACGGTCAACCTCCCGCGCCTGCGCCAGATCACGGCGAAGCGAACTACGGAGAGCAAGCAGCAGGTCCCGCACTTCTACGTCACCGTCGAAGTGGACGTCGAGCGCATCCTTGAGCTGCGCGAGATGTTCGAGCGCGACCAGAGCGGAAAGGTCTCGGTCAACGACTTCGTGATCAAGGCCTGCGCCCTCGCGCTCCGCGACATGCCGGCAGTCAACTCGATCTTCCAGGGCGACAAGCTTCTCCAAAAGGGCGGCATTCACGTTGGAATGGCGGTCGCGCTCGAAGATGGCCTGACCGTGCCGGTCGTCCAGAACGCCGATCAGCTGTCCGTCCGCCAGATCTCGGCCCGGTCGAAGGACCTCGCCAAGAAGGCGCGCGACAACAAGCTCTCCCTCAACGAGATGCAGGGCTCCACGTTCGCGGTTTCGAACATGGGCATGCTCGACGTCGACAACTTCATCGCGATCATCAACCAGCCGAACGCCGCCATCGTCGCGATCGCCACGGCGCGTAAGAAGGTCGTGGTGAACGAGAACGACGAGATCGAAGTCCGCAGCCGCATGAACATCACCGGCTCGTTCGACCACCGCGTCGTGGATGGTGCTGTCGGCGCGAAGTTCATCAATCTCGTGAAGGGCTACCTCGAGAACCCGACTCGCCTGTTGGCGTAGTCCAGCCTCCAAGACCTTGGCGGGCGGCGCTCCTTCTGAGCGCCGCCCGCTTCGTTTTCCCCCTGGGACCGCCGGCTTCAGCCGGCCGAGAGCCTTCCTTGATCCGATCGCTCTCGGCACAGCCAATTCCCTCGGCCGGCTGAAGCCGGCGGTCCCAGGGGTTACGTAGGCCATATGAACTCCGGACTAAGGGACGGGTCAGATACACCTATGATCCGTGTATCCGCGCTGTTCGCGCTCGCGGCGATGCCGCTGCTAGCGCCCGCGCAACGCCTTGCAATCGTTGACGCCGTCACCTTCACCGAACCGGAAGACGCCGTTTATGTCCCTCTGCGTGAGGTCGGACGCGCCTTCGACTGGCCCGTGAGCAAGTCTAAGGGCCGCGTCTACTTGAACAAGCGCCCGTTAGCGACGACGTCGCTCAAGTCGACGATCACCGGGACACGGCTCGTGCGGATGGATGAACTCAAACGCCATGGCACGATCGTCAACTACAGCGGCCAGACGAAGCTGTGGACGATCAAGAAAGCGAGAAAGCCGGGGCAAGCCCTCCGAGTTCGACGGGGGCAAAAGCGGGTTTTCATCAACAAGCGGCAGCAGATGATGGTCGCCTACCAAGGACGGCAGACGGTGTTCCGATCGCGAGTCAGCACCGGCCGCGCCGGCAAGCAGACGCCCACCGGCATCTTCAAAGCCCAGGGCTACAAGAACAAGCTTCACCGCTCGAGGCTGTACGACAACGTGGCGATGCCGTGGTCGGTCCAGATCGTGGGCAACATCTTCATCCACGGCTTCAAGTCCGTTCCCGGCCGAGCCGCGTCTTCGGGCTGCATCCGCCTCCCAATCACCGGCGAGAACCCGGCGCGGTGGTTCTACTACTGGGTGGAGCCAGGTACCCCGGTCACGATCCTCGGCAAATGGCCAAAGAACGCGTAAGTCGTGGGTCGTGTCCGGTGAGAAGGGTAGCCCTGCTAAGTCCATCGTAGGCCGGAGCCTCTCCCTGCTCGCTGAGGGGCTGCTCCGGCCTTGGCTCCGCGCTCGACGAAACTCTCCCGTTTGGGAGTGCGGGGCAGGTGGTAACCAATCGAACAGCCGCGGAACGCCGCCCTGCCCCTGCCGTTCGTTACGCCTCTTCGTCCGGTTCCACGCCGATCAGGCTGACGTGGTCGCCGATGGATCGGAAGAAGACCTTGGCGATGACACGAGCCTCCTCGGGCGACATGTGGACCGCGAATTCCTCCGCGATCGCCGTTCGGTAGACCGGCCACGCGCGCTCCCGCTCGCTTCTTCCCTTCTCGGTGATGGCGGCGTGGCAAGCTCGACGGTCGTTGGGACACTGCTGGCGCTCTAGCAGCCCTTCGTTCTCAAGACGGTCCGCCAGCCGGGTGATGCCGCTGCGGCTGAGCAGAGCCCGATCAGCGAGCTCCGACATTCGGAGCCGGCCCTGCGGCGCCTCCTCGAGATCCAGAAGGATGTCGTACGTCTCCAGCGACACGACGCCGGCCTCGGCGAGCCGCTGGTTGATACGCCGAAGGAGGAGGCTGTGGGCCACGAAGAAGGCGATGTACGCGTTCTTGTGGGGGGCGCTCAGCTCTTGTTGGGTCATGGTTAACATTCTTTACGAAAAAAGTTGCGAGCGCAATCGTTGCGTGCTATATTAATTGCGTAGTCAACAGTTGCTTGAGCAACAGGAGCTTGAAATGTCGATTCGGAACAACGTCAATCAACTCGTCGAGATGGTGCAGCAGGGTCAGATTCTTGAGGCGTTCGATCGATTCTACGCGGAAGGCGTATCGATGCTGGAGAACACGAACCCTCCGACCCAGGGCAAGGGCGAGAATCGGCTCCGCGAGGAGCAGTTCCTTGCCACGGTGAAGGAAGTGCACGAAAACCGAGCTGCCTTCTCCGTCGTGGAGGAGAATCGCGCCGTCATCGGATGGGTGCTCGAGTTCACCAACACCGAAGGGACGCGCCTTCGACTCGACCAGGTTGCCGTCCAAGAGTGGGCCGGAGGTCAGATCGTCAGCGAGCGATTCGTCTACGACACCGCGTCGGTGGTGGTCAAGGACCTGGTGCTTGCGTGAAGCAGATTCTGAAGACGAACGACGACGTCGCGCTCACCGTTGCCCGCATCGCCATGGGAGTCGTCATGTTTCCCCACGGCGCCCAGAAGATGCTCGGATGGTGGGGCGGGCACGGGTTCACCGCGACCATGGAGTCGTTCACCCAGCAGATGGGCATTCCCGCGCCGCTCGCGTTCCTCGCCCTGTTCGCCGAGTTCTTCGGGGCGCTTGGCTTGATCTTCGGGTTCCTCACTCGCCCTGCCGCCTTCGGCGTCTTCGCCACCATGCTCGTGGCGATGTTCAAGGTCGGGGTTCCCAACGGGTTCTTCATGAACTGGTTCGGCAATCAGAAGGGCGAAGGGATCGAGTTCTTCCTCCTCACCTTCGGTCTCCTCGGGGCCAGCATGATTCGAGGCGCAGGCGCCTTCTCGGTCGACGGCTGGATCGCGAAGCGGCTCGGTGAAAAGAAGCCCAACGCAAAGGCGATTCCGCATCTCGCCTGATCCAAGTTTGCCCCGCGGTCGCTTCCTTCCTCGTTCCCGGCCGCGGGGCGATTCCTTGCACGGGTAACGTCCCCTCGTGCGCGAGCTCGTCCTCCAGTCCCTCGACCGCCAGCCCGTCACCGGGCTGGCGGTCGCTGTGCGTGGCTACGATTTCGAGTACGTCGACGCCTTCGGCCTCGCCAACGCTGAGATCGAAGTCCCGGCGCGGCCGAGCACCCTCTTCCGAATCGGCAGCATCACCAAGACGGTGACGGCGCTGATGGTGGGGCGACTCGTCGACGATGGCACCCTCGAGCTAGATCGCCCACTCGCCGAGACAATCCCCGAGATTCGGTGTGAACTTGCCGACGTGACGCTTCGCAGGCTGCTGTGCCACACCAGCGGATTGCCGAGCGGGGGGCAGGCGGAAGAGGGGCGGCCGGCGCACAACGAGGACCTCGCCTCCTTTGTTCGAGACGTCCTACCCCGCTACCCACTTGGGACCCGCGGCGAATACCAGTACAGCAACCCAGGTTATGCGGTCACTGGCTACGTGGCGGAACGCGCAACCGGCACCCCCTATCGTGAGCTGGTGCAGTCGCTCGTCCTCGATCCGCTCGAGATGGCGAGCGCCACCTTTGAGCCATCCCGAGCCCTCACCTATTCGGTCGCGGCCTCTCACGCCGACGACGGCACGGTGGAGCATCGGCCCTTCGACTATCCCGGCCGATGGCCCGCTGGCTTCCTCTTCGCATCGGCGCCAGAGGTCCTCGCTCTGGGCGAAGCAATCTCAGTGCCAGGCCGCCTTGTTTCCGCCGAGACGCTGGCCGAGATGACTCACCCTCACGCCGAGGCGACGGAAGAGCGCCGCTACGGCCTGGGCGTGTTCATCGAGGATCGTGACGGACGCCGACGCGTCGGGCACACCGGTCACATCATGAACTACGCCTCGAGACTCGACGTGGCCCCGGAGGACGGAGTCACCTGCGTCCTCCTGTTCAACCAGGCCACGTTCCGCGACGAGGCACGTGCCCTCGCCGACCTTCTCATCCGCAAGGCGGCTGAGGCCTCCCCTCGCCCCGTTCACGACGGGGCGTCCGCAACCAGGGGCTAGCGTTTGCGAGCGACGGTCACGCCGTCTCCGATTGGGATGAGCGCCAGGTCGATCCGCGAGTCGGCTTGCAGGCGTGCGTTGAGCTGCCGCAAGGCTTCCGTGTCTTCGTCCGTCGCCGTCGGGTCGAGAATCTTCCCGCTCCAGAGAACGTTGTCGATCAGGATGAGGCCGTTCGTCTTGAGCAGCCGCATCGCACGCTCGAAGTACTCGATGTAATTCACCTTGTCGGCATCGATGAACGCCATGTCGAACGTCTCCGCCTGACCTTCCGCAAGCAGCACGTCGAGCGTCTCGGTCGCCGGAGCAAGGTGAAGCGTGATTTTCGACTCCACGCCGGCTTCCTTCCAATACCGCCGGGCGACGTTGGTGAACTCCTCGCTGACGTCGCAGGCCACGATCCGCCCATCGGACGGCAAGGCGAGCGCCATCGCGAGCGACGAGTAGCCGGTGAAGACGCCGACCTCAAGGATCTTTCGTGCGCCCAAGGCGCGCACGAGCAACGCCATCAACTGCCCTTGATCGGGCGGGATCTGCATACCCGCGCGAGGATGGCTTGCCGTCTCCTCGCGAAGCCGTCGCAGCACCTCCGACTCGCGCACCCAGGTCTCTTGCACGTATGCGTCCAAAGCGTCGGGAAGGAAGGACTTGCCCATGGCGCAGTCTAGCCCGACCGTTTGGCGGATGGCACCCCCGTCGTGGCTTCCACCACGACCGGGGTCCGCGAACGAGTCCTACAGATCGAAGGTCTGCCCGTGCTCCGGGATCACCGCGTGCCAGCCAAGGCGCCCCTGGATCTTGTCTCGCAGCGACTCCTGCGCCCCCGGTTCACCGTGGACGATGAACGTGCGTCGGGGTGGCGTCTTGAATCCGCCGAGCCACCGAAGCATCTCTTCGTAGTCAGCGTGCGCCGAGAGTGCGTTCATCCGCTCAATGCGCGCTCGCACCTTGTGGGGCTGCTTATGAATGCGGACCTCGTCTTCGCCTTCGAGCAGGCGGCGGCCAAGTGTCCCCTCCGCCTGATATCCCGTGAAGAGAACGATCGTGCGTGGGTCGCTGATCCGTTGCGCGAGGTGGTGGACAACACGGCCGCCGTTTGCCATGCCTGAGCCGGCGATGATCACGATCGGCCCGTCGTGTCGGTTAAGTCCCTTCGACTGCTCGCGATCCCGCACGAGCTGCACCCCCTGCGGCTCGAGCTCGCTCCTTCCCTCTTCGACCGAGAGCAGCATGTCCTCATCGTGCTCCTCCTTCGCGGTGGCGTACAGGTGCGTCGCCGATACCGCCATGGGGGAGTCGATGGCGATCGGGATGCGCGGCATACGTCCGGCGTCTTGCAGGAGGCGCATGTAGTACAGCATCTCCTGCGTTCGGCCAATGGCGAAGGACGGAACGATTACCGCCCCTCCCGACTGCATCGCCGCGTTGAGCACCTCTTCCAGCTTGCCCAGCGGATCCTCGTTCGAGTGGAGCCGATCGCCGTAGGTGCTTTCGATGACGAGATACTCGGCGTGCTCGATCGTCTCGGGGTCCCTAATGATCGGAGTGTTGAACCGGCCCAAGTCACCCCCCATTAGGATGCGCTCTCCGTTGGCAAAGAAGATCTCGGCCATCGCCGAGCCGAGGATGTGCCCCGCTCGGTGGTACCGGAAGCTCGCCCCGCCGGGCAGGTCCGTGCTCTCACCGTAGCGGATCGTCTTGAATCGCTTGAGCGCCGCGAACGCCTCTTCCTCGTTGTACAGCGGCAAGGCGGGAGAGTGGCTCGAGCCGATCTTGTTTCGGTAGCGCGCCTCCTCTTCCTGCAGCCGAGCCGAGTCCGGAAGCGAGAGCCTTGCCAACCCGAGGGTCGCCGGAGTGCAGTAGATCGGGCCCTCGTAGCCCTGCGCCACCAGCCGGGGCAGCCAACCGATGTGGTCCATGTGGGCGTGGGTGATCACCACGGCCTTCAGCTCTCGCGGATCGACCGGGAACGGCTCCCAGTTCCGTTGCCGCGTCTCCCGGTTCCCCTGAAACATGCCGCAGTCGACCAGCACGAGATTGCCCCCGAGGTCGAGCAGATGCCGAGAGCCGGTGACGGTGCGGGCTGCGCCGTAGAAGCCGATCGAGTGCGCCATGGGGGCAAGCATAACCCGCGGACGAAGGCTACGTCGTTTTCGTTGCGTCAAAGGGATCGACGTGGATCACCACTTGTGCCGGAGCGAGTTCACTCTCGATCCGCTTCTCGAGATTGTCCGCCAAGTCGTGCGCCTGAATGAGCGTCCATTCGCACGGAACCACGACGTGGAGGTCGATGTAGTGCACGCTGCCCGAGTGCCGGGCGCGCAGTCGATGGTAGGAGATCACACCGGGCGACTCGCACAGGATGGTGTCGATCCGCTTCATCTCGTCCTCCGGCAACACGCGGTCGATCAGCTGATCGTACGCCTCTCGGACCATGCCCCAAGCACCGTAGGCGATGAAGGCGGCATAGAGAAGGGCAAAGATCGGGTCGGCTTGGGTCCACCCGGTGACCTGGGTGACGACCAGCGCGGCCAAGACGCCGATGCTGGTCCAGAAGTCGACCATCAGGTGTTGACCGTTCGACCGTAGGGCAAGACTCTCGGTCCGCTCGCCGACGCCCTGCACGTACCGCGCCACGAAGAAGCTCGAGAGGGCGCTGGCGGCGATCACGGCCAGACCGATCTCCAGATTCGCGACTTGCGTGCGGCCGAACAGCCTTTGCACCGACTCGACGACGATGTAGCCCACGATCCCGAGCAGGAGAATCGACTCACCGAACCCGGCGAGGCTTTCGATTTTTCCGTGCCCCCATGGGTGATCCTCATCAGGAGGAGCGGCCGCGGCACGTACCGAGATGAGGGCGATGGTCGACGCGACGACGTCGGTTGCGGAGTGCACGGCCTCTGACAGCAGGCTGACCGACCCGGTGAGCGCGGCGGCCACGACCTTCACGATCGTGAGCGTGACGTTGTAAGCCACGCTCACGATCGCTGCTCGTTGCTTCAGCCTCGCCGCGTCCATGGGTCGAGTAAACCTTTCGGGGGCGCCGTTTTTGGGGTTTAGGAAGTTGGTGGCAAGAAGATCGCCAGGGGCTTCAGAGTAGAGCGTCGGCTACGATCGATCCGGTTTGTAGAGCACCGGACGGTGCTCTACAAACCTCCGGATGGCGCTTCACCGCGCGGCTTCTCTTTGTAGACCAGCATCACCCATGCGGCGAACAGAGCCATCACGACGGCGCCGGTGATCACCCACTTGGGACCGATCTGCTCCATCGTCCAGAGGAGCCGCACGTTGAGCGCCGTGATCAGGACGCAGATCACGTAGCCGGCGACCTTCATCCACGTCGGGTTGGCGAACTCGCCCATCCGCCTCCGGTCAGAGGTCAGCATGACCAGCGGGAAGATCGCAAAAGGAAGCTGCATCGAAAGCACCACCTGAGTGAGCACCAGAAGGTCGTTCGTCTTCCCCTGGTTCGCGCTAACCAGCAGGACGGCCGGAATCAAGGCGAGACCCCGCGTGATCATGCGGCGGAGCCAAGGGGCCATGCGGAAGTTCAGGAATCCTTCCATGACGACCTGCCCTGCGAGGGTCGCGGTGATGGTGGAGGACTGACCGGATGCGAGCAGAGCAACAGCAAACAGCGTGGCGGCCGCTCCACCGAGCGCGGGCGTCAGCAGCTCGTGCGCTTGGCCGAGTTCCTCCACCGCCACCTTGCCGCCGTAGAAGACCGAGGCCGCGAGCACGAGGATCGCCGCGTTCACGAAGAACGCGAAGCCGAGAGCGATGATCGTGTCGACCGTTCCCATCCGGATCGCCTGGCGGCGCCCCTCAGGCGTGCGGTCGAACGCGCGGGTCTGGATGATCGCGCTGTGGAGGTACAGGTTGTGAGGCATGACGGTGGCACCTAGGATGCCGACCGCAATCACGAGCGCCTCATTGTTCGGAATGCTGGGCGTCACGAGCCCGGCTCCGACGGCTCCCCAGGCGGGCTTCGCAAGGAAGATGTTGATCGCGAAGCAGCCAAAGATGGTCGCGACGAGCGTAAGGATGATCGCCTCGATCTTTCGGAAGCCGAACTTCATCAGCGCCAGAAGCGCGAGCACGTCGAGTCCCGTGATGAGGACGCCGTACACCAGCGGCAGTCCGAAGAGGAGGTTCAAGCCGACGGCCGAGCCAATCACCTCCGCGATGTCGCAGGCGATGATCGCAATCTCACACAAAACCCAGAGTGCGATGGCGGCCGGCTTCTTGTAGTAGTCACGGCACGCCTGGGCGAGATCGCGCTCCATCACCACGCCCATTCGGGCGCAGAGGGTCTGGAGCAGCATCGCCATCAGATTCGAGGCGAGAATCACCCAAAGGAGGGTGTAGCCGAACTTGGAACCGCCGGCGAGGTCGGTCGCCCAGTTCCCCGGATCCATGTAGCCGACGGAGACGAGGTACGCCGGGCCGGCGAACGCCAGGAACCGCCGGAGCCACGATCCTCCGCCCTTCACGGATACGGATCGATTGACATCGGGAAGCGAGGCCTCCGACAGTTCGCTGCTGCTCGCACTCCCTCGGATTCGTCCTGCTAAAGATTCGATGTTTGCCATAGGCTACACTTTCCGTACGATACTACATCACCCGCAGTTGTTCGCACAGAATCAGCGGACTTTGTGCGTTTGGCAAAGCGGCGGTATGGTGAAGGAACGATGCCCATCACGCACCTGCTCGCGCTGCCGCTTCTCGCCAGCCTCGCCACCGCGGACCACACCCGAGTGTCGGACGTCGTGTACGGCAAAAAGCTCGGCGTCGCCCTCACGATGGACGTGTTCAAGCCGGAGCGGCCGAACGGCATCGGCGCGCTCTTCATGGTGAGCGGCGGCTGGGTCTCTCGGCACGAGGCGATCACTCCCGAGGTCGCGCGCCCCCTCACCGACAAGGGGATCACGGTCTTCATGGTGGTGCACGGCAGCCAGCCGAAGTTCACCCTTCCTGAGATCGTCTCGGACGTGAATCGCGCCGTCCGCTTTGTTCGAACGAACGCCGCCGACTACAAGGTGGACCCCAGCCGGCTGGGCGTCTTCGGCATGAGCGCCGGAGGGCACCTTTCGCTCATGTTGGGCGCGTTCGGCAAGCCAGGCAACGCCGAGGCGACCGATCCGGTGGAGCGCGCTTCGAGCGAGGTGCAGTCCGTCGCGGCGTTCTTCCCCCCGACCGACATGCTGAACTACGGCAAGCCCGGCCAAGAAGCGTTCGAGATTCCCGCCCTGCGCGTCTTCTGGCCTGCCTTCGGGATGACCCCGCAGACGCCGAAGGAGAAGGCACGCGAGATGGCGACGTCCTACTCACCCATCGTTGGCGTGACCGCCAAGATGCCTCCAGTCCTCCTGATCCACGGCGACGCCGACACGCTGGTGCCGATCCAGCAGTCGGAAATCATCGCCGCGAAGCTCAAGGAGTCGGGCGTCAAGCACCGCCTCGAGGTCCGCCCCGGCAAGGGACACGGCTGGGCGGAGATGCGACCCGACCTGAACCTCGTCGCGGACTGGTTCTTGGAGACGCTCGGCAAGAAGTAGGAATACAGGCGTGAGAGGCGGCGAGACTCACCACAGGGGCGCTAAGGAATGGCTGGGTGCCCCGTCATGCCGAACGAAGCCGAGGGATCTGACTGGAAGTCTTGACTAACCGCCGGTCAAGGCGACTCAGGAGGAGTCACTCGCGGCCGCGGCATTCCTGCCACGAATCGAGCGAGATCTCGATAGATCCTTCACCGCAGGGGACGCAGAGAGGCCCAGAGGTGCCCACCCCGTTGCCGGCGTGGCGCCGTGGCGTGAGGCTCTGCAGACTCACCACAGAGGCACAAAGACACGGTTGGATGCCCCTGTCATCCCGGGCGGAGCCGAGGAACCTGACCGCAGGCACTGACCGCTAGAGGTCAAGACGGTGAGTGGTGTGAGCCTCCGGACGGCGCGGGGAGCGCCGGCTACACGCCCTGCGGGCGTGACCCTCTCCTGGGTTAGTGGCATGACGAACGGTACTCCCAGGAGTTAGGTCGCTAAGGATGGCTGGGATGCGCAACGAACGTGCGGCTCATCCCTCATCCCTGGAACGCGGCCCTACTTCCGGTCCGGGAAGAACCAAAGCGAGTTGTCCGTCACATTCACCACGAGCCGACCTCCGGTGAAGAACGCCGTGGCTCCGGCAGCGGCTTGACCACCGGCCGCTCCCATCCCGCCGAGGGCGAGCATCGTGCTCATCTCAGGAAATCGAATCTGCTGTCCCTCGAGGAAGAACTTGATCATCCACGGATCGGCATGGCGAACGGGGATGCGGACGGGGTCCTGCGCGGCGGCGACTGCCGCGAGGGCGGCGAGGACGAGGAGGGTGGCGGCGCGCTTCATCAAGCGTTCTGACGCCGCCACCACCGGCTAGTTACGCCTGGGTCGGCCCTACTTCCCTTCCCGCTTCACAACCTTGTTGAAGTTGCTCTTCTCACCGTCGTTGGTCTCCTCTTGGTACACCAGGGCCAGGCCGCTCTCGTCGAACGTCTGGAAGAACTCTTCCCACGGAATCTCTTCTAGGCGGTCTTCCCCGCTGTAGCCCGGAAAGTCGAGTCGGATCAAGCCGTCATCGTCGTCCTTTCCAGTCCCCTTGACCCTTGAGGGCTTTGCCTTCCTCGCCTCTGCCCAGCGGCGGATTTCGTGGTGGCCGGTGGTGGTTCTGCTCTCGTTGTGCGACATCTGAAAGTGCCTCCTTGCCATTGCACGAGGGCGGTCTGGTTGGGCTCCATAGACCCACTAGCAAAACTACCGGGTCCCATCGCACGTCAGACCCTTACAACGGAGGCAAGCATGAAACTGAAAACCACTCTAATCGCGGCCCTCGGGGCAGTCGCCCTATTCGGTGCCGCGAAGCCGGCGTCGGCACAAGACCTCGGCGGCTTCGAGCGGATTGCCGCCCAGCTACTCGCGGAGCGATTCGGCTTCGACATCGGCAGCATCCTCAATCTGCAGGATCGAACGGACCAGTCGATCTACGACCTCGCACCGTACGTCCAGCTCGGTCGCCAAACGCGGCGCGATCCCTACGACGTGTATCGCCTGCGACGCCAGGGCCTTGGCTGGGGCGAAGTCGCCAAGCGGCTTGGCATGCAGCCGGGGCAGTTCAACCGGATGCGGCAGCAAGGCGCCTTCGATCGCGACGAGATCTGGGGCGACGTGATCGAGGACCGATACGGCATCGACGACCGGACGGTGGTCCGACGACGTCGCTCGGGCGAGTCCTGGAACCGCATCTTCGGCGACGTCTCGAACCGACGCCGATCGTACGAGTCCCGCGATTCTCGTCCGCAGTGGCGGCGGGAGGATTGGCGAGACGACCGGGACGATTGGCGAGAGGATCGCGGTCGCAAGAACAAAAACAAGAACAAGAATCGAGGCAACGGGAACGGCAAAGGCAAGGGCCGCGGCCGAGATTAAGTCGTCCCCGCATTGATGCTGGGCTTCGCGAGAAGCCCGGCACGCTGGTCCCGGCAGGCGGCATCATGGCTGAGGCATGTATTTCCTCACCGCGATGCCGCTTTGGCTGTCGGCGTTTCTGTGCTCAGTACTCGTGCCGGGATTCTTCGCCTACTTGGCGATCAAACTCCGCCGCGGCGCCGCTCGCTCTTGGGAGTCGCCCGTCCTTCTCGACATCGCGGACAAGACGACGCACCTGATCACGCCGCTCGTGCTCTCGTTCACTCTCGTCCTCACCTGGGAGGCGTTTCAAGGTGCCGAGCGTACGGCGAGCAGTGAGGCCGAGGCGACCATGAACCTGTACCGTCTCTCCGGTGGTTTCGAGGCGGAAGAACGGGCGCAGGTACGGTCTTCGCTGCTGGCCTACACCAACGCCGTCATCGACAAGGAATGGCCCACGTGCCGCGTCGCCAAGCCCGTCCCTGAGGCCGAAGACGAACTCGACACGCTGTATCAGACCTACCAAAACGTGCGACCCAGCACCGAGCAAGAGCGCCCCAGCTACGCTGCCTCGCTGACGCTCCTTCGTGACCTGTCCAAAGCCCGCGCCGACCGTCTGTTGCAGGCAAACGGATCCATTCCGACGGTCTTCTACATCGTCCTTGGAATGTCCGTGCTGCTGAGCCTGTTCGTGCTCATCCTGCACAGCGGCGTCACGCAGAGGCTGGCTCCTCTCGTTACCAGCGGCTACTGCATGATCCTGATGCTCGTCTGCTTCGCGATTATCGCGATGGACTTCCCGTACTCGGGCGAGTTGTCGGTGAGCGACCACGCGCTACGCGAGGTCCGAGGCCGAATCTCCGTCCGTTGAGCTAGAGCGTCTGCGGCAACGCCGAGCTCTCGAACCAGTACTTGGTGAAAAGCTCGAGACAGTCGATGAACGGCACGAACTCGACCGGCTTACGGATGTACGTGTTAGCCCCACGCTCGTAGCACCGGACGATGTCGTACGTTTCGTCCGAAGAGCTGAAGATGACCACCGGGATGTGCCGCGTGAGCGGATTCTCTCGGATACACGCGAGGACTTCGATGCCGTCCTTGCGGGGCATCTTGAGGTCCATCAAGACCAAGTCGGGGTTGAGCCCCTCCTCGAGAAGCGCCAGCGCCTCTTCACCGTCGCGCGCCACTCGGATCTGGAGAGGGCGGGGCGATCGTCGGAGGCCGCGAAGCGTCATTGCTTCGTCGTCTGCGTTGTCCTCCACGACGAGGACGATGGGTTCTTCGCGTTGGATCAAGGGGGCTCCGAGGCTGGTAGAAGTGCCGGGCGACCAGATCATATCACAAAGAGGCATCTCGGGGCTATCGTGATCCCGTTTAGATACCGACACTGAGAAGTTGCGCTCAGCGTCACAATCCTTAGGATGATCACCGTTGGTGCCTACAATACGCTCCGCGTCGCCAAGTACGTCGACTTCGGCCTTTACTTGACGGACGGCGAACAGGAGATTTTGTTGCCTGCGAAGTACGCACCTCGCGATCTCGCGGAGGGCGATCCCCTGCGCGTGTTCGTGTACATGGACTCGGAAGACCGGATCATCGCAACGACGCTCCGCCCGAAGGGTGTCGTCGGCGACTTCGTCGCCCTCGAGGCGAAGGAGGTCACCCCGGTCGGAGCGTTCATGGACTGGGGCTTGGACAAGGACCTCCTGGTGCCGTTCCGCCAGCAGTCCCGCCCGATGCAGGCGGGAAGGATCTACGTGGTGCGCATCCTTCTCGATGAGGTCAGCAACCGGCTGATCGGCTCCACGAAACTGGCTAAGCACCTTGCCCCCGTGCCGGCGAACCTCCCGATGGGAGAGTCGGTCGACGCGCTGATCTACGATCTGCGTCCCGACGGAGCGCGCGCCGTGGTTGACAACACGTTCTCCGCCGCCATCTTCGCGGACGACATCCACGTCCGCCTGAACATCGGCGACCGCCGGCGCGCGTACGTCAAGCGAGTTCGAGAGGACGGACAGGTGGCGCTCGCCCTCACGCCTCAGGGCTACTCAGCGGCGATTGAGCAGGCGGACCTCATCATGGAGCGGCTTCACAAGGAGGGCGGCTTCCTTCCCTACAGCGATGAATCATCACCGGAGGAGATTCGCAAGGTCTTCGGCATCAGCAAGGGCACGTTCAAGAAGGCGGTAGGCAAGCTGATGAAAGAGGGGAGGGTCGAAATGACCTATCACGGCCTGCGCGCCAAACCGTAGCTCCCGCGCCGGAGTCGTACGGACATGAGAGCCTGGACCCTAATTCCGGCCATCCTGATCGCAGTGGGCTGCGCCCGCGCGCCCGAACAAGAGCGCGTCGCGATGAAGGGTCGTGGCCCATCAATCGAGATCGACGTCAAGCCTGCGGCTGGCCGCTCCGCCCCACCCCCGCCCACAGTCTCGAGCGAGGGGAGCGCACCGCAGGTCTTGACCGAGCCGGCGATTCCTCCCGTCGATACCAGCCCGCCTCCGGTGATCAACGTTCCGCCGGTGACTCGTACGCGGCCAACCGCACCGGCTCCGACCGCGTCGACGTCGGCCCCCGTCACGCGGAGAAGCACCCCGACCACGCCGCGCAGAACCGTCCGCCGCGACCGTGACGAGGATGAGGAGAAGCGACCCCGACGGCGCCGAGTGCGTCGCCCGACTGTGCAGCGCGACAACCGCGAATCTGAGTCGCGCCGCCGCGAGGCTCGAGACGAAGAGCGCAACGACGAGAGGCGCGACGAGGATCGTGCGCGTCGTGAGGAGCGCCGAGACGATGGACGAGAGAACCGGGGCGAGGTCTCCCGCACCGAGCACGAGCGCATGATCGAGGCGCTTCGGGCTGAATTTGGCGACGACAAGGATCGTCAGAAAGCCGACCGCGAGCGCCGGAAGCGAGATCGCGACCGAGCAAGGGAGCGCCGACGCCGGGGTCGAAGTGATCCCGATGAGTGGGAAGGCGAGATCCCGGCCAACCTGATCGATCGCGGGTAACGTCTGGGCGTGGCACAGCGCCGATGGATATGGCCCGTCGCCGTTTCAGCGGCGACGGGCTTCGCCGGGTTCTCCGTTATGGACGGCTTTCCCGCGATCGCCCAAGCACTGTTCCTCGTGGCCGGGATCTCGGCTCTGGTCGCAGCGGTCGTTGGGTACCAAGACCGCCCCAAGGTCGATCCCTACAGCTTCGAGGCGCTGGAGCGGATCCACGAGCAGGAGGAGCTTCGAAATCTGGAAGTCGAGGAGCCCGAGGAGTACGACGGCGTGATGTGCAACTGCTGCCACACGGTCTATTCGCCCCGCTTCCCCACGTGCCCCGAGTGCGCCAAGCGGCGCAAGTGCTAGCGCAGCCGCACGGATTCAGATGATGGGGTCGTCGCGTTTAGGCAGGCCGACGCGTTGGCTCGTCAGCTTGAGATCACGCGACTGGATCATGCGGATCTCCTTCCCTTCGATCCGCCACGTATCCACCGAATTGGACGTGGTGAGCATCTCCTGGAGACCACCGGGGACCGGTCTCTTGAAGCGATACGTCCAGTCGTAGGCGACCTTTAGATCGTTTCCGCTCCGCGAGATCTTAGTGATTCGGAAGACCGACCTTCCGTTCCGGTTCGTCTGGCATGCCTGACGCATCCCGTCGCTCCAGGTCTTCCGAGTCTCCTTCTGACCCCGGGGACCTTGGTAGGTGAAGTTGGGGTGCAAAAAACTGAGGAAGCTGGGGTCCCCCTTCGAGAGCTTCTTCCCGAACTCACTGTACTTCGCCCTCACAAGGCGATCGAGCCGAGGCTCCACCGAGCTCGCTTGGGCCGCAGCCACTGCTGCCGCCGCGACCACCGAAACTCCCACGAGGACGCGCATCATTCGTCGCATTGTAGCGGAGCCTCCTCGGTTATGGGAGGGGCTTGCCTCGGGCCGCCACGAGGATCCGGTACCAGTCCTCCCGATCGAGCTCGATCTCATCGGCCCGAACCGCGGACTTGATTCGGTCGGGATTGGCCGAACCGACGATCGGCACAATCCCGCTCGGGTGCTTGAGCAGCCAAGCGAGGGCGATCGCGGTGCGGCTCACCTCGTACTTCTGGGCTGCATCGTCCAACACGCGCAGAAGGTTCTGCCCCGCACCCTCACGGGACGTCCCGCCGTCACCGAGCCAGCCGCCTCCAAGCGGACTCCAGGAAAGAGGCGTGATCTCTTCTTGGATGCACTGATCGAGCGTGCCGTCGGTGAAAGGATCGAGGCGGCCAAGGTGGATCTCCACCTGATTCACCGCGATGGGGAACGGCAACCGACTCTGGAGCAGCGAAACAAACGACGGCATGAAGTTGCTCACGCCGAAGTGGCGAACCTTGCCCTGAGCATGAAGGGTCGAGAAGGCTTGCGCCACCTCCTCGGGATCCATGAGCAGGTCTGGGCGATGCAGCTGGTAGACGTCGATGGTCTCGACGCCAAGGCGCTGAAGCGACTGATTGCAGCTCTCGACAATGTGCTTGCCAGAGAAGTCGTACCGATGGGGAGAGTCAGGATTTGGATCGCCAGGGAACCGGATGCCGCACTTGGTCGCGATCACGACCCGCTCTCGCATTCCCGACACTTTCTTGAGGACCGATCCAAAGATCTCCTCGCACCGGCCGCTGCAGTAGATGTCGGCGTGATCGAAAAGCGTGTATCCCGCTTCGTAGGCGGCGATGACCGCCTCCTCTCCCTTCTGCCATCGCTCGGGCGTGACGTCGTCGGGATTCCAGGTTCCCGCAATCCGCATGCAGCCGTAGGACAGGCGCGTCGTCGTGAGATCGGTCTTGCCAATCGGCTGCGTCTTCATCAGAAATCGGTGTTACCCTAACCCTGAGGCCGCGCCCATGCGTTCTGGGATCGCGGCATCAGGGAGGCTTAACGATGAGTACCGTCCCTCTGGGCCAATGGCTGGCCCACCGGCCCCGCCGTGGGGCCACCGTCGACACGGTCGTGCTTCACGCGACCGGGGTGGACGACTGCGACTCCTGCCTGTGCGAGCTCCGCGAGAAGGGGCTCAGCTACCACTACCTGATCGACCGCGACGGAATCGTGCACAAGTGCGTGCCGTACTCCGCCGTGGCCTTCCACGCCGGAAACTCCTACGGCCCGCACGAGCAGTCGCGCGGCACACCGGCAGACCAAGACTCGCACCACAACTTCGTCGAGATGACGAGCGTGAACGAGTACAGCGTTGGAGTTTGTTTCGTGAATCGCGACGACGGACTGGACTGTGTCACCCAAGAGCAGTTCGACGCCTGCGTCGCCGTTCTCCAGGACCTGAGAACCGGGTTGCCGAAGCTCCGCTACGTGACGACTCACGCCATCGTCTCGCCCGGTCGGGTCACCGATCCGTGCGCAATCGACCCGGAATCCGTCGCCAGGCGAGTGGGGCTGGAGGTCTGGCGCCCCTAACTCACCCCGGCGTCAGTGCCCTTCGGGCCAGCGCCGAGTCTCCTCGAGCGACTCACCCGTCTCGAGGAGACTCTTCAAACTGGCAAGAAGGTGCGGCCAGCCCTGCGAGACCGCTCCGATGAGCTTGGAGTCGGTCCGGTCCATTCCGTGGGTCAGCACGAGCTTCACCGAACTGCCGATCGGCTCGATCTCGTAAGTAAGCGTCGAGTGCCCCTCCTCCCGCATCTCTGGGACGAATTCATTGCGCCACGTGAGGACGAGCCGACGCGGCGGGTCGATCTCCACGACGACACCGCTGTCGCCCACGCGGCCGTCCGGGATCATGAGCCGCCATTCGGAGCCGACTCTCCAATCGCACTCCTGGTGGGTCTCCGCCCAGTACTGCCGGGTGAACTCTGGCAGCGTCAGCGCCTGCCACAGTCGCTCAGGCGTGGTGCGAATGTAGGTGACGTACACAAAACGGTCGTTGCCCAATGATCTCCTCTCTCGTCGCTGCTCTGGCGCTAGGCGCTTTTGCGGGTTGATCTTAACACCGTCGGCGGCGCAAAGCGATCACTTCCCCACTCATGCCGACCCATTTCCGCGTCGGCTCCGAACCTCACGCGCCTTGCTGCGCCGATCCGTTCAACGGTTCCCAAGAGGCTTCCCCAAGGCTAGTTCGCACCGTTTGTCACCTTGCTTGCGCCGAGGCATCGGGAACACGGACCGACTCTTGGAAGCCTTCTTAACTCCACCTTAATCATGTCAACACAGCAAGAAATCGAGAGCTTGGACCTAAAGGAACAGTTCGGCGACCTCATCGAGGAGGGTCGAATGATCCTGCCCGGGATTCAGGCGCTGTTCGGCTTTCAGCTCATCTCGGTCTTCTCAGATGCGTTCGGATCGAAGCTGAGCCACGAGGAGCAGCGCATTCACTTGGTGGCAATCGCCTTCACGACGATCGCGATCGCACTGACGCTGACGCCGGCGGCGATGCACCGTTGCGCGGAGCCGGATCAGATCTCACGCCGCTTGGTCCGGCTGTCCTCGGCCTTTCTAGCCTGGTCGCTTCTGCCGCTTGCGCTGGGAGTCGTGACCGACTTCTATCTCGTCTCCCGAGTCATTCTCGGCGACGTCGACGAAGCGGTCGCCGCGGCGGTGCCGCTGCTGCTGCTGCTCGCTTCCCTTTGGGCACTCCTCCCACTGTGGCTCCGCTGGCAACGCGCCGCGAGGGCGCGGCGAGCGAAGCTCGAACCGACCCGATAGCGGGATCACCGCAGCGGTCGAGATCGTCGCAACAGAGCCAGTAAATTCGCGGTGACCTGACGGACAATGGTGGTAACCAACACCGCGACTGGGAGAACTGAGACATGAAGAACGTGCCGATTGCGTTTTGGATCATCGCTGCCCTCGTTGCCGGGACCGGCACCGGAGCCGCTGCGCTTCAGCACCTGACCGCGCCTCGCGCGTCGAAGTTGAATCGGCCAAGCACGTCGAACTTCGACGTATCGGTTCGTGCGCTTCGCTTTGCCTCGCCGGCGGCACCGAAGGCGAGCAAGCCGAAGTCCAGTCACCGGAACGCGAAGCGATTGACGGCGCGTAATGAAACTCGATAGGGCGGCGCGGCCGCTCCGCGAGTGACCCATGAAGATCTTCCTCAAGACGGCCGCGATGGCCACCCTCACCGTTGGCCTCTTCGGATTCGTCGGCACCAACGATCCGAAGCAGGCACTTCTCGACCTCAGGAAGTACTCGGGAGAGACCTTCATGGCGGCTCAGGCCGGTGGCGGCCCTGCCATCCGCTTAGCCGAGGCAAAGGTGACTGCGAAGGCCAAAGAGGCCGTAAGCGGAGTCGATGCGGCAAAGATCGAGCCTAAGGACGGCTACGTCTGGGGCCAGCTCTTCATGATGGCGCGGCAGCCTGCGGACGCTCGCCTTGCGCTTGAGCGGTTCCTCGGCTCGAATCCCGCGACCGATAAGAATGCGGCTCAGTCCCTGGTCGCCTCCACCTATCTGGCGGAAAAGGACGTGAATGGAGCGCTCAGCGCGCTCGACCGCATCGAGACGCCGACGCCGGCGTTGGCGGCGAACTACGCCAGCGCCGTCGCGCACGCCTTCGCCGAGATGGTCTCGGAGGCCAGAGGTGTCGACGCAGCAATCGCGCTCCTGGACAAGGCGGACTCCCGGCTGGATCCGAGTGGGGCGCCGGATGCCGATCGGGCCGTCGTGGAGTACGCGGTCTACACCCTCGCCTCGGCCAAGATGAAGCTCCTGCAAGATGCCGGTCGAAAGGACGATGCGGTGAAGGCGATCGACGCCTCCATCGCGCGGCTCGGAGCCAAGAGCGGCGTGGCCGGGCAACTCAAGTCGCTCAAGACGCAGCTTACGGTTGTGGGCGCGGCGGCACCCAGCCTCACTTTCGAGCGCGGCTACGGCGAGTTCGCCGGTCTGGAGAAGCTTCGAGGCAAGGTCGTCCTGCTCGACTTCTTCGCCCATTGGTGCGGGCCCTGCAAGGCAGCCTTCCCGGAGCTGCGGCAGCTCTACGCCGATCTCAAGCCGAAGGGGCTGGAAATCGTCGGCGTCACGACGTACTACGGCTATTACGGCGCGGAGAACCGCGAGAAGCGGGACATGGCGAAGGACGTCGAGTTCGCCAAGATGGCCGACTTGATCAAGGAGTATCAGCTGCCGTGGTCGGTGCAGTACGGCAGCCGAGAGAACTTTGCCGCATACGGCGTCTCCAGCATCCCGCACGTAGCGATCATCGACAAGAAGGGAAACGTCCGAAAGATCAAGATCGGCTACTACCCGAACAAGGCGGCGGAGTTTCGCGCGGAGCTCGAGAAGCTACTCGCCGAGTAATCGCGGGAGCTGTTTCAACTCAAAGACATCCGCCCGGTCAGCTGACCGGGCGGATGTTTTTCGTTAGCCAGTAGGTGCCCGTCATCTGAATCGTCGCCATGAACTCTTCGAATGCGACCGGCTTTTGGAGGTAGCTGTTCGCACCCAGCTCGTAACACCGTCGTACGTCCACCTCTTCTCGGGAGGACGTGAATACGATGACCGGCACATCGCCCGTTCTCGCGTTTTTTCGGGCGAAGGCCAGCACGTCATGGCCGCTGAGTTTGGGGAGCTTCAGGTCGAGGAGAATCAGATCCGGAATGCGCGTGTCCTCTCTGAGAAAGCGCACCGCCTCCTCACCGTCCCGCACGGTGTGCACGGCGCAAGGAAACGTCCGAAGCGCACGAAGGGTGAGCAGCTCGTCATCGGGATTGTCCTCAACGAGGAGCACGTGGACGTGAGTTGAGGATTTGGTCAAGTTGGCTCCCGCGACATGCGCATTGAACCACGTTGCCGCAACTTCACTGAGTCCGTAAAACAACCCTCTGGAACCCTCGGGAAGATCAAGCCATCCCAACCCAGCATGGACACTCCCGAAGGAACACCCCCGAAACCAGGAGGCACGGAAGAGCTCCCGCCCGAGGAGAGCACCGAGCGAGAGACGAACGACGAAGACGTCTGGTCCCCTCGGCAAGCACCGGAAGAGCCCCCGCGGGAAGTGACACACCCCACGCCGCCCACCCCCGGACAGTAACGGTGCAAGTATTTATGCGAGGGTGAAACCGTCCACTACCGAGGTCATGTAAGGCGCTGTACAATGGCCCGAAAAGGCCATGGCCAACCTAATCGCACGCAATCTTCCAACGGAGCAACTCGTCAAGCTAAATTTTTTACTTGGTGAGTTTGTAGGCGAGCAAACGCTCTATCCGCCGGGAGGCAGTCCGGTCCGATATCCGGCTCACGTAAACGGAAGCTGGGAGGCGTGCGAGCGCTTCGTGACGTTCGACTTCTACGCAGACATTCCGGGCTACGGCACCGAGACCTTCCGCGCGATGATCACCTTCAGCGAGTCAACGTCCAGCTACCGAATGTGGGTGTTCGCCGCATCGCAGGAGGAGCCTCTCTACCTACGGGGTAACTTCGACGAACTTGGCCGCCTGATCTTTGTGAGCGAGCCGACGCAGATGGTGTGGGGAACGGAACGCCTGCGGTACACGTTCAGCCCTCATGGCGACGGCAGCACCGAGCTCCTCGGCGAGCGTTGGGAACCGGACGGGTACGCCACGTACTGCAGCGTCGTCTTTCGACCGGAGGTCTAGCCATGCCAATCCTACTTCCCGCCCTTGCCCTCGTCGCGACCCTTCTCACTCCCCCGGCATCCGCCAAGGCGGTACTCGACCAAGCCTCCGCCCAAGCCAAGCGGGACAAGAAGAATGTCATGGTCGTCTTCCACGCCTCCTGGTGCGGGTGGTGCAAGAAGCTCGATGCCTTCCTCGAGCAGCCGGGGATGAAGCCGATCTTCGATCGGAGCTTCGTGATCACTCACTTGGTCGTCCAAGAACCCGCCGACAAGAAGGCACTGGAGAATCCGGGAGGTGCGGAGGTCTTGGCTCGTCTAGGCGGCGCGCAGGCAGGTTTGCCGTTCTTCGCCGTGCTCTCGCCGGAGGGCAAAACCCTCTGGACGTCGATCGAGCCGAAGAAGGGGAACGTCGGCTTCCCCGTGGCGCCGAACGAAGTGGCGCACTTCATGACCCTCCTTCGAGGCCACGCGCCAAAAATGACCGAAGCCGAGCGCGCCAAGGTTGAGACGGCGCTCCTCACAAAGAAGTAGACCGGCGCAGCGGTTTCAACTCGGAACCGCGGGTTCATTCCGCGTCGAGAGGCCGGAGCAAGCGGGAGAGATTCAGCAATGAATCTCTCCCGCTTTTTGGTGGACGCGGCCGGTGATGGACGTCCCGATCGCGCGCCTAGACTTCCGGAGCAGCGTAGACGTCCGCCTCGACCGGCGCAACGACCATCCCGAGGGGCTTGAAGCGGACTTCTGGGCGGAGCGAGGCGTTCGCCTTGACGAACGCCTCTCGCGCGGTCAAGCCATCCGCGATCTCCAGCTCGTCGAGATCTTCGTCGGTTCCCTCTTCCAACAGGTCGATGAGATCGTCGGTACTCAGGCCGTCGTGGACGAACACGACTCGGTCGGCCACCTCGTCCCATTCGCTCGCCGAAATCTGACCGCTCCTCAAAAACTCGATTCGCAGCGTTTCGTGAAGCTGTGCCTGACCGCGCCTCCTGACGGTCGTTGCCGTCATGCCTATCACTTCTTCGGAGGCATCGATCCCACTGTTGGAGGAGATGGCACGGATCTCATCGACGGAGACGCCCTCTTGATTTCGCCAGGCGATCTCCTCCGCGTAGGCGCGCTCGAACTCCTGGGGGAAGAGGGTCAGGTCAACCGGCTTGAGTTCCTTGCCCGGACGCGTTTCGAGATAGCGTCGGTGGAGTGCCTCGACGCTCTCGTGAGGCAAATACACCTTGTCGTGCCCAGGCATGGGCTTCAGCCCCTGAGAATGGCCGGAGTTCGACACGGTGAGACTGCCGCCGTCGGCGTATCGCGCCACGACGTCGCTCCACACTCCGTTCCCACCCTGATGACGGTAGACCACGCCGTACGTGCCCGCGGCCGGACTCACGAATGGAACGACTTCCAAACTGGGTACCTCGGCGACCACATAGGCAGGTCCTCGCTGATAGCCGAGTTCCTGGAAGGCAGCGACAGCCTTGCCGACCTCTGGGTCGCGCAGTGGCTCGTCCGTTCCCAGCCTGAGGCTGATCGTGTCGGGCTGAACCATGCCCGACGCGAACTCGGCGAACGCGTTGCCGAGCTGCCGCAGCTTCCGCTTGATGAACCAAACGACGAACACCACGAGCGCGATGCCGACGAGGAAGAGGATGCCGAGGATCTTGAGGATCAGTCCCATGAGAGCCCATTGCGACTCCCTGCAATGTTACGGAGTCACGGCCCCATGGTATCACGGCCGGGCGCCGAGGAGGCGAGCCGGCTCACCGTCGAACGGCAAGCCGGCTGTTCGGCGAATCAGACGGCGACCGGCGAGAGGTTAAGAGCGTGCTCCGCGATTTGCACCGCGTTGAGCGCGGCCCCCTTCAGGAGCTGGTCGCCGGCAATGAACATGCTGATCGCATTTGGGTTGCTAAGGTCCTTCCGCAGTCGACCGACAAGCACGTCGCCCTGTCCGCTCGCGTCCAGAGGGGTCGGGAATCGGTTGCCGGCGCGATCGTCGATCAAGCGGACGCCCGGAGCCGCGGCAAGAACCTCACGAACGGCCTCGATGCTGGGGGCGGGGCCGTCAAACTCGACCGTGACCGACTCGCTGTGGGCGCGCAGAACGGGCACCCGCACGCAAGTCACGTTAACTTTGAGCTCGGGCATCCCGAGGATCTTCTGGCTTTCGGCGATGACCTTCGCCTCCTCCTCGTTGTAGCCGTCCTCGTTGATCGGGGTGTTGTGGCTGAAGAGGTTGAACGCGTACCGAGTGCCCAGGTGAGTCGGGTCGGGATCCTGGCCGCAGATCACCTGGCGCGTCTCCTCCTCAAGGAGACGCATCATGCTGGCGCCTCCGCCGCTCGCGCTCTGGTAGGTGCTCACGATCAAGCGATCGAGGTTTGCCAGCTTGCGGAGGGGGTTCACCGCGACCAACAGAATGATGGCCGTGCAATTCGGGACGGCGATGAGCCGCGTGGCCGGAGTGATCGCGTCCGCGTTCACCTCTGGCACCACGAGCGGCACATCGGTATCCATCCGGAAGGCACTGGAGTTGTCCACGACGAGGGCTCCCGCCTCGATCGCCGCCGGGGCCAAGGCTCGGGATCGGCTCGCGCCGGCGCTGAAGAAAGCGACGTCGACACCCTCGAACGCCTCGGGTTTCGCCTCTTCGATTCGGTACGTTTGCCCCTTGAAGTCGGCCATTTTGCCGACACTTCGCTCGCTTGCGAGCAACCGAAGCTCCCTAACGGGGAATTCTCGCGTCTCAAAGAGACGGAGAAACTCAGTGCCGACGGCGCCGGTGGCTCCAACCACGGCAACGGACAATCCATTCATTACGCCTCTCGTAGTACCCGAAGATGAGAATGGCAAACGACCCTTTGACTGGTAAGATTGCGGCCTAGGCGGACGAGGATGCGTCCTAAGAAGGTGGAGGAACGTTGATGTACACTCATTCCGCTAAGGACGGGAGAGAACGCGTGCGGGCGGACGGAACGGAATCGAACATCGAACTTAACTTCGACTGTGGCGCGACTTCGGGCAATCTGAAGCGTGTCGAGGTCGGCGGAATGACGTACGTCCGGCTGGAGAACGTCACCGGAACCGTCGCCAGGACCTCGACCGGCATGGTCACCGTTCCGGCGGGGATGAACGTGCTTTGCCTCAACATGCGCGGCACGCTCATTGCGAGGTCAGGTCCGCAGGGCAAGATTATTCTGATTCCGCCGCGTAGCTTGACCTACATCCGGGGAACGCGCCTCATTCTGCAGGCAGCACGCGGCGAGCATCACTCGCAGCTTCTCTCCTGGCAGAGCAACGTCACCTCCTTGCTCGACGCCTGGATCCAGACGCGACAGAACCCCCGTACCGGTGGCATCGTTCGCAACGTCGCCTGCAAGCCAATTGATCCGCACTTCAAGGGAGCGGTCGAGAGGCTGACGGCGGCGATCAACAACCCGAGCGAAACGATGGAGCCCATCGTCGTCTCGGTGCTGTACGAGATCGTGTCCCGACTCATGGTCGGTCTCGACCAGGTCCAGTTGGCCGCCCTCCCCACCGATCTGCCCGAGACGATCAAGGATCTCGTGATCCAGGTGCGATCAAACCCCGCAATGGGCTGGCCCCTTCGCGAGGCGGCGGACAAGGCCGGCTACTCGCCTTTCCACTTCTCGCGGGTGTTCAAGAACCTGGTCGGCTACGGCTTCCACGAGTACGTCGACCGGTGCCGAACCGAGTGCGCGGTGGAGATGCTCGTCACCACCGACCACGCGGTCGATCTCGTCGCCTCCACGTGCGGCTTCGGCACGACCCAGGGCCTGCGCGAATCCGTGAAGGAGTACCTCGGCCTCGTGCCGTCCGAGCTCCGCGCCGTTCCCGACACGTTCGACGGCTTCTAGGACACAGTAGCGAGGGACGAGGGATGAGAAACGAGTAGGGGCATGCCCTTGCCCTCGTTCCTCGTCCCTCACTACGTGCTTTAGAGCTCGAGGATCTGCGCCGCCGTCGGCATGTCCTTGTCGCCTCGGCCGGACATGTTGACGAGGACGCGGTCTCCCGGTTGGAAGAGCGACTTGTCCCAGAGCGGGGCAAAGGCGTGCGCGCTCTCAAACGCCGCAATGAGCCCCTCGAGGCGAGCGACCTGCTGGAGGGCGTCCAGTGCGTCCTTGTCGTCCACCGCGATGTAAGAAACGCGCCCCGCATCCTTCAGGTAGCTGTGCTCGGCTCCGACGCCTGGGTAGTCGAGCCCGGCGCTCACGGAGTGCGTGCCGATGACCTGGCCGTGCTCGTCCTGCATCAGGTAGCTGAAGCTGCCGTGCAGGACGCCCGGGGATCCTGCGGTCAGCGGCGCAGCGTGCTGGCCGGAGGCAACGCCGAGACCGCCCGCTTCGACTCCGATCAGCCGCACGTCGACGTCCGGCACGAAGCCTGCGAAGAAGCCGATCGCGTTCGAGCCACCGCCCACGCAGGCGATTCCCGCGTCCGGTAGGCGGCCGTACCGCTCGAGGTACTGCGCGCGGGCCTCGTCGCCGATCACCCGCTGGAACTCCCGAACCATGTACGGGTAAGGGTGGGGGCCGGCGGCGGTGCCGATCACGTAGTGGGTGTCCGCGACGTTGGTCACCCAGTCGCGCATCGCCTCGTTCAGCGCGTCCTTGAGCGTTCGGGTGCCGCTGGAGACCGGATGGACCTTTGCCCCGAGCAGCTTCATGCGGAAGACATTAAGCTGCTGGCGGGCGGTGTCCTCCTCGCCCATGTACACCTCGCAGTCGAGTCCAAAGAGCGCGCAGACCGTCGCAGTGGCGACGCCGTGCTGCCCCGCACCCGTCTCGGCGATGATCCGCTTCTTGCCCATTCGCTTGGCGAGGAGCACCTGGCCGAGCGCGTTGTTGATCTTGTGCGCGCCCGTGTGGTTCAGGTCCTCGCGCTTGACCACGACGTGAAGCCCGGTGGCCTCGCTGAGGCGGTGCGCCTCCGTGAGCGGCGTCGGACGCCCGACGTACTCGCGCAGGTACTGCCGAAACTCCGCTTGGAACTCGTCGTCCTGCCACGCGATCTCGAATTCGCGCTCGAGCTCCTCGAGCGCAGGCATGAGCGTTTCAGGAACGAATCGGCCGCCGTAGGCACCGAAGCGGCCGCGGGCGTCTGGACGAGTGAGCATCGTCTAGATTCTACGCCGCGCGCCGGACGTACTGCGCGAGCCACCGTCGATCCCTCGGAGACGGGACGGTTCCGCCCTCAGCCTGCCGGCGCCTGCATCCGGCGCTGATCGCCTTTGGTGACCATGATCGTGCCTGCGGCGACCATGATCGGCATGAAGAGCACGTTGAGGACGGGCACGATCGTCACGAGTCCGCCGATCAGCCAGAAGCTGGCCCACTCCGGGAGCTTGCGCACCAGGCGGCGCTGCTCGGCCAGCTGGATCCCGCGGCGAGCGTACGCATTGGACGTGTAGTCGATCAGCCCCACGTAGCCGGCGATGACCACGGGCCAGATGAACGGGGGAATGAAGCTGGCGCAGAGGGCAACCAACGCCAGGCCGATGCTCAACAAGGTTCGACGGACGGAGTCTGCCATCGCAATCGCAGGAGGCAGTTCTTGCCGAGCCGCGGAGCCGGACACGAGAGTCTCGATCTCGATGCTCAGCCGGTCCCATAACAGCGAGCTCAGGAAGCTCGCGATCCCGAGGAAGATTACTCCGGCCAGGAAGAACCAGAGAAGGATGTACAGCACAGCCCCGAGCGCTCCGGAGTAGCTTCCCACGCCGGCTCGGTTGGCGAGGGCGGAGATGATCGGGACGATGAGGAAGTACCCCCCGATCAGGAGGGCAAGGAAGACCCCTGCGGAGATCGCCATCGGGCCAGCGACAAACCTCCACAGGCGCGGGTTTCGCCCGAATAACCGCATCGCTTCCAGTACATGCCCCATCTCCTTCGGTGCGACGCACCGAAGTGCAGCCAGGTTGCACCCATTGGGGCGCTGAAGGGCTTACGAAGCACCGCTCCGTTTGCCATGATGAGGAAGTGAGCGAGATCATCATCCTGGCGCAAGTCCAGTTGAACGAACTGGACCGCCTCATGGCGGACGACTACACCGCCGAGGCGACCCAGCGGCTGGCTACCGTCGACGGAGCCCAAGGCATGTCCGTGTGGCGCAACGTCCGACAGCCGAACGCGGTGCTCATCGCCTACGAGTACCGCGACATCCAAGCCGCGGAAAAGGGGCTGGTCGCGCTCACCGGGATCCGCCTGCTCGCCGAGACCCAGACGGCCGATTTTCAGCCGGCGGACGTGCTCCGCGTGCGGGTCGTGGGCCGGCATGGTCCGTCTTTGGTGAAGTCGCCAAAGAACAGCTACCTGTCCATGAGCGTGCGGGTCGCCGATCCCGGCTATGGACCCGATTTAACGGAGGAGATCGAGCGCATCTTCACCGAGCTGGAGTTCATCCCAGGCCACGTCGGATCCGTTTTCGGTCCTAACGACTCGCTCGACGAGGAGATCGTCGGGATCGTGATGTGGGACAGCTACCAGGCCTTCCAGAGCTCGCTTCCGCCGGGCCATGCGCCCTACGAAGTACGTCTGTTCGATAGGGTCCATTAGGACCCTCTAAACCGTAACGATTCCGGAACGTCTAACCCACCATGAGACAAAGCGTCGCCACCATGATCGCCGCCACCGCGGTACTTGGAGTGAGCGCGTCGGCTCCGGCTCAGTTCAGTCGGCCGAGCCGGCAGCAGCAAATCCAGCTCGGAAAGCAGGCCGCCCAGGAGATTCGCCAGAAGGAGCGCGTGCTTCCCTCTTCGGATCCTCGGGTCCAGACCCTTCGCCGGGTCGGGCGCCGGCTCCTTTCGACGGTCAACGACCGGAACGATCCCTGGGAGTACTCGTTCGACGTCATCGACTCGCCGCAGCTCAACGCCTTCGCATTGCCCGGTGGTCCCACGTTCTTCTACACGGGACTACTGAACAAGATGCGATCGGAAGATGAGCTCGCCGCGGTCCTAGGCCACGAGCTCGCTCACGTTCGCCGCGAGCACTGGGCCTATCAATACCGAGACCAGTCGCAGCGCAACGCCCTGCTCACCCTCGGCGCCATCATCTTCCGTCCGAGCCGCACCGTGCTTCAGGGCGCGGGACTGCTCTCGACCCTCACGGACCTCAAGTACTCGCGGAAGCACGAGACCGAGTCCGACGACCAGGGCTACGACATGATGGTTCGGGCGGGCTACAACCCTCAGGGCATGGTCGACGTCTTTACCATGCTCGCCCAGAACGCCCGTGGAGGACGCCCGCCGGAGTTCCTCAGCAGCCACCCTGCGGACGCGAACCGCATCCGCCGCATTCAGGAAAAGATGCGACGAAGCGGCCAGCGCTTCCCCAGCCTCCGGCCGATGAACTACTAGGAACGGTCGGTTGCTCGATTGGGGGCTACAGCCTAATCGAGCAACCTCAACAGTCCCGCCCGCCCCACTTCTCTTGCCGTTCGAGCACTTCGCGTGAGTGCTCGAACACTCGCTTCGTGAGCGGGTTCCAGAGGTGGTAGATCTCAGGAAGCTCGTCGATCGTGACGAGCTTCCGCCCGTGCGACTCCTCCTGCATCCCGATCTCCACCAGCGTGTCCACACGCGCGGCGAAGCAGTCGGCCCAGCGAACCTCGGATCGCTCGCTGATGTGATAGCAGCCGATGTACTGCACATCGCGGAGGATTGCCCCGGCCTCTTCGAGAGCCTCTCGCTTTACAGCTTCCATCGATGTCTCGTTCGGCTCGACCCGTCCGGATGGGATGCACCATCCCCGGCCGTCGATGTCGGCAATCAACACCTTCTCGCCGTCCCAGGGAAACACGAGCCCAGCGAACGCGCGAAGAGGCGCGCGGAACGGCGCCGGAAAGAACTGAAGCCGCTGCCGCCCGTACTGCCCCGAGGGAAAGCGGGGCTTCACGGCAGCACGACGACCTTCCCGAGGACGTCCTCGAGCGGTACTTCGCCAAACTTGCGGGAGTCTTCCGAGTTCGGCATGTTGTCACCGACCACGAAGAGAGTCCCCTCCGGCACGAGGTAGGGTCCATCCGAGAGCCGATGCTTCTCCGGAAGATAACTAGCGTCGGTGATCGCCTCGCCTGCCATGCGGTAGACGCGCTTGATCATGAACCCGGTGGGCCCCGTGTCCTTGAGCACCACGATGTCCTTTCGCTGGATCGGGCCGATGAGCCAGTACGCCTTGCTCACCAGCACGCGCTGGCCGCTGCGGTAAGTCGGCTCCATCGAGATGCCGCTCACTTGAACGGTTTTAAAGTTGAAGTAAAAGAAGACAGTGCAAAAAAGCACCGCCAGCATGGCCACTCCGAAGCCGGTAAAGGCTCGCTTCTTTCCTCTGCTCATTCCGGAACGAGCGGTAAGGGTGGCGTCAGGGGTGTCCGATATACTCTCTCGGTCGTCGTAGGCCGTTCGTCCCATGGATGTTCTTCTCAAGAGCTTAACCCAACATCTCTCCGAGATTGTTCTCTTTCTCCTCGCCGCGGTCCTCGTCCTTGGGTTCCTCAGCGTGCGTTCGCTGCGTCTTCATGCCCGGCAAAAATCCCGCTGGAAAGGGCTATTTGAAGGTGCGCAGGGTGAAAATATCGAGTCGATGCTGCACGCTCACCTTCGTGAGCGCGTACGAAGCGAGGAGGAGATTCGCGAGCTCCGGTCCCGCATCGAAGAGCTGGAAACCCAGCTTTTGAGCAGCAAGAGGCACGTCGGACTCGTCCGGTACGACGCCTTCGAGGATGTGGGCGGGAACCAAAGCTTCGCGCTGGCCCTCTATGACGATCAAGGGAACGGGGCGGTGCTCAACGGCATCGTCGGGCGGACCGACTGTCGCGTCTACTGCAAACCGCTTGTGAACGGGAGATCCGAGCGGGACCTCAGTCAAGAGGAGCAGCGCGCGATTCGGGAGGCCCGAGACCCGCGACCTAAATCAATTGTTTCGCCATAGGGAGAGAGATGAGCGAAAGGCACTTAGACGACCAAATGTTAATCACTCGCTCGCAGAGCGGGGACCGTAGCGCATTCAACGCGCTCATTCGCAAGCACGAGGCGCGGGCGTATCAGTACGCCTACCGTCTCACGCGCAATCCGGAGGAAGCGGCCGACGTCGTCGCCGAAGCCTTCGTGCGCGTCTACAACGCCCTTCACAACTTCAAGGGCCAGAGCGCGTTCACCACGTGGCTCTACCGCATCCTAACGAACTGCTTCCTCGACATCCGCAAGAAGGAGCGAAGCCGGCCGGCCACGTCACTCGAGGCTGCCCTCCACACGCCGGACGGCGAGCTCGAGCGGCAGGTCGAGGACCCCAATCGCAGCCCGCACGACGAAGCGGAGCGAAACGAGCGGGAGCGGAACATCGAAGACGCGGTCTCGATGCTGCCGGAATACCAGCGCGCGATGATCGTGATGTACCACGCGGAGATGATGAGCTACGAGGAGATCGCGGCCGCCCTCGACCTGCCGATCGGCACGGTCAAGAGCCGTCTAAACCGCGCTCGCCTGAGTCTTCGCGAAATTCTCGTCCGGGACGAGGAACTTTACAAGATCTAGGCAGTCATACCTAGGAAGAGGGGTTCATGGCTTGGGAGAGCCGCGAGCCCCGGACACAGCAGGGCGAGCAAAGGGAGAGATGCTCGAGATGCTGCGCGTAGCGTAACACTCGATAATCGATACGACCTTTGTTCGCCCTCTTCGGTCCGGGCGCTTGCACAAAATGAACCAGGAAAAGGCTAGAGAATTCTTTTCGGCGTACTACGAAGGCACCCTCGACGGCGCCCTTCGACAGGCATTCGAGCAGCGCCTCAATGCGGACGCCACCCTCCAGGCCGACTACGCGGCCTTCGTTGAGACCATCAACGAGCTCACGTCGATGCGCCATGAGGAGATCGAGATCCCGATCTACCTGAGCGATCGCATCGCCACCCGCCTTGAGGAAGTCCAGGAGCAGTCCCGTCCTCGCGTTCCGGTGTGGACGAACTGGATTCGCGGACTCGCGTTCTCCGGTCTGGCCGCGGCGGCGATCGTGGGTGCCGTCATCAACCTTCAGTCCCAGGGCGGAGACATCGGCGAGGCGAACCTGGTGGGAGCGCCCGCGGCCGCTCCGATGCTGAAATTTGCGGGCGAGGGCTCGAGCGTGAAGCTCGCCTTCGCACCGACCGGCAAGGCGACCGTCGTCATTTCCTCGGGCATCACCGGCAACGAGATCAAGCGGTACGAGCTCGATGGCACCTCCACCTCCGGTGTCCGCGCTCTCGACGCCCCGCTGACGAACGACCACGCGCAGACCGCGCTGTTCTCCGTCCGCGTCAACGATGAGGCGCCGATTCTGGTCGCAGTGCCAGGTACCGGCCGTCCGTCGACTGCCTCGGGTGAGGGTAGCGTCACTGATCTGGCCGTCGCGATTGCCTCCCAGCAGCGAGTGCCTGTGATCGTGAAAGTCGCCGATACCACCAAGCGGGCCAACTGGAACCTCGAGGGGACTTCCGGTCGCGACAGCGCACTCGATGCGCTCAAGCCACTCGGCTACTCGCTCGAAGAGCGTGAGCCGGGCGTGCTCACCATCCTCGACCGCTAACCGGACCGAAGGCGGACAGAGGAAACGGGGCCGAGAGCTAAGCTCTCGGCCCTTCTAGCTTTTCGACCGTCGCTTGCATCGTCTTGAGCGTGCTCAATTCGGATCGCACCGCATGAGTGATCACATCCTTCGTGACGCGCCGTCCTCCGCGGAGCTCTCGCGCGCGAGCGGTCACCGCGTTCGCGTCCGTCAGCGTCGCCAAGTCCCGAAGGACTTGGATCTTGCCGAAAGTATTGGACGCTTGATCCGCCGATCCCGACCGCTTTAGGTAGAGCGACTTCATCCACTCACCAAGCTCCTGAAGCTGGTGGAAATCCGGCCCCATGCCGCGAACGGCACCCGCGAAGCGCCGCCGGTCCTCGGATGACAGCCGGTCGGCGAGCGTGCCTAGGCGATCCATCATCCGACGCTCTTCGATGCCCGTCATCGTCAGGGTCATCCAGTCCGAGTACTTCAACACTCGGATCGTTCGGAGAGCGAGAAGCGTGTCTTCCGCCGCCGTCTTTGCGTCGCCCGACGCCATCGCCTCGACTCCGTGTCGCTCCAGTTTACGCACCAGCGTCTTCTGAGTCCGCTGAACCTGGCTTCGGATGTCGTCCGCCATCGTCGCATCGTACTGGGGCGGAAGCAACGCCTTCAGCTCTCGGCGCGCAGCCATCTCATGCCACTGCTCGGCGGCAGAACGGGCGGCCGCTACGTCCAGTCCGCGTCGCTCTCGAACGGCACGCTCGGTGCTTCGGAGCACGTCGACGTAGGCGAAGATTCGTTGATTCACCTCATGCGGCGTCGCAGGAAATTCGTAGTCGTTCTCGCGGTCGCTCGGGTGAACGATCCACCCCAGGGACAGTAGCGCCGGAACGGCGAGCAAGAATCGGCCGATGCGAATACCGCCCCGCTTCTGCGTTGGAGCCCCAGCCTTGGGGCGGCTCACTCTTTCCTTAAGTGTCACTTCGTCATCAGCCTCCTACGCGTGTTGATCGAAGCGGGGAGACGCTAGTTCATTCGAGGGACCGATGGACCCAATAAAAGTCTCAACCCCCTATTCAAAATTCTTAAGGTGGGCTATGATTATTTTGTCCTTCCGTGTGGAGGCGGTTTAAATCAATGAACAATGTTCGTGTTCTGGGTTGGGAGTCTCATCTGATCGTTCGCGCTGCGGCCGGAGATGAGGTGGCGTTCGAGCTGCTGACGGAGATCTACCGTCCTGTCCTGATGAGCCTAGCGATGCGCATGCTGCGCAATGCGGATGACGCGAACGACGCCGTTCAGGAGGCGCTCGTCAAAGCGTTCCGTGCGATCGGCGACTTCGATCCCGAGCGGCCCCTGAAGCCGTGGCTCTGCCGAATCTGCACCAACTGCTGTGTCGACGCGGTTCGTGCCCGGCGCCACAGCGGCGACTCGCTCGACCAGCACGAGTACATGCTGGCCGACGAGAGCACCGAGGTCGACACGTGTGCGGCCGGCGCGATCTGCGAGGGGCAGGTCATGGCCGCGATCGATCGACTGCCGGACAAGTACCGGCGGATCATTCAGATGCGCCACTTCCGGCACATGGACGTCAATGAGATCGCGGTCGAGCTGGACAAGCCCGAAGGAACGATCAAGAGCTGGCTCTTCCGCGCCCGAGCGATGCTGAAGCGGGATCTTCAACCCATCCTAAACTAATTCAAAGCACGACCGTCTTCGCACTTAGAGAGTCGAGGCCTCGCGTGCGAGCAAACGCCGGCCGGGAGCACGATGGCCGTCGTGCTCCCGGCTAGTTCGTATCGGGGCACGGTGCACCGCGACGCTTGTAAAGGTCGCCTCATCGAAGTGTTGCTCAAGCCCTCGCGTCAATTGCCTTCATGTGGCAAGGCTCGAGCGAGCGGCACGCCGATCGCGGTTCAGGCCCCGGCCTCGTTTCGCTAAACGAATCCCGGTCTGCGCCGGATCTCAAGGCACCACTCGCGCTTTCCCCGGAGGCGCGCCGACCTTTCTGCTTAAGCGTTGTCAGAAAGCGGCCCACCTGGCCCGGGCGGTACCCTAGGAGACAAATGTCGGTTACTGAGTCCCAAGTGCTCGACGCTCTCCGGAAGGTCGTCGATCCGGACCTTCACCGCGATATCGTGACCCTCGGGTTCGTGAAGGACCTGAAGATCGAGGGCGGCGACGTCTCCTTCCGAGTCAACCTCACCACCCCCGCTTGCCCGGTGAAAGAGCAGCTCCAGGCCCAGTGCGAGGAGAACGTACGGGCGCTCGAAGGCGTGACGAGCGTGGCCGTCGAGATGTCCGCCGAAGTGCGGCAGCGCGAAGTGAAGCAGGACGACCTCATTCCCGAGGTCAAGCACTGCATCGCCATCGCTTCCGGCAAGGGCGGCGTCGGCAAGAGTACCTGCACGGTGAACCTCGCGATCGCCTTGGCTCAGACCGGTGCTCGCGTCGGGGTTCTCGACGCCGACGTGTACGGCCCTTCCATTCCGCTGATGATGGGCGCCGCTCACGAGCGACCGCTCACCCGAGGCAGCAAGATCATTCCGATTCAGCGATACGGCATCCACATGATGTCGCTCGGCTTCTTGCTGGAGGAGGGCCAAGCCGTGCTTTGGCGCGGACCGATGGTGGCGAGCACCGTCCGCCAGCTCCTCGCCGACGTCGATTGGGGAGAACTGGACTACCTACTCGTCGACCTGCCGCCTGGAACGGGCGACGCCCCGATGTCGCTCGCTCAGCTCGCTCCGCTCACGGGCGTTGTGATCGTAACGACGCCGCACCACGTCGCCGCCAACATCGCCGGCAAGTCGGTGCAGCTGTTCCGTCGCCTCAACGCGCCAATCATGGGCGTGATCGAGAACATGGCCGGCTTCGTCTGCCCGAATTGCGAGACGGTCACCAACATCTTCGCCGGCACGACGGGAGAGGAGATGGCGACCGAACTCAAGGTGCCCTACCTTGGGAGCGTGCCGCTCGACCCGACGGTGAGCGACGCGGGAGATCGCGGCGTACCGGCGGTGGTTGCCTACCCGGAGCGTCCGCAGTCGGCTGCATTCCGGGAGATCGCGGGGCGTCTCGCCCAGCAGACCTCCATTCTCGCCATGAGCCGCAAGGACCTGACTCGCCTCGGCACTCCTGCCGAACGGCCGAAGTTCACGCCCGCCGGCTGACGAAAGGCCTCGGCGTCTCCCTGGTGAAACAAGGGAGACGCCGGGTGCTCAGCCGGTGATCAGCTCCGCGGTCGTCGGATCGTCGAGCCAGACCTTCAGCGGGCTTCGCTCGTTCTCGTCGAGCAACCCGAAGACATACTCCTCGTCATTCAGCCAGCGAAGAATCTGGAAGGCCATCGACCGCCGCTCCACCGGAGTGAGCGTTCGAGGCCAATCGAGGCGATAGTAGGCTTCCATCCCGAGTTCGACGTCCGCCGGAAGAAGGCTCAGCACCCGCGCTCGCGGGGGCACCATGCGCCCGAGGCGAATCACCGCCTGAACGACCGCGTCCTGCGCCGCCGAGTCGTCGGTCGCGCCAGGATTCCGTCGGAGGTACTTCAAGGCGCAGTTCTCGCCGACCTGCATCAACACGAGATCCGCCTCCTCGAGCGCCTCGCCCGGGCTCATGGTCGCCATGAGGCTGTGCTCGCTCCCCGTCTCCTTAAAGCAGAGCCGGCCAAACCGGTCGAAAAGGTCGAGTCGCTCCTCGTCCGCGTCGTACAGCCGTACCTCGATCGGTCGCTCTCCGTAGTAGGTGGCGAGCGAAGCCATCACGGCCGGCGAACACCGGACGCTGCCCGCTCCCAAGATCGCCAGCCGAAGGGCGCCCATCCCTAAAGTCTACGCTTTCGCCTCTACCCGTGTTCACCTTTGTTCACCTCACCGGAACTGCGATCTTTTATTAAGATCGGGACCAAATTCGATGTATAGTGCAGTCGAAACGTTTCGAATAGGAACGGATCGAGGCAACGATGCCCACGACAATCAAGGATTTGGCAAAGCGGCTGAACCTTTCGGTGAGCACGGTGAGCTATGCGCTCAACGGCGGACCGAAGCCCGTGTCTGACGATGTTCGTCAGCGCGTGCTCGTGACTGCCAAGGAGCTCAACTACCGACCGAACCGGCTCGCCCGTTCGTTGGTCACCCGTCGGAGTCACGTCATCGGCGTGATCCCGCCTATGATCGAGCGCGATCCGCTTTTAGGACCCTTCTTCCAGCTCGCGCTCAACGGCCTCGTGAACATGGCCGAGGAGCTCCACCAAGACGTGATGCTCCTGACCGCCTACGACCGGACCCAGCCCGCGCAGATCGCGCCGGACTTGATGGACTGCCGCGTGGACGGCGTCGTGTTCATCGCGCCCCCCAAGGACAATGGCGCGATCTCGCTCCTGCGCGAGCGAGGGTTCCCCATGGCTGTCGTGGCGAGCGCCGGGCCGCTGGTGGGGCCACACTTCTCCGCGGACAACGAGGTCGGTACCTTCCAGGCGCTTCGCCACCTCTATGACCTCGGGCACCGCCGAATCGCTCACCTCGTCGGAAACCTCGATCGCGCGGACGCCGTGGTTCGTCACGACACCTACCTCCGGTTCATGCGAGAGCACCGTCTCACGATCGAGCCGGGCTACATGCACCTGGGCAACTACGTGCGACACGAGGGGCGCGTCGCGGCACGCCACTTCCTCAATCTTCCCAAACGCCCGACCGCCGTCTTTTGCGCGAACGACGACAGCGCGCTCGGGCTCATCGAAGGAACGCGAGAATTAGGCGTTTCGGTGCCGGACGAGCTTAGCGTCGTCGGGTTCGACGACACGACGCTCAGCGCGTCGTTCCTTCCCCCGCTGACGACTATCCGTCAGCCCATTCAACAGATGTCCGCCGCGGCCTTAGCGGCGGTGGTTGCGCAGGCCGAGGGCTCACCGTCCCCGGAGGGCGCTTTTTTCGCCACTGAGCTCGTGCTCCGATCATCAACTCATCGTCCAATGGAGGACCAGCAGCCATGATAAAGCGAAGAGGCTTTACCCTCATCGAACTCCTCGTCGTCATCGCGATCATCGCGATCCTCGCCGCCATCCTGTTCCCGGTTTTCGCTCAAGCGAAGGCCGCGGCGAAGAAGACTCAGGACCTCAGCAACGTCAAGCAGATTGGCACCGGCATCATGATGTACACGTCGGACAACGACGACATGTACCCCCGCGGCCGGTACCCCATGGTTGAGCGCGGCGGCACGTACATCACGTTCCGCGAGCTCACCCACCCGTACATCAAGAGCGAGACCCGACGCGAGGCTTACACGAACAACGAGATTCGTGCCGCCGGCGGAATCTGGCGAAGCCCGGCTGAGCCGTCGAACTCCTATGCGGGCTACGGCGCCCACAACGCCATCTTCCCGACCGACACCACCGACTGGTGGCAGCCCGAGCACCGAGGGAAGCTCATCTCCTCGCGCAGCACGACGCAGATCCCCCGACCGGCCCAACAGCTGCTGATGACCACGCAGGGCGTCAACCCGGCGTGGGCGAACTCCGGCGCCGACCTCCTCGAGACCGACTGGTGGTTCCACGGTGGCGAAGTGTGGCCGCCGGTGTTCACCGGCAGGACCTCGGGTAGCGCCAAGTACGATGCCGATCGAGATCAGCATCCTTACTGGTCGATGCCGCGGTACCGCTACACCGAGTCGGCGAACGTCGTCTGGGCCGACGGTCACGCGAAGGGTGTCAAGAAGGGCGCGATGAACTGGTGCACCGACATCTATCCTGGCTTCACGCACAACCCTCCGGGTGGTGAGCAGAACTGGGATTGGCTGTACACGCCAGGCAACTCGTGCGCTGGGTACTCGTTCCAATGAGAACAATCGCGCTGTTGGTCGTCGTGATCGCTCTCATCGGGTGCAAGAGCTCGAGCGAGTTCGGTGACAACGGGGCCCCGGCCTCGCAGCCGAAGCCGCTCACGGATGCGCAGCTCAAAGAGATGCCTCCGCAGGCTCAACAGCACGCCCAAGGCATGAGCTCCTACGCAAAGGCGCAGGAAGAAGCGATGCGGAATCGAGCCGGATCCCGCTAAAACATATACGCGCCCCCTTCTGTCGGGAAGGGGGCGCTTTTTTTCGAACCACAGAAGATGAAGCGATTTACGCCCCTCCTGCTCGCCGTGTCCGTCGTCGGCTGCCAACCCGCAGAAGAGCCGATGCACGACCCCAAGATCGCCAAGGTCGAGATGAAGGGGTCCGTCAACAAGGACCTCGTCGGCTTCTGGTCGACGTCCGACAAGCGGTCGTCCCTCGACCTCAAGAGCGATGGCACCAGTCGCATCAAGGCGACCGTGTTCACCCGCGCGGGTGAGAGCAAGGTCGACGTTGCCGGCCGCTGGGCCACGGATCAGCAGACGCTCTACATCGAGAACGAGCAGACGTCCGGTAAGGTCGTCGAGAAGTACTCGTGGAAGCGGCCGAACGCGAAGACGCTCGAGCTGAGCCGCACCTTCCCGAAGACCGTGACCCGCTACACCCTGCAATCTAAGGCCTAATCAGTTATGAGCACAAAGAAGTGCGACGTAGCCATCATCGGCGGGGGCCCCGCCGGCAGCACCGCCGGGTCGCTCCTGAAGAAATACCGTCCTGACTTGTCGGTCACGATCCTCGAGCGCGAGCAGTTCCCTCGGGAGCACGTGGGCGAGAGCCAGCTTCCCCCTATCTCGGCCATTCTTCAAGAGATCGGCGCTTGGGACAAGATCGAGCGGGCTGGCTTCCCGATCAAGATCGGGGCCACCTACCGCTGGGGGCAAACGGACCAGTTGTGGGACTTCGAGCTCTTCCCAGCTCACCTCTTCAAGGACGAGCCGCGCCCCGCGCGCTACGAAGGGCAACGGACCCGAACCGCCTTCCAGGTGGAGCGATCGATCTACGACGAGATCCTCCTGAACCACGCGGCCGAGATGGGATGCGAAGTTCGTCAGCAGACCAAGGTGGTAGAGGTCCAGCGGGAGAACGACCGCATTACTGGACTCCGGATTGGTGCGGACGAGACGGTCGAGGCCCGCTGGTACATCGACGCCTCTGGTCACTCTGGCATCCTGCGCCGAGCGATGGGAGTCCCCGTCGAGGAGCCGAGCGCTCTCCGAAACGTCGCCTTCTGGGACTACTGGGACAACGCCTCCTGGGCGGTGAACATCGGAGTTGGCGGCACCCGCGTGCTCGTCCTCTCCATCGGATACGGCTGGATCTGGTTCATTCCAATCGGGCCTCGCCGCGCCAGCGTCGGTCTCGTCGTTCCCGCCGAGTACTACAAGAAATCGGGCATGCGCCCCCGCGAACTCTACGACAAGGCGCTCCAGGAAGACCCGCTGCTACGGAGCCTTCTCAAGAGCGCTCGGCCGGACGACGATCTGAAGTCCACGAAGGACTGGTCCTTCGTCGCCCAGCGGATGGTCGGCGAGAACTGGTTCCTCGCGGGCGAGTCTGCCGGATTCGCCGATCCGATCCTCGCCGCCGGCATGACACTCGCGCACGCCGCCGCTCGCGACGCCGCCTACACAATCCTCGCTCTCGACGATGGCGAGCACCCGGCCGAATGGCTGCGCGCTCAGTATCACGAGCACCAGGATCAGCGTCTCCGCCAGCACATTCGGTTCGCGGACTTCTGGTACACGGCAAACGGCTGCTTCACCGATCTGAAGGACTACACCACGGAGATCGCCAAGGACGCCGGGCTGGAGCTCGACCCGGATCAGGCCTTCCAGTGGCTGGGGACCGGCGGGTTCATCCACGAGTCCGCGTCCGTCGGTCTGGCGGGCTTCCCGCTAGGGGCCGTCAAGGACATCGTGGAGATGATGGTGCCTGGCGAAGCCGAGCTCGAGGTCGTGAACCACACCCATCTCACTCTTAACCTGGACGGCGCGGAGTTCCTGCCATCCGCGGCCTACTCGGGCGGCAAGATCGTCCCGGTGGAACGCTGGGTCCGCGACGGCAAGAGTCTCCCTAACGTCGGGATGTTCGGGGTGCTCCGGAGGATCGTGGAGACGAACGGATCCATCGAGTTCGTGATCAACAACATGGTGGCCGCGATCTTGCAAAAGGGCGTGGCAAGCTCCCCGGCCAACGCTATGGAGTACGGGATCGCGTATCTGGAGACGATGCTTCGGGGAGGCTGGCTCGTGGGCGAGACTCGGCCAGGATCGCCCAAGCTCAAGTACCAACTTCCGAAGTTCGCGTCGAGCGTCCACACGAACCGAGACATGCGGGTGACGGCAAAAGCACGGTAGGGAGAGTTTTTCGGGATAACGGCTGAACCGTGCCCTTCATCGCAAGGTCTCTATCCCAGAGGCCTTGGCGATGAAAGGGAGAGCACGCAACCTCGGATCCACCGAACGAATGACTCAGGAGGAGTTGGAGGCGGTCGTACGCCTCTGGCTCGAACGCGCCCACCATGCCGACCTCGAGCAGGAGATGCCGAGCGTCGACGACGTGGCGGAGGCGCTGCCGATCCCTCGTGAAGAGGTCAAGCGCTTGCTGCGGCAGGTGCGGAGCGACGGAATCGAGCCGACCCGTAGTGCGGGACGTCCTTGGTACGGCTTCGTGACCGCACCGATCATCGCGGCCGCGCTCGTGATGCTGGTGCGGGCCGAGGCCAGCTCCACCCCTCCGCAGATCGATCCGACTCTCGCGACCATCGAGATCGAGGGGCTACCCGCCCCCGTCTCCCTTCCGGTTCGCAACAGCAGCCCCAGGGAGCTGAAGCGATCGATGGTGGCCCTGGCGCGTCACACCGTGGGTGACTACGACGAGGTGCCGATGAACGTGCCTAAGTTGCCGCTCTCCTCGTCGCAGATCGACGATGCCCTCCAAGGTTTCAACGACTCCGTCACGTGGCGACGCCTCACCTTCTCGCTTGGTGGGACCCGAACTCAGGTCGGTATCCCCGTGAGCCGAGAGGCCGATCGTCGGTTGGTTTCGGCGGTCGAGCGTGAACAGGGCCGGATTATCGCGCGTGCGGTGGCCACCACCGTCGAGCTCTATCAGCGTCGTCGCGGCTAGCGGGCACACCTTGCGGTCCTAGGTCCAAATCGATCCAGATCGATCATTTGGGCACCGCAAACCCGTCCTACACGTTGAATTAGCAGGCGACGCGGGGACCCCATTGGGGTACCGGAAAATCGCCGCTTGTCCACCTCCGGCAAAGGACCGTACAACGGACCTAGACGGGAACTGCCCCTATCGGGGGTTTGTTCAAATAAGTAGTCGCGATCGTGCGACCTTATACTTTTCTCTCGCACCTCTGGGGAGGGGTGCTGGTCAGATGTCCACTCAAGCAGTCACGCTATCCGCCCACGATCAGACCCGTTTCAACGAGCTGATGGCCGAGACCTACAAAAAGGTCTACAACATGGCCTACCGGCTCGCGGGCAATCGCTCGGATGCAGAGGACCTTACGCAAGAGGCGTACTATCGCGCGTATCGATCGTTCACCGACTATGAGGGCGATCGACCGTTCGAGAACTGGATCTTCCGCATCGTGACGCGTCTGTTCCTCGACCTACTGCGTACCCGGCGGCGCCGCGTGAAGGCGGTGTCGTACGACAACCCGCTCAACCAGGGCGGCGGGGACGAGAATCTGTACTTCGAGATGCCCGACGAGGCGCCGAACCCAGAGGAAAGGATGCTCGAGCACACCTTCAGCGAGGATTTGCAGAAGGCGCTCAACTCCCTTTCTCCGGAGCAGCGACTCCTGATCACGCTCGCCGACGTTGAAGGCGTGCCGTACCAGGAGATCGCAGACATGCTCGGCAAACCGGTTGGAACCATCCGATCGCGCCTTCACCGGACGCACAAGCTCATCCGGAGCCGGCTCGAGCAGATCCGGCGCGAGGGCCAGCCTGTGCCGGCCAACAAGCGCTCCATGCGACTCGCCGCGACGCATTAGCTGACCGACGAGCGCTGATCCCGCGCCCATGCTGACTCTAGAGTCAGCATGGGCGCCTTTCTTTGAATCAGGCCTTCACGCCTCCGGCGACCAGTTCATCCGGCGTTGGGCAACGATCGCGAAGACGGCGGTGAAGGCGAGCAACGCGGCAACCGCTGGAATCGCCTGAACGAGCGAGTGACCGCGCCAAGTCATGGCATCGATGCCGTCGACTGTCCAGCGAACAGGGATAAACAGCGAAAGGCTCTGCACCCAACCGGGCATCATGAACGAAGGGAACCAAGCCCCTCCAAGCATCGACATGGCGAGCACGGCCAAGACTGTCAAACCTCGGCTCTGCTGCTCCGTCCGCCCGAGCGACGCCACGAAGAGGCCGAAGGCCGAAGCCATGAGCGAAGAAGCGGCCAACACCAGTCCCAAGCCGATCAGGCTCCCGCTGATCGGGAACCGGAACACCAGCGCGCCAAATGCCACGACGGCAACGAGGATGAGCAGCGCCCGAAGCGCCCCGGCGAGCAATCGGCCGAGGAGCAGCATCGTTGGCGATACCGGTGTCGACCTTAGCCTTCGCCAGAGTCCGAGACGCCGTTCCCTCAGCATCGCCATTCCGGCCTCGATCGCCCAGAACAGAACTCCTTGCGCCGCCATGCCCGAGAAGGCGTGTGCCGTGGTCGCAAGATCGCGCTTCTTGGGAGCGGGGCCGGTGACCTTCTCCACGAAAGGGGGGCGGGCTTGAGCCTCGCCGAAGGTAGCGCCCGCAACCGATCTCATGATCGATTCGGTGACGGCACCCCGCGCCACCATTGCCTCAAGTTGCTTGCTGGGATCGCTGATCGACTGGATCTCGGCCGGTTCCCCGCCGGTCATCGCCGCGGTGGCGCGGGTTCCGAAACCTGGCGGCAGAACCACGGCGTAGCCAGCCTTCCCGGCATCGACCTGACGCCTAGCCTCGGCGGCTGAGACCTCACGCACGGTTACGCGAGGATTCTTCCGAAGCTGCTCCATCACCCGCTGGATCACCGGCCCGTTATCCTCGTTCGTGACGAGGACGGAGACCTTTCGCACCGCTTCCCCGCTGCCTTGACTCCCGCCAAAGAGCATTGCCATGAAGGAGCCGATCGCGATCGGCACGGCGATCGAGATGAGTAGTGCCTTCGGATCCGCGAGCGCCGCTCGGATCTCCTTGCGAATGAGTTCGAGTAGGAGCTTCATCTCAGTCTCTCAGGGCGCGGCCGGTCAGGTCGAGGAAGACGTCCTCGAGGGTGGGAGCTTGGGTGCGGACGCCGACGACCTTCGCGCCGGCGGCACTGAGTTGGCCGAGCATCGGCGATAGATCCCGAGCGAGATCCCCGATCTCCGTCTCAAAAAACTCGCCATCCCAACTTCCGGCCAGTCCGTGCATCTCGACCGGCCCCTCGGTTTCGACGCGCACGACGTTCGTGCGCGGCAACCGGCGGCGGAGACCGTCGAGGGAGTCCTCCGCGAGAATCTGGCCATGATCCATGATCGCGATCCGGTGGCACAGCCGCTCAACCTCCTCCATGTAGTGCGTGGTGTACAGGAGCGTCATCCCCTCGTTCGAGAGGCTCAGAAGCGTCTCGAAGATGGCATTGCGGCTCTGGGGATCGACGCCAACGGTCGGCTCGTCCAGCACGAGCAGCTCTGGCTGGTGCAGGAGGGCGATCGCGATGTTCAGCCTCCTCTTCATCCCCCCGCTGAATTGCTTCACCGGTTCTCGAGCCCGATCGGCCAAGCCGGCGACTTCGAGCGCGTAGTCGCTCCTGCGCTCGGACTCCGCGCCGAAGAGGCCGTACATCGCGCCGAAGAAGCGGAGGTTGTCGCGGGCGTGCAGGTCGTCGTAGAGCGCGAGTTCCTGGGGCACGTATCCGATCCGCCGCTTCGATCGAACAGCCCGAGTGTTGATGGCGTCGCCGTCGAGCTCGACTCCGCCTTGGTCCGCATCGACAGTTCCGGTGATCACCGAGATCGTGGTCGTCTTCCCTGCCCCATTAGGGCCGAGCAACCCATATCGCTGACCACGTTCGACCCGGAACGAAACCCCGTCGACGGCCACCTGCCGACCGTATCGTTTGCGAAGATCGCGAACTTCGAGCACGAGAAGCGCATACGAGTGGCGTTGAGTGGAGTTGCGATGGCCCGCCCAATGCCGTTGCAAATACCGTAAGATTCACGCATGCTGCCGGTCCTCATGGCTGCCGCCACGAGCCTCCGATTCGTCGCGCGCGTTGTGCCGTGCACCGAAGGAACTCGCTTCTACCCGTCAGTGATCCTCGACCTCAGTGCGCTCCCGGTCGACTACCCTGAAGGGACGCGGAGGATGACGTGAGGAACGCTCTGGTAACGGGGGTCGGCCACGCTCAAGGTATCGGCTACGCCGTCGCGGAGCGACTCTCTGCGCGCGGAGACCGCGTGTTCGTGACGCGGTGGGGCGAGTACGATCGCGCTCGGCCGTTCAGCCAATCGACGGAGGCGCCCTGGCCATCCGTGGAAGCTGACTTAGGTGAACTCGGGACCGCTGCTCTCGTGTTCGACGCGGCGGAAGCGGCGATCGGGGCGATCGACGTCCTCGTACTGAATCATGCCGTCTCGGAATCCGATTCACTGGAGACTTTTCGTCCCGAAACGCTCGATCGTCACCTAGCGGTCAACGTTCGCGGATCGCTGCTCTTCTGCCAGGAGTTCGTCCGCCGACTCGGTGATCGAGGTGGCCGCATCGTGTTCATGACCTCGGGCAACAGCCTCTCACCCATGCCGGATGAACTCTCGTACGCGACTTCAAAGGGTGCCATCGAATCGGCCATGCTCGCCCTCAGTGGAGGGCTGGCCAGCCGGAACATCACTGTGAACGCCATCGATCCTGGGGCGACGGACACAGGTTGGATCAAGGACGACGACCGAGCGTCGTGGACAGCGGCCTCTCCCCGTGGAAGGATCGGCACGGCCGCGGACGCGGCGCGTCTCGTCGCTTTTCTTACTAGCGACGAGGCGGAGTGGATCACCGGCCAGGTGATTCGATCGCGCGGCTGGTCGTAACGAGCGGGTATCCCCTACACATGACCCTCCGCTCGAACCTTGTGCGTCTTCTGGCGATCGCCGGTGTCGGCGCCCTTGCCCTGCCTGCCGCGGCCGAGATCACGGTCGACAACTTCCAGCCTGGCGACGTGGTCCGCTATCCGGTGGTCGTGCTGCGCGGCAAGGCTCCCGGCAACTCGATTCTCGCTGGCCGAGACCTGAAGAATGGCATTAACTTTCCCGTTATGGGCGGCGGCTACGCGGCGACGGTGGAGCTCAAGCCGGGCGTGAACATGGTGGCGATGAAGGCGGGTTTGGACACGATGAAGATCCGCATCGACTACCGCCCGATGAAGTCACCCTACACGGTGCGCGCGGTCTGGCTGCGTGCGTCCGACGAAGGCGATACCTACTACGCAGCGGCCAAAGGCGAGCAGACGAAGGTCCGGGAGAAGTTCGACGTCGCCATGAAGCTGCTTCAGAGCTTCACCGCCGAGGCGATGAATGCCGCCGGCTACGGGCGCAAGACCTTTCCGCTTGAGCTCGACAAGAACGGCAAGGTGGTCGTGCACTTTATCGCCTCGCCCAAGACGGGCGCCGAGCTTCGGGCGATGGAGAACAACGCCTCGTGGTTCCACATCTACGACCTGATGAAGTCGCGCTTCCCCGAGGCGACGAACAAATGGTGCGTGCTCTTCGGCTGGACCGGCTTCGACGCGCAGCAGAAGAAGTGGCTAGGGCACTACGCCCTCGGCGGCGGTGCGCTGGGAGCCTTCGGCTCCGGAAGCATGACTTGGTGGGCCCCTAGCCTCAAGGAGCTGCCGAAAGCGCTCTCAAACCCCACGGTCATCAATCCAGAGACCCAGTTCGAGGACAGCGCGTACCGCCGCACCGCCTGGGCGAACTACTCGACCGCGCTCGGCGCGATGATCCACGAGATGGGGCACACCTTCGGGCTTCCCCACTCCGCCGATCCGTTCAGCGTGATGTCGCGCGGATTCGACCACTTCAACAGGACGTTCTTCCCCATGGCACCTCCGCACGCCCGGCAGCCGGATTGGGCCACCTTCAAGGACGATGAGCGATCCCGATGGGACCCAGGCTTCGCCGCTCGCCTCAACTGGAGTCCATTCTTCCAGCCCGACGGCAACGGCGGAAAGACCTTCGTGACGACCGACGCGCCTTCGATCTCGCTCGAGGGCGACGAGGTCATCATCCGGGCTCCGCACGGGCTGCGAGTGTGGAGCGCGGAGCACGACGCGCGCCCCCAAGTGTTCAGTGAGTTCAAGAACAACCTGCCAACGGTGGTCCGCCTCGTCCGCGCCGATTTGCGGTCGAAACTCGACGTCAAGGACTCCTTCCGGGTCGTCGCCGTGGACAACCAGGGCAATCAGACAAGCTTCGACATTAAGCCCTAAACCCCCGCTTCTCATGGGCTGTCCCCGCGTTGTACGCTAAGGCCATGCCCTTGCCACTGCTGGTTGCCCTCGTTCTCGCGACCGACCCAGCGGTGGCAATGGCCCGGGCAGAGGCCCGAGTTCGAAAGGTGCCGATCGCGATTCCGATTCTCGAGGGATCGGCTCCGGTCCGTTCTCGAGAGGTGTGGGACGGCTTCCTGCGGCGCAACGCGGACCGGTTGGAGGACGTGCCGGAAGGGTTGGCACGCAAGGACCGCCCGCTGCTCATCTCACCGCGCAGCTACTACTTGGATCTGGAGCTCAGGGGCCTTCCGTTGCTCGGGCCGGCGGCGAGAGGCTTAGAAAGGGCGGCCGCTGAGGGAGTCGTAAGCGAGGACGGCCGCTTTTCCGTCCCGATGGCCAACCTCACGGAAACCGATCAGGCCACCATTCAGCAGACGGGACTCACGGCCCCATCGAGCGACCGCGACGACCCTACGCAGCGGTTTCTCAACTTCGTCCCAAATCCGCAGGTCATGTTCCGCACCCCCGAGGGAAAGACCTACGGCTTCTCCGTAAGGGGTAAGTCCACGCCGTACGATCCCACCGCGATCCTCGCGAAGCTGAAGTTTCAAGACCCCGATCCGGTACCGGAGGCGTTGAGAACGGCGGTGCAAGGCAGATGGATCGTCGCGCCCGAGACGCCCCTGACGCTCGCAGCTTGGAGCAATCTCCTTGCCGACGGCAAGCTAGAACTCCGAGTGGACGCACGCGCAAAGGCTTGGAAGGCCGCGCTCGGCGCACGCGGCTCCCAAGTATCCGCCGCCGACGCCCTGCGAGCCATTGCCCGCGCCCACCGGCTCTACTGGCGTCCAGTGGGTGACGGATGGATTCTGGCCGCATCGCCGGGCGAGCCAAGACCGTTCTCGATCGCGATCTTGAAGGCGAAGGGGATGGAGGAGCTGGCGAAGATTCTTGAGCGGCTTGCTCGGGCCGGAGCCGTGCCACAGGATTTTCTTGCCCTCATGGTCGAGAACAACCAGCCGGTTAAGCAGCTCGGAACGCAGAACATCCAGCGAGTGAGGCGACTCATGGCCGTCGGCAAGGTTTGGCCGCAAGATACCGGCCAGCTAGAGCGTCTCCTCTCCTCGCCCGGAATCGCCGATGCGACCCTTTCGGTGAACATCGCGATGAGCATCTCGGTGGTTGGGACTGGAGGCAGCAACGGCATCGGAGTGACGCTTCCGTGATCGCCCTTCTCTGCCTCGCCGCGATCCAGCAGACCACGCCAGCGCCCGCGATCTGGGTCACCAAGACGTCACTCGCCGCCCTCACGTCCGCCGAGGCAGCGGCCAAGCCGTTCGTCGTGATTCCGTCGGGTCTGGTCGACGATCCAAAGGTCGCTGAGCTGCGCGCGGCCGGCGCCAAGCTCGTGCTGTCTTTTGGCATTCACTCGTTTGGACCGGACGTCAAGACGTGCCCTACCGAGTGGTTCGCGCAGAATTTATCCGGAGTTGACAAGCCGCAGCGAGGCGGAGAGACGTTGACGCTCGAGGACGACGAGGCCCTCGCGTATCAGGTCGCGCGAGCAAAGGCGTTCTCCGCGCGGGCCGGCGACTTCGCGGGCTTGGTTCTCAACGTTGACCTCCGCACGGACCAAGGCAGCTTCCGGTACGCCGCGGCCGACCGGCGCCGGGCCATCGCCGCAACAGGTCTCGACCCCGTGGACTTCGACGATCCCCTCGAAACGATCAACGCGAGCTCCCGCCGGACGCCCATGCCAAAGCGGCTCGTCGACGCACTCACGAAGGAGGGTCAGAGTCGAGCCCGGCGAGTCGTCGACGCCTTGGTGCCCGGTTTTCAGGCCAAGCGGCTCCCGATTGCTCTGCGCGTCGACCCCGCGCTTCTCGGTGCTTCACCCGAACGGCAGATGGCTGCCTACGGCGCATGGACCACGTTTCTGGACCTTCCAGGAGTGACGGATCTGTGGCTGCCGGTCGCCGCTCTCGAATCGGCGGGAAAGGTCGACTCGGAGTTGCAGAGCCGGCGTACCGGGCGGCACTCCATCACTCTCTTCGGCTATGCCAAGACCCTGCCCGAGAAGCCGATCCCGCAGCCGAACGGCAAGGGGACGATGCGCTTGGTCGAGTTCCGCTCCTAGTCGTTTCTCGCCCGATTCGACGCCCTAGGTACCATGAGGCGTGGCAAGTGGCGTCCTCGGTCGAACGAACCGGGTGTTTCCTCCGGTTTGGTTGAGCCTGTCCGTGCCCCACGGAGAGGGCGATCTCGACGGGCTTGTAGGCGCCGCGCTGGCGTCCGGCGCTCCCATCGACGTGACCAGTCAGCCCGCCCTCTGGGGCGGCCGGATGCGCGGCACCGAGGCGACCCTCACCTGCATCGGCAACTCGGCCTTCGAGGACGCCAACGACGAGAACCACGCGACCGACGTGGTGCAGGCCCACCTGATCGAGACTCTCTCATGCATCGGGCGTGAGTACTGGGACATCTACTACCTGCGCATCCGCCGCGCCGTCGAGGAGTATCAGCTCTCGGGCGCGCTTCAGGCGCTCGAACTCGCCAAGCAGGAGGGCCACATCCGGCACATCGGCCTCTGCTGCGACGGGCCGTCGCTCGCCGTTCTCGGTGCCTGGCAGTTCCACGACGCCTTCGAGACGCTGCTCGTACCCCGCAACCACTACGACACCGAGGCGTACGACACCCTTTCTCCGCTCGCCAAGGAGCGACGCGTGGGCGTGGTGACGAGCAAGCCGCTGAACTGGGGTTACGGCCTGCCGTTCGTCGATCTCGCCGCCCAGTGGCGTCTTCAGAATCTGACCGAGGGCCTCTACGGCCCAAGTCTCGGACAAGCCGTCGTCGGGGAGTTCGCCCAGCAGCACCCGGTGATGGTCGGCGTTCGGACCGTCGAAGAGGTCCAACTCGCCGTCGAGGCGCCGAACGTCGCTCGACCCGAGGGCCTGGCCGCGCTCCTCGAGCCTTACGTCAACGCGTTCGAATCCGAGGAGGAGTGGGCTTCCCTGCTGACCTCGGACCAACCCGCTCTCAGGGCCGCGGCGCAGAGGAGACAACGTGACCAGTTCTAACCGGTCGCGATCTCTCGGACTGGAGGGTGGAAGGTGACTCAGGCCGAGTTCCAGACCTTCCTGAACTTCGCGATCCTGGCGTGTGCCGGATTAGCGGTTCTCAACCTCCTCTTCGTGCGCAAACGCGGGAACCGGGCGCTCGTGCTTGCCGCCGCGTTTCTTGGCCTCGGCGCCACGATCTACGCCTACGGACAGAACGGAGTCGGGCCGCTAGTCTATGTCGGCGGCATGGTCGTCTTTCTACTCTTGGTCGTCGATATCGTGATGCGCACGAAGCCAGAGGAGACGAGGAAAAGGCAGTGACGGTCGGGGTCGTCGGGATCGGAATCGCCGGCCTTCGCGCTGCCATGGCGCTCGAGGCCGCCGGATTCGACGTTCGCCTCTTCGAAGCCAGGCACCGGGTGGGAGGGCGCCTCCACACTGTAGACGAGGGACAAGGGGCAGTCTACGAGGGGGGCGGCGAATGGATCGACGCCGACCACCACCGGACCATCGGCCTGCTGCGACAGTTCGGGCTTGAGCCTTGTGCCCCGGCCGACTGGCCGCGGAAGCTCGTGCACAAGGGCAAGGAGTGCACCGAGGTCACGATGTGGAACGATGCGCTGGAGGACGACCTCCGCGTGGAGGCCGCGGCGCGCGAGATGTGCCGCAACCTCCAGGATCCGCCCTGGTCCAACACCCAGTCGGCCGACCTCGATCACCGAACCCTCTCGGATTTTCTTCGCGAGCACACCGCCAGCGAACGCGGGTTGTGGTGGGTCACGGCGCAGTACCGCAGCGACGAAGGAGACGACCCGGACCGCATCGGACTGCTCGGCTGGCTCGCGGGCTACCGTCACTATCTAGAGCGCGAAGGGGACGTGATGAGCGCCTATCGCTTCCCCGGCGGTGCCGCCAACCTCCTTGGACGCATGCAGGCATCCCTGCGCGCGAGCGTGGAATACGGTTGCATGCTGCAGCGGGTGCGACAGGACTCGGGAGGCGTGACCTTGGTCTTCAAGAATGGCGAAGCACGCGTCGACCGCGTGGTGCTGACCCTGCCGCCGGCAGCGCTCGAGCACGTCGTCTTCGAGCCCGCGCTCTCCACACAGAAGCGATGCGCGGTAGAGGCGTGCCGGATGAGCCGCGCCATCAAGATCAGCTGGGAGTTCGACCGACCTTGGTGGCACGAGATCGGGTGGGGCGGCAGCATGCTCTGCGACGGCCCCGTCCAGCAGACGTGGGAAGGGTCGCTCGGAGACTCTCCCATCCTCAACGCCTACGTCTGCGGCGACCAAGCCGCAGAGTGGGTCGGACTCGGCGATCCGGTCCGCGCCGGCATCTACGAACTCTCGCAGCTCTTTCCTCAGGCGGCGAAGCACTTCCGCCGCGGATGGGTTCACGATTGGTTGGCCGACCCATTCGCCCGAGGCGCGTTCAGCCACCTCGCTCCGGGTTACGTGCTGGAGCACATGCCGCACATCGCGCCCCCCGAGGGTCGGATCCACTTCGCGGGTGAGCACACCGCCACTTGGGTCGGTTTCATTGAGGGAGCGGTCGAGAGCGGTGAGCGCGTAGCACAAGAGATTCACGCGCAGGAATCCTGAACCGGCACGAATCTTTGCTTCAGAGCGTCTTCAGGATGATGCTCTCGCTCGTGCCGATCCTCGCGATCCTCCCGCCGCTCCCTCTAAACGAGCAGTGGATCGCGCGCCCGTCGCCGAACAAGGGCGTGGACGCGTTGGGGATCACCAGCTTCGCGTCGTCGGGCGACCGCGTATTCGTGGCCGGGCGCGAGGGGTACACCGCACTCGATCTACGGACGGGACGGATCCTATGGGAGGCACCGGCGAAAGAGCAGATCGCGATCTCCTTGGCCGCGGCCGGTAGCGATTTATTCGTCTCCCTGGACGACGGGCAACTCAGGTCCGTCGATCCCGCCACCGGGCGGACGATATGGGGGCTCTCGAGAAAGGGGTTCGCCAGCGACCTGCGGCTAGAGCCTCAGGTGCTGTACGCGCAGTTGGCGTACGACTCGCTTTCGGCGATCGAGCGCAAGGGGGGGCGAATCCGGTGGACCAAGAAGATCCCGGCGGAGGTAAAGGCCCGGAATCCGGCTCTCGTGAGTTCACCTGCCGGCGATGCCGACAGCCTCTACTTTGCGACGCGGGGCAGGCGGCTGGTGCGACTGCGCAAGTTTGACGGGCAGCGTCTCTGGAGCCAACCCCTCAGCAGCGACTGGGCCGACTTCTCGCTGGGTCCACGCTTCTTGTTCGTTCGGGATGGCGAATGGCTGGCCGCGCACGACAAGTTGACCGGTCGGCGGAAGTGGCGCAGTGGCGTGGCCCACTTAGGCGGCCGGGCTGTCCGCGCCTACGGGAACGACGTTTTCCTGACGACCGACAGAGGATTGCTCCTGCGCTACAACGGGGCGACGGGTCGCCGCGAGGCGCTCGCACAAGTTGGGCAAGGACTCGGTCCGTCCGATGCGCCTGGCCTGCCGTTCACTTTTCAGGGGAGTCTCCACCTCGCCTCGGGCCGTAGTCTCCTCCGGCTTTCGCCCGATCTACGGCCGACGGCGGAATTCGACACCACCCTCGACGGATCGAGTTTGCGCACCCTCGTCACTCCGCGCGGGCTCCTCCTAGCCAACTACGACTCTGTTCGGCTCATTGTGCCAAGCACGCGCCCTTCGCTTCCGGTTCTTCCCGTTGCCCGCGCTGCGCTGGCGGAGCAGATCGTCAGTAAGCTCCGATGGGAACCCCGAGACGTGCGCCTGCTGCAGGCGCTGGGCGGGGACGCCGCTCCTGCCTTGGCCCGACGGGTGCGAGAGCAAGGGGATCGTCAAGCGCTGGAGGTGCTGTACAGCCGAGCCCGGGCGCCGCAAACACACGTCGTCGCCGATCTGTGGCGGTGGTCGATAACCAACGGCGCCGGGAACGAACCACGGGGTGCGGCGCCGCTGCTCACGGAGTGGCTGCGAACGCGCGGAGAGTCGGCGATCCGGTCCTCCACTGCGCTCGAGGTGTACCGAACCGCGCCTCCTGATTCGCAGGCGCGCCACTTATCGCTCTCGCTGCTGGCTCTCAGTCGGGATCCCGATGCCGTGGCCATCGTGCTCGAGCAGCTCCGTCGTCGAGGCCGGGATGAGGCTGGTACCAAGGAGACGCTGTACACCTCGGCTGCGGCCTCTGAAGTCCCTCAGGTCCTTGCCGAGCTGCGCCAGATGCGCAATCGAAGTCGGACGGTGGAGCGAAGATTTGCCGCAAAGCTTCCGGCTGGCGACCTCGATCGCGATGGTCTTCCCAACGACGTCGACCGGAATCCATACGCGCCGCCGCGCCCGCTAGCAGAGGAGGAGCGGGTGCTGGCAACCGCCTTCGAGGCCCGTTTCCACTTCGACGAACGATCCCGGCGCGTCGGTGGAGTCGAATTCCCAGGGGGGATGAAGCCCTTCGAGTTGTTCGGATGGCAAGGCCAGATTCTGCCGGAAGCACGCATCAATCGATCCGGAGAGATGAAGCGACGCTACGAATATCCGTTTATCCGGTTCGAAACCGCGGACGTCGATCCCGAAGGCCGCCCCGTCGCCATCCAAGCCAAGTCTCCCGTTCGCTTCAGTCCAGATCGGCGTCGTGCGACCGTTGCCATCGGGACCACGTTCGGCAGCCTCGACGGAACTGGTTTCGCGTACGAGTTACGCAAGATCGGAGGCGAGTGGTACGTTGTGAACGCCCGGGTCACCTGGGTCAGCTGAGCGCGGAGCGCTACTGAGGCCGTATTCCCGATGAATCCCCTGATCGTCGCTTTGATTGCCGTAGCTGGGGCACAGACACCGCAGGCTCACCTTACGGAAGGTTGGGTTCAGCCGGCCACCTACGCGACCTCGGGGCAGATTAGCTCGGACGAGGGTACCGTCGCCCTCTGCGGAAACGTCGTGGTGGGCGGCGGCAGTCGCGGATGCGCCGCGTTCGATCTTCGCACAGGGCGGCAGCTTTGGTTCACCCAACTCCCTGGTGGTTCCGGGCTCAACTTGGCGGCCGACTCGATGGGAGTGTTCGCCTCGACGGCCTTCGACTCGGTTTACGCCCTCGACCCGATGACGGGCAAGAAGCGATGGACGGTGAAGCGATGGCACCGCAGCTCGGGAATGGGCCTTGACGAGTCGTCTCTGTACGCGCAACTCGACCGGGGCTCAATCTCAAGCTTGGATCGCAAGACGGGTCGAATTAGATGGACTCGGCAGCTTGCGGTTAACGTAGCCACGGCCCGTGGAGAATCCGCTCTCACCATTCCACCCGTGGTGAGTGGTGAAGGCGTGTATCTCGCCACCCGAGCCGATCGGTTGATCAAGGTGCGAGTTGAAGACGGCCGCACGATTTGGGAACGTCCTTCGATCGGTACGCTCCGAGTGAGTCCTACCCCTGGCCGACTGTTCGTCCTCACAGAGCGTTCGATCTCCGCGCTAGACCCGAGAACCGGCAAAGTTAGCTGGAGCCGGAACTCGGACCAATTCAGCCAAAAGATCTCACCGTACATTCGACTGGCGTCGCACTTGCTGCCCCTGAACGGTGATGCCGTCGTCACGATGGGCAACGGCGAGATCCGACGCTACCGAGGCGCTGACGGCACGATGAGGGTGATGGGGCAAGTTCGAAGCACGCCGACATCGCGACCGGGGCCGGCATTCGTGTACCGAGACGCGACTTGGGGCTCCTCGGGCTCTACGCTCACTCGCCTTGACCAAAGGGGCCGGGCCACCCACACTTTCGAGGTCGGGAACCGAAGCTCCTCACCCCATTCGATTCAGGCGACCCAAGCCGGACTTCTGCTCCAAGACTCCTGGTCCATCCGTCTCCTCGTGCCAGCTTCGCCCAACCCCCTCCCGCGTGAATCGGCGGCAAGGCAGGAGCTTGCCGCTCGGCTCGCCAAGAAGGAGACGCTCGCTCCTGCGGACATCCGGCTTCTTCGGTCGCTCGGATCGGAGGCGACACTCGCCCTTGCGCTACGAGTACGTGAGCGATTTGAGGACGCGGACCTCTTGACGGCAATCGCCGTTCCATCCCAGACCGCATTGATGACGACTCTCTGGCTCCACCTAGGACGAAATCCCGAAAACTTCCGGACCCGCAACGTCTATCTTGAGCTCAAGAGATGGCTCGCTCGGCACGCCGACGATAGGCTACGAACGCCTCTAGTCCTAGCCGCATTCACCCACGCGGGAACGGGACCGGATCTTCGCAACGATTGCCTCCGCTTGATCTGCCTGAGCCAGCGTCCCGAGGCCGTTAGGCTAGCGATGGACGCGCTCCGCGGAAAACTCGCCGGCTTGGAGTACCAGCGGACCGCCTACCTCCATGCGGCAGGCTCGAGCGACGCTAACATCCTCGCGGAGATCCGACGCATGCGGGCGCGAAGCCACACGAACCGGTTCGGAGTGGCGCCGGCGAAAGCGACGGAAGACCAGCGAATCCTGCAAACGGCGTTCGAAGCGCGGTTCCACTTCGAGCCTCGGGCCACTCGTAACGGCTGGATGCAGTTCCCCCGAAACAAGACGCCCTTCCCGCTTTCAGGTTGGAGAGGCAGGCTTCAGGCTGCTTCCCCTCCCTCGGAAGAGGTGGGACCGGGTCTGGATCCCGGCATCCCGTCGCGTCCATTTATTCGCTTCGAGCCCCCGATGAACGACCCCGCCGGCGGCCAGTACGAGATGATGCAGCCCGGTCCGCTCATTAGGTTCGCGGGAGACCGCAAAGAAGCGATGGTGGCGGTCGCGGTGATCTATGGAGCCCTGGACGCGATCTCGTACGACATTCGGCTGCGACGGATTCGAGGCGAGTGGTACGTGGTTGGGGCCGAGGCCACCTGGATGAGTTGAGCGCTAGAGAGGAAGGGTGGGGTACGAATCGGTGACTGCCCATGACCCGCTACACAAACTTCCGCTGGGGCCTCACCGGTGAATCACAAGAGATGGTCGTCGACGGTGGCCGCGTCGTCCAGCGTGTCGCTGCTCGGGCGCCTGACGCAAGCGCCGTGGACCTCGGCGGGGCTTATCTGCTTCCGAGCTTCGTCGACGCCCACTGTCACATTCTCCCCACCGGACTCGACCTTCTGAAGCTCCACCTCGGCAAAGCGTCGAGCCGCGACGACGTGCTCGACCTCGTGCGGCAGCGTCACTCCGACAATCCCGACGGCTGGCTGCACGCCGTTCACTACGACCAGAACAAGTACGGCGGTCACCTGACGCGCCACGATCTCGACGCGATTTCGGAGACTCGCCCGATCCTGCTCCGTCACGTGAACGGACACGCCTCCGTAGCGAACACGGCCGCGCTGAAGGCAGCCGGCGTCGATGAGAAAACGCCCGACCCAGCGGGGGGCGAATACGGCCGCGACGCGGCCGGCCACCTTACGGGAGTTCTGCTAGAACTCGCTCACGAGCACGTCACGAACTCGGCTCCCCGGCCGAATCTCGAGGAGATGGTCTCGGCCATCTTACGGGCGGGCGAATCGATGCGGTCCTTGGGTATCGGTTGCGCGAGCGACATGATGACCGGATTCTTCGACCTGGAGACGGAGCTCGAGGCCTACCGAATCGCTTCGGCGCGAGGGTGCGCGATCGCGATGCGACTGTACGTCCAGTGGTCGACGGTCTTCGGTGCGCGTGGCCGCGGGGCCAAGTACCTCGAGGAGTCTCGGTTAGGCGATCCCGACCGCCTTCGCATCGCCGGGATCAAGCTGTTCGCCGACGGCGCGATCGGGTCGGCGACGGCAGCGATCTACGGCCAGTACACCGGCGAGCCGGCGAACGGGCCGAAGATCAGCCGGCGTGGGCACGCGCCCATGGCGGCGGACACCCGCGAAGTCTCGGGACAGCTCATCTACCGACCGGAGCGACTGATCGAGATGACCCAGATCGCGCACGACGCCGGGTACCAGGTCGCGATCCACGCGATCG
>Ga0164290_1000812_pt1 | contig 76798 bp, 65 predicted proteins | sample Micstemetagenome_FD_108782 | JGI IMG/M metagenome (GOLD analysis project Ga0164290, IMG submission 108782) | Contaminated culture microbial community from soil near Moab, Utah, USA - Microcoleus steenstrupii SON62 (Illumina Assembly) | ecosystem: Environmental > Terrestrial > Soil > Soil crust... | reverse complement strand
CGGGGATCTGCCACCTGGGGACCTTCCTGGTAACCAACCCTGGCGTGTATATGTTCTGTTTGCTGCAATGCCGCCTCCACAGCCGCTGTTTGGTCATGCAATAAAGTTTCATGTACATTACACCAGTGCGAAATGTCCAGGGTGAGTTTTAATGCAGGATACTTTTTAATAAACTCATGTGTTACATGCGCTGCAAACATCATTCTGCCCCGGTGTGTTTCGTGATAGATGGGTATACCGGTTTCTTTGGACAAAGCGATAGAGAATTCAACTAATTTTTTATTGTCATCAAAATTGAAATAATCTTTTCCGGAGTGCAAATTGATATAAACAGGCCGCTGTATGGTTTGTTTTGCAAACGCATCCACGGTTTTTTTGAATGCAGTGGCATGTTCTGAATAATTGCTTTCATCCGTACCCCAGATGATCGCCAGGTCCAATCCATGTTTTTTTACCGCATCAAACATTTCCTGCTGTTCTTTTTCAGTACCGGGCCACCAGTTCTCAATTCCATCATAGCCTTCTTTTTTTGCTTTGGCACAAAAGGAATCCATACTGCCATCAAAGCCCCAGTTGGTGGCCAGAATTTTTAGTTCGTACCCTTTGCTGGCTTTTGTAAACGGCAGTGGTGCAGCAGCTGCTGTTTCCAAAGATGAAAGCAATGCACCTGTGGCAGCCGTAGCCGTTAGTTGAAGAAAATTCCGCCTGTTTTGTTTCATTTTAAATGATTACTTATTCTACAGTAAAAAAGATTCATTCATTGCCGGACAGCTGCCGGGCTTTTAAAGCATTGACGGGATTTTACACCAGGATGTCATGTATCACTTTGCCACTTACATCCGTTAATCTGAAAGGCCGGCCCTGCGACTGGTAAGTAAATTTCTCATGATCGAATCCCATCAGATGCAAAATGGTGGCTTGTATGTCAAACACTTCTGTTTTACCATTTACAATGCTGTATCCAATTTCATCTGTTTCACCATAGGATGTGCCGCCTTTTACTCCACCACCTGCCATCCAGATATTAAAAGCTTCGCCGTGATGATCCCTTCCTTTGAAGGGCATCACTTTGCCCTCCCGGTTTTCGAGCATGGGCGTACGGCCAAACTCTGCACCCCATACCACCAATGTTTCGTCTAGCAGTCCCCGTTGCTTTAAATCGAGTAATAATGCTGTGATGGGTTTGTCCACACTGCGGCACTTGTTTATCAATCCTACTTCAATGGCAGCACCAGCGCTGTCGCCATGGGTGTCCCAACCCCAGTCGAACAGTTGTACAAAACGAACGCCTTTTTCCACCAGCTTTCTTGCCAGTAACACGTTGTTTGCAAAAATGCCTTCACCGGGTTTGGCGCCATACATATCCAGTATGTGCTGCGGTTCATCATTAATATTCATCACACCGGGAACGGATACCTGCATTTTATAAGCCATCTCATATTGTGAGATCCTTGATAGTATCTCCGGGTCCTTGTATTCTTCGTATTGCTCTTTGTTGATATCATTGATGGCATCAATAGAAGCTTTACGCAGATCCCGGCTCATGCCTTCCGGATCTTTTATAAATAATACCGGGTCGCCTTTACCCCTGCATTGTACACCCTGGTATACACTTGGCAAAAAGCCGCTGCCCCATACACTTTTACCGGCATCAGGATTATTGCCACCGGAAGTAAGCACCACAAATCCAGGGAGGTCTTTATTTTCTGAGCCTAAACCGTAGGTGACCCAACTGCCCAGACTTGGCCTTCCCTGTCTTGCGCTGCCGCTGTGCATCAGCATTTGTGCCGGCGCATGATTAAACTGGTCGGTGGTAACGGCATTCAGCATGGCGATCTCGTCTGCTACAGTTGACAGGTGCGGCAGGTTATCGCTTAACCATAATCCACTTTGGCCATGCTGTTTAAAATTGGCCTGTGGTCCCAGCATTTTTGGAACGCCCCTGATAAAGGCAAATTTTTTCCCCTCCAACAGTGACTGCGGGCAATCCTGTCCATCCAGTTTTGCCAGCTCCGGTTTATAGCTGAACAATTCCAATTGCGAGGGAGCCCCGGCCATGTGAATAAATATCACTGACTTTGCTTTGCCCGGAAACATGGGTGGCCTGGGTGCCAATGGATTGGCCGGATCAAAAAGGTTGCTAGCTAACGGTTCCGGTGAGCCGCTAGTGCCACAGCCCAGCAAACTTCCCAGGGCAAGTGCACCCAGCCCCATCGCACTTTCTTTAATAAAGTGGCGACGGGTATAGTGATGCAGCATTTTTTTGTTTGCTTCATCCAGTAAGCGCTGATTATGTAGTTCTTTTTGTGTCATATGAAAACCCCCAAACCCCCTAAAGGGGGCTTTAGTCTCTAATGATTGAAATATTTTTTATTAATTCCACATCCATTGCATTTCATTCTCCTGGTTTATTCTCAATTCCACTTTTAAATATTTTAATACCCCTTGCCGTTAGCACACTCTAAGCCCCCTTTAGGGGGTATGGGGGTGTTTAATTCCTGTTCACCCACTCATCCAGATTCATCATCGCATTCGCCACTACGATCATCGCTGCTGTTTCAGGCGTTGCATCCTTTTCTTCTGTACCAATTATTTTTGCTGCTGCTGTTCTGTCGATTGAATATTTTTTTAATGCCGTATCAAACAAGCCCATTAGTGATTTCATTTTTGTTTCCGTTATGGGTTTGAAAAACATCCTTTCATAACCTGCCTGTATTTGTTTGACTGCATTACGTTCATTTGCTTTTTGCATATTGAATGCAAACTGTTTTGCCAATACTAAAAAAGCTGAATCATTTAAACTATTGAGTGCCTGCAAGGGTGTGTTGGTCCTGATTCGCCTGGTAATACAGACCTCCCTGCTGGCTCCATCAAAGTTCATCATCGATGGATAAGGTGCAGTGCGTTTCCAGTAAGTGTATAGCGCACGGCGGTATTGATCACTGTCTTTAGCCGTTACCCATTTTTCATCATTGTACGGCGACAACCAGATGCCTTCTGGCTGCCAGGGCATTACACTTTTGCCATACATCTTTTTATTCAACACAGCACTCACTGCCAGCGCCTGGTCTCTTAATATTTCACCACTCAATCTTACCCTCGTCTGTCTTGCCAGTAAAACATTATTGGGATCCTTTTCAATTAACGCTGCTGTAGTTTTTGAGGACTGCCGGTAAGTGGCTGAAGCAACGATCTCTTTTAATAACTTTTTGATGCTCCAGTTATACTCATGCATAAATTTCCATGATAGATAGTCCAGCAATTCTTTATGTACCGGCGGGATTCCTTGTGTGCCGAGATCGTCCAGTGTTTCTGCAAGCCCGTTTCCAAATAATTGTTCCCACAAGCGGTTTACCATCGTTCTTGCTGTCAATGGATTTTTTTTATCGGTCAGCCACATCGTTAAACCCAGTCGGTTAGCGGGCGCATTGGCAGGCATGGCATTCATGATATGCGGCACACCAGGTTCCACCAGTGTTGTTTTTACCATCCAGTTTCCTCTGTCAAACACATGTGTAGGGCGATACTGTTCTTCATTACTTTCCACCATCACCGGCACGGTTGGTGGCTCCGAAACCAGGAGTTCTGTAAACTGCTTTTTGTACAAGGCCTGTTCGGTTGTACCTCCACCCGGAAAAGCCGGTGCAAAAGCAAACCAGTCTAATAGTATGCCGGGATATGGGCTTTTTAATGTGGGGCTATAATATCTAAAATACAGGTTGTGCTTTCCTGTTAGTACAGGCAGGTCTTCCAGTTCTATTTTCCATTTATCGCCACACTTCTTGAGCTGTATGGTTTTGATCAATTGCCCATTCAGGCTATCGAGGTACACATGAAGTTTTGCATCTGACTCCTGGTTAAAATACCTGAACATGAACTGACGCTTGTTGTCAAAAGGGATACCAGGCAGCCGGCAGGTGCCGCCGTTATCCAGCGAGGCATACAGGTTTACAAATAATATCCCCTTTTGGTATTCATCGCATTGAAGAGAGTTTACCGCAGGCTGCAGGGTCCTCATAAACTGCTGGTACCATTTACTGTCATTATGGTTTGCATTTTGTGCAAACCAATGATGCAGGTTATTCCATTTCGTACTGTCGGCACCGTTATAAAACCGGAGCAGTGGATAGTCTATCTCTGTGTCTTCATCCCTGGTATTGTTAAAAAATGCCAGGAATTTATAATATTCTTCGTGTTTAAAAGGGTCGTATGGATGGCTGTGGCATTGCACGCAACCGAAGGTAGTACCCATTACAGCACTCCAGGTAGTATTCACCCTGTCTATTACTGCAGCCGTACGGAATTCCTCATTGTCTGTACCGCCCTCGTCATTTGTCATCGTGTTCCGGTGAAAGGCTGTAGCGATGTATTGATCGTCATCTGCACCTGGCATTAGATCGCCTGCAATCTGCTCTGTCAGAAATTCATTATAAGGTTTATCTGTATTGAAAGCTTTGATCAGCCAGTCGCGGTAAAGCCAAATAGATCTTGACCGGTCAGCTTCATATCCCTTGGTATCTGCATACCTGGCAAGGTCAAGCCACATGCTTGTCCATCGCTCTCCATAGGCTGGAGTAGCGAGCAGATCATCCACTAAATTTTCATAAGCGGTTGGAGTTTTATCATCCAGGAATTTTGCAGCGGTATTTTCATCTGGGGGTAAGCCAGTGAGATCAAGACTTACTCTTCTCAGTAAAGTCGCTTTGTCAGCTTCTGCAGAGGGTGTTAATTTTTCTTCCTGCAATTTTTTAAACACAAACTGATCAATGTTATTTTTAATCCAGTCATTTTTTTCGGCAGGTATGGTTGGCTTTTCCACTGGTAAGTAAGCCCAATGCGTTCCCCATACAGCCCCTTCGTCGATCCATTGTTCCAGTATGGCAATTTCGCCAGCAGACAATGGTTCATGTTTATAGGGCATTCTCTCTTCTTCATCTTTTGCCTTTATCCGTTTGATCAGTTCGCTCTTGCCTGCATCGCCGGGTACAATGGCATATTTGCCGGATTTTGCTTTCTTTAACGCTTCTTCCCTGAACAACAAACTGAATTCGGATTGCTGCTTTACTCCACCATGACAGGCAATGCAATTTTTATTAAAGATGGGCTTTACCTGAGCATTAAAATCAATCCTGCTTTTTGAAGGCATCAAAAAATATACGGCTGCTACTGCTGCTGCCAGCAATGCCACCACCAATATTATTTTTGAATTGCTTCTGCGCATGAATTTCAATTTTTATTTCAGTTGCCACTTTGTACTGCTGAAGCCAAGTCTTTTCAACCCACGCTGTACATCAGGATGTTTCATAAATAATTTCCACAGTAAACCGGTGCGTTGGTTTTCGATCATGGTTACAATAGGTCCCTGGTCGATGGCCAAATGCGATTTAGCGTACCAGTTATGATGAATACTGAAGCCATCCACAAAACCATATTTACTCCAGATCTTATCTCCCAAACCGTAGTAGAAATACCTTAATGCTTCCATGCTTTCTTTAGGCGTATAAGGCATGGAAGAAATGGCTGCAGTAGGCTGTATCACGCCACGGTCGTTTTGAGGGCTGTGCGCCAGGTAACCCTTGTAACTGTCACCTGCTGTTAAACCCCAGCATTTTTCGCTGTATCCCTTAAACTTACCGGGGTTATCAATACAATATGCCCGGTTGATGAGGGTATGATTTTTACCCTGTATAAAATAATCATTGCCCAGGGAATCTGTTAACCCGTTGGGGTCAATACCCTGGAAAGTATACTGTTCAAAAAACAAGGGTCCGCCCATATCCCTTCCATAATTACCCAGCGGAAGTTTATAACCATAATAGGAACTGTCGCTTTTAAAGCCGGGGCTGCCAGTCCAGGTGCCGTTATAAGCATCAGGAGAAATAGCTTTATAAGGATTGGGTGCCGCTGCGGCCATGATATAGGTGATCAAACATTCATTGTATCCCCATACAGGGAAGTTCATATCAAAACCATTGGTTGGGCTCCAATGCCAGTAAAGCTTCTTTTCGTTGTTCGTGTGCCAGTTCCAGTTAGCAGCGCCCCACATCTGGTTGATGCGTTTTCTTAAGTACACTTCTCTTGGCACATCTTTATTAAAATATTCTCCTGCACATAAAAGACCCATCAGTAAGTAAGAGGTTTCCACAATATCCGCCCCGTCGTCCAGCCTGTCGAAACGAATGGTTTTGCCTGTACGGGCATTCATAAAATGCGGATAGATGCCGTGGTAACAATCTGCATTGATCAAAAAGTCAGCGATCTTAATGAGTCTTCTTACAGCTGTATCCCTGCCGATCCAGCCTCTTTCTACAGCCACTACGGTACTCATGATGCCAAAGCCGGTACCGCCGATGGCGCCTGCATCTTTGCCAAATTCTGTTGTGCTAAAGTTAGGTTCATCCCAGGCTTCGTTGATATAATCCCAATAATGTTCTGCCCTTACGCTGTTGCTTCTTTCCAAAGCCAAACCACTGTGGGGGTGTGCACCATGCCAAAAGAAACGGAAGGTTTGTTTTTGCACTGTTTCAAGTAACTGGTCATCCGTGAGATTTTTTATAATTCCAACTGGCGCAATACTATCGGGACCATCACCATATTTTCCCCTGGTGAGAGCACTGTTTTTTTGTGCGGAGCAGATGTTTGCTGTCAAAAGAATGGCGACTGCGATTGAGAATTTTTTTATCATCTTTTTACTTATCTATTTTTTACTATTGGTAAATTCAAAATATTGTTCGTGGAGTATACTTGATCATATTTTTTCACCACAGTTTACCGGCCTCACTCTAAATCCTTGTCTCCCCGTAGCTTTCGGGAGGAGGGAGGCCCAGCCTATGCTAACCATCGACTCTTGTAACTAAGCATTTCAACAGGCCTCACCCTCGTTCCCTCTCCAAAAGTTAGGGAGGCCCAGTTTTAATTATTTATTCTTCTTTTGTAACTAAGCATTTCAGCATCTTATCTTTAATCATCAAGGAAAGCCACACCAAGCTACTTTAAAAACTATATTTAATTTTCAGGTTCCAAGGTTCCCTTTTGGGGGGCGGAGGGAGCTACCCACACATTTAAAAAATTAAACGGCATCTCCACCACTACTTTATAAAATTTTGATGGCATTGTTTTCACATCAACCACTGCTTTTCCACTGGCAACCGGCACTGTTTTTAGCAGCTTATAATGATCTTTTTTTCCTTCTTTAAAATTATTGGTAGTGCTTATCCAGATTTTGGCCATGCCGGTTTTGTCCACCACATTCCACGAAACCGTAATGCTATTCTTTTCCAGCGTGGCCGTTGCATTGGTGGCGGATAATTTTCCTGTTAAGGAAACACCATCCACTTCTACCAGTTTATCTCTTGGGATCTTAATGCCGAGATGTTTTGCCATCGTTGGCATAATATCAATAATACCGGGATTGCCTTTAAAGAAATAAGGATTAAGGTTTTTGGCATTGGTAGCAATCCAGGTGGTTCTTTCCCTGTCTGTTTGCCCGCCATGATGATAGCCGTTGTCTTCCCGCCCATGGTCTGTGGTTATCCACAACTGCCAGTCTTCATTAAAATTTTGTTGACGGTATTCGATAGCGTCCCAAATGGTTTTAAATTTATCATTGAATAGTCTGACAGCATTGGCAAGCGTGTCACCATTACCGTGACGGTGCCCCATCTCATCTGTATATTCCAAATATACCCAGGAGAGATCGGGTGCATCTTTCCGGATAGACGCGGCTGTTCTGTTGGCTACGGAATCGTCTATCACATTATAAAAGAAACCAAATGCATCGTGTGGAAAATGGATGGTGTCCAATTCCATCCCGTCATAAATGAAATCAGGCAGGATGTTACCTGCCGCTTTTGCATCACTACCAATCAGCTTTGTTCTGTTATCAAGCCAGGTAGAATAAATCCCGGTTTTCTTTTGAGGGTATTGCGCTTTGAGCAGGCGGTAAATATTCCAGTAGTTATAATTCGGCGCTTCTATTTCGTTGCCCCATACATTGTGTTTGTTGACCCAGGTGCCGGTAAGCAAACTATTGTATCCAACAGCGGAGATAGTGGGAGTTTCTGAATAACCTGCTTTCATCCCGCCTACATGCGCCCTTGCATAACCTCCTGTTTTGGTGATCAACTTTAAAGCAGGAAGATCAATCTGTTCTAACAGGTCGGCGGGTATGCCATCGGCAATTACAAAAACAACTTTGTTTTTCTTTTGAGCTGCACTATTGGTGCTCACCAAAAGTGAAAGGGAAACCAACGCATATAAAAACAATTGTTTTTTCATATAGCAAAATGGGAATGAGCAATCTTTGTCAAATGTAATGCTGCCAAAAACCTTAAACCACCATTATAACGGCACAAACCTGTACTATTTTAGCAAAAAAAGCATCGTTTTCTATATCTTTATAATATAATAATATCTTTTACAATGAAACCTGCGCTCGAACACTTACCCAGGGAAAAAGGACAATCCTTCGTAGTAAAACACTTTGACTACAAATATTATCCTACGCCCTGGCACTATCATCCTGAAATGGAAATAGTACTTGTTACGGAAAGTACCGGCAAGCGCTTTATAGGAGATGATATTTCCGATTTTAAGCCGGGTAACCTCGCTTTTCTTGGCTCCAACATTCCGCATACTTACCGCAATGATGATAAATATTATGAAAATGGTTCCGGTTTAAGAGCGCAGTCAATCGTTATTCATTTTACAGAAGCTTCGCTGGGCAATGATTTTTTACAATTGCCGGAAGCTGCTGCGCTAACCAAATTATTTGAACAATCTGCTTACGGCATTGAGATAACGGGCAAGACCAACCTATCCATCAGTAAAAAATTAATTGATATTGTGGCTGCTTCCGGCTTAAAAAAATGGATGATACTGGTTGATATCCTGAATGAAATAGCTGTAACCAAAAAGGACCGGCGCAATATCACCCAATCGCCTTATACAGGGTTTAATGAAAAAGAATCCACCCGTATGTGCAATGTGCTCAATTGGGTGGTGGCCAATATTGAAAACAATATCACATTGGATGAAGCTGCTGTTGTTGCACAAATGAATCCCAATGCCTTCTCCCGCTTTTTTGCCCTCCGCACCCGTAAAACCTTTTCAGAATTTGTAAAAGAGCTCCGTTTGCAAAAGGCGGCCAGGCTCCTGATTGAAAGCGATATGCCGGTAACACATATCTGTTATGAATGTGGGTATAACAATATCTCCAATTTTAACCGGCAGTTTTTGAACTATTACAACATGAACCCGGTGAAGTATAAAAAAGAGTTTTTTGCAAAAAACAACCGGATGGAAGCATAGCAACTTACTGCCTGGATGTTTCCGCAGCCAGTTTTTCTAACCCTTCTTTTACTTCCGGGCTGCTCATAAACAATTTCCAGATCAACCCAGTGCGGTGGTTTTCTATCATCACCGTCATCGGGGCCTGGTTCAAACCCATATAGATTTCGGAGCACCACTTTAGCTCCGGGCTAAAAGAATCCTTGAATCCATATTCTCCCCAGATCAGCTTCCCGTAATTAAAATAATAATTTTTCAATGCTTTCATGGCTTCTGCAGGCAGGTAAGGGAAAGAAGACAGGGCGCCGGTAGGAGTGATCTTTTTGTGATCCTGCCATTTAACCGGCTCATCAGCAGAATAAGAAAATGGGCCATCGCTTGCCGTTAGTCCCCAGGCACTGTCACCATAGCCTTTAATGCGCAATGGATTATCCACACAATAATTATAATTGATACGGGCAATTTTTTGATTGTTGTTGAAATAGTTGGTGTATTTATCATTGATGGCATGTGGATCATACCCCAAATAGGAGTAATGTGTAAAAAACAAAGGTCCACCATTTGAAACACCCACATCCAGTTTTACGCCATCATAGGTTTTGCCATTGCTGTACATGGATCCATCTGCGGTTTGGCCCCAGCTGCTTCGATACTCTTGTCCTGTACTGTCCTGGTTGGCCCAGCCGCTGTAATACATACTTGCAGGTACAGCATGTGTTGGTGATGCAATAGCCAATAGGTAGGTAACCATCGTTTCATTCCATCAAATAAGATTGTGGTTGATCACCCATTCCTGGTCGGGTGACCAATGCCAGTATAAAAATTTGCTGTTGGGATATTGTTTGAACCAATTCCACTCCACCCGCTTCCAGATTTTGTCGATGGTATTTCTGATCAGTGTTTCTTGGGCATCGTTTCCTGAAAAATATTGCCTGGCAGCGAGTAATCCCTGCATTAAGAAAGAGGTCTCCACCAGGTCTGCACCATTGTCCCTGCTTCCAAAAAAAGACACAACCTTTCCTGTTAGTCCGTCAATAAAATGAGGATAGGCCCCATGAAATGTTTCTGCTTTATCTAAAAAATTTACAATTTTTACAAACCGTTCAACAGATTCTTGTCTTGTGATGAATTCCCGTTCTGTACCCACCAGCAATGCCATGATGCCAAAGCCGGATGCCCCGGAAGCGATCATGTTATGCCTCCCATGCATATTCTCTCTTGCCAGGCCACTGTTGGGTTCTGCTGCTTCCCAGTAATAGCGGAAGCCGGCTTCCTGTACCATGGTCATTAATTCATCATCGCTCATTGCTTTTGTAGTGGCAGCAACCGGAGCCGAGTGCTTTGTCTCGACGAAATTGCTATTTACAAAACTGATTTTATAAAAATATTGTTTGCCCGTTTCGCCGGTGTAATCTGCATAGCGGTTGATATAAGGTTGCTGTACACCAATACCAGTATACTTTTTTCCATCCAACGAGCGGTATATTTTTACAAGATGAACATGGCTGTCTTTAACTGGGTTCCATACAATATCAATATGCTTTGCATAAGCTTTGGCATCCTGTATTTTGGGAATTGTTGCAACAGGCGCAGGTGCATCTGCTGGAAGAAATTCCATATCATCCATATAAATTGTATGCGCCCCTGCTGTTGCATTTACTGGCTGCGAAAAGATCACACCAATAATATCACTGGCATTGGAACTCATTTTTCCGTAGGTAGTGCTGCTGTTAACAGCTGTGGATAGCTTTACCTGTTGCCATTTCATTTTAGCAACTGCTGCTATTAAGAAAGGTGGAGAAAGTGTACTGTCAGACAGAATAAATTGTATCACAGGCAGATCCGTTTCTTTTGTACCAGCCGTTTCCACATACACCCAGCAGGAAAAGAAAGCTGCTTTTTTAAAATGATCCTGCCCACGTATGGCATTGTGAGATATGGTTGCTTCCCATTTTCCATTAGCAGCGTTCTTATATCGAAACTTTAATGCGTTACCGGCAGAATGAAATACCTTATTGCTTACTGGAAGACGCTTATTGATATTTTCAATCATGGCATTACCACTACTCTTAGTTGCACTATAAAAAAAGCTGCCTGGCACAGGGCTGTTCCTGAAGAAGCTTAAATTATATTCATACTCCTGAGCAGAACACGCAGCAGAAATAAGAAGAAAAATGACAAGCAGTTTTTGTTGAAGCATGATAATAGTATAAAAGATTACTGAAATTATTCTATCACCAACCTGTTGTTTCAAATCCAAGTTTTTTCAAACCACTCTGCACTTCGGGGCAGCTCATAAATAATTTCCACAATAACCCGCTGCGGTGGTTTTCGATCATCACTGGTATGGGTCCCTGGTCGATCGCTAAATATTTTACCGGGAACCAGTTGTCCGTTTCGCTGAACGCATCATAAAAACCAAAAGGTCCCCACAGCTTATCATTCATGTCATAATACCAGTGTTTCATTGCTGCCATGGATTGTTCGGGAGAATAAGGAAACGAAGACAAAGCAGCTGTAGGTGATATCACTCCAAGATCGTCAGCAGGATTGGGAGCGTGACCGGAATAAAATTTTCCTGAGTAACTGGAAGTAAGCCCCCAACTATTTTTTCCGTATCCTTTAAAGCCTTTAATATTATCAACACACCATTTGTAATTGATCATGGTCTGACTGGTATTCTCCTGCCAGTAATCAGTGTATTGATCTTTCAACCCTTTTGGATTAAGACCCAAATAAGAATAATGCGACCAGAACAGGGGTGCCGCATTAGGCGGGTTTCCCTGGTAACGTAACCGTAACGGGTAGCCCAAGGCATTGTGGGGAAATTGTATGTTCCCGCTTTCGGCCCAGCCTTCATGGTACACTTCCGCAGGTACGCCATGTGTTGGCGAGGATGCTGCCAGAACATACATTATGAGGCACTCATTATAGCCACGTACCGGAAAATTCATTTCCCAATTGTATTCGGGACTCCAGTGCCAATACAATACATTTTTACCATTACGGTACCAATCGAACTCCACATCTTTCCAAAGCTTGTCCATTCTGATAGCCAGATTTTGTTCCCGGTCGTTGCCATCTTTCAGATATTGTCTTGCACACAGCAGACCCTGCAGCATAAAAGATGTTTCCACCAGGTCGCCGCCATTGTCTTTTTTACTGAATGGTTTTACCTTACCCGTTTCGCCATTCCACCAGTGTGGCCAGGCGCCATGAAACCTGTCGGCTTTTTCAAGAAAACCAACCATCTTTTCCAGGCGCTTCACACCATCATCCCTTGTAATAAATTTCCGTTCCATGGCCACCAGTATGCACATTACGCCAAAGCCGCTGCCACCACTTGTAATGATGTGCTTATCATTTTCGGGATAATTATTATCAACATGAAAACGTTCCCTGGCCATACCGCTTACCGGTTCTGCCCCTTCGGTAAAATATTTGATGGTTTGCGACTGTACCAAATCAAGCAGGGCAGAGTCTGATAGTTGTGTAAGTGCAGCTGGTTTCTTTTCCTGCTTTGGCGGAGAGGCCACTTGAGCACAGGAAGAAAAGCTGGTGATGGACAAGCAAACCAGCGAAACAAAAAACCGGGAATAATTCTTTGGTATGTTCATGGCTGTTATTTTTTTAAAACAATGGTTGCAAGAATGGGAAAATGATCGGAAGGATATTTCTTATCATATGAATCAGTAATGGTGGCAAATTTTTTGATCGTCATGGATGAATGTTGAGAAAGGAAAATATAATCAATGCAACCTTCTGGCTTTTTATCAAAGGCAAAACCATTCCAGGTATCTGCAGATCCATAGGGCTTTTCTTTGCTGTGGTCCCTTGCATTTCTAAGATGCTTTGCCATCAATGCAGCAGGGGCTTCAGCGGGTTTTGAATTAAAATCCCCAGTTAAAATAATGGGATGTTTGGTTGAAGTGAGTTGCTGAATTTTTTCAGTTACCAGTTTTGCTGACTCTAATCTTGCGGTATCGCCCAAATGATCAAAGTGTGTATTAAAAACCCAGAGTTGCTGCTTTGTCTTTTTATCCTGGAATAATCCATAGGTGCAAACCCTCCTGCAGGCAGCATTCCAGCCAAACGAAACTGAATCGGGCGTGGGGGACAACCAAAAAGTTGACTGCTGCAGTACTTCAAACTTTTCCTTATTGTAAAAAATATTGGAATATTCACCCGCTTCTTTTCCATCATCTCTTCCAACACCGATTGAACCGTACTGTTTTAATTCCTGTAGTAAATATTGCAACTGGTGGTGCTGTACTTCCTGTGCGCCGATAAAGTCTGCCTCATAATAATTCATCAAAGCAGCCACTTTATCTTTTCTTGCATCCCAGCGGTTGTCGCCGTCTGAGGCCACGTCCAACCGGATATTGAAACTCATGACCTTTATCTCCTGCTGTGCCTGTGCACTGAAGTACAGGCATGCCAACAGGGGCAGCAGGGATTTTTTTACTTTTTTAAGCATACGCGTTTTTTTATACCATCGGGATACCTGTTGTAATTGCTTCATACATAAACAGCTGTTAATTGCTACATGTCTCCGTTGTTGGCCGCTGTTGTATACACATGGTGACTATCGATAATCATCAGCGGTTTACACCAATCAAGCCAAGCTCAAAGAATACATTGATACGGAACAGCATTCGCCAAACTGCTTTTACCAAACATCTGTTCATCTATAGATAAGGTGCTGTAAAACCTAAAGTTCTCATTCCTGTTTTTACCTCGGGGCAACTGGTCAATAAATTCCATATTAATCCTGACCGGTGGTTTTCTATCATGATCACTATCGGACCCTGATCGATCGCCAGGTAAGAATCTGCAAACCATTGAGGAAAATCAAGCTTATAAGCATCTTTGAATCCATATGTTCCCCACAGTTTATCTCCCAACGTGTAGTAGAAAAACTTTAATGCATTCATGCTTTCCGCAGGTGTATATGGAAAAGAAGAAAGTGCAGCAGTGGGTGTTATATATCCCTGGTCGTCTGACGGCGAATTGGCTCTGTATCCATTCTGAACGTCACTTGAAGTAAGTCCCCAGCTGGTATTACTGTATCCAAAATAACCTAAAGGATTGGCCTTACAGTATTCGTAGTTTATTTTAGTATGATTGACTACCTGTGTCTGATAATTTGCATAGGGATCGCTTAAGCCATTGGGATTTACCCCCAGAAAGGAATACTGTGATAAGAAAAGGGGGCCGCCAAAAGAAGGACCCAATGGCAGATTATAACCATAATAAACTGCACCGTTCTGCATAGCGCCATTTCTGGCAAAACCATTGGTATAAACTGCTGGGGGAATGGCATGAGTGGCAGATGATGCCGCCATGATATAAGTGATCAAACATTCATTCCATCCCCGAATCGGCAGGTTCATTTCCCAGTTGTAGGTGGGGCTCCAATGCCAGAACAATACATTTTGCCCGCCATTGCGGAACCAATCCCACTCAACATCATTTACTATCGTGTTGATATCAGCTCTTAAAACCGTTTCTCCTGCATCGCCTCCATCAAAATACTGTCTTGCTGTCATCAAACCTGCTACCAGATAAGATGTTTCTACCAAATCGGCTCCATTATCCTTTGTACTAAAGGGTATAACGGTGCCGGTTGTACCATTTAGCCAGTGCGGAAAAGCACCATGAAATTTCTGGGCTGTATTTTTTAAGAAACCAACAATGGTTTGCATACGTTGCAACCCTTCGTTCCTGGTGATAAAATTTCTTTTTACAGCAACCGGGATACTCATAATACCAAAACCGCTGCCGCCTGACGTAACCGTTTCGCTGCCACTATTACTCCTTTCTCTTGCAAGACCACTCACCGGGTGACCATAATCCCAGAAATATTTAAATGTTTGCTGTTGTACAATATCCAATAGTACGCTGTCTGATACAACGGGAAACTTATTACTGGAATCAATACGGGTACTGAATGAAAGCCCATACTGTTTGTCAATAGCAGCTCCATCTTTGGCCTTTGTTCCACTAAGCACAGCAAGTGAATACGGGTAAATATGCCGAAGTGTACTGGCTGGTGTCAACAGCACTTGGGAGCTGTCTGTTCCTGCGAAAGAAATATTAACCGGCACCGTAGTGGAATATGCCTGTAACCGTATATTACTTGCAAGAGTGGAATAATTGACCGCCTTATTAAAACTAAGTTTGATGGTTGAGTTAACCTGTACATCATACTGCACTTTGTCGGGCCTTGCTACAGTCTGGCCATTGATCTCAAAAGAGTTTAATTTCAAAACAGCAGGTGGCGTGGGTGTAACCGGGGTTGGTTCAACCTTGCTCTTTTTACATCCTGCCCCAAAAGCCAACTGCAGTACCACAACTACTATGATATAAAATTTGCTGTTTATCACGATTACAATATTAATGTTGAAATTGAATGCGGCAGCGCTTTCAATATCGCCGCCTTACCATTGATCCATAAATTGTAGGATGTTTCTTTATCTCCAAGGTTCATCACTATTGTTACCACTTTACCATCAGGATTAAGGAAAGCCGTTGCTAAAAACTGGCTCCTGCTTACGCTGCAGGCTATACGCTTTGCACCGGGCTTGATAAATTTTGAAAAATGGCCGATATAGTAATAGGCATTGGTGTAAATAAGCTCTCCTGTTTTTGTATCCCCATGCACAGGAGCGAAACAAAAATTGCCTACATGATTGGGTCCGCCGGTTTCATCCAGCACAATATTCCAGTCGGTAAAGCCCACCATGCCGTTGTTAAAATCATTGATCATATTACTGCCATATTTTTCCCCCAGGCTCCAGCGTTGATAACCGGATGCAGTAAAACTTTCTGCACAGCCTTCGGTGAAGAATATGTTCTTTCCGGGAAATGCTTCATTCACCAGTTTCAGGTTATCATACATAGGTGTGCCGCCGCTCCAGGGTTCGTACCAGTGAAACCCGATGCCCCATATATATTTTGATGCAACCGGATCGTTGAAATAGGTTTGCGCCCGCTGGTAGATCAGGTCCCTGTTATGATCCCACACAATTATTTTTTTATTGGCCAATCCTTCTTTTGCCATGGTGGGGCCCAAATGATTCTTTAGAAAATCCCGCTCTTCCTCGGCTGTATAAATACAGCTTTCCCATATCTGGGTTGCCATCGGTTCGTTTTGCACAGAGATGCCCCAAACAGGTATGCCTTCTTTTTCATAGGCTTTTATAAATTTTGCGTAGTACAATGCCCAGCTTTTATAAGATTCGGGTTTCAGTTTTCCGCCATGCAGCATGTCGTTGTTCGTTTTCATCCAGGATGGCGGACTCCAGGGGCTTGCAAACAAAGTAAGCTTACCGCCTGCTGCTTTTGTGGCCGCTTTTATAAAAGGGATCTTATATTTTTTATCGTGTTCAATATTGAATGACTTTAACGTTGCATCGCCATCTTCCACATAGGTGTACATATCACTGCTGAAATCGCAGCTATTGATATTTGTTCTGGCAACCGTATAACCAATGCCATCTATTTTATCAAAGTAAGCTTTCAGCAATTCATCCTGTTTTGCTTTGGGCATTTTATAAAATGTTTCTGCAGAGGCGTCTGTTAATGCAGCGCCGATACCCATATAGGTTTGAAACTTTTTCCCGGGATCAACAAATACGGTGATCTCGTTCTCCAATGGCTGTGGCTTGCTTTCAAATGAACCGCCTTCCACTTTTGATATTTTATTGGCTGTATTTTCTGCTGTGGTATATACTTCCACCTTTTTGCCAACAGCTGCAGGCTGTGCAAACAAAGTTGCCGGTAATACGGCGAGCAGCAGTAACAGTGTATTTTTCATCATTTCAGTAGATTTTATTTTTGTATTAATTCCAAACATAGGTGGCAACAGCGCCCGCTGCAAGTGTTGCATCTGCAAAGTTCCCTTTATATGAAATGGTAAACAGCGCATCTGTACCTCCTTCATTAAGTACGATCAATACTTTTTTTCCTGAAGGTGTTACAAAGGCCACATTACTTAGATTATTCACAACAGAACTACTAACCCTTACAGAACCGGCCGGTACAAATTTTGAAGCATGCGCTATAATATAGTAGCTTACATTTTTTGTGTAAGAAAAAGCTGATACAGTCAATGCGCCTTTACACTCTGTACAGCCGCCCACCGTATGTGGGCCGAAAGTTGGATCATTGGCCAGGTTCCATTCAAGCGCCACTTTACTCCAGTTTCTCATACTGCCGATGATCACATTTTTTAAATGCCATTTCAGATCTCCATCAAAAGCGCCGGTTGCGCTTGTCCACTGTTCAGTAAAATAAACATTTTTGTCGGGGTGGGCATTGTGCACAGCAGACAGCGCACTGATATCTCCGGCATACAAATGAAATGCAGCGCCGTCTACAAAAGCCCTGGCAGCGGCATCATTTAAAATACTCAAAGGATATTGCGCATTATCGCAGTTGTGATCCCATACAATGATCTTTGTATTGATAGCGGCCGACTGAAAAGCAGGACCTAAATGGTTCTTTATAAAGTTGGCCTGCTCTGCCGAAGACATTACCATACTGGGATTGTTGCCACCATGCTGCGGCTCGTTTTGTATGGTTACTGCATCGATGGTTATCCCGTTTGCTTTCATGGCCTGGATATACTTCACAAAATAATTTGCATACACCTGGTAGTACTGTGGTTGCAAAATACCGCCTACGCTGCTATTATTGTCTTTCATCCAAACAGGAGGACTCCATGGTGAGCCCAGTATCCTGATGTTGGGGTTGATGGCCAAAATCTGCTTTAACAAAGGAATCACATCTACCGTGTCTTTCGATAAATTAAAACTGTCCAGGTTAACATCGGTGTTACCCGGCTGCAGGTCATCATAGCTAAATACGGAAGCGCTCAAATCGGATGCGCCGATACTTACTCTTAAATAATTGATGGCGATTGCGTTCTCTGCATTACCGAACAGTTCCTGTAACAATTCTCCTTTTGTTGCAGGCGGTAAATTGTTAATTAAAAAAGCACTACCCCCGGTGAGCGTGTAACCAAAGCCGTCAACTGTTTGATATTTTGTTGTACTGTCAACAGAAATAATATTGGTTCTTGCAGAAGCTGAATAAAAAGAAAGGGGCGTTTGCTTGCCCAGCAAAACAGAACGGCTGCCGGTAGTTAACCAATGGTCGGCTTTTCCTGTGGGAGTGCCTGGTGTGGGTACAGGTGGCTGTAACGGATCGGCTTTTTTAGTGCATTCAGCAAATAAAAACAGGGTGCATAACAGCAGCGTTAACTGCCTGCTGATAAAAAATGTTTTCATAGTCATTTTATATGTTTAAAAAATAATAAACTGTCGTTGTTCCTTGTCATTACCAGTGTACTCGTACCCTCTGCACTATTGAGCCACTGCAAATCCCTGAATTCTCCATTTACACCGGGCATTAAAGAACTGTATTTAATACTGGCACCAGGTTTATCAAAAGCAAATTGTGTAGGATACAAGGCATCATACCTTCCTTCATAAGGTACTACCCCGTAAAAGTTTCCAACTGCCATATAACCATTACCGGGTAGTGCTGTAAAAGAAAAAATGGGGGCCAGCTGAAGCTCTTTGGGCAGGTCGATTCTTGTAAAATCACCCTTGCCATTGTTGATAAAACAGCTGGAACCTAAATTTTCTGCCTTTAATTCGGTATAGTTTTTAAACAGATCGTAGAACATGTATTGAACTGTTTCGCCTGCTACTTCCCCGTATGTGAGATAGGCCTTTTTTAATACCGGTAACGCACGTTCCAGTTCATCCTTTGCTAAAAAGGTATAATCTTTATTGTTGATGCTGTAAGTTACAATTTGCTCAAAAGCGCCATTGTTGTCAAAATCTTTGAGGTATAATTTGGTGGGCCCGTTTTTACCTGAATAGAATTTATTGTTGTGGCCCCAGTTGCCTGCTAAAAAATCCATGTGCCCGTCTTTGTTAATATCTGTTGGATAGAGACATTGCCATAGCCCTGATGACTGGGGTAAACTTTTTTCTGTGAAAGTTCCTTTATTGTTAATAAAAATCTTCACTGGCATCCATTCGCCAGCGACGATTAAATCGGGCCAGCTATCATTATTGATGTCAGCAAAAGAAGCGGAAGTCACCAGTCCGAGGTTGAGCAAATTCATCACTTTAACACTGGCAATGTCAAATTTTCCTTTTCCATTATTTAAAAATAAATAGGAGTTCTGGGGTATCCCATATTTTTGAGGATCCGACAAAAATCCAACAAATACATCCAGGTCGCCATCTTTATCAATGTCTGCAACAGTAACACAGGATTTATTTTCGTGAAGGTTTGGGATCATGTTTAACGCACTGGTGAAATTACCTTTGCCATCATTCATATAAAGCCGGTCAGTATTTGCAACGGCACTTACCGGCATTTCATTTCCCCCGGTTACTATCCAAAGATCTTTATCGCCATCACCATCTGCATCAAAAAACTCGGCATCTACATCTTCGCATACAGCAAACCTTGTGAGCAGATCAATATTCGTACTGGTAAACGACCCGTTTTTTTGTTGCTGCATTAATGCACCTGGCTGGCCTTTTGCGCCGCAAACATAAAAGTCATCCAGGCCGTCATTATTAATATCAGCAACAGCAATTCTCGGTCCCCTGGTTGATTGCATGTGTGGGATCAGGTATTGCATATTGAAGTCGACAAAATCATTTTCTGTATGCCGCCAGTTTGTGCCGGCCTGTTTCGTAATATCCTCGAAGCTGGGTTTTGCCGGCGGAAAAAACTCTTTATAATTAAAAAGACCCTGCGCATTTTTTTCATCAAGCAACAGCTCTTTATTAACCGCAATGTTTTTTACTACCTGGTACTTTTGACTTGGCCAAACTACCAGGATACTGTCAATAGTTGCAGCGCTGTCAATTCCAAAATGCAGGCGGGGTTCAGAGGAGGATTCAAAGCCTCTTGCAGTCATTAATTGCTGGTACTGGATCTTATTTTGTTGAAAAGTATACACTTTACTTCCTATTCCCTTTGTGTTAAGGCTTTCACTTTTGCAACTGATGGTGATATGCCTTTTATTTACTGCATTATTTTTTAGTATAACTGCAGGTGCGCTTATACAGTTCATCACAATATCCAGGTCACCGTCATTATCTAAATCTGCTACAGAAGCGCCATTAAAATAACCCTTCATTTTTTCCGTTCCCCATAATTTACTCATATCCGTGAAAGCATTTCTTCCATCACCTTTATACAGGAATGGATGCGAAGCTCCATCTGGCATAGCATTAATGGCTTCCTCATCATGAGCATCCGTTTTATCAAACCCTTTTAATTTGAGGTCGGATACAAATTTTACATAATCCAGATCTACGGGCCGCTTTACAATACCACTTGTTATAAGCAGATCCTTATTACCATCATTATCAAAATCAGCAAACAACGGACACCAGCTCCAGTCTGTTGCGGAAACGCCGGTTAGCAAGCTTGCTTCACTAAAGCTGATCCCGCTGCCGTTATTTCGTTGCAAACAGTTTTTTGACGATTGGTGTTGGTAACCATTCAGTTCAAGTTTTACTTTATAAATATCAGGATTCTCATCGCTGCCATACGTTTTAAGTACTTTTTCATCTGCCGGCAACATATCAACGGTTACAATGTCCGGTTGTCCGTCGTTATTATAATCGGCCGCATCGTTGCCCATGCTGAACCTGCTGTAATGATTAAAATGCTGAGCACCGCTTTCTGTAAATGTTCCGTTGCCATTATTCAGGTAATAGTAGTCATTTTCATGAAAGTCGTTGCCTATATAAATATCGTCCCAGCCATCATTATTAAAATCAGCTACTGCAATCCCAAGGCCATACCCAAGGTTGCTTTGATAAATGCCGGCTGATGCGGATACATCAATAAATTTTTTTGCGGAGGTATTTAAATCGTTTCTGTAAAGCCTGTCGCCTGACAGCGTATCATAACCACGCCGGTTAGCTGTATCAACTATGTTTGCATGCGGATGGTGCGATTGGTTCAGTACATAGCAGTCCAGATCTCCATCATGGTCGTAGTCGAAAAAGGCTGTTTGTGTGGTAAAACAGGATAGGTCGAGCCCGAACTCTTTAGCCCTTTCTGTAAAGGTGGCGTTGCCATTATTTATAAAAAGTTCATTATGGCCCTTTAATCCATATTTATTGCTCACGGTAGAGACGTAAATATCCAGCAGGCCGTCTCCATTAACATCCGCCATCACTGTTCCTGTACACCAGTCTGCAGTACCGGCTACTCCTGCTTTATCTGTAATATCCTCAAATTCAAAATTGCCTTTATTCAGATACAATTTATTGCCCCCTTTATTATTGGCAGTAAAGTAAACATCGGGCAAGCCATCATTATTAATATCTCCAGTAGATACACCACCACCGTTGTAATAATACAGGTAGTAAAGAATATTCAGTCCTTTGTGCTTTTCCAGAGTATTAATAAAGTTGATATTAGTGGAAGACCCCGGAAGACTTGAAAATAAAGGCTCTTGTTTGTTGCAGCCAATAAAGAACCAGCATACTACGGGCAGCATAAAATAAAATATATTCAGCGAAACACGTTTTACCATCAATACTATTTGCATTACTTCCTGTTTTTTTTGTTTGCTATATCCTCAATAAATTTTTTGCTGTCCTCCGCATATTTTGCAATATGGTGAGTTCTTATAAAAGTAGGTGTTATGAAGTTCTGACCCGGCAAAACAACAGCGATCGACCTGGAGGCCTGCTTTGGCATATGACAGTCAATACAGTTGCTTTTCTTGATGTCAGCAGGCACTGTTTTTTCGGAACAAAAATTTTTGTGCTCATTATTGTGGCAGTCCATGCATTTTTGGGAATAAACTGACAGGGTGCTGTTTTCATGGAGGCTGTGACAACTGTTGCAGGTAAGTGTTGAGCTTTGCAAAAAACAACTGCTTAATTTTAGCAGCCCCAATTGATTTCCATGCACATCAATACTGCCAGCCACTTTAGCAATGGTATCCCAAGTAAAATAACCGGATAGCTTTTCACCTGCTGTAAAGGCAAAGGAGGGTTTTGTTTTTTCCAGCTTTCCCCCATGGCAAAGAGCACATAAATCCAGGCTTTGGGTTCTCGTAAATGCCCTTGGGTTTAAAATAAACCTCCCCGTTGTATCAGCAGGATTTTTTGCCTGGTATTCCACATGCTTTGCTCCGGGGCCATGACATTTTTCACAGGTAACCCCGTAAATAATTTCATTTTCTTTAAATCCTGTCACCCTGGAGGGTGGATTTTCAATGATTTCACCCGCATAGGTTGTATGGCATTCCAAACACCGGGAAGTAATGGGCCTGTTAAAAGCTATTTTATTAGGGTATCCCGGACTGTTACACCATTGTTGGGCCTGTGTAAAATAAGTGACCGGAAGCTGAAATAAATTATGACTGGTCCATGTTGCATAACTCTGCCCTTTTTTACCTGAACCTATTACCATATCCATCCGTTGCCGTTTGAATTCTGATCCGTTCACATAGGCCACCTGATAAAATTGGCCATCTTGCTCTTCCATTTTAACGACGCCGCCATTGGGGTATTGGATGATATTTTTATCATTTTCAAAACTCCCCATTATATTGCTTTGTACAGCGGGTGCCGAAGTTTGATAATGTGCGGTCTGGATATGCTTATTATAAATGTCGGCATGACAGGAAATACATTTCCCAGAACCCGCAAATTCCTCATAAGCCCTGATCCCGCTGTTACTGACCGGCGGGTTTTTACCGGCATCTATACACCGTGCCAAACCTGTAACACTTACAACAATAACACCCGTTACTGCAAACCAATTAAAGTATGACCTCTTTTGCACAATCAATTCTACTTTTTAACTCTAAATGACATCAAAATAATTTAAAAAGGGCTAAACATAACTGTTAGCCCTTTTTAAATATCCAAGTAAATCAGTTATTGCCTGCTGTTGTACAATGCCAGCACTTCGCTGTCTGTAAGAGCAGTATTATACATTCTGAATTGATCCATATTTCCTGCAAAGGAGCTTATCCAGGAATCCTGCAGACCGCTCACTCCGGCATGTTTATTAAAGCCGCCTAAGATCATACTTCCTGCACTCTTAATACGCAATGGTCCGGTTAATTGAGTGGTGGCGCTTGCAGGAGCAGCTATCGGTGCACCGTCAAAATACCATTTCATAAGCGAAGTGGCTTCGTTGTAAACGATGGTCATATGGTGCCAGTTGCCATCCAGTAAAGGAGCATTCATCTGGTTTCCGTCTGGGAATTCAAACCATTTGTCGTCCAAATATAACTTTACGGTGGCCGCAGTAAGCGAGCCGCGTTCAACCAGCATGAACATAGCGCTCTCAGCCCAATAATCCTTTGAATCGCCGGTAAGACCAAAGTAAAATTCTGTACGGCTGTTCAATTCACGTTTAACCCAAAAAGCGATGGTTAAGCTGGTGGCGCTTTTAATATCATTAGCATTCAGATATTTTACAGCAGCTCCGTCAGCACCCTGCAGCGCATTACCTGAAACACCCCCACCTACCGTTGTTAAACTGGTGATGAATGCGGGATTTTTTGAAATATCGTCCGCCATATTAAATCTTGATACCGGATCGGTACCTTCAAACGGCACAAAAAATCTTAATGGCGTGGTTATTTCAACTGGCTTGTCAGTTGCATATTCCCCCAAAGCGGGCCGGGTCATTTTTTGGCAACCCGAGAATGAAATAAGTGCAACACCAACTACCACTGCACTAAACTTCATTTTATTTATTTTTTTCATACAATCAATTTTTACTTTTTAAGATTAGTTTACCATTCTGGATTTTGTACTAAAATACCACCAGACAAATCAATTGCTTTTTGAGGGATTGGATAATACCTGCACCTTTGAGTATAACCAAGTGAGCCAAGTTCGCTCTGAGCGTCACCCCAACGAACCAGGTCATAAAAGCGGTAGCCTTCCATTGCAAACTCCCATCTTCTTTCATCCTTTATAGCTTGACGCATGGCTGCCTGTGTTGTAAACGGAATATAAGGAACTACCGTACGGCCGGCTCCTAAAAATCCACTTGCCCTGTCTCTTACCTTTTCCAAATTAGCTGCTGCAGTGGCTCCATCTCCTAATTCATTGGAGGCTTCGGCCAGCATTAAAAACACATCTGCATAGCGTAGTATCCGGTGGTTTACCCAATAAGCACCTCCATTTCCATCAATATAGCCTGTATAAGCTCTCATTGCCGGATCGGAATATACTTTCTTGTTCCAGTATTTCTGAGAAAATCCTCCTGTGCCGCTTGGATTGGTGTAGGGAGGCAATGTAGCTCCGAATCCACCTTGGGCAGGGCCACCATCAAACTGGCCTGAATACAAGATTGTTTTTCTCTTCCTTGGATCAGAGTCAGGCCATTGTGATTCTAATTTATCAGTAGGTGTATTCCAGCCCCATCCGAGGTTCCATTCAATGGTTGTACCCCCTTGACGTACACTCTGGCAAGTACCCCAATAAGACCAGTAATTGATTGCGCCGCCTGTAGCTGCGTTAGGTCCGCAGTAAGCCTGCATTTCCCAAATTGATTCGGGCCCGTTTTTACCAGCATAGTTTATTCCATCTTCCCATATTTTAGAAAATTCTGGCAGCGAATACTGACCGGAAGCAATTACTTCATTACAAAGGGCTGTTACCCTTGCCCAGTTGCCTCTGAATAAATGTGTTTGAGCCCACATTGTGTTAGCGGCCCCTTTTGTTAAACGTCCGACAAAATTTGAACCATACTCGGTAGAGTTAAGTGGTAAATATTGCGCCGCACGCTCCAAATCCTCATCGATAAAGGCATACACTTCATCAATGGTTGATTTTGGTTGAATTGCATCCGTCGTTTTTACAACCTGGTTCCTGATGATAGGTACTTCGCCGTAGGTCTTTACCAATTCAAAATAACAATAGGCCCTGAAAAAACTTGCTTCACCTATATTCCGGAGTGTAGCTGGATCGGTTGCGCCTTCAGCGTATGCAATGGCGTTTGTAGCCTGGTTTGCCAAAAAGTAGTGGTCATTCCAGTAGGTGTTTGGCGCCCAGTTGTCCTTAGAATACTGAAAGGTTTCAAACTCGGCAACAATTTCCCGGCCATCATTTTCATCGCTTCCTTTTTGAGCATCGTCATCTCTTATACTTTGAAAGTCAACCCATGGTAAAGAAGAAAATCCACCATAGTCTCTTAAAATACTATACAGACCAAAAACAGATGCTTCTACTTTTCCCTGGTTTAAATCGTCCAGTGTGGATGTCAATGGCTTTCTATCCAAAAACTTTTTACATCCCAAACTGCCTATGACAAGAGGTAACGTAATCATTAACCCCCAAATCAATCTATTTTTTTTCATATTCATTAAATTTTATTTTATTAAAACGTTACATTCAGCCCAAAGGTTGTTACTGCAGGTATGGCACCGCCGCCGTTGTCATATCCAAACTGTGTGGCATCTCCACCAAACTCTGCAGTGTATCCTAAGTTGTGCTTCCATGTAATGGGGTTCTGCAGGTTGGCAAATACCCGTACACTTTTAATTTTAATTTTTGAAAGAACGTTTGATGGTAAATTATAGCCTAACTGTACATTCCTGATCCTTAAATAACTACCATCTTCAATGTTATAAGTGGATCCATTATAGTTGATCCTGTGCTGCTGGCTTAAGATAGGAGTCCAGTTACTGGTACCCGGGCCATTCCACCTGTTCAGTTTTTCTGCTGCATAATTCACTCTTTGGAAAGGTGATTCAAGAGAACCCCACTTTCTGAACACTTCGTTTCCATATACGCCTCCCATTTCTACAGAGAGATTTAACCCTTTATAAGAGATGTTTGCGTTAATACCATACGTAAAATCAGGTGTGGGGTTGCCTATAAAAGTCCTGTCCTGTGCATTCAGGAAACCATCCCCGTTTACATCCTTAAACCGCAAATCACCTGGCTTAATTTCGTCCAATTGATGAATAATGGTAGAACGCAATATCTCTGTATTGCTCTGCCAGATACCATCCACCACATAACCAAAAAATGAACCAATTGGTTGACCTGGAGTAGAACGGCTTTCTGCACTTCCATTATTTTCAGAAGCCCTTGAGATAAATTTAGTAGGCAGTTCATCGCTCAGATCAATCACTTTGTTTTTCAGGAAGGTAATATTACCACCCACTGAAAAACTAAAGTCTCTCGATACTGACTGGTTCCAGTTAGCCGTTAATTCAACGCCTTTATTACTTAAACTTCCTCCATTTACAAGCAGATCCTGCAATCCTAAAGAACCCCTGCTGATATAGGTCATCAAATCATTGGTAACCCTGCTGAAATAATTCGCTTCAAAATGTAATTTTCTCTTGAAGGCATCCAATTCAATTCCAATTTCTTTGGCAGAAACTGTTTCCCACTTCAGATCGGGGCTTGGTGCATATCTTGGTGTAGCAGCATTGTTGATAACAATAATGTCCCTTGAATCACCCTGGAAAGGAGCCTGGATGATATTTAATTGAGGATAAAATGGATAGTTTAATGGTAATCCCGGGTTATTGTCTGCATACGCCGACTGGTTACCCAATACACCAATAGATGCTTTCAGTTTTAAATAATTGATCACCTCCTGGCTTTGGAAAAAAGACTCCTTGCTAATTTCCCATGCGGCACCCACAGCCCAGAATTTCTGATGCTGGTTAACACCCAGGATTCTTGAAGATCCATCATCCCTGAAGGATGCATTCAGGAAATATTTGCCTTTGTAGTTATACAAAGCCCTCGCTAAAAAAGAAGCGGTTGTGTTCTCGAATTGTTCCGATGACGCAAGTTGGGTTGTTGGATCATTAAATCCATTGCTCAGGTACCAAAGTCTTGGATCGTCTGGTATTGGTAGTGAGGTAGGAAGATTAGGATTAAACTGGCTGGCCCTGCCTGTTCTTTTGAACGTACCAGAATAATAGGTGGTAAAACCGCCTGTTAAAGTAAGCCCGTGATCACCAAAATTTTTCTTGTAATTCAAGATATAATCCTGCTGGAATTCTTTATAGCTGTCATCATTTTCCTCGATTGTAGTGGTATTATTTACCACCTGGGGCAGTTTAGTACGTGGGTCATAACTGCTGTAAAGCGGCCTGTACCTTCTTCTGTTTACGTTGCTTACATCAGCATAAAATGTACTTCTGAAATTAAAGTCTTTTAAGAAAGTAATATCTGCATATACACTACCTACGTTCCTGTATTCAATATTTATCACCTTGTTCCATTCGTTTTCCAAAGACACTAAAGGATTTACCACACCGTTATTTTGTAAAGAAACGTCCAGCCCTGAATATAAATTCACATCAATACTATCGCTTCCTGTTGGTGTGTAGGGGTTCTTGATTCTGAAAGGCAATGTGCCTGAAGAAATAAGAGGAATTGCTTTTCTGGCATCATTTAAAACATTCGTGGCATCATAAGGGTTGTTTTGCCTGGAGGTATTAAAAGTAATACCTACTTTAATTGCCTTTGTCAATTTAACTTCATCAGCAAAAGAAAGCAGCATTTTACTCAGTTTCTGATTCCTGATGATGCCTTCATCCATAATATAACCCACTCCTAAATTAAATTTATTTTTTTCTGTACTGGAAGACAAGCTAAGATTACTTGTACTAAACTTGGCCGTCCTGGTTACCGCATCTATCCAGTCTGTATTTGCAGTAAGCCCTGTATAATCATACGGTTCTGTTACGTTATTATTGGCTCTTTCTTCTGCAAACAATGTTTTGAATTGTTCAGCATCTACAAAATCAATTTTATTCACTAATTTTTTTGTGCCGTAAGTACTGTTGAAGTTGATAGTAAGCTGACCTGTTTTTGCCCTCTTGGTCGTAATCGCAATTACTCCCGTAGCGCCCCGCACACCAAAGATTGCGAGGGAAGAAGGATCTTTCAACACTTCAATACTTTCTATATCGTTAGGATTCAGGTAGTCAATGTTGTCGTTAAATATACCATCCACCACATATAAAGGCTGAGACTGACCAATACTGCCCGTTCCTCTTATACGGATATCCGGAGCCTGACCAGGCGTACCGTTATTTACAATACTTAAACCTGCCACCCTGCCCTGGAGAGAAGCAACCGGGTTGGGATTAGGCTTATCGGCAATATCCTTACCAGATATTTTTGCAATAGAACCTGTAAGATCCCTTTTGCTGGCTGTACCATAACCAATCACTACCACTTCATTGATATCCTTAGCGGCTATCTGCAGCGTTAAATCTATTGTAGACCGGCCACCAACAACCACTTCCTGTGTTACATAACCAACAGATGAAAACACCAGGGTGGCTCCATCAGGTGCAGAGATCGTATAAGATCCGTCTGCCGCCGTAGTAGTGGCTGCATTGGATCCTTTTATCCGCACGGTTACTGATTGAATACCCTGTCCATCAGGCCCGGTTACCTTACCAGTAACCTTGGTTTCCTGCAGCACAATGTTTTTTTGTGTGATCACCACCAGGTTGTTTTCGAGCACTTTATACGTTAAAGTGGTTTCGGTAAGCATACCATCAAGCACTTCAGTTACAAGTGCGTTGTTGGCATCGATACTAACCTTGCGGTTGGCAGATACCACATCATCGTTATACAAAAAACGATAGATGGTTTTTTTCTCAATTTGCTTAAGGGCCGTTTTTAATTCTGCTGATTGCAGCCTGAGCGTGATCCTGTCCTGCGAATAGGTTTTAGCGGATACATGGAGAGAGGCAAACAACAGCAATGCAATGGTAAATTTCATAAGCAGCAGCAGTTTGTAAATGCTTCTTCGGTCTTTAGTAACAAGCATTCGTTTGGCTTTTTTCATACTTTTATGTTTTGGTAGATAAAAATGAGAGCATCGTTAAAGCTTATCAGGCTTTGTTTTTATTTTTATGTTGGGGGGAAATGTTGCCGCATTTCCCCTTTTTCAATCATTATTTTATTTTAATACCTCCCATCTTATAGATGGTGATCCTTTCGTTTTTGATGGTGTAAGTAAAAGATGCCACCAAACGCAATGCATTCAATGCCTCCACCACCGTTTCCCTTTCAAAATTACCTGTGAGCTTTTCGTCCCTCAGCATTTCTTCGTCAAAATCAATTTTAACATTGTACCACCTTTCCATCTTGAGGGCTACATCTTCAAAACTTTCACCGTTAAAGATCAGTCTGTTTTGCACCCAGGCTGTTTCAATCACCGTATTATCTGCCGGCAGCAGGGTAAGGTGACTTACAGATATAATTGGTTTTTCATTTTTCTTAACCGGAATGTTTGCCGCAGTTGCTTCGCCTGTCTTTAATTTACTGAAATCCTCGTTGCTGATTACCAGCTTTTCATTGGGTTTGAGCATTATTTTTTCCTGCCTGTCTTTCAGGGAAACTTCGATACTGCCTCTTACCAGGCTGGTTTCGGTGGTTTTTTCCCCGGGGTAGCATTTTACATTGAATGCGGTGCCTAGCACTTTCACATCCATTTTAGAGGTATGGATCAAAAACGGGCGCTCGGGGTTTTTTACTACATCAAAATAAGCTTCACCAATAAGTGAAACTTCCCTTAGTTTATTTCCATAGTTCTTATCGTAAACAAGCTGGCTTCCCGAGTTGAGCCAAACTTTTGTACCATCGGGAAGTACGAGACTTGTTTTTGAACCATTTTTTGTGCTGATTTGATGTTTGGCCTGTGTAGTTTCTGTTTCTTTGGTTATACCCGCCGTACCAGATAAATAGTAAATGCAAGCTGCAGTTATCACAATGGCCAGCATACTAAAGGCAACCATCCACCTTCTTTTGCTGCTTCTAACAGGCAATTCTTCTGCACAGCCATTAATAAAGTGGTCGTCGTTGGAGAACTTACCATCATCAATACCCATATTTCTGATTTGCTGCACCAGTTCTTTATACCTGCTTTCAGAATACTGCCTGTCCTGGTGGGTATCACTTTGCCATAGGTCGTTCAATACTTCTTTTGAGTATCCTGCTGAAGGATCTTCCCTCAGTAAAACTTCGAGCTCCTGCAACTCTTCATGAGTCGCTTCTCCCGAAAGTTTTCTTGCCATCAGCAGCCAAATATGTTCTGGTGTATAATCCATCCGAGAGAGAGGACACAATAAAAATGAAAATCTACCAAGCTGGTTTGAAATATTTTCAGGCTTTTTTAAGGTCGAAATTGATAGCGCTGCTTATTTTTTTAAGGGCTATTGCCATTTGGTTGTCAATCGTTTTTACAGAAATGTTCAGCAAACGACCAATTTCATTGTAGCGCAACCTGTCTTCCTTTACCAATTTAAAAATCAACCTGCACCTGGGTGGCAGTTTTTGAATTTCCTGATTGATCTTTTTGACTGCTTCGGAAGTGATCAGTAATTGTTCGGGATTGTAGGTTCCCATTGAAATATTCAGTGACATTTCTTCCAGGGAGATAATGTCTTTCCTGAAATGGCGGGATAAATAATTAAGGGCCGTGTTTTTAGTACTTACGTACAAGTATAATTTAAGGTTATCGATCTTGCCCAGCTCCGCCCTGTTTTGCCACACTTTGATGAATACGTCAGACACCACTTCTTCGGCCAGTTCATTGTTTTTGATAATAGACTTTGCAAAACGCAACAGGTATGGCATATAGGCCAGGTACAATTGCGCATAGGCATGCTGGTCGCCGTCGGCTGATATTTTATATTGAAGTTCTTTGATCTCGTTAGATGAAATCATACAGCAATTGAGTGGTTACGCAAGCATTTGAATGGTTGCAATTTAGTGAAACAATTATTTAATTAAACCATTGATACAGGAATTTTACTATTGAACCGGAAAAATTTAAACGATTTGCAGTTCCATTATCCTTTTAAAGCTATCGATTACCTGCCATTTTCCTTCTTGCTTACCGGCTGTTTGTATATTTGCGCCCGTATGGGACAAAAAAAACTGATTCGTTTTGCAGCGATAAAAACATTCCCCAATGTGCTGGAATATCCTGAAAATATGCAGGGTAAATGGGGAACTCACTTTAAAAATGACCACGGTATCATACTGGAACTGGCTTGTGGAAGAGGCGAATATACCGTTGCACTGGCAAAACTCTTTGCCAACAGTAATTTTATCGGGGTTGATATAAAAGGCAACAGGATGTACGCCGGGGCAAAAAAATGCCTGGACGAAAAGATTGCCAATGCTGCCTTCCTGCGCACACAAATTGGGATGCTGCCAAACTATTTTTCTGCTGGGGAAGTTGCTGAAATATGGATCACTTTTCCAGATCCTCAGCTCAGAACATCAAGGGCAAAGAGACGGCTGACCCATCCCATATTTTTACGCTGCTATCAGCAAATACTCAAACCGGGAGGTTTTATCCATTTAAAAACAGATTCGCCGGATCTGTATGGCTTTACCAAAAAAGTGATTGAACTCTATGGTCTTAATTGTGTTGAAGACCTTGACAATGCCTACCAGCAATCAGACAGTGCTGTTTTAAAGATCAAAACGCATTATGAATCTCTTGATATTGCCGGCAGCAACCGGATATTTTACCTTAAGTTTAGTTTACCGGAGTTTATTGCTGATAAAGACAGTTTGTTACAGGCCATGTTAAAAGAAACGGAAAACCAGGAAAAGCAACCAAGCCCACCGGTTGATAGAGAAAACCTCCCAACTTCCCGGGAAGGGGTGTAAGAAACCGGCAATTGTTTGGTACATATGCGATATAACAATTAATAAAATTAAGCAGGCAATGAGTACACTGGTTGAAGGAGAGGATTTTTACTATAACAACGAGGGCTATATGGTGCTCACAGAGAAATTTCACCTGAATAAAGGATTCTGCTGTGGTAATGGCTGCAAACATTGTCCTTATCAGTATGTAAATGTGCCTGAGCCAAAACGGAGTATATTGTAAAACGGCTCTCATAAAAAAACCTGATATGACAACCACAAAAAAATCAAGTATTAAAAAACAATCTAAAAAAACTGCGTCCCTTAGTAAGGAAAAAACCAAGGCCCCTGCCTATTCTTTTTTTGAGGATGTTTTTGATGTGGTACGCCAAATTCCTAAGGGCAGGGTTACCTCTTATGGTGCTATCGCCAGTTACCTCGGTACTAAACTAAGTGCCAGGATGGTGGGATGGGCTATGAATGCTTCTCATATTGCCAGGCCCAAAGTACCTGCACAAAGGGTGGTGAACAGGCATGGTATGCTGAGCGGTAAAAATCATTTTTCCACTCCTACATTGATGGAAGAGTTATTAAAGAAAGAAAAGATAGAAGTGAAAAATGATACCATTGTTGATTTTGAACAACTGTTCTGGGACCCTGCAAAAGAACTTTCATTATAACTGATAATCGGATTAATTTACAGCCGCCCGTTGGCTGAAAGGCTGCGGCCTGAATATTGGCAGGATACTGCTGTCGTTTTGCTATTTCAAATAAAAATCATGGATAAACCAACATTAACCGGCACTATTACCTTTATCCATCACGAAAAAGATTATGCCACTATCGAATACCTGCACAATGGTAAAACAAAATCGATCAATGGAAATATTAGTGAGCAGGAGCAGCAAAAACTGAAAGAGAAAAAGCTCATCAAAAAAACACATGCATTCCGCATTGGTGATGAAGTGAGTTTTGTGATCGTACCCACCCCAAGGGGTGATAAGATGATTGCCGACCTGATTGAATTCCGTTTTAATAATGCCTACGTTAACCTGTTACATAAAGCAGCCACAGAAAACCGCTTTGTTGGATATTTAAAGAAAGCGGGTGATGACTATTTTGTAAAAGAAACAGGCAGTTATATCCTGTTCCCGCTGGTATTGTCGCCCTGGGAACTGCCGCCGCACGACAGCCACCTGAATGAGCCAACCTTTTTCAAACTCAATAACTTTGATAAACCAGCCGGTGCCACAGCGTCGCTGTACAAAAGTGAATATATACCCCAATACAAAACCGCCTTACAGCATTTCAAAAACAAAACAGTAACCGAGGCTAAGGTGTATAAAGTAACTCCCTTTGGAATTTTTATACAGCTGTTCAATAATACCATACAGGCAAAGATTCCTTTTGCAAAAAATAAAGAGGAAAAATCAACCGATGTAAAAACGGGAGATACCATAAAGGTATTGATCACCTATATGAGCCCATTGAAGATCGTAGTGGAAAAAGCATGACGAATACTCAAAAACTTTCCATCTCTGTTTCGTTTAGCCGAAGCAGCAGCATGATTTTCATTTTAGATGGGCCTGTGAGTGCAAACCAAAGCATTACAGCAGCTGCCAAAGCCAAAAAAGCCAGGTTGCCCGTTAGCAGAAAACACATAATGCAAAAGATGGAAGCCCCTTCCAGTAAAGCCCATTGAATAAGACACACGGCACGGAAAGCGGCCGCTTTTTCTGCTACTGTTTGCTCAGCGTCACGAATTTGAAATACCTTTGTTTTGAAAATGGATGATCCAATAAAAACCGCAGCAAAAGAAATGGCAATGGCAATCAGTTGCAGCAGCTGATCCTGTTCCGCCAACGAAGGGGAAAATTTACCGGTGTAAACAAGATAGAAAGCAATGGCACCAAATAAAACCGGTCCCAGCATCAACGCTTTATGCAGTATTTGTAATGATCTCAATGTTCCTTGCTGATTCATTACCTGTAGTAAGGGCTGATCATAAAATAAACCAATACGCCCGTAATGGCCACATAAAACCACACAGGCCAGATGACCATTACCAGTTTTTTATGTTTGTCATATTCGCCCGTTAACGCCCGGTACGCAGCAAATAAAATAAAGGGCAATGCCAGACCAGCCAGTGGAATATGCGTTAGCAAAACAGCAAGATAAAAAGTACGGCCGCTGCCCACTGCCGCCCTTTCAGCATCGCTTAGTCCGTGGATACCGTCTGTTTCACCATACATTGTTTCACCAGCAAAGAGATGGTGACAGATATAGGAAAGCAAAAAGAAAACCGATAACAGCATGGCCGTGATCATAACCTGTTTGTGTATTTCAAATTTTCTTTGTTTGGCAAAATACAATCCGGCCAACAATAACAAGGCAACCAAACCATTCACGGCCGCATTGATCATGGCAAAAATATGCACATCAAAACCCAACTGCACTTTACCGGCCAAATTGTATTTGCCCAGCACCGTTACCGTAAGAAAAACTATAACTGAAAAAATTCCTATCAGCCATTTGGCCTTAATGTCGTTTTTTTCTAATGATGGTGTAAGCATGTATGTGTGAATTGTGAATGGTGAATGGGCAATGGTGAACAGCCGCTTCATTGCCTGCTTGCTTCTTTGTCTTTTTGCCCTCCTTGACTCCTTACTTATTGCCAATTGGCCTCCTTATTCCTAGCTTCTTCCAAAAAGTTCTTTCAAAAATTCTCTAAAACTTCTTTTTCGCTCTTTCTCCAGCAGCAGCAACGGAATATCTTTTACCAATTGGGCCTGCCTGGCATCATCAAAACCATTGTACCAGCCCCTTACTACTCTATGTTTGTCCAGCAGGAAAAAATAGGGTGTATGTATAAATATGGAATCAACATCAGCATCGGCAATACTTGCTTTCAGCTCATTCATCCCAAAATCATAGATGGCCTTTTTATCGCCGGTTACAAACCACCAGGTATCGTGGTTGCTGGTAAACCGGTCGGCAAATTTTCTTAGTTGCGGTACGGAGTCGTGTTCCGGATCAACACTTACAGAAATGAATTGCACAATGCTGTCGTTTTTGTTGCCGGTAAAAGACTCCTGCAGTTTTTTGATCTTCAATGCCAGACCGGGGCAAACACTGGGGCAGCGGGTGAAGAAGAAATCAATTACAATGATCTTGTTCTTGAGGGAATCCAGCTGCACGGTATCACCAAGCTGGTTCACAAAGGTCATATTCTTTACTTTATGCCAGGCAGTGTCTATGCTTAGCCTGCCGTCTTCCCGGGTGGTATCCACACCATCAAAGAAATACCGCGATGGCATATGTACTGCTTTTTCACTGTAATATTTTACTAGTACATAACCGCAAAATGGCAGTACGGTTGCCAGCAGAATACCTAAAATAGCCCTCTTGTTCATACTTTTACTTTAGTCGGCTTACTTATAAAAAAACCATCGGGCCTTTATGGACGATGGTTTAAAAAATTCACTATGGTAATTTCTTTCAATTAATCTTTCGCCCCTTTCTGATGTGCTGGTGCTGCCTGTTCCTGTTTGGCAGGTTCACCGCCATACTTATTGCGCAGGTTCTTCCAGCTGTTACCATCCCAAAGGAAGGCAGCGATAAACCACACAAAAAGCAGTAAAGGCACAACAATGGTCATGATAAAATTCCTTATTTCACTTCCCAGGTGCATAAACTCCGATACGATATAATAGGCCTTGGCCAGGGATAATATACAAACCGTACCTTTTACAAACAATATCCAGGCATCACTTGGATACCAATGACGGGCAATACCCAAACCCAGTATCAGTTCGATAACCGTTATAACAGATAAAATACCCAGTACTATCCAGATTCTTCTTGTGCTGGCTGCCGGCGGATGTCCAAAAGTTATTTCTGGTGATGATACTGTATGATCGTGATGCTCACTCATGACGTTATTATTAATTCAGATTTTTTAAATTAGATAAGATAGAAACACAGGAACACAAATACCCACACTAAATCTACAAAGTGCCAGTATAAACCCGCTTTTTCTATCATTTCATAATGACCTCTTTCGTCAAAATGACCAAGCCTTGTTTTGATCCACATTACCACGTTGATCACTACACCGCTAAATACGTGGAAACCATGGAAACCTGTGATACCAAAGAAATAGCCTCCAAAAGCGATGGGTCCTGTATGGTTGGCGTGAAGCCCGGATTTTGATATGGTATCGATCAATTCTGCTTTAGAAATATCCGCAACATTGTGTGCCGCTGCTTCCCCTCCATGATGTACAGTAGAAGCGATGGCAGCCAACTGATCCTGGGGTGTTTTCTGCAATGCTGCCATCATCGCATCATGACTTAACTGATCGCCCCAAGGATTCATTTTTACTGTTGTAGGAACAACATCCAACGTGCCATCTGCTAACAATGCAATGTGTTCGCCGGTTAATAAGTGCGTCCATTCCCATGCCTGGCAGGCCAAAAATGCAAAGCCGCCAATAATGGTCAGGATCATATACTTCTCAACACCCTTTTTATTCATCTTGTGTCCTTCATGCACTGCTAAAACCATGGTAACGGAACTGGCGATCAAAATAAAGGTCATCAAACTCACAAACGCCAGCGGCAGATCCAGGCCATGCAGCCCTGGAAAGGAGTTGAACACCTTGTTGGGATCGGTCCAAAAATTCTGACTGAAACGAATGGTTCCATAGCTTATCAGGAAAGCGCCGAAGGTAAACGCATCACTCATCAAAAAATACCACATCATTACTTTACCATAACTGGCATTGAATGGGCTGCGGCCGCCTCCCCACCATTTTGTTTCCTTGTGCATTACTGCTGTTGACATCAAATAAAGCTTATAAGGTTATAAAAACAATTATCTAACTGCTAATAAAAACACCAGCAAATAGATCCATAAAATATCTACAAAGTGCCAGTAGGTACCCATAACTTCCACCGGCACCACGTTGTAACTTTTTGTTTTGGTACGAAAGGCTCTGATAAACATCACCATCAAAGCCACCACGCCGCCCAACACATGAACCGCATGCAACAACACGATCACATATAAAAAGGAAACAGAAACATTGGTAGTTAATGTCAAACCATTTTTATACAATTCCCTGAATCCCACCACCTGCAACGCAACAAATAAAAGACCTAGTATAAACGTAACAGTTATCAGCTTCCGGTAGGTTGCCATTTCCCTGTTCTTAAATTTTTTCTGTGCCATCCAGATGGTCACACTGCTGGCGATCATAGCAGCCGTGCTGTACCAGAATGCCAGTGGCAAACCAAAATTTAAAAAGTTTGCCTGGCTTTCTTTTACAATGTACGCACTGGTAAGCCCGGCGAACATCATTGATATACTTGCAATGGCCACCCAAAGGGTAAACTTATGCGGATGTATCTTTTTTCTTTGCTCCATTACCACTGTACTCATATGATCCTCCATTCGCCAAGGCGAAAATTTGTTTACTGATTAACCTAGATCCCTGGGGTGTTTCTGTCTGCAAACAACGCCAGCAATACGATCATTAAATAGAAATAAGAACTGAACATCACCATTCTTGCACTCTTGAGATCCATCTTCAAAAACAATTGTACACTCACCAGCACCATCCACAGGTTACAAATGGTCACGATCCATAAACTGGTTATCCCCGCAATGTTCATGTACCAGGGTAAAAAACCAAAAGGTATCATGAGCGCACTGTAAATAACCGTTTGCAGAGCGGTGAATTTTGTTGGTCCCTTATCTCCGGGCAGCAACTTGAAACCCGCTGTTGTATAATCAGTGTGTGCCAGCCAGGCAATGGCCCAAAAATGCGGAAACTGCCATAAAAACTGGATGCCAAACATGATCCATGCTCCTGCCCAGCTGATAGGTTGGTTTCCAAATGCAGCAATCCACCCGATTAAACAGGGTATTGCCCCGGGTATAGCCCCTACCAGCACAGCGATCGAGTTCACTTTTTTTAAAGGGGTATAAATAAACCCATATAAAAAAAGACTCAGCAGCGCCGTTAGTGCCGACTGGTAGTTAAAAAAATACCACAAGATGAAAACACCCAGCGCCCCTGCAATGATGGCAAAAGCTGTTGCCTCATTTACACTCATCCTGCCACTGGCTACAGGCCTCTTGGCCGTACGTTTCATTTTGGCGTCGGTATCTTTCTCTGCAATCTGATTAATTGCATTAGCAGAACCCGTTACCAGCATACCACCTAAAAAAAGTAAAAGAACTGAAACAACCTTTGAACGGTAAATGAACTGTTCATTGGGTGCTATTAAAAAACATACCACTGTACTAAACACCACCATGAAACTCAAAGTGAACTTGATCAGTTGAAAATAATCCTTCACCTTGGTTGCCAACGCAACCGGTGTTGAGTTGGTTATGGTATCGTTCTCTTTCGTCATATGCCCCTTGCCTTACTCAATCAAATATGTTTAAAAGAGAAGAGGCAATATTTTAATGAACTAATTTCTAATTTGCAATTTCGCATTCCAGCCACCTGCCTGTTGCTTAGTGGTGACTTTCGTTTTCGCCAACCGGCTCTGTCTGCAAAATAAATTCCCTGCCATCTTTACCGTAGTCATATGCGCCACGGTGCACTTCAGGAATTTCACCAGGCCAGTTTCCGTGTCCAGGACGGATCGGCGTTGTCCACTCCAATGTATTGGCACCCCAGGGATTAGTGCTGGTAACCTTTCTTCCTTTAAAAATACTGTAGAAAAAATTGAATACAAACAGCAACTGTACCGCAAATACGATCATCGCAACAAAACTGATAAACTCATTAAGGCCGCCAAACTTATTAAATGACTCCCACATGGAAACATCATAATAACGGCGTGGTGCACCCGCCAAACCCTGGTAGTGCATTGGCCAGAAAATAAGATAAGCCCCTACCATGGTTACCCAAAAATGGATATATGCCATGGTGTTATTGAGAAAGCGGCCATACATTTTAGGGAACCAGTGATATACCCCGGCAAACATACCAAAGAAAGATGCCACACCCATTACAATATGGAAATGCGCCACCACAAAATAGGTATCATGCAAGTGAATATCCAGCGCAGAGTTACCAAGGAAGATACCCGTTAAACCACCACTAATGAACATACTCACAAAACCAATGGCAAACAACATGGCCGGCGTAAAGCGCAGGCTGCCCCTCCAAATGGTGGTAAGCCAGTTAAATACTTTGATGGCAGATGGTACCGCAATCAGTAAGGTAAGCAGCACAAAGAAGGCACCGAGGAACGGATTTAACCCCGTGACAAACATATGGTGCGCCCAAACCAGGAAGGCCAGTATCGCAATGGCAAACATCGAACCTACCATCGCCATATAACCGAATATGGGTTTGCGGCTGTTAACACTGATGATCTCCGACGACATACTCATTGCCGGTAACAGTATGATATAAACTTCGGGGTGACCAAGGAACCAGAAAAGATGCTGAAAGAGAATGGCACTACCGCCTTCGTTAGGCAATATTTTACCATTGATATAGATATCGCTCAGGTAAAAACTTGTACCCAGGTTGCGGTCGAATAACAACAGGATAGCACCTGACAACAATACAGGGAAAGACAATACACCTAATACAGCTGTAAAGAACAGTCCCCATACAGTGAGTGGCATCCTTGTCATGCTCATTCCTTTTGTACGGAGATTGAGTATGGTAGAAATATAATTCAAACCACCTAATAAAGAACTAACAATAAACATGGCCATGCTCACCAGCCAAAGATCCATACCAATTTTGGAACCGCTGGATGCATCTCCCAAAGCGCTCAATGGCGGATAGATCGTCCAGCCACCGCTTGCAGGCCCTGTTTGTACAAACAGCGATGCAAACATGATGATGGAAGCCAGGAAGAAGAACCAATAGCTCAACATATTCAGCATGGGGGAAGCCATATCTCTTGCACCGATCTGTAATGGTATCAGGAAGTTGGCAAAGGTTCCGCTAAGGCCTGCTGTCAACACAAAGAATACAAGGATGGTACCATGCATGGTAACCAAAGCATAGTAGAATTCTGGTTGCAGTTTACCCCCTTTTGCCCAGTGACCCAGCAAATCTTCCAGGAATGGAAATGTTGAATTGGGATAGCCCAGTTGTAAACGGAACAATACAGAAAACAAACCGCCAATAATAGCCCATATGATACCAGTTATTAAAAACTGTTTGGAGATCATTTTATGATCCTGGCTAAAAACATATTTTGATATGAACGTTTCATGGTGATGGTGCTCATGATGTGCATCATGCGTGTGAACATCTCCGTGGTGTAATGCTGCTGAGGTACTCATTTCTTAAAATTATTTCTTCAATAATTACATTAATAATTTAATTCTTGCCCGTTACTGCTGCAACAGGCATTGTTGGTGCTGATGCAACAGTACTGTCTTTTGTTGCAGGTGGTACTGCTGCCGGTTTAGGAGCCGTCTCTGGCCTTACCGTCCAAATCTCTGGCTTTTGTTGTGCCAGCCATAACTTATATTCGTCTTCGCTCACTACAACAATAACCCCTCTCATAGAATAATGCCCTTTACCACACATCTGGTCGCAACTTAACTCATACACAAAGTTTTCGTTGTTGGTAAGCTTTTTCATTTCTGCTGTAGTATACAAAGGAGTAAACCAAAGTGTTGTTGGAATTACTGGTACAGCATCCATTTTTAACCGAAAGTGAGAAAGACCTACATCATGAATCACATCCTGGGCATTGATCACGAACTTTACAGGTTTATTTACCGGCAGGTACATGGTTGTAGCCACATGTATATCGTCTTTGGCCGCCGGGTCATCAAAGTCAACTCCTAAACTATTGGCTCCTTTTGACAATTTAAAGTTCTTGGCTCCTAATGTTTTATCAGGACCCGGATACCGGTATTCCCATCCAAACTGGTGACCGGTAACTTCCACAACGATCGCATCTTTAGGCGCTTCACCCGTCATTTTAAACCAATACTTCAAGCCAAATACAACCAATACCGTAAGGAAAATGGCAGGTACGGTGGTCCAGATCAATTCCAGTTTCGTATTGTGTGGAAAATAGTATGCTTTACGGTCGTCGCTTTCCTGGTACTTGTAGGCAAACCAAAATAACAACACCTGGGTAAGTACAAACACTACACCTGTTACACCGATGGTGATGTACAGCATCAGGTCAATTTTTTCTCCGTGATCAGAAGCGGCAGGCTGATCTAGTAATGTTTTATGGAAGAACATATCATTGCACCACCAAACGCCTATAAGGCCGAGTACTAAAAATGAAACAAGCAAAAAGGCATTGATCTTATTATTCTGCCTGCGGGCTTTTTCTTCTCCTTTCAGCACATTTACATATTCACTGGCTTTCGCAATCTGGAAGATGACTACGAAGATCATTACTACAATTGCTGCCAACAAAATTTGAGTCATGTCTCTAAATTATTTATAAATACTTCTTAATAGTTCTTTTGTTTAACCATACCCCACTAGGTATGGTGTATAATACTTTCTTTGAGGAAAGGGTGATTTTTTGCTGTAAGCGGGTGCTTTGTAAAATAATCGCCTACTCTCCACATAATAATACCAATAAACAAGGCTGCAATACCAAATTCAAACAGTCCTAAATGCGCCTTTTCATACAGTGTTCCGGGCATGATCATTTGCCAGAAATCTATCCAGTGACCAAAGATGATGAGTATAGCCATAAACACCATCAGCGTATAATTTCTTTTAACGGCTTTCTTCATCAATATCAGTATCGGGCATACAAAGTTCAGAATAAGATTGAGGAAGAATATACCCCTGTATGGCCCCATAACCCTGGTTTTGAAATACCCTGTTTCTTCCGGAATATTTGCATACCAGATAAGCATGTACTGAGAGAACCAGAGGTAGGTCCAGAAGATAGAGAATGCAAACATGAATTTACCGATATCATGCAGGTGCTCATCTGTTACATATTCCAGCTGGCCGTTATTTTTAAGAAAAATAATAAATAAGGCTATCAATGACATACCTGCCACAAAGGTACTGGCAAATGTGTACCAGCTGTACATGGTACTGTACCAGTGTGCATCAATACTCATCAGCCAAAGCCAGGGCAAGGTTGAACCAACTGATAAACCAAACACCACAATAAACAAAGCAGCATAAAGGATATTCTTCTTGATCCAGCGGTCGCCGGTTTCATAGTCCATATGTCCGCCCTTATCCGTTTCAAGGCTGAGGGAACTCATTTTTTTACCAAGCAACCACCACAGGAAAACAGTAATGATGCTGAATGCACTAAAGAAAACCGGGCTTAAGAAGCTGCTTTTACCGCGGAGTATCTTGTCTGCCGCCACCGTATCTTTATTAACCCACATATAAATATCATCCCTTCCTCCCCAAACAATTGCCATTAATATTAAAAGCGCAATGATACCCAGCACCGGAACCACACTGGATATCGCTTCCGGAACCCTTCTTAAGGCTACCTGCCATCCACCCATTGCAAGCGTGGTAACACCAATAAAGAACATACTTGCATTTACCAGCAGCAACCAGTACACACTATTCTGCAACAGCACGGCCCAAAACCTGGTGGCTTCTTCAGGATGGTCGCCTTTACCAACTGCACCAAACGGATGGTACATGATAGCGCCCCAAAGCAATGCAATTACACCCACACCTATAAGGCCCATGGTCCATTTTTTATAGTTGCCCGGTAATTCGAATGAATGAGTCATCTAAATCTTTATTTTGAATGAACGTTTTTTTAGTTTGCTTTTTTAGCGCTGTCGACTTTAACTGCAGGTGCCGGTGCCTCCACTACATCCGATCCGGCTGCTGGTTTTTCTTCCAGCGACCTGATATACTGAATGATCATCCACCGCTGTTTCCTGCTGAGTTGAGAAGCATAGCTTCCCATATTGCCTTGCCCATAATTAATAACATGAAACAATCTTCCGTCACTGTATGTTGGGGAAGTGGCAAGTATATTTTTAACACCACCCACTTTTGTGGAAACAGGACCGTTATTGCCAGCCTTTTCGCCATGGCACACGCCGCAATAAATATTGAATAACCTTGCTGCTTCCAGGCTATCCTTACCCGCTAACGGAGGTAAAGGATTTTTTGTAGCATTGCTGACAGTGTACAGCCCACCAGCAGAATCTTCCAATGGTGCAGCAAATGGCTCCATTTCACCCACACTCATCGTTCCCTCTACAGGTTTACTGTTGTAAAAAATAAAATCGTCTTTTCCTAAACGGGCAGCGTCGGTGGTAAATTTTGCTGAATCAAGCAGGGCATAGGATTCTACTGCACGGCTGTAAGCCATATCGGGCATGTAGATCCTTCCCGGATCGTCTTTTGAACGGCCACAGCTTCCGAGTAACACTACGGCAGAAACAAGTGCAACTGCAGTAAATAATTTAAATCGTTTCATTTATTAATTATCAATTGTCAATTAATTAATATCCTTTCTCCAGTTCCCTGTACAGCTTTTGTTCCCTGTCGTACCGGCCAAGCCACCAGCCTGTTTCTGCATGCTGCACATTTACTTCAGTGGCACCGGCATTCTTTAAAAAGGCCTGTACTTCTTCATCATTTGTTTTATCCGTACACTCAATGGCCATTACAAAAAGATCATCGGTAGCCCTGGGGTGAAAATGATGCTTTTTGATAAAGGGCGATAACTGGCAGAGATAACAAAAAGTAAGTACCATACCTACTGCAGCAAACAATACCGTTAATTCAAATGTGATCGGTATCCAGGCCGGTAAAGCAAAATGTGGTTTACCACCAATGTTCAACGGCCAGTCTTTTGTAAAGATCCAGCTGATACAGGTAAGTGCAGTGGTGGTGCCTGTAATAGCGTAGATGAAACCGGCAGTATGCAGACTTGTTTCCCGTAAACCCATGGCATGATCGAGACCATGCACAGGAAAAGGAGTGTACACGTCGTGTATCTTGTATCCCGTTTTGCGAACATTCTTCACAGCAGGAAACAGCACTGCTTCATCATCAAAGCAACCAACAACAAATTTTTTTATTCCTCCGGCCATATATTTTTATTTACGAAGTACGATGTATGAATTACGAATTGAAATTCTCTATATCGTCAACTTTAAACAATTAAACTTTAAACCTTCAACTTTTTAGTGAGCATGCTCTACTTCCTCTATATAAAACTTCTCCGAATCCTTCTTCTCAATATCTGTCATCTTACGCTTATAGTTCTCTCCAGTTGTTTTCAATACACTCTTAATTTCCGCCACGGCAATTACAGGGAAGTATTTTGCAAACAGGAAGAAACAGGTGAAGAACAAACCAAAAGTACCCAGGTAAAAACCGATCTCATACACAGACGGGCTGTAATAGGTACTCCAGGAAGATGGCAGGTAATCCCTGTAAGTGGAGGTAACAATAATTACAAAACGTTCGTACCACATACCCACGTTTACAATGATGCTCATGAAGAACGTGAACACGATATTCCTTCTTAATTTTTTAAACCAGAATACCTGCGGTGATACCACGTTACAGAACATCATCAGCCAATAGCTCCATCCATACGGGCTCCAGATATTCACCCTGTTTTCCATAAATGCATACAACTCGTATGGATTCTGTCCGTACCATGCAATGAATAATTCTGTGATGTAAGCGATACCTACTATAGAACCTGTGAGTACAATTACTTTATTCATCGCCTCTATATGGCCGATGGTGATATAATCATGCAGGGAAAATACTTTTCTTAATACCAGCATCAGCGTTTGCACCATCGCAAAACCTGAGAAGATAGCACCAGCAACAAAATAAGGAGGGAAGATGGTGGTGTGCCAACCAGGAACTACTGAAGTGGCAAAGTCAAACGATACAATGGTATGTACCGATAATACCAGCGGTGTACTTAAACCTGCCAGTACCAGTGATAAGCTTTCATGACGTTGCCAGTGTTTGGTACTGCCGGTCCATCCAAATGCAGCAACACCATACAATAATTTACGGAGCTTTGTTTTTGCCCTGTCCCTTACGGTAGCCAGATCAGGCAGCAAACCAGAATACCAGAACAATAACGATACGGTGAAATAAGTTGATATCGCAAATACGTCCCAAAGCAGGGGCGAATTAAAGTTAACCCACAAAGGACCACGGGTATTTGGATAAGGTAATACAAATACCGCCATCCACACACGGCCCATGTGCCAGATAGGAAACTGGCCTGCGCACATTACCGCAAAAATGGTCATTGCTTCTGCCGCACGGTTCACACCGGTTCTCCAGCCCTGGCGGAAGAGCAACAGGATGGCGGAGATCAACGTACCAGCATGACCAATACCTACCCACCATACGAAGTTGGTGATATCCCAACCCCAGCCGATAGTTTTGTTCAGGTTCCACTGACCGATACCATAGGTAACCTCCCGGTAAACACTGTACACACCAAAAAGCAGCAAGGCCACACTTATCCAGAAGCCAATGTACCAAAGACGGCTTGGCTTCATCTCAATGGGGCGTATAATGTCTTCCGTTACCTGGTGATAGGTTTTGTCTCCATCTACCAGCGGTTCCCTGATCTGTGATTCGTACTTTAATAATGACATATCTTATTGAAGTGAAAAGTAATGACCTGTTTATTCAGCCTGTTTACTTTTATTTTTAAATTCGGTTATTATCCGTGTGCTTTTTCTGCTTTATGCTCCGCTTTCTTTTCTCCATGTCCGCCTTCTTCTTCTTTCTCGTTCGTAACATGCCTGTCAGTATTCTTAATTTTTGCCAGGTAGCTCACATTGGGCAGCACGTGCAATTGCTCTAACACATAGAAATTCCTGTTTTGATCAGCTCTTGCTTTTGATACCTCACTTTCTGGATCGTTCACGTTACCAAAAGTGATACAGCCACCCGGACAAGCCTGTGAACAAGCCACTTTTACATTACGAACCAATGTTGGATCTTCTGCTTTTTTAGCAGCCAGTTTGCTTTCCTGCAGGCGCTGAACACAGAAAGAGCATTTTTCAATAACACCTCTTGAACGAACCGTAACATCCGGGTTCAATACCATCCTGGTTAAGTCGTCGTTCATCTGTAAGGTTACATCATCCAGGTCCACACCCAATAACGGGTTTTGGTTATCTGCAAAGCTGTCTGCTCCGGTATAATCCAGCCAGTTAAAACGGCGAACTTTAAACGGACAGTTATTGGCACAATATCTTGTACCGATACAACGGTTATAGGTCATTTGGTTCAGCCCTTCGCTGCTATGGTTGGTAGCGGCAACCGGACAAACGTTTTCACAAGGGGCATTATCACAATGCTGGCACAGCATTGGCTGAAACACCACATCGGGATTGGTAACATCACCCGTAAAATAACGGTCAATACGCAGCCAGTGCATTTCATGCGCCCTTAATACCTGTGTTTTACCTACCACAGCCACATTATTTTCTGCCGTACAGGCAATAACGCAGGCACTGCAACCTGTACAGGTATTCAGGTCGATGCTCATGCCCCATTTAACACCTGGCTTTGCAAAATCAGGATAAATGGTAGCGTCTTTTCTAAAATCTTCGCCATGGGAAGCATGTAATAAAAGCGCCCTCTCATGAGTGGCCTCTTCCAGTACCCTTCCCGGATTGGCTATAAATGTTTTTAAATTCGTTTCATACAAAACAGGCCTGCTTTCTGAAGAACCATGCACCTGTGTTTGAGCCAGCGGATAGGGAGCGCTGGTTGATTTTATAAGCTCTGCGGCTCCGGAGTACCTGAAACTGGTACCATCAAAAGATACAAAAGGGTACACATTTACACCGGCACCACTGGCTGAAAAACCAATGCGCTCTTTTGTGATTTTATCATCTCCCGGGTTTTTATCTTCACTGCTTTTTCTGCCATATCCAACTGCTACCGCTACTACTTTTGGATGAATACCCGGTAGTACCAGCAGCAGCAATTCTTTCTCTACATTATTAACCTTGATTTTTACAAGCGGTTTTTCTGGTGTTACTTCATAAGCATCCCCATGACGCTGTTCACCAACCAGGTCTTTTCCGGTCAGTTCTTTATACAACGCCGGGCTTACCATGGCGTAGTTGTCCCAGGTTACTTTTGAAACCGGGTCAGGCATTTCCTGCAACCAGGGGTTGTTGGCCTGGCTTCCGCTTCCCATACCTACTTTTTGATAGATCACAACTTCAAAACCTTGTTTTGCTGTTGTCACTTTTGAAGCCGCTTCAGCCAGTTTTGCGTTGCTGAAAGTGGCGCCGCCAACTGCATCAGCCGTTTCTATGATACCGGCCTGCAGTGCAGCATGAAATGCTTCTGCAGTACCGAGTTTTTTAGTCCAGAAATCTTTAAAGTAAGCCTCATAATCCATTGCATTACCAGCCCATTTCAACAGAGATGTTTGGAAAGGTCTTGTTTTAAACAGTGGATTCACTGTTGGCTGCTGCATACAAATATGCCCTGTTTTGGGTTCTGCATCGCCCCAGCTTTCGAGCCAGTGATGAGAAGGAATGATGTATTTGCAACGCTCTGTTGTTTCATCAATGGTACCGTTAAAAGAAACGGTCAACGGCAGCTTGTCAATGGCATCACCCAGTTTTGCTCCGTTGGTATAAGTATAAACCGGGTTGGTACCGTATACAAACAAAGCGCCGATATTGCCGGCATTGATATCATTTACCAGTGTATTGAAATCAGCGTCTATTCCCTGGCGGTAGTTGGAAGTAACAGCCCAGTTGATCGTTTTACCATTGGCGCCGATGGCTTCGTTGATGGCATTTACGATGATCTGCAGGTTGACGTCATTGCCTCCGCAAACAACCAATGCAGCGCCATTATTTGCTTTAAGATGCGCAACGGTTTCGTCGATGCCTTTGTTGACTGCTGCATCACTGATAGCAGGTGCCGTAACAGCGCCGCCCAGTTTTGCCAATATATTCATCGCCACAGCCGCTTTTTCAGAGGGCCTGTGTACAAACCTGTCATCTGCGTTACTGCCGGTAAGGCTCAGGTAGCTTTCGAATTGTATATGACGGCTCATTTCAGGTTTTGTGCCCGAAATTTTCCTGTTCTTTTGATATTGATACGTGAATTCAACCGGACTTAACCAGGTGCCAAGGAAATCAGCGCCAAGACTTACAATCACTTTAGCATTATCAAAATGATAAGAAGGAATGGCTTTTTTACCATAACAGGCTTCATTGGCCAGCAACATACCACTATAGCTCACCGCATCGTATTGTACGTGGCGGCTACCGGGGTACTTGGCTAAAAATTCGGTGATGGCCTGCGCTGTAGATGGAGAATTCAATGTAGACGTTAATAACACTACCGGTTTTCCACCCAATGCAGCCAGTTTGTCCCCGATGGCTTTATCGATCTGGTCAAATTTGGGGACTTCTTTAAATTGTCCGCCTGATTTTTCTTTTGGATGGCGCACCCTCGTAGTATCGTACAGGTCGAGTACGGATGCCTGTGACAAAGCGCTGGTACCGCCACCAGTTATGGTTGAGTTTTCGTTTCCTTCAATCTTTATAGGGCGGCCATCTCTTTGTTTTACGATCACCGGCTGTACATCTCCTTCACTTACAAAAGTTGAAGCATAGTAATTAGCCACACCCAGCACTAAATCGTCCGGCTTTTTTAAGAATGGAACTGATTTTCGTACCGGTGTTTGGCAACTGGCAGCCAGTGTAGCCGCAGCAGTGCTAAACCCTAAGTACTTGAGAAAATCCCTCCTGGGGCTTTTGGCATCCAATAAACCATTATCCAGGTCTTCCAAGGGCAGCAATGGCTCCTGGAATTCATTATCCGCCTTTTTCTGAAAAGATTCTGATTGATTTAATTCACCAAAACTTTGCCAGTACTTTTTTTCCATACTATAATTTGAAAATTCGATAATTTGAAAATTTGAAAATTGACTGCCACTGGTTTAAAGCCATTTTCAAATTGAGCCATTTTCATCCCGATAAACATCGGGACATTACATCAATAGTGACATTTCTGACATTCTGTACCACCGATCTTCTCAACTGTTACACTGTCTAATTTATGTGGGTTTACCACCATTTTACCCTTTTCATTCTTTACAGAGTCGGCCATTTCATCATGAAACTTCTCATAGATGCTGTAGAACTTATTACCCTGTCCAGATTTTTTGTCGTAGAAATCAACCTTGCTTTCCCTGTGGCAGTTAATACACCAGCCCATGCTGAGGTCGCTGAATTGTTTCACCTCGCCCATTTCCTGTATGTTGCCGTGGCAGGTCTGGCATTGCTGCTTACCCACTTTTACGTGCTGGCTATGGTTGAAATAAACATGGTCGGGCAGGCTGTGAATCTTAACCCATTCAATTGGTTTGCCCGGCTTGTCGTATTTTTTACTGGCGGGGTTCCAGCCGGCGTAATCATATAATTTCTGTATTTCCGCTGTACCGTTTACTGCAGTGCCATCCTCATGTGTCAATACATCGGGACCCTCGTATTTATTGATCGATTTATGGCAGTTCATACACACATTCACCGATGGAATGTTAGAGAACTTACTGTCTTGTGCACCACTGTGGCAATACAAACAGTTGATCTGGTTGGTACCTGCATGCACTTTATGGGAGTAGTAGATAGGTTGTGTTGGCTGATAATCCTTTTGACGGCCCAGGCCAATTGCTGCATTGATGGTTTTATACCCGGCAAAACAGAACAAGGCAATTACAGCGGTCATCAAATAAGCCTTGTTACGGTAGAAAGGAACAGGCTCACTTCTGAATACACCATCTTTTTCGTCTGATAATTTTTTAAGGCTGCTGTTAACCTGCAGCAAGATGAAAGCAACTACCGCCAGGATCAGGGTGAGGATACCAAAAAGCAGCGAGTTGTCTTCCGCAGGTGCTCCGGTACCACCACCACCTGGAGGCGGAGGTGGGGTGTAGGCATCTGCATAATCCAGAATAGCCTTGATATCATCTTTTGGCAGATTGAACTGCGTCATTTTAGAACCCCAGGTAGCTAACAGTTTTTTTGCGTATGCATCTGTCTCCACCATGGTATTTACATTATTAACCCACAAGTAAGCCCATTCCTTGTTCGGGGCTCTTTCTCTAGCTCCCTTTAATGCAGGCCCGGTCATATCTTTATCTGGCTTATGACAACTGGCACAATTGGCTTTAAAAAGCGCCTCTCCGTCTGCAGCCAATACTACGGTATTTGAGAACGAGAATATTACAATAAGAAGTAAACTTACCAGTGAAGTTTGAAAGACTTTTCTATAACGACTCATACAGTTTGTTAAGGATGATGGTGGGGAAAAAACCTTTATCCGGCTGCAAAAATAAGTATGTATGTTCACAAAATATCAACATTCCAAAAAAAATTTTTTCCTTGTCCAGCTTGATTTTCAGCCGATTGTTGTATGTTCCCTGCACCCATTGTCATGTTTTTGTAAACAGAATTTTATAAACCGTCTTTTAAGGCCCGCTGGCTTCATTTGTTAAATTTTTGCAGCACTTTTGCGGCATGTTCAGTAAACTACAGCAAAGATGGAAAGTAAATGGCGTTCAGCTTTTCCTGATCCTGTGCACTTTTGCCCTTGGTGGCAGCCTTTGCGGTTACCTGGCCCGAAAGCTATTGATATCAACGGGTGTTGAAAAAAACGGTCTGTGGGTACTGTTGTATATTGTTGTGATGACACTGATCTGGCCGCTTTGTGTTTTACTTGTAAGCGTTCCGTTTGGCCAATACCCTTTTTTTAAAAAATACCTTACCAAGATCTGGACCAGGATGACCGGGCAAAAAACAAGTGTAACCCATGTGGCTATATTTGCAAGTGGCGCCGGCAGCAATGCCCATAAGATCATTGACCATTTCCAAAACAACGGCGCAGTAAAGATCAGCCTGATCGTGTGTAACAACCCGCAAGCCGGTGTATTAGCGCTTGCTGCGGCAAAGAAGATTCCCTCGCTGCTGATTCAAAAAAAACGGTTTTTTGAAGAAGATGCCTACCTGGCTGAATTGGCCGGGCATCAGATTGATTTTATAGTACTGGCGGGATTTTTATGGAAGGTGCCGGTAACGCTGATCAACCGGTTTCCCAATAAGATCGTGAACATTCACCCTGCGTTGTTACCTAAATATGGCGGCAAGGGTATGTATGGCGACAAAGTACATGCAGCGGTACTGGCTGCAAAAGAAAAGGAAAGTGGCATCACCATTCACTATGTAGATGAAATATATGATCACGGCAATATCATACAGCAGGCAACCTGTGGTATAGCCGAAGATGAAACACCTGCTTCACTGGCACAAAAGATTCACCAGCTGGAACACAAACACTACCCGGAAGTGATAGGCCACCTGCTGCAAGCCACAAATAAGCGTTAAAAATAAGGGGTAAGTATTTCATACAGCATTTGTGCTATAATATTGCGGCACACAAAAACTAATCGTTGAGGTTATTTTACAAAATACCATTTACAATTGTATGCTTACTGCTTTTTGTATGTACCAAAAGCCAGGTGGTTATTACCGGCACTGTATATGATTCCACCAAAACGATCCCTGTAAAAGATGTAACCATCCAAAGCAGCAATGGTACGGTGGCCGTAACTGATTCCAACGGCCGCTACAACATTGTGGCAGGTGAAATGGATTCCCTTGTTTTTATTTACCAAAACAAGCCCACGCTGAAATTTGCTGTAGCGCAGGTACCCAACAGCGGCATTTTTGATATTGCCTTACATATAAGGGTACACGAAAAATACAAAAGGCTGAAAGAGGTAAAAGTGTATACAAGAAGTTACCGCCAGGATTCTGCGGAGAACAGGGAACGCTATGCCAAAGTTTTTAACTATCAAAAACCCGGGATTAAATTAAATACCAACAGTTATTCCGGTGCTGCCGGGGTGGATCTTGGTGAGCTCATCAATATCTTCCGGTTTAAAAGAAATAAACAATTGCGAAAAATGCGGCAGCGGCTGGAAGAAGAAGAGAAAGAAAAATTTGTTGATTACCGGTTTAATAAGGCTGCTGTAAGAAGGGTAACCAGGCTGGAAGGAAAAGAACTGGATGCTTTTATGAAACAATACCGGCCGGGATTTGAGTTTACACTGAACAGTGAAGTGGTTGATTTTTACCAATACATACTGGATGCTTCTTATGAATTCAGGATAAACAGGGAGAAAGAACTGTTTATCGATACCAGGTTTAATAAAGAACTGGTGCAACTGGCAACGGGGCTTGCTGATAACAACCTTGAACTCTTTATGAAAAAGTACAGACCCGGTTATGAATTTACCCAAAGCAGCAGTGCATCGGAATTTCATGAGTATATTATGGCGGCTTACAGCCAGTTTAAAACCGCACTATTGCAGCAGGCCATCAAGTCAGACAGCTTGATAACGAGGCCGTCGCCAGATCCGCTGCTTCCCAACTAAACAGGCACCTGTATCAAATAAAAGAGGGGCGCAGATAGAAATCCAGCCCCGTTTTAAATCCATATCCTTTGAAAAACCAATGGTATGTACGGAGAAAACCTGCTGGTGGTTTACGCAATCCCAAAATATTATTTTTTTTCCTGGGTAAACATTTCCTCATACAGACTGTCCATTCCACAACCCTGGTTGTAAAGCTGGCTGATTAGCCCGGCTGGTATTGTTTTTTGCCGTTTGCAATAAAATTGGTTGCTTTAAAAAGTTAACAAACTGCAAAAACAAACAGGCCCTGTTTTGCCCCCCATAATTTATGGCACGGTTTTCGAAAATGTGTGTCCCGGAGTCTCCCGATGAAAATTATTAATTCAATTTTCTGATTAAAAATCATTCTTCAATCACAAAAAAATTATTTTATGAATACAAACTATGAAACAACTGCTGCCCCACAGGCACCAGAAAGATCACAAACAAAAAACATTATCATAGGCGTGTTATCAGCTGCTGTACTTGGGCTTGGTATTTACGCCGTTGCCGATCACAGTAAATCCGGTGAACAGATTCAGCAGCAGCAAACGCAGATCGCAAAAGTGTCTGATGAAAAGAGTTCAATCCAGAGTAACTTTGATGCATCCCTTGCCAGGCTTGATTCTATGAGCACCGTAAACAAGGGGCTGGAAGGAAAGTTAACAGCCAGCAATGATGAAATAAAGAAAGTAAAAACGGAAATCAGGAGTATACTCAACAAGCGCAATGCCACCGCTGCAGAACTAGGAAGGGCCAAAAAACTGATCGATGATCTGAACGGACGTATCACTACAATGGAAGCGGACGTAGCAAGGCTTACGCAGGAAAATCAAACTTTAACAGCTGACAAAGTTGCTTTAACAGCAGATAAAGAAAAGCTGACAGCAGACCTAACGGCAACGTCTACCGCAAAAGATGAACTGGCAGCAAAAGTTGATGTAGCCTCTACATTAAATGCATCGAACATACAGGTAAAGCCCATTAATGTAAAAGGTGAAGGAAAAGAAAAAGAAACCAAGACAGCGAAGCGTGTGGACAAGCTGCTGATCTCTTTTAATGTTGATAACCGCATTGCTCCGGCAGGCACCACAGATGTGTTTGTTACCATCACAGGGCCTGATGGCCAGGTGATCACCAGCGAGGCCAGCGGATCAGGTACTTTTACCACCAGGGAAGAAGGTGAAAAGAAATTCACCACTAAACTTCCGGTGGATGTGGAAACAGCCAAAAGAAAATTTGTAGAGTTTGGTTTTGTACCTGGCGCAACTTTTCAGCAGGGAAATTACAAAGTACAGATATATCAGAATGGATTTTTGATTGGGGAAGGAACAACCGAGTTAAAAAAAGGTGGTTTATTCAGTTAGCATCTTTTTACGGTTGTACGAAAAGCAATTTGGGCGCAGGCTCAAATTGCTTTTTTTATTTTTTATCCAGCAGCAGCTTTTTAAACCTTTCCAGTTCGGTTTTTTCCACAGCAGATAAGGTTTCATTGTTGTTGAACTTTGTTTTATAAAAAACCACCCGTTTATGCTGGGGAAATTTTTCGAGTATCTCATCAATCATCTTTCCAACAGATTCGTCTTTTATATAAAGGGGCGTTGGCGCAGGCAGTTCAGACCGGTGTTTGGCATGTTTTTTTAAAATGATCGCTTCCAATGTTGCCAGTTTGGCTTCTGAAATGGATGTTAACTTAGAAGCTTTGCTGAAAAGGCCTTCTAATTGCTTTTTGCTTAAGCCGCCTCTTTCCTGGTATTGAAACAGCAGACTGTTAATAAAATCTGAGCCGGGATTGGCCGCCTGTGTTTCTTTCAGTACATCCAGTATAACATCAACTCCCGGTTTCTTTTTTTGAAGCATTGGTAAAAATAAGTTCAAATACGCTATAAAAAATAGAACCAGGGTGAAAACCCCGGTTCGTTTTTAATCCGTACCCTATGAAAACTAGGATGAAAGTATAGTATTTATTTTGAATACTCAAAATTCGGGTTGGTATTTTTACGGCAACGATTGTTTTATATCTAAACCGAGGGTGGCTAAATTCTGAACCAGCCCCGCTTAATAAACATCCGCAGCATGATTAGAGGAATGATCAGCATAATGGCCACTGAGATAAAAAAACCCCTTTTATCGTGCATGAGTGGAATCCGGTCGAAGTTCATCCCGAATATGCCGCCGATCACCGTAGCAGGAGCAAGCAAACAGGTTACCACCGCCATTACCTTCATTACTTCATTCATTTTAAGATTTACATTACTCAGGTAAAGGTCATGCATGTTGATCATCATATCCCGGTAGTTTTCCGCCAGGTCATTTGCCTGGATGATATGATCATAAACATCCTTAAAGTATTTTTCCGTTCGCTCTTCAATTAATTCGCTGTCGCCCCTTAAAATGCCGTTCACCATTTCCCGAACCGGGGCAATGCTTCTTTTCAGCACGATCATTTCTTTCCGCAGCATATTTATTTTAGCAAGGCTCCGGCTGTTGGGGCTGCGGACAATGTCTTCCTCCAGGTTTTCGATCTTTTCTCCCAGCTTCTCCATTACTAAAAAATAGTTGTCAACCACCAGGTCAATTAAAGAATAAAACAAAAAATCGGCTCCCTGCTGGCGCACTTTAGTACCGGCAATTTTTAGTTTTTCCCGCAGTGGATTAAAAACATCCCTGGAAGCATCTTCCTGGAAACTGATCACAAAATTTTTGCCGAGGATAATACTGAGCTGTTCGGTTTCTACGGCACTATGCTGTTCATTAAAATACAGCATATTCATCAGGCAAAAAACCAGGCCATTGATCTCATCCATTTTAGGCCGCTGGCCCAAGCTCAGTATATCCTCCACTATCAGGTTGTGAATGCCATAATGGTTGCAGATCAATTCTACATCATTCTTCCGCAGGCCATCCACATTGAGCCAGGTTATCTTTGGTGAATCAACATATTGAAAGCAGGATTGCACCCCTGCTAATTGCTTTGTATCGATAGTGACGGAATCATAATCGTACACATAAATTTTTATCTCCTCCGGCTCTGTTCTTTCAGGTACAACGGTAGGGTTTACGTGGAGTACTTTTTTGGTACGCAGCAGCTCCAGCGGATTGAGAATATAAGAAAGGTAGTTACGGCCGTTCATTGTTGAGATTGAGAACGGAAGGTAAAGAGAAAAAGTAAAAGATACTTATTGCTGTTGCTGTACCATCTGCATATACCTGCGGTATGAATTATTATCACCATCCGGCTTTTCGTCCAGTTTGCTGGCCACCAGTTTTGGTGTAAGTACAGAGGCCAGCTCATTGCTCACCCTGCCGTCTTCGTAAGAAACAGAAACACCCACTTCAAGGGTTTGTTTGGCGGTGCCTTTATAGGTTCCTCTTACGGGGGATACATCATTAAAACTTCTGCCTGTAGCCAGTCTGACATGGAGGTCGTCCACCACACAATTGTTGGTAGGATCAAAACCAAGCCAGCCATAAAAAGGAATGTACGCTTCCACCCAGGCATGTGTGGCGCCTTCGCCACGAAGGTTATGATCGTGCGGACACACATAACCGCTTACATAACGGGCAGGGATACCTAGTAAACGCAGCATCGCCAAAAGGATATGGGCAAAATCCTGGCATACACCGGCTTTCAGTTTCCATATTTCATCCAGGGTGGTGCTTACGCTGGTGATATCTTTTATGTATTGGAAGTTTTTATAAACATGCTCCGTAAGTTGCTGCATGGCCGTATATACAGAAACTGTTTTGTAAAACCCTGCATCGGCTACCTGCTTCATTTCGGGCAATGCATCAAAATTTTCCTGTTTTAAAAAATCAATGAATGGCACCAAATGTTGTATTTCGTGCAGGTGATCCCATTGTTGTGCTGCCGGTGCATCATCCACGGGCATTTTTCTTTTGGTGGTGATCACAGAAATATTTGAATCGATCCTTAATTCGGTATGCGGTGCTGCATTCATAAAAGATCCGATCTCGTTACCGTAATAATCTTTATACACTTCCAGGGCAGGCTCACCGGAAATGGAAATATGCTGGCTTTGCAGATTCTGGTATTCGTCTTTTAAAGGGTACAGCATAAGCTGGTTGGCGCTGTCCCTCACCGGTTCAGGATAAGTGTACCTGGTAACGTGATGTATGATGAATCTGGGCATCGTAAGAAAACTGTTTAGAAGTTTGGTTGGTTTAGAAAGTGCAGCTATGAATGTGCAAAATATTTTTGGCTGAGTGCATCACCAATTTCATACAGGCAATTCTTTGTTTCCTGTAAAAAATTATGCAGGCCTTCGTCCACAATAGAGTCAACAGTAGAGTACCTGACATTGCTTTTTAACCTGCCGATCATGAAGTCGATTTCCCTGAATGCAGCTGCATTGCCATCATTTTTTAATCTTTCAAAATACCGTTGCAGCCGGTTTACAGAAAATATCACGGAACGTGGAAAATTATCGTTCATTACCACCTGCTCTACTACTTTTCTCGACTCAAATCCGCTGCGGTAGGTTTTTAAATACAATTCATATCCTGAGATGGACATCAGCAGGTATTTCCAGTACGTGGTATCCGCCACCTGATCCATATCATAGTTGAGATCGCTGAATTTTACATCAATGATATCGGTGCTTTGCACGGCTCTTTCCAAAAACTTTCCAATGTTAATAAAGGCATTTCCTTCCCCTCTTGCCATGGTAACATCGGTGGTGCCAAAATACAGCAGTCCTTTTTTCAGCAGGTTGTCCAGTACGGTTACAGGGTCTTCTTTTTGCAGCCATTCTTCCAGCTGCCAGTCTCTCATGGTGTGGTAAAAATCATTCAGGCATTGCCACATTTCTTTGGTGATATGGTCCTGAACACTCCTGCCATTTTCCCTTGCTGCCGTTACGTTGTTCAATACTGAATTGGGATTGTCTTTTCCAATCACCATAAACTTTAGTACCTCCCTGGTATTGTATTCAATTTTTTTTGCCTCCTCTTCTTTTAAAAAAGTAAAGATCTTTAAAATGGGCATCCACGAAAACTCCTGCACATCATCCTGTGATGCGGCATAGTTTATTTTCAACATTCTTAAAATGTTGTCTGAGCGTTCCATGTAACGGCTCATCCAGTAAAGGCTATCGGCAACGCGGCTTAGCATATACACCCCCTCCGCCTCCGTTGGCTAACGGAGGAACTAAGGCAAGCGCCTTCAGTTTTAAGATTAATAATAAAATCGATCATTCTAGTTGTTTTACTTACAAGCCAATTCTTTATCAAAAGTAAAGAGCTCAGTTATTTTACCCTTTCGGTTCCCCCTTTAGGGAGCGGAGGGGGCACTCAACACCCAGGTATCCTTACTTCCGCCGCCCTGCGATGAATTCACCACCAGCGAACCTTCTTTCAACGCTACTCTTGTTAAACCACCAGGCACAATCTCAATTCCTCCGGGGCCACACAACGCATAAGGCCGCAGATCAACCCGTCTCGGTTGCAATTTGCCATCCATGTAACATGGAACAGATGACAAACTGATGGTTGGTTGTGCAATAAAATCCCTTGGTGCTTTCAGTACTTCTGATTTGTATTCTTCTATCTCCTGTTCATTGGCAGCACAACCCATCAACATACCATATCCACCACTGCCATTGGTTTTCTTAATTACCATATCGGTAATGTTCTTGAACACGTGTTCCCGTTCTTCGTCTTTCCCTAACTGGTAGGTGGGAACATTTTTTAATATTGGTTCTTCATTCAGGTAATATCTTATCATGGCCGGCACAAAAGAATAGATGGCCTTATCATCTGCCACACCATTGCCAACGGCATTTACAATGGCCACATTGCCTTTACGGTAAGCGCTCATGATACCGGAAACGCCCAAAACACTGCCGGGATTAAATGTCAATGGATCCAGGAATTCATCATCCACCCTTCTGTAGATCACATCCACCTGTTGGAGGCCAGCCGTGGTTTTCATGTAAACCTTGTGATTGTCCACCACCAGGTCGCTGCCTTCCACCAGCTCTACACCCATCAGCCTTGCAAGGGTGGAATGTTCAAAATAAGCAGAATTGTAAATACCCGGTGTAAGCAAAACAATGGTTGGGTTGCTTGTTTGCCTTGGTGACAGCGACACCAGGTTTTTATGTAAAATAGTAGGGTACTCCGTTACACTGCGTACATTATTCTGCGGCAACAGGTCTGGAAAGATCCGCTTGGTTATCTCCCTGTTTTCGAGCATATAACTTACACCGCTTGGGGTACGTAAATTATCTTCCAATATATAAAACGATCCATCATTATTACGAATGAGATCAATACCGGAAATGTGCACATAAATATCGTGCGGCACTTTAAAGTTGTGCATCTCTCTTAAATAGTAAGGGCAGCTATAGATCATATCTGCCGGTATCAACCCATCCTTTACAATAAACTGGTTGCTGTATACATCTTTCAAAAAAAGATTGAGTGCTTTTAACCGTTGCTTGATGCCACGTTCAATATAATCCCATTCACTGGCGGTGATGATACGGGGAATAATGTCAAACGGAAATATCTTTTCGATGCCTTCCCCACTGCTGTATACAGTGAATGTAATGCCCTGGCTCATGAAGAGGCGCCTGGCCAGTTCTTCCTTTTTGCTGAGTTCATCAGCGGAGATGGCACCCAGGAATTCCATCACTTTGGCGTATTGATCCCTTACGGTGCCGGAGTTCACCATTTCATCCCATACGATGTCGGGCACTATGTATGATTGCAGCATCTCGCCGGTAAGCATAGTCATCAGTTTTGGAAATAAATATGGGAGGCAATCGTAAAAAACTCAGATTATCAAATATAGGGAATGAAATTAAAAAATGAAAAGAATAAAAAGTGGTTTGGGTAATTATTTTAGATTGCAACTGAGAATTTTCAGGGTGATCCCTGCCGGCGAATCCTAGTTAAAATTTTACTTCCGGTGTAAATGAAATTTTAACCAAGCCTTTTATCAGCGTGCAGCAAGGGCAGGCAGCTCTTCAGACCATTTTTTGATTTCTGAAAAATTTAATTTAAACAGTATTAAGGGACTATTTAATTCAAAAAAGGCAATATGGTCTATGTAAATGATTGTTTGTTTTCAACTTCGATTTGAAATAATAAAAATTACAGCCCAAAACCTTAGTAAAGAATATACACCCAAAAAGCGAAACCTTATTACTTTATCATACCAGTTTTCTTGTAGGTTAAATACAAATTCCACTTGGCTTGAAGGAAATTAATTCCACGTTTTAACCTTAGTAGTAACCATCACACAAAACACCCGACCTTATAACCTTATTTTGAAACCACCTTATTTACCGGATGTGATTTCTTTTGATAAAATTTCATAAAAATATCGTACTCTTCCGCAAATGTAATTTTGTGATGATGTAGCGGCTGGTTTAAAATATACTTGCAAACTTTATCAACATCAGATTTTGATACGGAGAATGCTGAAGCAGTTTCCTGCCAGCAAAAATCGACACCGCTCAATTTATTTTTATTAATAAAACTTTGGGAACTTTCTGCCACTATTGATGCAAGCATTTCTTCTGACAACTTAGGGGAACGGGATACCAGAAAATGGACATGCTCAGGGTTTGCATAAATGGAATACAAGTGCTTTTCATTATTATTTCCAATGCCAGTAATATATTTTTCTACCCGTTCACGGTTTTTTATGGAATGGCAGGCAGGCGGTGCAATGTTGTAAAAATAAAATGAGTGTATAGATTGTTATACTCTATTTTGATAATCGTTTGAGATAAGGTAATAAGGTCTGCGTTTATAATTCAGATTTTGTACTAAGGTTATTATGCAGTTTATACAACACCCGCTTTTTTATTCTGCTCCCACTCCAAATGATTCGCCACCGCCCTGATCTGAGCAAAACTATAAGCGTCATTCAGCATGGTTCTTATTTCGCCGTGTTGCTTATCCGGGTTAGTGCTTAAATATTCCCCGATGATCTTTACCGTGGTTTCGTCTGCAAAAGCACCAACTTTTATGGCTCCGGTTTTTACATAACCGGTGAGATGGCCCTCAATGGTACTGGCAGCAAGATTTCTTTCTTTGGCAATATCAGCAATATTTTTTCCTTCCTTATATAATTGCAGGCTTATCGCAGCTGAAGGAACTTTACCATCTGCCCTTGCTTCAGAAGGTTCTTTACGCTTGCGTTTGGGACTGGCAGCTTTTAACTCCATATTTGTTTCAATATGATGTTTGTCGCAATAAGAATGCACCATTGCCAAAATGTCTCCACCGTATTTGTCTGCCTTTGCTTTTCCAAAGCCGCTTAACTGCTGCAGGTGCTGTTCTGTTAATGGCAGGTAGGTACAGATCTCTTTTAAACTGTTGTTATTGGCCACAAAATAAATCGGCAGTTCCTTTTCATTGCAGATTTTATCCCTCCAGTTCCGCAGATCATAATACAATTCCGCATTGGGAATATCAGAAGATGCCATTTGCTTTTTGTTAGCTGCATAACAGCTGATGTGCATTCTGGGGATACCGAGATTGAGTTTATGTTTTAAGTAACCGGCAATGGTAAATAGTTCTTTGCAATACTGGATGAAGTATATGGCTTTTACAAAAGCTGTCATGGCTTCCAGCAGGCTTTCGTCCACTGCGGTTGCCGCTTCTTTATGTTCTGTATTGAGCGGATGCTGCTGTAATTTACTTTTTAAATTTTCCAGCAAGGGCAAAAAATAGCCAGCAGCGGCCTGTATCCTTTGTTGCAATGCCGGATTATTTTCAATAGCCGTAATCTCTCTCATTAACTGCTGTGCCTGGCCGATAAATTTTTCAGCTGTTGCTTTTACCGTACTGATCTCTTTTAAAAACTGCGCTATCCATTCCGGGGCCTCTATATTTAATTTATCCCTGTTCTTGTCCACCGCATACTTTAAATACCGAATCGCTGTTTCAATATCTTCCATTAAAAATATTTCACTCAAAAACTGCAGGGTGAATACCTGCCTGGCTCCTTCAAATCTTTCAGCTAAAGAACCTTTGGGCACCAGCGATGAATGCGCCGCCACTACTTGCTGGTTGCTGTGAATGGCAGTAGACGGGATTTTTGATAACAGCACAATTCCATTCAAACTGGTGCAACGGCTTAGCGCCACATATACCTGCCCGCTGCTGAAAGAAGAGGCAGCATCGATCATTACATGATCAAAGGTGAGGCCCTGGCTTTTATGAATGGTAATGGCCCATGCCAATCGCAGCGGATATTGAAAAAATTTGCCCTGTACCTGCTGTTCTAATTTTTCATCGCTGCGGTTGAGTGTGTATTTTACATTCTCCCATGTTTCCTCTGCCACTTCAATAGCCTCTCCGTCGCAGGTTACGATGATTTTATCCTTAGAAAGAGAAGTAACCACTCCGATCTTGCCATTAAAATATTTTTTAGTTAAGATGTCGTTCTTGATGAACATCACCTGGGTGCCTTCCTTTAACAGCAGTTCCGGTTCAGCCGGGTAAACATTCTCCGGAAAATCCCCTTCAATCCTTGCTTTATAGGTAAAAGATGAAGTATGCAGTTTTTGCAGCTTCACCTGGTTGATGGTATCTGCCTGTGCATTATGAGACGTGAGTGTAATAAATTTTTGTTCTGCCCCAGGTTGAAAGCCGGGAATAAAACGATTGTTAAGTTCTTCAAAATCATCTTTGTCCATGTAGTTGTTTCGGACCTTATTCAGCAAATCAACAAAACTTTGTTCTTTCTGCCGATAGATCTTGGTGAGTTCAATCAGCAAAGGTGTTTGTTCTTTCACAGCCTTGCTGTCGAAGAAAAAGGGCGATGCATAATAATTGCCCAGCAGGTTATCCCACTCTTCTCTTCTTGCCACCGGCGGCAACTGGAACAGATCGCCAATGAATAATATTTGTACCCCGCCAAATGGTGCCTGGTGATTCCGCCTGACACTTCTTAAAATGGCATCAATAGCATCCAGTATATCGCAACGCACCATACTGATCTCATCAATCACCAGCAATTCCATCTTACGCAACAATTGTATCCGTTGCTTTTGATAACGGATCTTGCTCAGCAGTTCCTGTTTATTGTTTTCTGTTGGTAAAAATGGGTGCAGTGGCAATTGAAATAAACTATGCAACGTAACACCGCCGGCATTGATGGCTGCCACGCCTGTTGGTGCAGCAACGATCATATTTTTGGATGAATGCTCCCGGAGGTATTTTAGAAAAGTGGTTTTGCCGGTACCGGCTTTACCAGTGAGGAAAATGCTTTCCTGCGTTTCTGTAATGAAGCGGTAAGCCAGGTCAAATATTTCGTTGCGTTCTACTGTTGCCATAAATAAAAGAGTTTTAGACACGAATTGCACGAATGAACACGAATGAAAAATTGGATTGTGTATTTAAAAAAAGGAATGATTAACATAAATTGACTAGTAAACCAATCTTTTGTACTCTATTCCTGACTTGCCAAAGTTAATGATAATACCAAGCCTGATACCTGAAGCTCTCAGGTAATTGAGTGTTTGAGAAATGGCATCATCTGTGATTCCTTCTTTGCCTGCCTTTACTTCCAGGATGATACTTTCATGCAGTGTAAAATCGGCAAAAAATCTATGCTGGAGAACTTTGCCATTGTATTTAATTACATGCAAATGCTCCCTTTTGTGCTGCATGCATCACTCAACAAATTCAATCTCCATTGCATCCTTATATACTACCTCAGCAAAACCATAACCAAGTATGTTGTACACTTCCATACAAACACCAATAATTTGATAGGCTTCGGGTTTATAAATTACCTGTTCCATACGTTATTTTTGAAAAATAGATAAAGCCACGAAGCACAGCAATCACAACAGTTCGTGTCCATTCATGCAATTTGTGGCAAAATTTTAGGCTCTTTCTTTTTCTCCAATCAACAGCAGTTCGTTGGCAACAATTTCTGTTACAAAGCGTTTGTTACCTTCTTTGTCATTATAGGTGCGGTTAACAAGTTTTCCTTCGATGGCAATTTCTTTGCCCTTGGTTAAATACTTCTCGGCCAGTTCTGCCACTTTACCCCATGCAACAATAGTATGCCAGGTGGTTTCTGTTTCTTTACGGCCGGCCCTGTCCCGGAAGGTTTCGTTGGTGGCCATGCTAAAGCGTGCCATCTTTTTGCCCCCGTCCAGCGTTTTTACTTCTGGTGCGTTACCCAGGTTTCCGATCAGTTGAACTTTGTTTCTTAATGCGTACATGTTGGTGATTTTTACCCCCGCCTGTGCTAACCAGCAGATGACGAAGATGTTTTTTAATTTTATTTATTTCAATCTTTCGGTGGCGCCAACCGATTGACAATGCAAAGATGATATGCAGCTAGTGCGATAGCCGGTTTTTATCCGCTTACTCCCGAAACTAAACGGCTAAAACGTTTGCACACGGAAATATTTTTCGTATCTTACTTTTTTAAAACCCTTATTATGAATGACATAACTAAAACCTGTTTAAGTTGTGGTAAAACAATCAAAGGCAGGGCCGACAAAAAGTTTTGTGATGACTATTGCCGGAATAATTACAACAACCAGCAAAAAGCAAAAGGTAATCACAGCAGCTATGTCCGCAACATCAACAATACGTTGATAAAAAACAGGAAGATCCTCGAATCCTTAAAAGGAGATAAGGAAGAGCACGTGAAAGCCAGCAGGGAAAAATTACTGGGACTGGGTTTTAGTTTTAAATATTTCACACATATTTTCAAGAACAAAGAGGGCAAAGCATATTCCTGGTGTTATGATTATGGATACCTGCCGCTTGATAATGACTGGTTTTTAATTGTAAAAAGGAAAGAAGAATAAAAAATATTTTTTAGCTCCGCTTGCCCTTGCGATCAGCACGGAATCGCAGAAATGAACTTGATGTAAGCAAAAATTTAAAATTAAATTCCATGAAGATAAAAACAAGCAAATGCGAAATTATTCTATTCTTTTGCTGCTTATGTACTGTAGCACCGCTTTATGTTGCTGCACAAAAACAATTTGTGACAGAAATTAGTTACAAGAAAAATCTGGCAAGTCAAAAAAGATCTTCCACGCTAACACTTACTCAACTACGCAAGGATAATGTAACAGCGTCAACCAAATTAAAGCTGGCGTATGTTTTTCATACAAATACAAAACAAAAAGCAAGGGAGCTGACTGATCAACTTGAAACATTTGGGTACCAGGCAGAAATTAAACAACATCCTTCCAATACCAATCTCTTTCTTATTACTGGTTTGACCATGCAAATGCAAATGTCAGATAATTTAGTTTTGGAATGGACAAAAGTCATGTGCGATATCGGCTATGAATTCGACTGCGAATTTAAAAGCTGGTCGGTACCCTCACATTAGCATTTCTGGTACAACACAGGGTTTTTCGAAAAGTCAACTGGATGAAAATATTTTGAGCAATTTTGCAGATCCCGGTGGTGGTTCGGAAAGGACAAGCAACTCTCAATATCATATAATAACTTCAACAAAATAATTTTAATCAGCAGTTGTTACCGGCAGGTGGCAGATTAATTACACGCCAGCAAAAAGCCTTTTGCGGATTATATTTGCAAAACAGGTTTGATCATAAACAGTTATAAAATAAACTGCCTTTGCAATTAAAGTGACGAACAATGGAAGATGCACCAGGTTTAAAACCTGAACTGTTATTAGAATTGGTAAAAATGAAAATGCCCTTTGGAAAATACAAGGACACGTTGCTTTGCAATTTGCCGGTTAGCTACCTGGAATGGTTTGCCAGGAAAGGTTTTCCCAAAGGAAAACTAGGGATGCTGTTGGAGACGATGTATGAGATCAAACTAAACGGACTGGATTATTTGCTGCAATCAATAAAATGACAGTGATAACTGCTGGTCTTAAAAAATCAATTTATGAAAACACAAAAGCTGCAACCAGGCTAAAACTGCTTTAACCGGCTGCAGCATAAACGGGATAACCAGTTAATTCTTTTCTTTTCCTCCCATCATCAACAGTTCATTTACCTCCACTTCTGTGATGGATCTTTTATTCCCGTCCTTATCATTGTAACTCCTGGTAATGAGCTTGCCTTCCACCACCACTTCTTTGCCCTTTGTTAAATATTTTTCTGCGATCTCTGCTGTTTTGCCCCAGGCAACTACATTGTGCCAATGTGTTTCGGTAACTTTTTCGCCTTTGGCATTCCGGTAATTTTCGTTGGTAGCCACGCTGAAACGGGCCATCTTTTTTCCGTTTGTTACAGTTTTTACTTCAGGGGCATTGCCCAGGTTTCCAATTAACTGAACCCTGTTTTTTAAAGCATTCATGTTCGATGTTTTTGAGTGTGTAATATTGTTACAATAAATGCGGGTACAATTTTTATGACTCAAAACTATCCAGTGGCCTGTACTCCTGCAAGAGAAAAACACCATTTATATGGGGATTTTTCCCGTGCCAAAAGAAGTATAAGGCTTTATAATAAATGGTAGATTTGGCAGTACCTTTCAATATCTTCAACATGAGAATTATTGCGATATCGGATACACATGGACTGCACGACCAACTAACACTTCCCCCGGGTGATGTGCTGGTACACGCTGGAGATATTTCGATGAAAGGAACGGAACAGGAAGTTATTTCATTTGTGACATGGTTCGGCCAGCAGGATTTTAAACACAAAATATTTATTGCGGGCAATCATGATTTTTATTTTGAAAAAATGCCCGAAGATGCAATCAAAAAAATAATCCCTCCCGGTATCATTTATTTAAACGATACAGGAATTGAGATCAATGGCACCAGGTTTTGGGGATCTCCCATTACGCCCTGGTTTTTCAACTGGGCATTCAATCGTCATAGAGGTGAAGCAATAAAAAAACATTGGGACATGGCTCCCGTAGATACTGATATTCTGATAACACACGGACCAGTGTATAAAATTGTAGATAAAACCACCAGTGGCCACTATGCCGGGTGCGAAGACCTGTTACAAAAAGTAAAAGCGATCAAACCAAAAGTTCATATCTGCGGGCATATCCATGAGGCTTATGGAAGTATTGAAAAAGATGGAACGTTTTTTATTAACGCCAGTTTGCTGGATGAGAAATACCGATGGAGGAATGAGCCTGTCATTGTTGACATCTAAATCAGTACCCACAAATGCATTTCTTTTCTTCTTTGATGCTGTACAATTTAAAACCAGTTTTCATTTTTACGAATGAAGCCTGAATCTTAGTTTCAAATGTATTGACCGTATCCACTATTATCGTTGCCTGGAAAAGCGACTTTCCAAAAGTATCCGTATTCCGCTGGTAATTCATGCCATTGTTATTTTTAAACTTTCTCAATACTTCGATTGAAAAGTTCTCCCTGATCCTGTTGTTATCCTTTGAATATAAAGTGTTATTAAAAAAAATGGAGTCTAAAACGACATTATCCAGGTGAGAGATGACCGTGCTTTCTGGGTTACTTGTTATTTTTTCCCAAAACAATCTGAAATTTTTCCAATCATCTTCCAAGGGTGCATCTTCTTTAGATATCTCTGCCATTTCTGTTTCCAGGATTTCGTATTCTCCAGGCTTTCCCTTACCAAACAAACCCCTGATCTTTAAAATTCCATCCCTTTTTATTTTAAATAGGTTTTCAATATATATTCCATGTTCCGCAATTGCTTTATCCCCTTCAATTCTGTAATAGGGAGCTGGAAACCAGCAGCCAATCTCTTTTTTGTTAACCATCGAAAGGGGAAACGAAACCTCCTCTTCAAAATAGATTTTTTTCGCTGACTTGTTTTCTCTTCCCAAATATCTTCCAGCCCACCTGTCATCAGTGGTTTTATACACATCATAATACTGGTATTTTTCATGAAAAAATTTTCCCTTGCGCTCCCTGACGAATAACATCACATTTTTATAATTGCTAAAATCAGGTATCCCATAATGATCATAAGCTGTAAATTCAATTGTATCCAATTTGTACTCGCCATATACATGCTGCAAAACTTTATACTTGCCATAGAACTTCCCATCCATGGAATTTTCTTCCTGGGGCAATTCTTTAAAGTCTAACTTTTCCCCAATAAATACAAAAAGATTATTTCCCTTTTCTGCTAAACTTGAAAGATCTTTTTTAAAAAGAGGAGTTTTGTTATTCCTGCATGAAACAAGAAATAGAAGGGAGATAAATAAGAGGTAAAAGATATAAATGGACTTATACATAAAGAATTTATGCTAAGATGTAAGAAAGAATTATTTACACACCAACCCTCACCCCACCAACTGCCCCTTCAAAAACCGCTCCCACTCCTCGAGCATCTTGCCCTTGAGCACCCGTGGAAATTTATGCTGACCGCCCTGCTTGCCCTTGCTTTTCATAAAGTCCATAAATATTTTTTCTGACAGCACGGTTACATACACTTCTTTTAATGCATGCCTGCGTTCCACTTCATAATCATCATTCAGTTCTTTGAGTTTAGCATCAATCCGGAGTGCCAGTTTTTTCTCATCGGCTATATCATCGGTGGCAATATACCAGTGGTGGGCAAAAAAGTTGCCATGCGGCACACCCGCCACTGTAAATTCAGGAATAGAAATATTTAATTCTTCGCTGGCCATTTCAATGGCTTTGTTCATGTTGTCAACACTTAGATGCTCGCCCACCAAACTCAAAAAATGTTTGGTTCTGCCGGTAATGATGATCTCACTTCTCTCTTTATCAATCAACCGTACCGTATCACCAATGGCATAGCGCCAGGCACCGGCATTGGTACTTATTAAAACTGCATAATCTCTATTCTCTTCCATCTCATGGATCATCAAGGCTTCCGGCTCTTCCACCATATTTCCTTCGCTGTCGAAGTTGTTGTCATCAAAAGGTACAAACTCAAAAAAGATATTGTTGTTCAGCGCCAGGTGCATACCTACTGCTGACTGTCGGTTTTGATAGGCTAAAAAACCTTCACTTGCCAAATAGGTTTCTATATACGTGATGGGTTTACCCAATAGTTTTTCAAATCCCTTTTTATACGGCTCCATGGCCACACCACCATGTACATAAAAAGCCAGGTTGGGCCATATATCATGAATGTTATTGAGTTTGTACCGCTCAATAATTTTTTCCATGCATAACTGCAGCCATGCCGGCACACCCACAATAAAACCAAGATCCCAATGAGGGGCACTCTCCACGATCTCTTCCAGCTTTTTGGCCCAGTCTTTTTCTTTGGCAATCTTTTTACCTGGCTTATACAAACCCTGGAACCAGAAAGGAATATTTTTTTGCTGGATACCACTTAAGTCTCCGGCATAATAAGTAGGCCCTTTTTGCAATTGTGTGCTTCCGCCCAGCATCAGCCAGCCTTTACCTACGGCCTTCTTGGGCACATCCTCATACTTAGCCAGGCTGATCAACTGTTTAATACTGGTGATGGTGTTGCTGCGGATAAGTTCTTTTGTAATGGGAATGTACTTACTGGCTGCATCGCTGGTGCCGCTGCTTAGGGCAAAGTATTTTATCTTACCTGGCCAGCACACATCTGTTGCACCCTCTTTTGCTTTGTGCCACCAGCCATCGTACATTTTATTGTAGTTAGATGCCGGAACCAATTGCTGAAACCGCTTACCCGGATGTTTACTTAACAGTATTTCGTCAAACTTATACGTCTGGCCAAATTCAGTGAACCTCGCTTTCTTCAATAATTTTTTCAGCACCTTTATCTGTTGGCTGCGGGGCGTACTCACGGGCAGCCGCAAGGCGGCAGCAATTGACCGGGGAAGCTTAAAATCTATAATCGCCATACAGCAAACAGTTATGAGTAATGTAAAAATACGCTATGGCGGCCAGTTTTAAATGTTTAGGTTTACTATAGCCTTTGGACAGGCACTTCTATGTCGTTATACCCTGATATAAATTTTTTTCTTATCCAGCAGGCAGCCCACCAGCCAGCAAATCATCATCACCGTACATGCAAACAGGAAAGAACCAAAATAGTTTCCTGCATACACAAATAAGTTGTCATACAACAAGGAATACACCGGCGTTTGTCCATCTGCTTTAAAAAACCATAATAAGATCGCTATTATTTCACTTAGTAAATAAATGAACAAAGGGTTGCGGCCAAACACTTCAAAGAAGTAAGTGCCGGCTGTGTACTTTTTAAAATGGATGATATAGATGACGATGGCGAGAATGATACAATCCAATCCAACCGTATGCAGCACAAATGAACTGGTCCAAAGTTTTTTGTTGATAGGAAAACTTAGATCCCAGCAATAAGCTGCAAACAGTAAAAGAGATCCAGCCAATAATAATTTACTTAGTCCTTCATAAGCAGCCGCCCGTACCACGGGGTCATCCGGCCGAATATTTTCCTGTATGAATTTTCCGGCAATAAACCCAGCCACCACGTTAGCTACTGCAGGCATCGTACTCAGCAAACCTTCGGGATCAAAAGCCACTCCTTCGCCATGATACAAATGTTTTTCACCCAATAGCCATTGGTCCACTACAGACCCAAAATTATCCTGCATGCTTAACGGATCGGCACCATTTCCAAAAGCATACAACAATACCCAATAAAGAAATAAGAAGATGATACTAATGATCAGTGCCCCTTTGGGCTTGAGGTAATAGATGAGCAAGGCAGCAATACCATAGCACAAAGCAATGCGCTGCAGCACGCCCAACACCCTGGTTTCCTCAAATGGTATGGCACCAAGCGTATTATCTGCGGTCCATCTTACAAAAGGGAACCAATACATAAGAAAGCCCAGCAAGAAGATAATCAACGTTCTTTTAAAAATTTTCCAGAGCACGGCACTTTGAGAAAGCCCTTCCCATTTTTTCATCACAAAACTCATGGCATTGCCTACAGCAAAAAGAAAAGAAGGAAATACCAGGTCGGTTGGCGTAAAGCCATGCCACTTTGCGTGATGCAATGGCGCATAAGTAGTATCCCCATTGCCGGGTGTGTTGACGATGATCATCAGGCAAATGGTAAGACCCCGGAAAACATCGAGGGCAGTAAATCGTTGTGTGGTTGCAGTCATACTGGAAATTGAACTATGTGGTAGTGTATCAGTTTGAATCCAACAGCTATCTGAAAAAAACAACTCTGCGATCTCTGCCTCTCAGCGTGCCAATAGCCCCACGCAGACTTGCCTACCGGCAGGCAGGGACGAGGACAACGCAGGGGATAGACAACTTCGTTGTCATTTTCAAAAAATGATACATTATTGAACTTCGACAAATTAGTTATTTATTTTAATACAATGGATGGGTGAAACATTTTTGTAACTTTAAAACCTGCACCAAAACAAACGCTATGTCAAAACAATGGACACGCCGCGATGCCTTAAGAGCATTGGGATTAACTGCCGGAACCATTTTACCTTTTTCCTCCTGGGCAAAAGATGAAAATGGCCATCCCATATTATTACCAGCAGAAAAATTGTTGCTGGATAAACCCATTACGGCTATCACACTCGGTGCCGGTAACCGGGGAAATGTATATGGCGGATATTCATTGCAGCATGGAGACCAGCTGGACATCATTGGTGTGGCTGAACCGAATACCGTACGTAATGAACGCTATGCTCAAAAGCACAATATCAAAGCAGAGAACCGTTTTACCACCTGGGAAGACGTATTTAGAAAACCAAAATTTGCAGATGCCATCATTATAACCACGCCGGATAACCTGCACTATGGCCCCTGTATGAAAGCACTTGAACTGGGATATGATATCCTGCTAGAAAAACCCATTTCGCCCAGTGAAAAAGAATGCCGTGATATACTGGCACTGGCAAAAAAAACCGGCAGGATCGTGGCGGTTTGTCATGTACTCCGTTATGCACCGTATTTTGTAAAGCTGAAAGAAATTATGGAGAGCGGAGTACTGGGAGAGATCATCAGCGTACAGCACCTGGAACCAATCGAACACATACACATGAGCCACTCTTATGTGAGAGGAAACTGGCACAACAGTAAAAAAACAACCCCCATCATTTTAGCAAAGAGTTGTCACGACCTGGATATTTTAAGATGGATGGTGGGAAAGCCTTGTAAAAGCATACAAGCTTTTGGCGACCTGAAATGGTTTAAAGAAAAGAATGCACCTGCAGGAAGTACGGCCCGCTGTACAGATGGTTGTGCGGTAGAATCAAAATGCCCTTACTCAGCTTTGGAAATTTACTATCGTAAAAGACAACGCAATTATGTTTTTGATCTGCCGGATGATAAAGACAAACAGGCCGAGTATGTATTGCAGCAATTAAAAACAACCAATTATGGCCGTTGTGTGTACAGGCTGGAAAATGACCAGCCGGATCACTACACTACCAACATGTTATTTGAAGACGGGCTCACCGTTTCGTTTTCGATGGAGGCCTTTACCTCTTATGAAGGGAGAAGAACAAGAGTAATGGGCAGTCTCGGTGATATTGTGGGAGACATGAGCTCCTTTGTAATGACTGATTTTTTAACCGGCCAAAAAACACAATGGTCGCAAGCAACAGACGGACATGGCGGCGGCGACTGGCGGTTGGGTTCCAACTGGCTGCAGGCTATTTCTAAACGGGATGCGTCGGTCCTTACGTCCACCATTGATCAATCCATTGAAAGTCATGTAATGGGCTTTATGGCAGAAGAAAGCCGGGCAACAAAGAAAGTAATGGATATTGTAATGTAGCAGTGGAAAAATTTAACAACGACGGAATGTCAGGGTGATTATTTTGGCAGGATTTTCTATTATTATGCTCCATGAAAAGCAACAGTATGAGTACCGAAAAACAATTTCTTCCACACATTGCCATCTGCGTTGTAATGGATCTTGTCGGAATGTTTACTTATGCCATTCCTGCACTGGGCGAATTTGGAGATATCATCTGGGCGCCGTTATCTGCGATGATCTTTTTTAAACTGTTTGGCGGTAAAATAGGTGTGTTTGGTGGTGCCTTTAATTTCCTGGAAGAGATCATTCCTTTTACAGATGTGATCCCATCATTTACCATTGCCTGGTATATCAGGAAAAATGCGATCGATAAAAATCTTGCACTGAAGAGATAATGCTAGATGATATTTGCAGGTGAATTGAAGTTTTGAAAATATTGTTTCTCTTCTTCTTTCAAACAGAGTTTTTTTACATCCAGCTGATCCAGCATGTATTTCATGCTGTGTTTAACAAGTTCTCCTTTTCTAAACATTTGTAAAATAGCAGACAACCCTTTTGCTGTATAAATACCGCATAAAGGTTCAGCTTCCCCTTCATTGGTAAATACGTAGGCACTTGCTGGCTGTAACTGGTAAATACTATTAAGACGTTGCAGAAAATACAGTTGCATTAGTGGCATATCACAAGCCAATACAAATAAGTCTTCGCCAGGAAAAGCAAGATGACAGCTTAGTACCCCTAATAACGGCCCTTTCAAATCAAGAGAATCGTCATCCACTATCAATTTACCTGGTGAAAAAATTGCTGCATATGCATCTTCCTGCTTTTTATTTACAGAAATTTTCACCGGAATATCCAGCAAAGACATTTGTTCAAAAGCATGCTGTGCCCAGGTTTTTTTATCTGTTTGCATGAGACCTTTATCGGTTCCCATGCGCTCACTTTGGCCGCCACATAAAATCAGTCCCAGCATTATTACAAATTTGTATGATGAGCTTTGGTATCTGAATGTCCCAGGTTTTTTCCCGGACTTACCACATCTCTTATCAATTGCTTTAATTCTTTGATCTCGGGAAAACCGCCCAATTCCTTCCTGTCGAAAATTACCTTACCATCAATACTGATTTGGAAACTGCCGCTGGTTTCACTGGGTTGCAGCGTTACTCCCTTGAGTTCGTCGGCAAAAGTGGTTAAAAATTCCTGTGCCATATAAGCGGCCCTCAACAACCAGTTGCATTTGGGGCAGTAGTTGATGGTGATGGTTGGCTTCATTGTTGATGTTTAATTCAGGATAAAATTAATTTACCCAGGCAACAATTAGTAACACAGTTGGTTTTTATATTTTTCATTTAACCGCTAATTTGCAGTAAATATTTTTCATGCCGTTTCAACTTCAATCAAATTATTCCCCGGCGGGTGACCAGCCTGATGCCATCCTTAAGCTGACTGAAGGTATCCAGGAAGGCGAGCGGTATCAAACCTTATTGGGGGTTACAGGCAGTGGCAAAACCTTTACCATTGCCAATGTGATTCAAAATGTGCAGCGGCCAACCCTGGTGCTCACACACAATAAAACATTGGTGGCCCAATTGTATGGTGAGTTCAAACAATTTTTTCCTGACAATGCAGTAGGGTATTTTGTAAGCTACTATGATTACTACCAGCCTGAAGCTTACATCCCGGTAAGCAATACATATATTGAAAAGGATCTTAGCATCAATGAAGAATTGGATAAACTCCGTTTGCAGGCGACAGCGCAATTGCTTAGTGGAAGAAGAGATATCATTGTGGTGGCCAGTGTAAGCTGTATCTATGGCATGGGTAACCCAACTGAATTTGAAAACGGTATTGTAAGGATTGAAAAGAACCAGGTGATCTCAAGACAAGGATTTTTGCACTCACTGGTAAACAGTTTGTACAGCAGGAGCCAGGGAGATTTTACCAGGGGAACATTCCGGGTAAAAGGGGATACAGTAGACATTAATTTACCCTATGTTGACTATGGCTACCGCATTACTTTTTTTGGTGACGAAATTGAAAGCATTGAAACATTGGAATTAAGCAGCAGCAAAAGAATTGCGGAGGTTGATAACGCTGCCATCTTCCCCGCCAATTTATACCTGGCGCCAAAAGATATTATGCAGGAGGTTATTTACGAGATACAGGATGAAACAGCGGCGCAGGTGGAGTATTTTAAAGCAACCGGCAAATTTATTGAAGCCCAGCGCCTGAGTGAACGGGTGAATTATGATTTGGAAATGATCCGGGAGTTAGGCTATTGCAATGGTATTGAAAATTACTCCCGGTTTTTTGACCGGCGAAAACCGGGTACCAGGCCATTCTGTTTGCTGGATTACTTTCCAAAAGATTTTATCTGCGTGATTGATGAAAGTCACCAGACTGTACCTCAGGTGAGTGGTATGTATGGCGGAGACAGAAGCAGGAAAATGGTGTTGGTTGATTATGGTTTTCGTTTGCCCTCCGCATTAGATAATCGTCCGCTCAATTTTCATGAATTTGAAAATATGATGGGGCAAACCATTTTCGTGTCTGCCACACCGGGAGACTATGAACTGGAAAAAACCGGTGGCATTGTAGTGGAACAGGTGGTGCGACCAACGGGCCTGCTGGATCCTCCGATTGAAATACGTCCTTCTATCAACCAGATTGATGACCTGCTGGATGAAATAGATAACCGCATTAAAAAAGGCGACCGTGTACTGGTAACCACCCTCACCAAACGAATGGCAGAAGAGATGGACAAATACCTGCACCGCATCAATATCAAGAGTAAATACATTCACAGCGAAGTGGATGCTTTGGAAAGAGTTGAGATTTTGAGAGAATTAAGACTGGGTGTGATTGATGTATTGGTGGGTGTGAATTTATTGAGAGAAGGATTGGACCTGCCGGAAGTTTCGCTGGTGGCAATTTTGGATGCCGACAAAGAAGGCTATCTGCGCAATGAAAAAAGTTTAACCCAGACCGCAGGCCGTGCGGCAAGAAATGTGGATGGCCTGGTAATTTTTTATGCGGATAAAATTACCGACAGCATGCAAAAAACGATGGATGAAACCCTGCGCCGGAGGGAAAAACAGATCGCTTATAATATTGAACACAACATTACACCCAAAACAATTATCAAAACAACAGAGCAGGTATTTGCACAAACCAGTGTGCTTGACATCAAAGGTTTTGATGAAAAGAAATCATACGCCATAGGGGATGACCAGGGTATTGTAACCATCGCCGCAGAAGAACCCGAAGAATTGATCACCATTCCCAAAATGGAAAAGCGGATCAGCGCCGTAAAAAAGTCGATGGAGAAGGCAGCAAAAGATATGGACTTTATGGAGGCCGCCAGGTTAAGAGACGAAATGTTCAGGCTGCAGAAGGAACTGGAAGGGATGAAAGGATCATAATTTTTCAGGAAGTCAAGTTTTAAAAACTTGACTTCCTTTTAACTTACTCCAGGCTTAACGGATGCCCATAAAAGTATGCTGCATTTTCTTTATGTGATTTGATGAAATTATCTCTTCCTCCAAACCATTCTAATACCTCTTCTCTTTTTAAATGAGTGGGTTTGTCTGATAAGATTGACTGGTAAGACGACCACTTATAATCCTGAAAATTTTTTTGACCAAGATGTTTTAAAACGTTAGCGTGCTGATAAATGATCAGTTGTGTAAAATGAGCTTCCTGATTCACCTCAATTCTTCTAAATGGATTTAAAAACAAAGCCCCCTGCCTGTTGTTTTCTTTGTTGTAAGCCATTGCATAACTGATAAAAAAATCTTTACATTGGAATTCCAGCGCTTCTTCAAAAGTAATTTCACCTTTAATAAATTTCTTTTGGTGTGTTTTTAGATTTTCGGCCTGCATTCCACTCAAATGTTTAATAAGTTCTGAATGGCTGTTGCATTTTACAAGCCAATGCACATGATTATTCATCAGGATATAAGAATAGGTTTCAAAATAGTGGGATGAATAGGATAAATACTTTCGTAGAAAAAAACGCTTGTTTTCATCAGAATTAAAAAGAAGGCTATGTCCACTGGCTTTCGCAATAATGTGAAAGAAATTATTCTCTGCAAATGGAGCAATATATTTTGTATTTACTGGCAAATTACAAATACGGTTAAAGAATATACGCTTAAAGTTAACTAAAAAGGAAGTCAAGTTTTAAAAACTTGACTTCCTTTTTTAAACCTCCGTTGGCCACCAGTCATTACCAAATGGATCACTAAAACCGCAGGTAAACCCATAGTCTTTTTGCATGGGCTCCATGACAGAAACAGCGCCTGCCTGGAGTGCTTTTTCATACACTTCTTTTAGATTCTCCACGTAAATAAACATCCCCGCAGGTTTGGCGGAAAACTGCTCAGAAGCCTCGGCCAGCATGATAACCGTCTCGCCCAGGCGTATTTCTCCATGCATTACGGTTCCACCTTCTCCCGGCACCCTCATTTGCTCAGTGGCACCAAACACCTGTTTCATAAACTCAATGAAACGGGCTGCATCAGGGATGATGAGATAGGGCATCAGGCGGTTGTATTGAGGAGGTATTTTCATTCTGTTCTTTTTGAAAAGATAAAGATTTATAATAAATCACTATCTTAACCCTCCATATATTTTAAAACATAAGCTATGACCACGATTGCCCTCTATAATTTGAAAGGCGGAGTAGGTAAAACCGCCAGTTGTGTAAATTTCACCTACCTGGCTGCCGCGGATGGTTTTAAAACATTGTTGT